>WNFK01227546.1_pt1 | contig 10751 bp, 8 predicted proteins | sample 5400281 | NCBI WGS metagenome assembly WNFK01 (sample SAMN13153350, study PRJNA577476) | soil metagenome | isolation source: 20 cm soil on Douglas fir-dominated hillslope | place: USA:California | collected 2013-09-17
CGGACGGGTTGCGCTGGTGGGATCTGCGGCGGAGGTTCGCCATGATCCGAAGTTGCTGCAATATTTGGCCCCCTGAGAACCGCCAATCAGTCCGCTAAGCCCATGGAAGTCCGCTCGGAATGCCCGCCGGACTCCAAGCCAAAGTAACGCTCGGCTCTGTGGCTCACTCGATGACGATGCGAGGTGCCGGCCTGCTTGCAGCGCCTGAGGCAACCGCCGTCCACACCTCACGGGCGATATCGATGTAACGCATCGCGTGAACGCTCTCGGGTTGGATGGCGACGATTGGTCGTCCGTCGTCCGATGTCTCGCGAATATTGATATCGAGCGGGATCTCGCCCAGAAATGGAATGCCGCGCCTTTCGGCCTCCTGCCGCGCGCCGCCGTGTCCGAAGATCGGCGTGACATGATGGCAGCTCGGGCAACAGAAGCTCGACATGTTTTCGATCAATCCCAGCAGCGGTATGTTCACTTTCTCAAACATCGCGATGCCGCGCCGCGCATCGATCAGCGCGATGTCCTGCGGCGTCGAGACGATGACCGCGCCGGCGAGCGGCGTCTGCTGCGCCATGGTGAGCTGCGCATCGCCGGTACCGGGCGGCAGATCGACGACAAGAATGTCGAGACCGCCCCACGCCACTTCGCGCAGCATTTGCGTAATGGCCGAGATCACCATCGGCCCGCGCCAGATCATGGCGAGGTCTTCCTCCACCAGGAAGCCGATCGACATCACCTTGACGCCAAAGCGCTCCATCGGCTCGAGCATGCGCGGGCCCACCTGGCGCGGTTTGCCGCGCAGACCGAACAGTTTCGGCTGCGACGGACCATAGATGTCGGCATCGAGGATGCCGGCTTTCAGACCAATGGCTGCAAAGCCAAGCGCGAGATTGCATGAGGTGGTGGATTTGCCGACGCCTCCCTTGCCGGAGGCGACTGCGATGACGTGCTTGACGCCGGGAATGCCGGCCGCTTTCGAGGTCGCGCGTGCTTTCAGATCTGGATGGATGGCGGACACGGCGGGTTCCTCACGATCCGAGCGGATCGTCCTTCTTTGCATCGCGCGCGCGCAAATAATCCTCGGTGGTCATCACGGGTGGGCGCTGCGATGCCGCATGCGGGTCGAAACCCTCGTTCACCACGGCTTCGACGCGGCAATCCGCGCACATTTTGATGACATCGATACGTTTGGCATTGGCACCCTGGAACATCCAGTGCTTCTCGCCGAGCTTGGCCAGCACGCGGTCGATCGTGCTTTTGGTTCCAAATGGTTTGCCGCAGGCAATACACAGGAAAGGCTCTTCTTCCTTCAGCACCCGCAGCGGCGCGTTCCACGCCTGGAAATCCAGACGCGGCTCAAGCGTGATGACCTTCTCGGGACAGGTGGATTGGCAAAGCCCGCATTGCACGCAGAGGCTTTCGGTAAAACGCAGCATCGCGCGGTCGGGATTATCCGATAGGGCTCCTGTCGGGCAGGCGGTGACGCAGGCATGGCAGAGCGTACAACCTTCAACGTTCAGCTTCACGCCGCCGAACGGTGCGCCGGCAGCCAGCGGCACCACATCGGCGGGGAGGGGGGCAGCGAGGTGGAGTTCACGGAACGTGGTCTCGAGCACGCTACGTTTCGCGCCGCGTGGAATAAAGCCGGCCGGCTTTTGCGTCGCGATGCCAGCGGGCGCTGCATCGAGGATGACGCGGAGTTGGTCCGGATCGTCGGTCTCGATGATACGCACAAGGCCTGCGCCGAAGCCGAGCGCTGAAATAATGGCGTCGGACATCTCGGCTGCCCGACGAAGTCCGAGAATGTCGTGCCTGGGCCTGGCGCGCGCCAATACGGCGACGCCGGCGCCGCCATACGTAAACACGGCAGCGATGTTCTCGGCTCCGAGCTGCGTCACCTCGTTGAGGCGGAGAGGAAGCACATTCGCCGGCAAACCGGCGCCGAACCGCGCCAGGGCGTCGATCATGTCGTCGCCGTGCTCGCCGTCGTGAAACAACACAACAGCGTTGCTGCCGCCTGCCTTGCGATAGGTCTGCAACAGCGTGCGCAACCGCCGCATCAGCGCGTCCGCGCTCGGCAGCGAATACGATGCCGCCCCGGTCGGACACACCGAAGCACATGAACCGCAGCCCGCGCACACATTGGCGTCGATCACGACGGAATTGCCGTTTGGCGTGATCGCGCCGGTCGGACACAGGTCGAGACAGCGCGTGCATCCGGTGATGCCGGAGCGCGAATGGGCGCAGAGCGACTCTTCAAAGTGAATATAGCGCGGCTTGTCGAACGTGCCCACCAGACCGCCCGCATCTGCAATCGCGCGTTCGACAGCGGCCCGGTCGCGCGGATCGGCGCGCAGATATCCCGGACGCAAATCATGCGCAGGGAACATCGGAACCCCGCCGCTGAGATCAAGGATCAGCTCGCAGCTCGACGTCGCGCCATCTCGCGAGGGCCCGAACACCAGCCTCGCGCGCGAGGATGGCAGCGGCAGCGCGTAGTCGTCGATATCAAGCTCGAACCGGCCGAGATGTCCGCGGGCGTTGCGGATCGTGCCCTTGACGACAGGAAACTCGTTGGTACGCCGTGGCGTCACGTCGCCTGGCCTGGTGAGAAGCACGGTGATGTCGAGACGGTCCGCGAGACGCTGGGCGGCCTCGATTGCAACCTCGTCGCGGCCATAGATCAGCGCGACGCCGTTGCTCTCGAGTGTCACCAGTGAAATCGGTGGCATGTCCTCGTCTGCTGCGGCAATCAGCGCCGCGGCTTTCGGACCAGCCGCGGCTGCATCGTTCGACCAGCCCCCGTTCTCGCGAATGTTGACGAAGGTAAGCTGCGCTTGCGGGAAATTCTCCGCGACCTCCCTGAACAGCGGCGCTTCCTGGGTGCACGCGACCGTGATGGGCGCGCCGTCGGCAAGGGCTTGCTTGAAGCGCTCAAGCTCGAGGCCGCAGAGCTGGTTGGCCTGCGTGATCCTTGCCGCGCAGCCGCGGCCGATCGCCTGCGCATCGAGCGGCATGGTCTTCTCGCAGCTGCAGATCAGGAGATGGGATGATGCCGCACTCATACCGCGCTCATTGAATTTACCCTGAACCGGCGCGCCGGCCGCGCGGTGGCTTCATCCTGCGGTTCCGCGGTACCTGCTGACGGGAAGATCCGCAAGGCCCAGACCCGCTCGCGTTACCACCGTGATCGGGATAACATATAGTGGCGGATTGCAAACAGTTAAGGATGACACGTTTGATGGCGTCGCGTCTTGCCGGGATGGAGCAGACACTCGATCTGCCCCCCGGCTACACCCTGGTAGCGCTGCGCGAATATGGCGACGCGTTCGCCCACGGCTGCGATATCGCGGCGGAGGCGGGTGCCGGGACGCTGGTCTGGGTGCGGCGCTACGACCTGGTCGAATTCGCCGTGGTGCTTGAACCCGACGAGCCTTTGGTGTCGGCACGCCGGGCGCTGTTTGCCGGCATGAACGCGGCGGCGGACGCGATTGCCGCCCATTGCCCGCCCGAACGGGAGGTGAGCTTCGACTGGCCTGACACGATCAGGTTCGACGGGGGCTTGCTGGGCGGTGCCCGGCTCGGCTGGCCGACGGACTGCGCCGAGACCTCGGTGCCTGAATGGCTGGTGCTGGGTTTCATTCTGCGCGCGGCGGACATGGCCCATGTCGAGGAAGTGCAGGCCGCCGCCGGCGTTTCGCTGTTGAGCGAGGGTTTTGAGATGATCGAGACCGACGCGATCATCGGCAGCTTCGCCCGTCACCTCATGACCGCGTTCGACCGGTGGAACGAGCACGGGTTCGAGGCGATCGCGCGGGACTATCTGGCGCGGCTTGTGAAGCGCAAGGCAGGCGAGCGCCGAACGATCGACCTCAATGGCGACCTCCTGGTCGGCCCGCCATCCGGCAGCGGGCCGGCCGACCGCATGCGTCTTGTGGATGCGCTCGCCAGGGTAGTTTGGTATGATCCGCACGCGCGCGGTCCGAAAACCGGATGAGGCGGGCATGCTGAAATTTCCGCGGACGATCAGGCTCGACCCGTCGGACACATTCGTGTTCGAGCGGGCGGCCGTACCGGGCGAATGGGCTGTTTCCGGCGCCTTTGTATTCTGGAACCAGGATCCGGCCATGCTCGGCCAGAAACAGCGCGTCGCGTTGCGCTCGGGCTTTCTTGGTATCGACAGTCTGGGCTGGTCCACGCTTGCGATCGTCACCGAGGCCACGGAAGCGGACAGGCATGCCATCGTCGAGCGCCTCGCGGGCCAATTGCTGGAGAAGTTAGGCGCACCCGACCTTGAGGCCGCGCGCCTTGCCGCCGAGGAAGAGGTCGCGTTTGCCGCCTCGTTGTGCAATCACCCGCCTCAGACGTTGCTCGCCGTGCAGCGAAGCGTCGAGGACGGCGAAATCCGCGAGCGTTTTCGCACGCTCAAGCCGCGCGAAGCAGCACCGGACGCCGATCGGTTGCACGCCCATGCCAGCGCTTTCACCTTTCACGAGGTCGAGGGCGACATCGAGCCCGCCGAGGAGGCCGATCTTCTCGGAATGATCAAGACTGACCGCATGACGACGGATCGCAGATGAGAGAATTCTGGGTCGCCTCGGGCCATCACCTCACGCGCCGCGCCGATCATGGCGGGCTGGTTGCGACACCCGAACTGATCATGGCCTATCTGGCGCGGCCCGAACCGGTCTCAAGTGCGGACATTGCCGCTCTCGCCGACGCCGATGCGCGCGAGAACTGGACTTTCATGATGAACTTCCGCGACCGGCTGATCGCGGCGCCCTCGCTTGAAGCCGTTTATGCGAACCTGGCCCGCAACGGCGCCGGCGATCTGCCGCCGATCTTTCTATCGCAGCTTTGCCATCTGATCCTGCGCAACGCGCTGGAGGGATGCGACGATCCCTACACGTTGCGCGCGGCCGAACTGTTCTATCGCAGCCAGCAGGCGGCGGTCCACGACGATGCGCTTCTGCTGGCCGATACCGAGATCGTCGAGGCGCAGCAACATGCGCAACACGACATGCACTTGTCCCCGCTCGCAGCCTTGCTTCAGCCGAAGCCGTTCGGCGAGATGGATGTCATGGACGACGAAAACGCCTGGACTTACTGGTCGCGCTCCGACGCCCATGCGATGGTCATGAACATCGGTGGCAACCCGAAGGCGCGTGCCGGGCTGTGCCGCGTGATCGAGCGATGGGTCACCCATCTGCTCGGCGTTGCCGTCAAGGTGGAAACGGTTGCTTCGATCGAAGACCGAGACTGGCGCTGGTTCGTCGGCCTCGACAGCGAGGGTACCCGGATCGGCAACGCCTTGTGGAACGGCTCCGTGCTCGATGACGACGCGGCGGGGCGCATCGTCGCGCTGATGCGTTTGAACATTGAGGATCCGCGACTGGTGGATGAACGCGTCGGCACCAGGCCGGTCTATCTCATTCTGGCGATGGGCGCGGACAGGGTGGTGCGCCTGAAGCCGCAAAATCTGGTCGCGGGACTGCCGCTCGCGTCATCAGCAAATGACGCCTGATCGGCCGGTGAACGGAGGATCAACCATGGCAATGACCGAGTCATCCCGCCAAGTCGGTGTGGTCCTGCGCCGCCGTTCGATCGACAATCCATGGATCGATCATATGTGGTCGCCGGTGATGATTCTCGATGAAGTGCCGGCGACTGCGCCATGGACCGTGCTGTCCGTGGAGGCCGATGCGACGACTTACTACGCGGGCGCCGCAAGCATCGACCTGTTCAGCTCGGACACCGCGAATTATCGCGACAATCTCGCCGACGGCGAGCCGCGCATCTGGGTCGCGCTGCGGCGTCAGGATGGCGGCTCCGAACTCGAGCTGACAAAAGTAACGGCCGATCCGACCGAAGGGGAGGCGATATTCGAGAGCGGCTGCGATGTGATCGGTACCGTTCCATGTCGAGCGCGCATTCCATAAGCGCCAGCGGGATCGTGCGGACGGCAACGGCCAGCGAATGCCCGATGGTTCTCCGGATGAACGAAGAGGCCGCATATGAGCGACGAGGAGCAAAGCGCGGACAACAAGAGTTTTCTGGCGCGATGGTCGCAGCGCAAGCACGAGGCGAAACAGCCGGATCACGACGCGCCGATCGCCAACTCCGATGCGCCATCCGGGCCGGTTGCCGAAAGCGATGTCGCGCAGGAGTTCGATCTCTCCAGCCTGCCGAAGCTTGAGGACATGACGGCAACGACCGATATCACCGCCTTTCTCCGCAAGGGTGTCCCCGAACATCTGCGCAATGCGGCGTTGCGAAAATCCTGGGCGCTGGATCCCGCGATCCGCAATTACGTCAATCCTGCGCTCGACTACGCCTACGACTGGAATACGCCGGGCGGCGTACCGGGCAGCAGCGAGATCGGATCGGGCATGGATGTCGCGCGGCTGGTTTCGCAGATCATGGGTGGCGGATCGACGGTCGAACCTGTGGTACCGGCCGTCTCCCCCGGAAATGAGGCAACCAGCGATCCCGCGCAATCCCTTGAGCACCATACGCCGGAGCTTGAATTGCCGGCTCAGGCCGTGAGATTGAGCAAGGAAACGGTTTCGGTGGCGCAAAAGCCCGCGAATGCCGAGGAAGGCAGCCACATTGTGGTCGAGGGCGCGGAGCATTCCGAAGTGAGCCGCTCTGCTGCGCCGCAGCAGGTGGTGCGACGCCATGGCTCAGCTAAACCTCTGGTTTAGACAAAAGTTTTTGAGGACATAGGCAGAGCCTATGTTACAAACACTTTGGGACAATTCTAATTCTAAAAAGATACCCGATGAAGAGCCGCGGGTGGGGCAGAAGTCGGTCGGGCCATGCGTGACGCCGGTCTGGAACAGGCCATCAAAGCAGCAGGTGGGGTCGCGTCGCTAGCCCGGGCGATCGGCATTGCCCAGCCTTCGGTGTCGGCATGGTCGCGCATTCCGGCAGAACGAGTGCTGGCCGTCGAGGCGCTGACGCAGGTTCAGCGTTTCATCCTGCGCCCCGATCTTTACGGACCGTCCGAGGTTCAGGTGTCATCGAAACCCGAAATCGACGAGATCGATGCGCTGCGCGCGGCGGAATACGGCTTGCTGTCCCTGCTGCTTGGCAAGGCGCCCGACGCGGATACGCTGTTGCGGGTTGCGGCGTTGAAGGGCGATGCGTCCGATCTTGGCACGGCGCATATCGAACTCGCGGCGGCGGCGGCCGCGACGGATGATCGCGCTGTCAGCAAGGAGTTCTTCGCTCTGTTCATCGGACTTGGTCGCGGCGAGCTGCTTCCCTATGCCTCCTATTACATGACCGGCTTTCTTCACGAGCGCCCGCTGGCGCGTGTCCGCGAAGATCTGGATGTGCTCGGAATCGAACGCGCAGGCGCGTCGCGGGAGCCGGAAGACCACATCGCGACCCTGCTTGAGGTGATGGCCGGCCTTGCGCGCGGCAACTTCGAAGCCGACTTCGCCGAGCAGGCGCGTTTCTTCGAGCGGCATCTCAAGCCGTGGGCTTCGCGGATGTTCGCCGATCTTGAGATGTCCAGGTCGGCCAATTTCTACCGTGCCGTCGGCCGTGTCGGCCGTGTCTTTATGGAACTGGAAGCCGAGGCCTTTACGCTGTCCTGATGACGCCGAAGGCACCCAAACGATTGACTTGGAAAAGATGACTTGGAGGAGATCGCAATGAGCAAGCCATCCGACAGTAAGGCGCTCGACCACCAAGGCAAGCCGCAGGCGGCGGCAGGCGTGGACCGGCGCCGCTTCTTCATGATGGGTGGATCGGCGGTAGCTGCGGCCGCGGTCGTGCCGCTTGCGAGCGGCGAGGCCGAAGCGGACGAGTCGCAGGCCGAGCGCGTCAAGGCGCGCTACAAGGAAACCGATCACGTCAAGAACTACTATCGCGTCAACCGCTATTGATGGGACCACGCACATGTTGATCAAGCGAAGAGATGGATCGGCCGGCCGGGCGCGTTTGCAGGGTGTCGCCGCCGGCCTGGCTTCGGGAGTTCTCGACCGCCGTACGTTTTTGCAACGGTCCGGTTTGGCTGCGGGTGCGGGTGCGGCACTGGGTTTGATGCCGCTTGGATCGGTGCGCAAGGCGCAGGCCGGCCCGAAAATCGTCGGAGCGCCGACCGAAATCAAAAAGAACATCTGCACGCATTGCTCGGTCGGCTGCACCGTGATCGCCGAAGTTCAGAACGGCGTCTGGGTCGGTCAGGAGCCGGCCTGGGATAGCCCGATCAATCGCGGCTCGCATTGCGCCAAGGGCGCCTCGGTCCGCGAACTCGTGCATGGCGACCGCCGGCTGAAATATCCGATGAAGCTGGTCAATGGCGAGTGGCAGCGCCTGTCGTGGGATCAGGCCATCAACGAGATCGGCGACAAGATGCTCGAGATCCGCGCCAAGTCCGGCGCCGACTCCGTCTATCTGCTCGGCTCCGCGAAATTCTCCAATGAAGGCGGCTATCTGTTCCGCAAGTTCGCGGCGTTCTGGGGCACCAATTCTATCGACCATCAGGCCCGCATCTGTCATTCGACCACCGTCGCCGGCGTCGCGAATACCTGGGGCTACGGCGCGATGACCAACTCCTACAATGATATGCGCAACTCGAAGACCATCGTCTTCATGGGATCGAACGCCGCCGAGGCGCACCCGGTGTCCTTGCAGCACATCCTGACCGGCAAGGAGATCAACCGCGCCAACGTGTTCGTGCTCGACCCGCGTTTCACCCGCACCGCCGCCCACGCCACCGAATATGTCCGGTTCCGCAGCGGCACTGACATCGCCGTGATCTGGGGCATGCTGCACCACATCTTCAACAACGGCTGGGAAGACAAGGAATTCATTGCGCAACGCGTCTACGGCATGGACCAGATCCGCGCCGAAGTCGCCAAGTGGACGCCGGAAGAGGTGGAGCGTGTTTCGGGCATTCCCGGCGAGCAGTTGAAGAAGGTTGCCGAGACTTTCGCCAAGCAGCGTCCATCGGCCTTTGTCTGGTGCATGGGCGGTACCCAGCACAGTATCGGTACCGCCAACGTCCGCGCCTACTGCAATCTCCTGCTGGCGACAGGCAATGTCGGCAGCTTCGGCAATGGCGCCAATATCTTCCGCGGCCATTGCAATGTGCAGGGCGCGACCGATATCGGTCTCGATATCGTGACACTGCCGCTCTATTACGGTCTGGTCGAAGGCGCCTGGAAGCACTGGGCACGGGTATGGGAAGTCGAATACGATTATCTCCAGTCGCGCTTTGACGAAGTGCCGGCCAAGGCAGGCCGTCCGGCGCGCACCCGCAAGCAGAACATGGAGTTGCCGGGTATCCCGTCAACCCGCTGGTTCGATGCGACGCTCGCCAATCCCGATGATGTCGATCAGCGCGACAGCCTGAAGGGCATGGTGATCATGGGGCATGGCGGCAATACCGTGCCGCGCATGACCGAAATGGTGAAGGGCCTCGAGAAGCTCGAATTGCTCGTGGTCGCCGATCCGCATCCGACGACATTCGCCGCGATCTCGGAGCGCAAGAATGGCACCTATCTGCTGCCAGCCTGCACCCAGTTCGAGACCTCGGGCTCGCGCACTGCGTCCAACCGTTCGCTGCAGTGGGGCGAGCAGGTCGTCAAGCCGATCTTCGAGTCGAAGGATGATTACGAGATCATCTACCGGCTTTCGGCGAAGCTCGGTTTTGCCGAGCCGATGTTCAAGAACATCAAGGTGGAAGACAATCATCCATCATCCGAAGACCTGCTGCGTGAAATCAACCGGGGCGGGTTCTCGACTGGCTATTCCGGCCAGTCGCCGGAGCGCCTGAAAGCGCACATGAAGAACCAGGGCAAGTTCGACCTGGTGACCCTGCGCGCCAAGGCCGACGAGCCGGACGTCGGCGGCGATTATTATGGTCTGCCGTGGCCGTGCTGGGGCACGCCGGAGATCAAGCATCCGGGAACGCATACGCTTTACAACACCAACCTTCACGCCAAGGATGGCGGCGGCACCTTCCGGGCGCGCTTCGGCGTCGTGTATGAGGAGAAGCAGCCGGACGGCTCGGTGAAGAACGTCAATCTGCTGGCGGAGGGGTCCTACAGCAAGGGTTCGGAACTGACCGATGGTTATCCGGAATTTACCTATGGCGTGCTCAAGAAGCTCGGCTGGGACAAGGACCTCACGGAAGCCGAACTTGCAACCATCAACAAGATCGGCGGCAACAATCCCGACAACGTCGGCTGGGCGATCGATCTGTCGGGCGGTATCATTCGCGTCACGCTGGAACACGGCGTGATGGCCTATGGCAACGGCAAGGCCCGCGCAGTGGCGTGGAATCTGCCCGATCCCGTGCCGGTTCACCGTGAGCCGATCTACACCGCGCGTCCCGAACTCGTCGCCAAATATCCGACGCGACCAGACGGACGCCAGTTCCGAATGGCCAATCTCGGCTTCTCGATTCAGAAAGCGGCGGTGGACAAGGGGCTCGCCAAGCAATTCCCGATCATCCTGACTTCGGGGCGTCTCGTCGAATACGAAGGCGGCGGCGAGGAAACGCGGTCGAACCGCTGGCTTGCCGAATTGCAGCAGGACATGTTCGTCGAGGTCAACACGTCGGACGCGAGCGAACGCGGCATCAAGGATGGCGGCTGGGTCTGGGTGTTCGGTCCTGAAAACGGCTCGAAGACGCGCGTCAAGGCGCTCGTCACCGACCGAGTGGGCAAGGGCGTGGCGTTCATGCCGTTCCACTTCGCCGGCTGGTTCCAGGGTGTCGATCAGCGCGACAAATATCC
>WNFK01025650.1_pt1 | contig 10749 bp, 9 predicted proteins | sample 5400281 | NCBI WGS metagenome assembly WNFK01 (sample SAMN13153350, study PRJNA577476) | soil metagenome | isolation source: 20 cm soil on Douglas fir-dominated hillslope | place: USA:California | collected 2013-09-17
ACCGACGCGGAGGTGAAGAGAGAGATCGAGCGCATCACGAACGTGCGCGCGAGCGCGCGCGGGTACGCGAGCTACCAGGAATTCATCAAAGGGTCGCAACTCGAGACAAAGGTCTCGCTGGAGGACTACAGCGTTTCGAATCGCGGACTACGAACCGGGCTGGTCGGTACGCCTGACCAGGTCGCCGAGAACATTCGAGAACTGGAGCGGATCGGCATCGATCTGCTGCTCCTGCAATGCAGTCCACAACGTGAAGAGATGGCGCGCTTCTCCGACGAGGTGTTTCCGCTCGTCCGGGCGTAGTGCGGGTTAGCATCGGTCCGAGCCATCAACGTTTCTTGGGGGATGAAATGCTCCGCTGGCTTCTCGCGTTCACCGCCAGTCTTGCGCTGATCTCCACACAGCCCGCCCAGGCGGCGATGTTCCGCCAGGGCGTCGTCGAGAACTTCGCCGACCTTGCCACCGCAAGTTGCCACAACCCCGAAGGCATCACCACCGATGCCGGTGGAACGCTGTATGTCGCTGGGTTGTCGGGCAACATCTGTGTCGTCGACGGCTCCGGTCAGGTCACGCGAGTGATCACCGTCGCCGCGGGCGACGCGCTGCTCGGCGAGCTCTTTGTCGATGGGCAGATCTACGTCGCGGACAACAACGGCGATTTCAGTGGCGCTCGGGTCACGCGCGTGAACGTCGCGACAGGCGCCGTCACAGTGCTCGCATCCGGATTCGCGAACACGAATGCGTTCGAACGTGACGGCAACGGGACGCTTTACGTTTCGGACTCGTTCCGCGGCGCCGTCTACACGGTGAACCCGACGACAGGAGCGACCGCGCTTTGGATCCAGGATGAGCCGCTGCGGTCCCACGGCTTCCCGGGGTTCGGCGCGAACGGTCTTGCGTTCGACGCGACCCGAAGCAACCTCTACATCGCGAACACGGGCGACGATCGCATCTTCCGGGTCGCGGTGAATCCCAACGGGAGCGCCGGGACGCTTTCGATCTTTGCCGACGGCGCGACTATCAACGCCGCCCACCACACGACCGGCGCGCTGGACGGCGCGGACGGCATCGTGTTCGACGCGTCGGGACGGCTCTGGATCTGCGCGAATCAGGCGAACGAGGTCCAGATCCTCTCCCCGTCGGGAAAGTCTCTTGTCAAACGATTCAGCGGAACGGGCAACAACGCCATGAACTTCCCGGCGAGCCCGGTCTTCGTCGGGCACGCGATGTTCGTCGCGAACCTCTACTTCGCAACTCCAGGCGCAGGAAAGATCTCTGTGCTCGGAGCCGCACCCGGAGCGCCGTAAGACTCAACGGAGCGGGCGGAGGCTCGACCGAGGGCCCCCGCGCGTTCGCTACGCGCCTGGGGGCCCCTGCCCCCAGGGATCCGGCCGGAGGCCGGGGGGTCCACCATCGCGTTGAGAGGGTTTCGGTCGAGCCTCCGCGTCGCGTAGTCCTCTTCGTTAGCGCTCCCTACGCAGGTAGTCGAGGATCTCGGCCATGACACGACAGTCGACTTCGTTGTAGCGCGCGATCTCCTGCATCACGGGCGACTCCGTGAGAGATCGTCCTCGCGCGCGGGAGTCGGCGGCCGCGGCCCACGCGCCCGCCATAGCGCCGGCGCCGTCCGCGAGTCCTTCACCCCATGCCGTCTCGATCAGTCCATGCGAACGCATCGCGCGGGCGATCGACTTCAGTCCGAACGAAAAGGCCCCCTTCACCACGATCGGCTGCGCGCGGAACACGCGACCGAGGAGGTCGTACCACGCGAGAGGCGGCCAGCTTCGGTCGGGGTGTCGCGATCGCGCTGACTCGTACGCGCGCTCGAAGTTCGACTCCTCCGCGAGCGACCAGTGCACGAGGCGCACGTCGCTCGCCGACGAGCCGCCGGCTTCGCGCGCGACCTCCTCGAGGTGGGCGAGCCAGTCATCGATCATCCGCGCTTCGGCTTCCACGCCGAGATCGTCGACCGTGAACTGGCGAAAGCTCCACCGGCGCTCGCGGTAGGTCCCCGAGCCGATCTGAAAGATGAGCGTCTGCCCGCCCTTTCGCGGGAACGTGCTGAAGTCGTCGTCCATGTCATGGACGAACTCGAAGTCGACGAATGCCTCGGCGGGCGGGGGAACGCGCCACTCTTCCTGGTCGGCGCTCACCCGTTCGGGACGCAACACCTCGCCCGCGTCCCGGTTCACGGCGATCACCGCGTCCAGCGTCTGGCCATGCTGGCCGTCGAGCCCAAGGAGGCTCGCGGACGTGCGCGCATCGTCCCAGCGCGTGACGCCGACCGCGTGCGCGGCCGCGCGCAGGTCTGTGTTGACGCGCGGCAGGATGGTGAGCTCGCCAAGCTTCGCGGCGATCTCCACCTTCGCTGTGTGCCACGGGAAGTCGCTCCCCGCTTTCATGTTTGGCCATAGCTCGGGCACCGAGGGGATGGGGAGGACGCGCCACTCGGCTCCCTCGGTGCGAAGCCGCCTTACCCACGCGATCGCGCGCGCGACGACCGCGCCGAGATCCTCGTCGCGAGATCGGACGAAGGTCTCGCGTGGGACGCGCGCCAGCTTCTCCCAGCAGCGATCGCCGCGTGCCCCGGCCTGCCGCCACGCGCGACCGGCGACGTACGCGGCCGGCGGTGTGAAGCCCTGGATCCGCCCAAGCGCCTCGTTGTAGATCCACGCCTGGGCCATCACATCGAGCGAGTCCGCGCCGAGACCGCCGTCCTTCAACAGGTGGAGCGTCGAGAACTTGATGTCGACGACGCGGTAGTGACGGCCGTGCCTCATGGCGGCGACCGGAAGCTCGAGCTGATCTCCGATGAACGCGTCGGGACAAAGCTCGCCGAGCACGTCCGATCGCACGAGGAGATCGGCGACGCCGAACGTCCGCCGCTCAGGATCTCGCAGCACGGCCGACGCGACGACGGGCGCACCGTTCTTCATCGCATCCCACGTGGCCTCCGCTGCGGCGAGAGAGCGCGCTTCGTCCGGCCGCGTCGCGATCCGCGTCACCGGCCACCGCTGCTGCAGGTCGACGAGAACGGCCTGCTCGAATCGGCGGCCCTGATCCATGAGGTAGCGAGCAAGGTCGAAGACGCGGTCGTAGCCGGGAAGCTGATCGTCGCGGCGGAAACCATGCTGCTCGCCGAATTCCGAGAGCCAGTCGACGAGCAGATCATCGTCACACCAGTTCCGGACGTCACGCGCGGCAACCCAATCGAGCCAATCGCCGTCGGTGTGCGGATCGACGAGCTCACCGTCGTCGCGCTGCGTGATCGCGGCCCGGCCGATCAACTCGACAAGCCCATCGTGTCGAGCAGTCCGCGAAAGTCGGGCTCCTCGCGAACCGCCGTGCCGTCGGTGGGCGCCGGGGCTCCGCCGCGATTTGCCCAGTACACGTCCATTCCCACGCGCGCCGCACCACCGACGTCGTGCGCCGAACCGGCGACGAAAAGCACCTCCGCGGGATCGAGGCCGAGGCGATCAAGTGCCATCCGATAAGGAAGCGGATCGGGCTTGTACGCGCCAGCCTCCTCCGCCGTCATCACGAGCTCGAACCGGCCGGCGCGGAACGCCGCGAGGCGGCCGAGCTTTCGCGAGCAGTTCGTCACGATGAAGCATCTCGTGCTCTCGAGGCGCTCGAGGACCGGCGGCACGTCCGGCCACGGTTCGAACTCGCCCCATCGTCGAAGGAGCTCGGCCGCATGCTTCGCGTCGACCCCGACCGCGCTCGCGCTCTCGCGGACGATCTCCTCGAACGGCCGGTAACGCTTGCCGCGGAGCAACTCCTGCGACGAGGCGTGCCAGCGCATCCCGAGGTCGCGGTCCCCAGCCACGCTCGCCCAGAGATGCCAGGTGTCGAGGAGCGCGGCGAGAAGGTCGAAGCCGACGGCCGCATATGCCATGCAATCAGCCTATCGGCGCGACGCCCGCGCTAGTCGCGCGAGGCGTGCCTCGTGACCCAGTCGACGACACGTCGGTTGAAATCGACGCGGTGACTCGGCCTGCCCTGAGCGATAAACATGTGACTTCCACCGGGATAGCGGACGAACTCGGTCGGCACGTTCCCGGCAGCGACGAGCCCGGCGAAAAACTCCTCGCCCTGTCCGATCGGGCAGCGCTCGTCGGCCTCGCCGTGAAGAACGAGGGTCGGCGTCGTGACCTTGTCCACGTAGTTGATCGGGGAGAGTCGCCGGAACGTCTCGCGACCCGCGCCGATGCTCGCGCCCATCTCCCACGGCGCGAACCTCATGCCGATGTCGCTCGTGCCGAAGAAAGACTCCTGATTGGTGACCGGCGCGCCGACGACCGCCGCCTTGAATCGATCGGTGTGACCGATCGTCCAGCTCGTCATGAAGCCGCCGTACGAGTAGCCGGCGACGGCGAGCCGGTCCGGGTCGGCGATCCCTTCCGCGACGAGCTGGTCCACGGCGGCGAGCTGCTCGGCAAGGTCGTGCTCTCCCCACTTCGCGCGGATGCCGTGCGCGAACTCGCGGCCGTATGAGCCGGACCCCGTCGGGTTGAGCGCGAGCACCGCCCAGCCGCGCGACGACAGCAGGTAGCGATAGAAGTAGGTGAGCGAGAAGACGTTTCCCATGAAGCTCTGCGGTCCGCCGTGGATATCGACGAGGAGCGGTGACCGACCGCGGCTCTCGGTCGGCAGGAAAAGCCAGCCCTCGAGCGTGCCGCCGTGCGGGTTTTTGAAGGTGCGCCGCTCGCCGTGGACCGGACCGAGCTGGAAAAGGATCTCCTTGTTCAGCTCGGTGACCCGCCGCTCGCCGCTGCCGTCCCAAGCGGTCACGTATAGATCGGACGGGGCCGCGAGGTCGCCCGCGGCGAACGCGATGCGCGATCCCGCCGCGGCGCTTGCGTAGAGGATTTGGCGCTCGCCACCGACGATGACGCTCGTCGATCCGTCAGCGATCGCCGCGCGGACCAAATGCGCGTTGCCGTGGTCGCCGGCGATGAAGGTCACGCTGTCGTTGTTCCGCGACCAGATCGGACCGGGGGTGGCCGTGGCTACCGGGAGAAGCATCGCCCCGCGGTCGTAGCGCTCGGTGAGCCGACGTGGCTGTCCGCCCCGCGAGGGCACGGTCCACACGCGGACCATTGGATCGCCCAAGTCGGGGACCTGCGCGTCGTAGCCGTAGCAGGCGAGCGTGGTCCCGTCTGGCGACCAGGTTGGCGACGTCGCGCGCCCCACGGTCTCGGTGATCCGGAGCGCGGCGCGCGTGGCAACGTCGACGACCCAGATGTCACGCGCCGAGTAATCGCTCCTGCCCCCGCGCGTTCGCGCGAACGCGATCTGACGTCCATCGGGCGACCAGGACTCGGCGTCGTCGTCGAAATCGCCTTCGGTGAGCTGCTTGGTCTCGCCCGTCGCGACGTCGACGATGAACAGGTGGGCCTGAGCATCGAATGTGTAGCCCTGCCCGTCCGTCTTGTACTGCGCCTTTGTCACATGACGTGGGCGCTGCTCCCAACGCTCGCGCGCCGGCGCGTCCTCGGGCCGCGGCTCGGCCCAGACGCGCCCGCTGAACGCGATCTTCGTCCCATCCGGTGACCAGCTCGCCGCGCCGGCATGTCCGGAGAATGACGAGAGTTGGCGCGGCTCGCCACCGCGCGCGGACATGACATAGAGCTGACGTTCCCCGCCGGCCCGATCCGACAGGAACGCGAGTTGAGTGCCGTCCGGAGACCAACGCGGCGCCGAGTCGCGCTTGGGCCCGCGCGTGAACTCGATCGGCGCGCCCCCCTCGGTGGGCGCGACATGAATTGTCGAGCGATACTCGTCCAGCTCGATGTCGATCCAGGTCACGACGTACGCGACGCGCGCGCCGTCCGGCGAGATCTCGAGATCGGGGATCGTTTTGAATCCGAGGAGGTCGGCTGCGTCCATGCGGTCCGAAACACTACGCCTCGGATGACCAACTCTGCGCGCAGCCAGTGGGTCTTCTCGAAGACCGAGGCGGTCGCGCCGAACGGAATGGTCACGGCCGACCCGCTCGCGGCGGAGGCCGGCGTCGAGATCCTTCGCGACGGCGGCAACGCGCTCGACGCGGCGCTGGCCACCGCGTTCGCGCTCGGGGTCACCTCGCCGATCGGGAGCGGCATCGGCGGAATCGCCGGCGTCGTTGTGTGGCGAGAAGGCAAGGCGAGCTCGTTCGATGGCGCGACGCGAGCGCCGCTCGCGTCGAGGCCCCAGATGTTCGAGCTCCAGGGAGGCGAGGCGCGTTCCGGGATGTACGGATGGCCCGCGGTGAAGAACGACGCCAACGTCGAAGGACCGCTGTCCGTCAGCGTGCCCGGCGCCGTCGCGGCGTACGAGCTGGCGCACCGTCGCCTCGGCAAGCTGCCCTGGGCGCGCCTGTTCGAGCCAGCGATCCGGCTCGCGCGCGACGGGATGGTGATGGACTGGTACAGCACGCTGGTGTTCGGCACGTCCGCGGTGCGCCTTCACAAGAACGCGGAGGCGAAGCGCGTGTATTACCGCGAGGGCGGCGCGCCGTATCGCCCGCCGACGGGCTTCGAGCCGCCGGACCGTCTCGTCCAGCCCGACTTGGCACGCTCGCTCGAATCGATCGCTCGCGGCGGCGCGAAGGTGCTGTACCAGGGCGAGCTCGCGGCGGCGATCGCCGACGACATCCGCGCGCTCGGCGGGATCCTCTCGCGCGAGGATTTCGCCGCATACGAGGCTGGGGCGCCTCCGCCAGAAAACATCGACTACCGCGGCCATCGCGTGGTCACGATGCCGGGCCTGACCGGCGGCCCGACCGTCGCGCGTGCGCTCGCACTTCTGGGCCGCGAGGACATGAGCAAACACGCGCAGCAGAGTGCCGAGAGTCTGCATCGCATCGCGGTCGCGCTTCGCGCGGCGTTCGCCGAACGCCTCACGTCGATGGCCGACATGCCGAACACCACGCACGTGAACGCGGTCGATCGCGACCGAATGTGTGTCGCGCTGACGGCCACGCTCGGCGGCGGCTTCGGCTCGGCGGTGATGATCAAAGGTACCGGCATCGTTCTCACGAACGGGACGTACTGGTTCGATCCGCGGCCGGGCCGTCCCAACTCGATCGCGCCCGGCAAGCGCGTGCTCTGGGCCGGCGCGCCGACGATCGTGCTCCGCGGCGGCGAGCCGTTCCTCGTCTGCGGCGCGCCAGGTGGACGCAAGATCATGAGCGCAGTGGCACAGGTCGTCGTGAACGCGGTCGACTACGGCGACGGGCCGCAGACCGCGACGAGCCGGCCGCGCATCCACGACGAGGGCGAGAAGCTTCAGGTCGACTCGCGGATCCCCGAAGACGTGTGTGCCGCCCTTGGCGCGATGGGGCACGACATCGACGTCAAAGTGGAGGACGTCATGGCCACGAACTTCGCGCGGCCTGCCGCGATTCAGATCGACGGCCGAGAGCTGCGTGGCGGGGTCGAGGGGACGAAGATCGGGATCGCGCTCGGGTTCTAGACCGGGCGCGATCCCCTAGTCGCTAGGGCACCGTTGGGCGCTGGCCCGCGTTCTCTTGCGCTTCGCGCTCGGCGCTCTCGCCGGCCTCGTGGGCCGGGTCCTCGTTCGAGACGAAGACTCCCGGTGATGCCGAAGCGTCCGCCCGGGTGTTGACGTTCGTCGTCGTGGTCGCGGCGTTCGCGCTCGAGCCTGTGCCCGCGGTGAAGGCGGCGCCGAGCGCCACGCCCGCGAGCATCGAACCTCCTGCGAGTACGCCGATCACGGCTTTTCGTGCGTCCATTTTGTGTCTCCATTCTTTTCTGCTCTCATGAGGGCTGATCTCACCGTGGGTCTTGGATCGGTCGGGAGCATGAGAGCCGTCTGATAGAGGCTTCGGAACTCTGTGAGACATGCGTGCAGAGACCACGCGCGAGGCCGGGTGCCGACGGCGCAGCGGGGGCCGGCGACCCCACGTGGTCGCCGGAGGGACCCGCGAGCACGGGGGCACCCGGACGCGCGCGTGACCGCTACGCTCTTGCCGCATGGCACGATTCGTCGTCGAAGGCGGGACGCCTCTACGTGGCGAAATAACACCCGCAGGGAATAAGAACGAAGCGCTCCCTCTGATCGCGGCGAGCCTGCTCACCGATGAGCCGGTCACTCTTCATAACGTCCCGCGGATCCGAGACGTGCGCGGGATGCTCGAGGTCGTCAGCGCGCTTGGCGCCAAGGTCGAGGAGCTCGACGAGCGCACCGTCCGCATCACCGGCGAGCTCAAGACCATGGACGTGCCCAGCGCACTCGCGCGCGAGATCCGGACCTCGCTGCTGTTCGCGGGCCCGCTCCTCGCGCGCTACAAGAAGGTGAAGCTCGGCCTGCCCGGCGGCGACGTCCTCGGGCGGCGCCGGAACGACACGCACTTTCTCGCGCTCCGCGCGTTTGGGGCCGAGCTCGACGTCTCCACGGGTGGGTATGGCCTGCACACGAGCGGGCTCAAAGGAGCCGACGTCCTTCTCGACGAGCCTTCGGTCACCGCGACCGAGAACGCCCTGATGGCCGCCGTGCTCGCGCCCGGCCGTACCGTGATCCGCAACGCCGCGAGCGAGCCGCACGTCCAGCAGCTCGGCATCGCGCTCATGAAGATGGGCGCGCGGATGGTGGGCATCGGCACGAACACGATCACCATCGACGGCGCCGATCGGCTCAAGGGGATCGAGCACACCATCCTCAGCGATCACATGGAGGTGGGTTCGCTGATCGGCGCCGCCGCGATGACGCATGGCGAGATCACCATCAAGAACGCGGTGCCGCAGTACCTGCGCATGACGCGCATGGTGTTCAAGCGGCTCGGCGTCGAGACCGAAGAGAAGGGCGAGGACCTCATCGTGAAGGCGTCGGGCCGGTTGGTCATCGAGCACGACCTGGGCGGCGCGATCCCGAAGGTGCAGTCGCAGGTCTGGCCGGGCTTTCCGTCGGACCTCACGAGCATCGCGACCGCCGTCGCGACCCAGGCGGAGGGCACGGTGCTCATCCATGAGTGGATGTACCCCGGCCGCATGTACTGGGTGGGCTCGCTCGAGAGCATGGGCGCGCGGATCATCCTGTGCGACCCGCATCGCGTCGTGGTCGTCGGCCCGTCCCAGCTCTACGGATCGGACCTCCGGAGCCCCGACATCCGCGCCGGTATGGCGCTCCTCGCCGCGACGCTCTCGGCGAAGGGCACGAGCACGATCAACAACGTCGAGCAGATCGATCGCGGCTACGAGGAGCTCGACAAGCGACTGCGCGCGCTCGGGGCCAAGATCGAACGCGCGGCGTGACCTCGTTCGCGACGCACCTCGAATGCTCGCGGTGCCAGGAAGACTTTCCCCTCGACCAGATCCAGCAGGTCTGCAAAGCCGATGGCGGCCCGCTCCTCGTGCGGTACGACCTGCGCCGCGTACGCGACTCGATCACCAAGGAGGCCCTCCGCGCGCGTCCGGAGACGCTCTGGCGCTATCGCGAGCTCTTGCCGATGACCACCGAGGGCCGCGTTTCGCTGGGCGAGGCAATGACACCGCTCAATCCGGCGCCGTGTCTTGGCGCGGAGCTGGACATTCCCAAACTTCTCATAAAGGACGAGGGGCTTCTCCCCACGGGGACGTTCAAGGCTCGCGGAGCCGCGGTCGGCGTGACGCGGGCCGCCGAGCTCGGCGTGAAGACCCCGTGATGCATGTGGTCGTGGTGATGCCCGAAACGACTCCTGATGTCATCGTCCGCGAAACGCTGGCGTACGGCGCGGAGGTCTACCTGGTCGCCGGCTCGATCGCGGACGCGGGCGCCATCGTGAAGAGGGCCTGCGCCGCCCGCGGCTGGTACGACGCGTCGACCCTTCGCGAGCCGTACCGGATCGAGGGGAAAAAGACGATGGGCTTCGAGCTCGCGGAGCAGCTCGGCTGGCGTCTGCCCGATGTGATCGTCTATCCAACTGGTGGGGGAGTTGGCCTCATCGGAATGTGGAAAGCGTTCGACGAGCTCCGCGCGATCGGTTGGATCGACCAGAAGCGGCCGCGCTTCGTCGCCGTACAGGCCGAGGGGTGCGCGCCGATCGTGCGCGCCTTCGCCGAAGGCCGCCCCGAGTCCGAGCCGTGGCCCGACCCGCGCACGTTTGCCGCGGGCATCCGCGTCCCGAAGGCTCTGGGCGACTTCATCGTTCTGAAGGCGATTCGCGAGTCGGGCGGTATCGCGGTCGCCGTGAGCGAGCGGGAGATCGCGCAGTCGATGCAGGCCGCCGGCGCTGCCGAAGGGATGCTGCTCTGCCCCGAAGGCGGCGCGGCGATCGCGGGCACGTCGAAGCTCCGCCGGGATGGCTGGATCCGCGAGAGCGAGGAGGTCGTCGTCTTCAACACCGGCACCGGTCTCAAATACTCGGAATCGCTCCAGGGCGAGGCTCCGCGCCGCCTCGAGCCGAACGAGCTCCCCGATGAGTAGGAGGCCCACCCGAGCCGGTTCCCCCCGTCGTCCTCATCATCGCGCGCCCCTACCTACTCGCAGACCGAGGCAACTAGCATCACCCGGTGACCATCGCGCCGAACATCCTCGGCCTCGTCGGGCACACGCCACTCGTTCGGCTCTCGCGCATCGGCAAAGGATTGCGCCCCGCGATCGTCGCGAAGCTCGAGCACCTGAACCCGGGCGGCTCCGTGAAGGACCGCATCGGTCTGCTCATGATCGAAGACGCCGAGCGACGCGGTCTGCTTCGACCGGGGGGAACGATCGTCGAACCCACCAGCGGGAACACCGGCGTTGGACTCGCGATGGCCGAACGAGTGG
>WNFK01151213.1_pt2 | contig 10748 bp, 5 predicted proteins | sample 5400281 | NCBI WGS metagenome assembly WNFK01 (sample SAMN13153350, study PRJNA577476) | soil metagenome | isolation source: 20 cm soil on Douglas fir-dominated hillslope | place: USA:California | collected 2013-09-17
GGTAATACGTTGTGGAAAATTGCGAGCAGCGAATAGAGCAGGAAGAAGATGCTGAGGAAGACGAGGGTCGTCCAAACCTTTTCATGTTCGTAGAACTTGAATGCCCAGCCGACGGTAATCGCCACCGTCCCGGCGAAAGAGAGGAAGTCGAGAGTGCGCCAGCGCTTGAAGAAGGCCACAGCGAGTACGCCGGCATCGAGCAACGCCACGTAAGCGAACAACCCTATCTCGTTGTCCACACCGGTCGAGAGCAACACCGGCGTCAAGAATCCGCCGACGAGTCCGAGGATAGCGACTGGCAGCGCATTCAGACGTACCGACAACAACACAGCCGTCGTAGTCACCGCCGCCATTAGCAGGAAGGCTAGCACCTGTCCGATGAGGTGATAGAAGTTGTATGCCGCGTAGTCCGATAGGTACAGAATGAGCAGGCCGCCGCCGGAAAGAATGTAGGCATACGCCTTCAGGCCGCGCCCACGCAGACGCTCGCCCACATAGAGTAATGAAATGCCCACGAGCGCGGAGAGGCTGACGCGCGCGCTGGGGCCGATCCATTGTTTGTCGAAAGCAAACTTGAGGAAGAAGGCGACGCCAAACGTGACCGCAATGATGCCGATCCAGTTGAACCAACTACCGCCGATGAGCGATTCCAAATCGCGGCGCTTCGCTTCGCGCTCTGCTCCCGCATGCCCTGCCTCCCCCGCCGGTTTTTCAACAAGCAGATCCAGGCCAAATGGAGCGTCTGCTTTTCTCGTCGCGTGGGTGCGCGGAGTCGGGGGTTCATTCATCCACGGATGGGTCGCGCGGGTTTCGGGCGTCTCGGCCTTCGACCAGCTGTGCACCGGAGGCTCGAGCGCTGGTGGCGCGACTGACGTCTGTTGGACTCGCGGTTGGGCTGGCGGCTGGATTGGCGGTTGAGTGGATGCCGAAGCCTTCAAGTCTTCCGTTTTGATTTGAGGCGTGGCTGGATGCGTCTCGCGGCCCTGGCCGGGTGGAGATTCAGGGAGCGGTTGAGCTTGGCGAATGATCCCCAGATGCTGCTCGATTGCGTGCAGTCGTGCAGTCGTTCCTCCCAGCACGCGTTCCAGGAGTTCGATTCGTTCGAGAAGTTGTTTGAGAATTTCACGCGAGGGCAGGTCTTCGGCCATGTGCTCTCCTGAAGTTCCGGTGAAACAGGCCCGAGGTACTCGCGCCCCGGCAATGTGGCACATGATAGGGTAGGACGAAAGAAAGCGGAAGGGCGCGGAACTGCCGGTACCGGTTCAGTTTGGTGTGAGTTAGCGTGCAGCATGCAACCCGGAGGGTTCGCGAGAAAGTAGCCCAAGGTCGTAGAGAGCAGGGTACAGTCGCGGCGCATATTAGCACCGGTTTCGGGGTGCTGGATAGAGAAAACCCAATTCTGCTGAGCATTTTGCCTGTTTTGCCGTCGGATGTCGGGTTGTTGCGGGTGTACACGGCCATTTTGCACTACTATCTGCCAGCCCTTCGGGCTGATAAACTGATTACTGACTACTTCTTCCCATGAGACTCGCTTACTTCAGCCCACTGAATCCACAGCCATCAGGGATTTCTGACTACAGCGAAGAGCTTCTCCCTTATCTCGCGGTAGACGCCGACATCACCCTATTCGTCGACGGCTTCGAACCGTCTAATCCTGAGATACGCGATCAGTTTACATGCCTCGACTATCGTCACAGCCCGTCGGTTCTCAAGACGCTCGGCGACTACGATGCGATCATCTATCACATGGGAAATGATCATCGTTATCACGCAGGCATGATTGAGATCGCGCGCGCACATCCGGGCATTGTCGTTTTCCACGATTTCGCGTTGCAGGATTTTTTTCTTGGGTTGGCGCAGGAGCGCAACCGCACAGGGATTTACCTCGAAGAAGTTTTCGCCTGTCATGGCAGCCGGGCCACGCGTGAAGCAGCGGAGGCGCTGGAACGCGGGGGCACGCCACCGCAGGCGGCTTTGCCTTTGGAGTTTCCACTGAACTGCCGGCTAGCCCGCGCTGCGGAGGGGATTGTCGTTCATTCGGAGTTTTGCCGCGCGCGTTTTGCGAAGTTGGTACCGTCGGTACCAATTGCCCATATCAACATGCCGATCAAGCCGCTGCCCGCACGTCAGGCAAACGAATCAAACGGGGACGCGAGCGTCACCCAAATTGCCAACTTCGGTCTCATCACACCTGGCAAAGGAATTGAAAAAGCTCTGCGAATACTCTCGACCCTTAAGGCCGATCACAATTTTCACTACACGCTAGTCGGCGAGCCCAACTCGTTTTTCGATGTACGCGCGCTGGTGCGCCAGTACGATATGGAGGACCGGGTAACGATCACGGGGCACCTACGCCTTGAAGAGTTTGAACGTTGGATAGCAGCAACCAACATTGCGCTAAATCTGCGCGAACGCACCGTCGGCGAAACTTCGGCCAGCCTCTGTCGCCTAATGGCCGCCGGCGTTCCGACAATCGTCTTTAACGTCGGCGCCTTTGCCGAACTGCCAGACGACGCAATTGTAAAAATCGATCAGGACGAAAATGCTGACGCCTTGCTCGAGGCCTATCTACGCCGGCTTATCGAAGACGCCGGCCTGCGCCAAAGTATTGGCGCCAATGCGCAAAGGTATATAACTGAAACTCACGATATCAAAACCGGCGCCGCCCGCTACCTCGATTTCGTCAGCCAGGTTATCTCCCTCCGCTCACGCAAACAGTTTCTTAATGGCGTGGCCAACGAAATAACTGCGCTCGGCGTTCGGGAAAACGATGAAACGCTCCTACGCGGCGTCGCCCGGGAAGTTGCAGTGCTCGCGCCCGCTGCGAATTACAGAACCGCGCACGGTTGGATACCATACTCAACTTTGCCTGGCGGCCCGAAACAGACAAAGATTCACTCGATCATCAAAGCCAACGAGGGCAACGGTCAGGCTACAAATGCGAAGGCGTCTCCTGACTCGCCCGGCCGGCTACCAAAACTCGAAGGCATTGACTACAAACGCGCGGCGCTCGAATACCCAAAAATGCTCGATGCCGAACGCAGTCACTATCTGCGAACAAAACCTTTCTATAATCTCGCCAACAAGCCCGATAAACATCTGGGCGACGGCATGGACGCGGAGACCCATCGCCACTTCACCGATTTCGCAAACATGGCCACGGCGCTCGCGTTGCCACCCGGCTCCAGGATTCTCGACGTAGGTTGTGGTTCCGGCTGGCTGAGCGAGTACTTTGCGCGTCTCGGATACGACGTGACCGGAATTGATATCAGCGATGAGCTGATCGCAATGTCGCGCGAACGTGTTGAGCTCGTTCCTTATGACGTGGATCATGAGACGGCCTTACGCTGCCGTTTTCTAACGCAGGATATCGAGTCGGCGCCGTTGCCTGAAAAGTTTGACGCGGTTATCTGTTACGACTCGCTTCATCACTTTGAAGACGAGCGAAAGGTTTTTTGTCACCTGGCTCAGATGTTAGACATAGGTGGGTTGCTCTTCATTCTGGAAGGTCACAAGCCATCAGCGGGCTCGGCAACGGAAGATGAGTTGCAGGACGTGATGCGCCAGTATGGAACGCTCGAATCGCCCTTTAGCGGCGACTACTTGCGCGCTTTGCTGGACGAGCGCGGACTGGCTGTGGTTGGTGACTATGTGAGCGTCAACGGGCTTTTCGAACGCGAGATGTTGGAAGACGATCGCTTGCCTTTGCGAACTCTCGCGACTGATTACCATTACCTGACGTGTGTGAAGGTTGCTGATGGCCCACCGGCATCAAGTGTGCCTGACAGCCGCAATCCCGGAATACTACGGGCTGATTTCAAACTCACGGGGCAGTTGGCGCAGCGCGTAGAACCAGGAGAACGAATCAGCGCTGCGATAACGATCAGAAACACCGGAGACACGCTATGGCTCAGTGGCCAAACGCTGCGTGCGGGAATAGTAATGCCCGGCGTTAGAGTTTTTGATCAGAGTGGTGAAATGGTGAGCGAGGTTCACGGACATCCTATGCTGCCGCGATCGATTGCTCCCGGGCAGTATGTGTCAATCACGCTGCCCTGTCCGGTGCCACCTGTTCCCGGAACCTACACGGTCAAGATCGACCTGGTGGATCAGCAGATTTGCTGGTTTGAAGAAAGAGGCTCGCAGCCACTGTTGTTCCAGGTCGAAGTAATTGAAAAAGCCGGTTAATTGTTGCTAGCGAAGAGCGGGGGCCAGCCCGCCTTCCCGACCTTAGAGACTTTCTCGCTTGTTCTGCTACTCAAGTTTGAAAGCCTCTCATTCAATTTCAAACACTCAAGTGGAATAGCTCGGGGTGAGGAAGGCGGGCTTGCCCCCGCTCTTCGCCCAGCAGGTCAGTCTCTTACTGCGACGATCGTCGAGCGTTCCTCAAACCTGTCGCCATACATGTAGTAATACCTGGCTTGACTCACCTTCTCAATTCTGAACCCAAGCATACCAAACACCTCGCGATAAACGCCGAGTGAATAAGTCCACCAGGTGAAGTCGGCATCGGGATTACTTGCCAGCGCCTCGAATCTGGCAATTCGTTCGTCAGTCTGCAACAACGGTGAAACGATTACGATTGTTTCTTTTGTTCTTCGGGCGATGGAAGCGAGAGCCGAGATCTGATCGCTAAGGTGCTCGAGCACTGATCCAACGATCGCGATGTCGAATTGGCCGAGCTCCTCCGGAAGATCATAGACGTTGCCGTAATAGACCTCGGCTCTCGAATTGAGCAGCCGGTGACAAAGCCAGTAGGCGTTTTTCCATTGCTCGATTTCCGCGCCATACTGCTTCTTCCAGCGCTCAGGATCGCGATAGTAAAGTTTGTCTTTGAAAGGAAGAAAGGATTGCTGACTCGCGTCGCTCATATCAAACGACACTACACGCGACGCCCCTCGCTTCTCAGCCTCGAAACTGAGAAAGCCGGTGGCCGCGCCGATGTCCAACACTGACTTGCCGGCCACTTCGACACCGCCGACATAATCATCAAACCGTCCGCGCAGATCCCAGTGCGCCGGAACCAGTCCGAATCCCGGCAGCTCCATCGCGTGATAGAAGAAGCAGTCTTCCAGCCGATCGACAAACCGCGGCGGCTCGAACAACGAAGGATTTTTGTTTATTTCATTCATGAATCGGTCAGACCGCTCAAGCGATTTTCTGGGACCGCGGGCGTCCCGCGAGCAAACGAGCGCGTAGCGCGAGTAGACCTTCGCAGCCAATCAATCATGTAGTGGATCGTTTGCGGGCGGGACGCCCACGGTCCCAGCAAATCGCTTGAACAACTTCGTCAGCGGCCCCGGAACCACCACAACAATAGCAGCCCAAGCGTTAACAACGAGACGACTAATCCAGCCAGCACTGACTTGGGCCGATAGACAAACTCGACCACGTGATTCCCCGCCGGAACGGCCACTCCGCGCAGGTTGTAGTTTACCCGCATAACATCAACCGATTTTCCATCGACATACGCGCGCCAACCAGGGTAATGGTTCTCGCTCAAAACCAGTATCCCGGGAGCCATGGAGGCAGTTTTTACTTCCACTCGATTCGGCTCAGGTCGCGTTACATCAGCGCTCCCACGAATCATGCTCGCGCCAAAGACGCTCAAAGTAGGCGCATTGACCAGAACTGTCTGAAGCGGATCCCACGACTTGCCGCCCGGAAGTTTACCGGTGCGAATAATTGCCAGCTCGTCTTGTTCCGTCGCGACAAACTCCTCAATAGCCAGCCAGGCGCGCGGCAGCGCGTGAGTGTTCTCGTAGATTTGCAGATACTCCGTTTCGGCCGCTAGATGCCAGCGCCCGCTACCGATCGACGTGGCGTCGGCGACATTTGTCGAATCTGCTTCGCCTTCGCGTGCCGGAAGTTTTTCGACCCATTCGCCGCGCAACGGTTCTGCCGCGCCATTTCTTAGCAGCGAAATTCGCTTAACATCGAGCGTCAGCTGGGGAGCATTCTTGATTCCTGCGACTTCAATTTCTCCGCCGGTGACGCGTATCATTTCCGGAAACTTAAACTGAGCGACGTAAGTATGACTTTCAAAGTTTCCCGAAGCATCTACCACCGTCGAAGCGGTAGCCACCGGTGCGAGACGATGACGAATCTTAGTTTTCAGGTCAGGACGTTCATGCGACCATTCCGAGGTGTGTTCGCCGGCACGCAGTTGAAACTCAAATCTTTTTCCGTCCTCGGCCCGCAAGCGCACGTACCCGACGACCTCTCCGTCTGAAACGTCCGCCGCCCAGGAGAGACTGGTTATCAGCGCCAGACTGTCTGNNNGACGGCGCTCCCAACTCTTCTTTAGCAAAAGGAACCCCACCTAAATCTATCAATGCCGGCGCGTTATTTACCGGCGCTGCAGCTGTCGCTCCGGAGTGTTCCGCTGCCCGTCGCCGCGCTTCACCCTGCGGGCTCTGCTTCAGAAGATAGCGCACGTTCAGGATGTCAAACTCGCGGCCTGGACCACGCACACTGCGGCCGGGATCAGTTAATTCACCCCATAGCTTCATATCGTCGGCAAGCTTGCTGTAACGCGTCAGCCCGAAGCCATCGTAGCCCGCCGCATTCTCAACTCCGTGCATCATGTAAGTGTCCGGCTGCAACGACAACATGAATTCGCCGAGCTTGAATTTTTCACCTTCGTCGCGACCGGTGTTCATAAAGAAGGGCTGAACGTCAGTTAGAACTCTGTAGGGCGTGTCTCCACGATCGTGCTGCAGGTTACGCAACAAGCGAACCGATTCCGGCTCGCTCCAGAGTGGATGGACGCGCGTCGGAGAGAGACGCCAGCCGCTCGCCTGGCCCCATAAACAGAGGTCAAAAATCACGATTGCGAACAACAAAGTCAAAGACCGACAGGAGTGTCGTTGCACATTGCGCGCAAAGATCCAAAGCGCGACTGCGCTAAGCCCCGCGATCAGAATCGGAATGAAAAGTTCAGGGGCACGCAGGATGGTTACCGGCGCCGATCTTCCGAGCCGGAACCCGGCTGGTCGCCACCAGCTTACTGTCAAGCAAGTAAACAGAAAAACTAATCCGCCCGCAGCGGCCACAACACGTAAAACTTTCGCTCGCTCCGATTGCGACCTTGCCGCAATTGCCGTCAAACCTCTGCCTGCAAGTACAGCAAGCGCGAATTCCACCTCCATCAAGTGACGTGCGGGAACGCGGAAGAGATTGAGGACGGGAACGTAGTAAACCAGTTTGTAGAGATTGAGCGGAAGAAAACGCCCGGCTGCCAGAGCCAGGCAAACTACAACCACGACGGCCCAGAATTTCGTTCGCGAGTCTGGTTTGAGAAGCAGGGCCGATAGCGCCAACATGATGGTCGCGGCGCCGACGTATGCGATGTACTCGCCCACGAAGGCCGGGCCGATGTAGGGCGCGCGAAACAAGTGTCCGTCACCGCCACCCATGATGAAAGGCGCGAAGAAGGTCAGCGCGAATCGCGGCGGCATCGAGAAGGAACTGAAGAAGTCATAAGACGCCGTGGCCCGCAGGCTGTTGCGCAACAACTCCACGGTAGGCAGAATCTGCACCGCCGCCAGGATTACTCCGGCTGACAATAAAACCAGGGCCCGCAAATAAGATCGGCGTTCCTGATGAGCCGAAGTTCGTGCCATTACAACGGCGTAAGCGGCCGCCAACAGAAATGAATATGCGAGAGTTTGTTGATGCCCGGCGAAGACCTGCACGGCGACCAGCAGCGCGATCAAGAGGCCGTGACTTCGTTTCCCACTCATTCCATACCGGTCTACTGCCCAGAGCACCCACGGAAGCAGCGCCGCCGTCTGGACAACATTCGTCTGGCCCACCTTCGCTACCATGAATGCGCTCCATTGCCAGACCAGACTCGCCGCGGCTGCTCCAGCGAGGCTGGCTCCGCTGCGTCGCGCATAGAGGTAAGCGCCCAGTGCTGCCAGCATGTAGGTAGAGAGCATCATCAGGTTGGTCGCGACAGGCGAGCTGAAGATGAGGTAAAACCAGTTGAGCGGAAACAGCACGCCTGCTTGCGCAGCGCCAAAGAGCGGCATGCCGCTGAACATGTAAGGGTTCCAAAGCGGCACATAGCCGGAACCGATTAGATTAGCGACGACGACCCGCATCGGTATGTTAAAAATTACGCCGTCGTCTGGCGAGATAATGAGATTGCCGGTGGTGGCGGGAAAGAAATAGATGAGCGGGAGTAGCGAGACTACTATCGCAGTCGCACAGCTCGGCGTTATTTTAGAATGAAGACTAAATGGAAGACGCATTGAAGAAACAGGACGAGTCCGTGGCGAGCGGCGAAACGGTGGTCAGCGCCTTCGCCCATTTGTATGCCAGTGCCCGACGGCTGTTGGTCCTCCACAAAGCCGAGACTGTGTGCGGAGCGTTGTTACTTTTGATGGCGGTTAACCTCTTCGCTGCAATCTCGCGCAAGAGCATCACCAATGATGAAATTGTTCATATTCCGGCCGGATACTACCATCTAGTTGCCGGCGAGTTGCAGCTTTGCCGCTACTAATTGTGCAACCTGACGAACCGCCGGCGCCAAAAACTGATACCGAGAATTTCATGGAACGAACCTGGGGGTTCCATGAACGCTTCTGGACAGCTAATCAGTCCCGGTTTCAAACTGTAACCTTCTGGCCGCGCGTGATGATGATTCCCATTACGCTCGCCCTCGGCATGCTGATCTTTGTTTTCGCGCGGAAGCTTTTTGGAGAAACGGCCGCGCTGATCGCCGTGGCGCTTTATGTGTTGGAACCAACCGTGCTCGCGCATGGGCGCATTGTGCATACGGACGTGCCGGCTGCGCTTGCCTATCTGCTCTTTTTCTTTGCGCTCCACAAATATTCAGAAGCACCGGGAAAAAAGCGCGCGCTCATACTTGGTCTCGTCTGCGCCTTAGCGTTGCTCACCAAATTCTCCATGCTGGTGTTGCTGCCTGTGCTCGCGATCTATTTCCTCGCGCGGCTTTTTATTAATTGGCGTGATCGCAAACAACGCACGCAGATCCTGTTTCACAGTGCCTTAATTACAGAGGTAGTCCTTTTACTCATCAACGCCGCTTACTACTTTCAACGTCCCGCGCTTGAGGCGTCGGATGTCCGTTGGGTTGCGATGAAGTCGCCGGCGCTCTTGGGGTTTGTTACTACATTCGTTCGCCTGGCATCGTATCTTGTGCCGACTTACTACCTGTTCGGCGTTTACAACATCGAGCTGCACAATCACTTCGGTCACGCGACGTCGTTGCTGGGCCAGTACAACGACCGGGGCTGGTGGTACTACTTCCCGGTCGCCTTTGCCCTGAAGACGACGATTCCCTTCTTGCTGCTCGCGATTGCGGGGCTTGGCTGGTCGGTGTGGAGATTTGTAAAACGGGACTGGCGATTTCTCTGGGTGGTACTTCCAGTGGGCGTTTACCTGGCAATCTCACTAACGAGTCATATAAACATCGGCATACGACACTTTCTGCCAGTCTATCCATTTCTTTTTATTGCGGGCGGCGCATTACTTGGGCAGGTGTTACAAGCACGACGAGCGGTCGGTATTGCCGTATTGATCATTCTATTTGGTTGGATGGGCTTCGAGGCAATCCGTACTTTTCCAAACTACACGCCTTACATGAATCAACTCGCGTCGAGCCATCCGCATTGGTACTACCTTTCCGATTCAAACGTGGAATGGGGTGACGACGTAAACGCGCTGGCAGATTACCTGAAAGCGCGCGGCGAGACGAAGGTGACTGCCGCGCTATCAGCCGGCTGGAGCACGCTGGGGCGGTATGGCGTGGATTATCTGGACATGGTTTCCCTGCCGCCCGACAAGACGCCCGAAACACGTTATGTTGCCATTGGCGCGAGTTTCCTGAATGGTTCATTGATTCCCGGCGACGAAAACGTCATTGGCCGGCGGTACTTTGAAAGAACAAATCTATTTGCACGCTACCGCAACCGCAAACCCGAAGCAGTCTTCGGCGGCTCAATCTACTTGTTTCGGGAAAGAGAATAACCGGGATGTAATATAACGTCGCTAGGATGGGGGCGCGTGAAAGAAGGCGATGTGAATGCTAGTTCGGTTCGCGAAACATCATGCTCCGCAGTTAACTTCCGCAGGACTGTTGCTGATAATGGCCATCAACCTCCTCACGGTTGCAGCGAGAAAGAGTATTACCATAGATGAAACGCTGATCATTCCCGCGGGGTACTATTACCTCACTACCGGGAGCTTCCAACTTGCACACGGGCATCCCCCTCTGGCAGCCATATTCGCCGCCTTCCCGCTGCTGTTCCTTCCAGTGCAGAAGCCATCGATAAACGACCTTGATAACCAATCTTCCTTTCCGCAGACGGTTACCGTAGGGGAACGATTTTGGGCCGCTAACAACGAGCATTTCAAAGCCATCTTTTTCTGGTCACGCGTCCCGATGATTGTTGTAACGCTATTGCTGGGTGTGCTGATCTTCGCATTTACGAGATGCTTATTCAGTGTCCGCGCCGGCGTGCTGGCGGTGGCGCTTTTTAGCCTCGAACCAACGATCCTGGCTCACGGGCGCGTGGTCAAAGACATAGACGTAGCTTTTGCTTACCTGTTTTTTTTCTTCGCGCTGTATGTCTATGGCTCAGCACCCACCCTGCGTCGGGCGATACTTCTCGGGCTGGCGTGCGGTCTGGCTCTATCTGCCAAGTACTCAATGTTGATCGTTTTTCCGATCCTTCTGATCGCTGGTTGCGTATGGCTGTTTTATCGACCGGCGGGTG
>WNFK01166480.1_pt2 | contig 10745 bp, 13 predicted proteins | sample 5400281 | NCBI WGS metagenome assembly WNFK01 (sample SAMN13153350, study PRJNA577476) | soil metagenome | isolation source: 20 cm soil on Douglas fir-dominated hillslope | place: USA:California | collected 2013-09-17
GGTCAAGATTTACGGTTCATCACGCTGCCGATCGGACGGCGCGCAGATTGTCCGCCGAGGACTTGCCCGTCCTTCGATCAGCAACAACCTCGACAGCGACCTTTTGTCCCTCATTTAAGCCTGGTCATACCGGCGCGCTCGACCGCACTGATGTGCACGAAGACATCCTTGCCGCCGTCATCCGGCTTGTGCCGAAGTCTTTCTGGCTACCATTTCACGGTTCCCTGCGTCATATAAACTCTTCTTTCAGGTACGTGTGGTGACGAGGCCGCGCGCCAGCGCAGCCGGTTCGTTCGAGATTTGAAGGAAAGTGTCAGTCCGACGCGGGGTGCGCGGCGAGGCCAAGTCGTCCGGCCCAAGCTCGATTATGCGCGTTCAAAAAACAGACGTTCAGCCGCCCTAGGCTTGAGGTTGGGCTTCTGGCAATGGGGTACGCATCGAACTCGTTTTTGACTTTACAATCATGGTTGTAAATCCCCGAAACCTTCGCGTTAAGCGAAAAGGCGACTGCTGGAACTTAGTTCGCGGCGCGCCGTTTAATGCTCAGACATTCATGATCCGGAGTCCAACGATGAACGGTCTCATCTATCTGATTGGACTGATTGTCGTCATAATGTTCATCTTGTCGTTCCTCGGACTTCGCTGAGACAGGCTGAGCAATGGCTACACTTGTCAATCAGGAAGCTCCTTCGGTTGCGGCCCCTGGGACGATTGAACATTCCAATTTCCTGTATTTAGGTTGGACGCCGATTGTTGCCGGCGCAATTGTCGCTGCCGCCGTCTCATCAGTATTGCTGACCTTTGGATCCGCCATCGGGCTGGCGGTTGTGTCACCATCGGCCACGTGGCGGGATACGTCGGCTATCTGGCGGGTGCATTGCGGGCGGCCGTCAGCGCTGCGACGCCTCACGAAGTTGAGTTTCGTGATGGGGTCCACGGTCTCCTTGTGTGGGGCGTCGCGATCCTAATCGTGGCGGCATTGACATTCGCCATGCCGCGAACGAGCTCGCCGCGCTCTGATGGAGCGGTGCCCACTGCCTCCAATGCAGAATCGTTCCTCGCACTCGAGCTTGATCGGTTATTGCGCTCGGATCGAGCGCCTGATGCTGCTATTGTGAAAGACTCGGATCTTCGAGCCCAAGCCGCACGGATCATTTTTTCCGGCCTCGGTCGCACTGGCGTCACGCCTGATGACCGGGGGTATCTCGTGCGAGCCGTCATGATGCGGACCGGTCTTGCCCAGCCCGAAGCCGAAGCCCGGGTTGACAAGGCGTTTGCGGAATCCAAGACGGCTATCTCGAGAGCCCGGCGAGGTGTGGTCATTCTAGCTTTCATGATTGGCGCCTCGCTGATGGTCGGTGCCGCGGTTGCTTGGTTGGCAGCAACCACAGGCGGCAAACACCGCGACGGTTCGATTACTCACGAATTCTGGCACCGGTGGGAGGTCAATCGGCTGTTCTTTGTTCGATAGCGTTTTCTGACTTGTAGCGGTTGTTTACTGCTGTGGGTCAATCAAAAGCAGTGGGTCAATAGTCCTTAGGTGAATTGCGACGATTCCGATCGTTCTGTTCCTGGCCCGTTCTGGCGCCACTGCAGCCGCGCTGATAGAGCACCGCTCTTTTCACTGCGGGAGGCAGAAACCTTGCCTCGTTCTCGAACCGCCATCACGTGGTTAAGATGACGGTTGGAGAACGCGCCGAGAAAAGCGGGCCTTCCTTCTGCCCAAAGACAACAGCTAGTAGTCCACTTCGTGCGCGGGCGCTGTGTAACGTCGTGAAACTGCCTGGGCGATAGGCGACGATCTGGACTTTGTCGCCATTGCGGTCAATTCCCACTCGGATTCCGTCGCGTCCCGCCGGAATGATGCCGGCGTCCTTGGAAATGACTTGCTCAATCAGCTCCATGACGCCGCGCGCCCAACGTCCCTCAAGCACGACGCCAACCATGTTCTTGAGGGCGGGTTTTGCGTTTCCGACAGCCGCGGAGCAGCCGCAGGCTTCCAGGAACGCAAAGTCGTTCTCGGCGTCCCCGATGCCGATCACGCTGCGCGTCGATAGATCGAGGTCCGCGAGGGCAGCCTTTAAGCCAGTCGCCTTGTTGGTGCCCGGCGGAAGCACCATGACCGCACCCTTGTTAAATACGATGTGATATTCAAGGCCAAGATCGCGGATGGTGCCGCGGCCGGTGGCCCAGATATTCGCAGCCGCCTCCATCCAGTATTTGGGCATGCAAATGTGCCCCTGTCCCAGATGATCAGGCTAGCTGTCTGATCTGACGTTCCGACCCAGCGTTCCGACCAGCGTCACGGTATTGAATCCATAAGATGACCTGCGCTCCAGCGATGGAAACGCCAGTTCCAAAGATGGAACCCAAAACAGGCATCTGCGTTAAGTTTCCGACAAAAAGGCTTTGTCGGAAACGAAGGCTCAATCATGAGGAGCAACCATGGGTTTTGGTCGCGGCGTTTTGCTTTGGCTGCTGGGAATTCCGATTCCGATCATTCTGTTGCTGGCGTTGTTCTGGCACCACTGATTAAGATCGAAAGAGCCGCAACTTGAGATCGAAAGAGCCGCAACCACCGCCGACAACATAGTCGGCTGAACCATGGGCGTCAGACAAACGACACCGGAGGTGTTGAAGGAGAACGGCAATGGATCATATCAAGCAGCAAGGATCGTCAAACGCCGGTTTCAGAGGGAACCCCGGCGAGAAGGATGCGGGCAGAGCCGGTGAAGCCGATCTAGGCGCATTGAGAGAAGATCTAAACAATTTGAAGGAGACCGTGGCAAACCTCGTCTCGAAAGCGACGGGCGACGCGGCAAAATCGGTCCGCGAAATGACATCTAACATGACTGAACACGTGAGCAGCATGGCAGGCGATCTTGCCGAGAAAGGTTCCAATGCAGCATCTGCAGCCACGAACCAGGCCAAGACGTTCGCGGCGGAGTTCGAAAGCATGGCCCGTCGAAACCCGCTCGGAGCCTTAGCTGGCGCGCTGTTCGTCGGCATTCTGATAGGCATGCTGGGGCGCCGAAACTGATGCTCGTCGATCTATTGAAGCTGTTCGGACTCGACGTCCGCGCCAAGATCATGCAGGCGCGGACGGAGTTCGAACAGCGGCTCGAGCTTGCAAAAAGTAGCGTCATGCGCACGCTGACAACTGCAAGCGTGTTGGCGGCAATATTTGCCATGGCGGCCCTGGCGGGACTCGCTGCCGTTGGGGTAGGTTTGAGCGCACTTTACAGCTGGGTTTCGATCCACCACGGGCAGTTCTACGGCTACGCAGCCGTTGGAGGGGTACTTGTCATTATTTGCGCTACCCTGAGTGCGATAGGAATCCTGGAAGCCAGGTCCTGGTCCGCCGAGCCGACAGCTCCCTACTTGAATGAGAAACTTGCGCGAGGTGCGACGGAAAGCGCAGCCCCGATCCGGGCTATTTCCGCCGGCGATTTGGAACCACCGGAGCCTTTGGTTGCTGCATCGATGCCACCGACCGCCTCATTGTTCTCTTCCAATCGGGACAACGGCTTGTCGGAAGCGTTGGGGCTGCTCCTATCGAAATCTATACGGCTTCCAATCACTGGCAGTCCTGTGATTGACGATATGCTCGAAAATTTGCGTGGGCCTGCGCACATGGTTCTACGGGATGCGATCAAGTCCACCACCGACATGATCCGTTATGGCGAACGGCAAAAGTTGATTGGCGCGCTGGGCACCGCAGTATTGGTAGGCTGGCTCCTGGAACGGGTGCGCTCTAGGCAAGTCGCGGAGAGCTAATCGACCGTTGCGAGAATGCATCGAGCGGATGTAAGCACGGCTCGAGAAAAACCCCTCGCGGACGCGCGTATCTGCAGGTTGTCGATAGCCGGCGTCGGGGCGGTCAGGTTCACCAGCAGGTGATCGCGACGCTAGGACGTTACGGAGATTTGCGCGCGAGGTCCGTCACCGACGTCATTCTCCCGTCGGCGCTAGAATTTGGTTCGCGCTTTCGGGCATTTTGGTCGCGCTTGCTGGCGGCTACACCGCTGGGAGGCTTGCCGGCGCTCCGAAGGAGTCGACTGCAGGCTGGCGTGGTTTGACGACCTGGGCACTTACGACGCTCGTGATCTACGAAGTTTGTGGAATATCGCTCGGCAAGGTACGCGCCCGCGATCAGCGCGTCCGCTTCAAGGCACGACTCTTCCATTCCGTCGTCTTGCCCTCGGGCGTGTTCAGCCGGGCGCGGCATCGCAATCTCGACCTGGCCGAAAGTCCCCAATAGCGAGCGCGACCGGTGGCCATGACGGTGGCGCATGACACGCTGTGCGCCGCTCGCCTCCGTGTTCGATCGCTCGCCGCCGCTGCATGGCGCGGCCGAGACAGCGCCGCCTCAAGCTCCGCTTCCACCATCGCCTCAATGAATTCGCGGACGCGGTCGCGCACACCCATTTCGATCGGATCAAATCAGCTGTCGAAAAGCTCCACCGACGCTTCGGCCGCAGGCTGCGCAGAAACAGGCTTCGTGACATTGCTGCCCATGGCGTGGTCTCCTGCCCGGCGCCCCAACGCGGGTGATTTGAGGTTGATCACCCCGGAGACTACGCCACTTTCAATTCCTACCAACTTCCGGACGGCACCGCCGATTGCCGCCGGAACAAATCCATGCGGCGTCACTTAAGGGCATATCTATCCTCTTACCTTAGGAGCATGAACATGCAGTCTATGGACGAGCTCTTCCACGCTCTCCTCCAGGACGTCTACTTCGCCGAGAAGCAGCTTCTCAAAGCGCTGCCAAAGCTCGCCAAGAAGAGCACAAATGGGAAATTGCAGGAGGCGTTCACGACTCACCGCGACGAAACCGAAGGGCATGTCGAGCGGCTTGAGAAAATATTCGAGGCCATCGGCAAAAAGCCCCGCGGCAAGACCTGCGATGCGATCCTCGGCATCATCGCGGAAGGGGAGGAAGTGATGCACAAGGTCGATGACGAGGCCGTACGGGACGCCGGCATTTTGGCGGCCGCTCAAGCCGCCGAACACTATGAGATCGCGCGCTATGGAACGCTGCGCGCGTGGGCGGAACTCCTCGGCCAGCAAGGGGCGGTGGGCCTCCTCGGCGAAACGCTGGCGGAGGAAAAGCACGCCGATAAACTCCTGACATCAATCGCTGACGGCGGCGTCAATGAAAGCGCAGCCGAGCGCCCCCAGGCTGCCGAGTAGCTGTTGTCGTCGCTAGCTACCGGTCACCGTCCCAGTCGGCAGCACTGCGGCGGACTGACGGGGAAGGGCGTGCAGTTTGGCAGCGCGCATTTGGTCCGTCCGATGCGGCGCAAACCCGTGATGTCTCGGCGCATGTCTGGTCGTAACTGATTTACCGCGACGGGAGGAACTGTGAACAATACTAGACGTTGGATTTTAAGACACGAAACCATGCAGCATTGAGGCATAATAACAAATGAATCCGTCCAGGTCGTCCCCTTGCAAGGCGGGCCCAGCAAAACCGAGCGCCCCCGCGCCTGCATCGATCCAACCCGGCCGAGAGCGGTCGGTTGGGATGCGGTGAAGGGACATCCTTGCGACCCATAGAGTCACACGGTCGCGGGAGATTGTGGCCCCTAGTGGGCTACGCGGCACTGGCCGTTCTGGCGTTGGCGCGTGGAGATTTCTCTCGCCGCCGGGTTCGCTTCGAGCGGCGCCGTACGCACGTGGACTGGGCTGGAATGCAGACCAGCGGTGAAGATCATCCCCAGCCCGAGATGCACCGGGCCAGCGAACCTGACCGCGGGCGGCACGCCGACACGCCAGCAGATATTCCTCTGCGTGGATGGGGGGACATCCTTCTGCGCGTCTACAACAACATCGGCAAGGGCAGAGTCATTACGATCGCCGCCGGGGTGACGTTTTATTCGCTCCTGGCAATGTTCCCGGCAATAGCGGCCGTGGTGGCCATCTACGGCCTGTACGCTGACCCGGCCGCCATATCGCGCAATCTGGACAGCCTCTCGGGCCTGCTGCCTGGCGGAGCGATCGACGTCATCCGTGATCAGATGACCCGGATAGCCTCGCGCGACAAAAGCACGTTGGGTCTAGCGTTTGCGATCGGATTGCTGGTCTCCCTCTGGAGCGCGAACGCCGGCATCAAATCCCTGTTCGATTCCCTCAACCTCGTTTACGACGAAGAGGAAAAGCGCGGACTGATCAAGCTCAATCTCGTGTCGCTGATGTTCACGGTCGCGGCAATGGTCTTCGGGCTTTTCGGAATTGCGGCGGTCGTGGTCCTGCCGGTCGCTCTCAACTATATCGGCCTGGGCGGCGCAACCGACCTGATAATCAGGATCGGCCGTTGGCCAATCCTTTTCGTCTTGGTCGCCCTCGCTCTCGCGTTCATATACCGATATGGCCCAAGTCGATCGAAACCGAAATGGCGCTGGATCACGTGGGGCAGCGCTTTTGCTGCCCTCGCCTGGATTGCCGTGTCGGTTCTTTTCTCCTGGTATGCGGCCAATTTCGGCAGCTACAACCAAACGTACGGCTCGCTGGGGGCCGTTATCGGCCTCATGATCTGGCTATGGCTGTCGACGATCGTCATCCTGCTCGGCGCACAGCTTGACGCTGAAATGGAGCACCAGACGGCGCGGGACACGACGACCGGCCCGCCCAAGCCGTTGGGGGCGCGAGGTGCCACCGTGGCGGACAGGGTGGGCGCCGCACAGCATTAGAATCTCCGCTCCCTTCCACTTGCGGAAGCAAGTCCTGGCGCAGGGGCGGGACGCCGTTTGGAACATGGACTCGTGACCCCCCCCCCGGCTCGAACATGCTGACGAAATCGGCCGCTGCTGGCCAGCGGTGAGTAGGGGGGCGCCGTCATCATGGACAGATTCCAGGCCATCCTGTCGTCGTCCCGCGGGCTCCCTTGAAAAGGGCCTGATCGGCGGCAGCGCGGTTGATTAGCCTGGCCACAGGTTCTGGTCCACGCACAGCTCCGATGCCTGTAGGCTCGCCATTCGATCCATCATCGAGGAATTGCGCGCCGGTAGCTATATGTTCTCTTCGGTCAAGGCCATCATGTCCACCACCGTTCCGAAGCCGCCGTATCCCAAGGCGCCGATCACGGAAGGCGTCATGCACCCGTCTGTGGCGCGCACCGCCTCGCAAGAGGAGCTTCAGAAACTCGTGAAGCGCTTCGCGAAGGACTATTCCCAGCAAGATACTCTGTCGGCCATCAACGTTGCGCTCAACACAACAGGGGCGCTGTAACCGTGCAACAGAACACGCAGGGTTACCGATTGAAGAGTACCGACCAAGCTGACCTGGTGCTCATTTTCGCAAACGGTGTCGCTGCCTCGCGTCTATCGCCTTACCTTGGGCGGGAACACCTACGCGGGCCCGCGCGCACACACACCGTGGGCGGAGTGGCACAGAACCGTCACATACAGCCCTCCAAAGCGGGCAGGACGCAACGTTTCGATCCACGCTGCTTTTTGGGGCGAATGAAGAGATGCCGGTGGGCATGTCTAAGACTTCAACCCTCTAAGAAATGGCCCAATGCAGCCAATGGCTGAACACGGTCACAGATAATTTTGGCGATCGCCAGCATCGGGACAGCAATGATCGCGCCGGCAGCGCCCCACATCCAGAACCAGAAGATCAGTGACACGATGACGACAACGGGATTAAGCGTGAACCGCTTCGCCAAAAGCGTTGGCGTTATTATTTCGCCTTCAGCCAAATGAATTCCAAGGTACAGTACCGCGGGCATCAACGCTCGCCAGAGCGTATCGATGGTCAACAAGCCGGCAAGAAGGAAAATTACGACACCGCTAGCGGGACCAAGGATCGGCACATAGTTCAGCAAGAAGGCTACCGTGCCCCACAGAATTGGATCGCCGAGTCCTGTGTACCACGTAACAATTGCCGTAGCAGTGCCTACTACCGCATTCATGATCGTAATTGTGATCAGATAGGCTGAAATATCGCTTTCGATTTTCTGGGAAATATCCACTGCTTGGCGCTTGTTGCCGAAGCGTGGCAGAATCTCCACGACGCGGCGTAGGAAGGTATCGCCGTGCACGAGCAAGAAAAACAAGAACAGCACTGTCAAGAAAAAACCACTGGCAACACTCTGGGTGCCTGCAAATACCTTCGCCATTAGATTCATCACTAGAGTTGATGATGTTCCTTCCCCGTGACGATCGACTTGCGCTAAGAAACCTTGCAATGCGTCAATGGGCGCCCGCAAGAAAAATAGCCGGTCCTCAAGCCGCGAGATGCCCTGCGGAAGCTTAGCTGCCCAGGTGCTCGCTGGCCCCGAAATTGCCGCGGTCAACCCAACGATTGTTCCGAATACCAACAGGATCAACAGCAGTGATGCAAGCGTCCGTGTCACATACAGCTGCTCCAATGTGCGCACGCCCGGTTGCAGTAGGAGCTTAAGAATGAAGGCAAGAACTAACGGCACCACAATCTCGCTGGCTAAATAGGCGGCGCCAAACGCCGCAAGGATGAACAAACCGCCGAGAAATATTGCCTTCGGATCACCAGGTAAGGGCATCTCCCTTGGCTCTTCTGCCGATGCGCCAAGTCCCTTGTCATGGTCCGTATTTGTCATGTCTGATTGGCCGTTAGTTTTTATCGGCGCTGCCCGAGTTACGATTATTGTTGAAGGAACGGCGGCGTCCCAAAAGAAGGTCCACAGTTGAGGATTATGGGGAACTTGCATCCGGGCGCGCTTTCATCTGACGGGAGCGGGTATTGGACGTCTGCGCGAAAGAAGTTGTGCCTGCCGGCAGTTCCCGACATCGTGCGCGAGGTTCGAGGAGGCCGACATGGTCGATGCGCCATTTCACGCATCTCGTGCGACGCGCGTTTCGGCTTCCGACATAGTCCCGAGGCGGGCGGGACGCTCGAACAGAACGCAACCAACTTGGTGGTCGTGGAGATTGAGGCCGGCGGCTTCGAATGCGAAGCCCCGCGGCGGACGACATGATAGCTTGAATGTCGACGACAAATGAACACTCTGGAGCCGTCGCATATCCAGAGATTTGGAACGTCGCCGAATTCGCAATACGATGCGTCCTGCAGACGATAACAAGCGCCCGGACAGACGACTAGGCCCGAGGCTCGATGCAGGACAGACGTTGAAGTCGTTCCAGCTTTATGCTGGCACCCATGTGGCCTTTGCTCGATCGTATTTGTATCCGGCCGCAGTCTTGAGGGCATCCTTTGTGGTATTCATCGTAAGCCACCTCTCGCCCGTTCTTTCGGTCGCATGGACGTTATCAAACGGCACTGCCACATGCTTCTCGCCTATGCCTAGGAAGCCGCCGACCGACACTACGAAGGCAGTGATCTTTCCGTCCTTATTCACCAAGACGTCGCTGATTTCGCCGATCTTCGTATCAGAAGGATCATAGACGTTTTGTTTGTACCAGTTCGTCACCGTCGAAGCGTCCGGCGGCAAAGTCGTTAATGTCTGCGACTGGGCCGACGGCGCAGCGCCGGTCGTCTGGCTCTGCTGCGCATAGGCGGCACCGGTCAGAGTTGCCGCAACTGCAGCCATCACAACGAGTTTGCTCACCATTTTTGTACTCCATTACTAGTCGACTGCTAACGCGCGCGCATAAAACATTGTTCCCCCTAGGCGCTTATGTGCGGACCCTCGCGTTATGACGGCAAGGCCGGCGTGAGTCTGGAGGTATAAAATCCCGATCCATCCCTGGACAATTCGTGAAAATGGGGTCGTCCCCGGGCATCGGCGTCTCTTCGGATGGGTATCCGAGGAGGGCCTTTGGATGTATCCGCAATTGCCTCAGGAACGTCATCTCAGAGCAGAACACCGGCGGCCTCGAAGCACTTGGTGCCGCTAGGTTGGCGGGTGCGCCGGGGCGATGTTGCTCGGCGATGAATTCCGCATTGGTATGTTGGCCGCCTGGTCCACGATGGCTGGCCACGCCGCGCCGTGACATTATGAGGTCCGGCGAACGCGAGGTCACGGTGGCTCGCGACCGACCGGATCGTGGAAGGACAGAGGGCGCTCGAATGATCGAGCGCAGACCCATCGCCAGGTCCGCCATAACACGACGGTGGCCTTTCGGCCCTGGAGCGCGTCGATGTTGCCGGCGTTGCATTCCGGGGTGGGTCGCTCCAAGCTCGCCTCACGCGGCCCGGCACTTTTCCCGCAAACTGCCTCCAAGGGCCAATTGGAATGCACGCCTTGAGCGCAATTGAGCAACGAAAGAAACGTTTTCACCGGTGAAAAGGGTGTCGGCAAGATCGCGAAGGTGATGGGCGAATGCGGGAGGCTGCATAGCGGCTCGAAAAAGGGCCCGCCGTCGAGAATCCCAAATAGGCATGCGCTATTCCATTTGTCAGAAGCAAGAAAAGCTGGCGCGAAAGTTCCAAAGAAAGGCAAATGAACCGTCGGCAAGTTTTATGGGACCGCCAAGGTTCTGCCATGTCCGTCAGGGCGGGAGGACGAATCGAGCTCGAAAACGTCTGCCTTTGGGTAGCTGAGGACACTACGAGCTCCCCCCGCGAAAACGTGACTTCTCGCGACTTCGTCGCACCCCGATCGAAGCAAGAACCGATGAGCAAGTTCCCCATGACCGCCGCGGGTCACTCGGCCCTTGAAGATGAGTTGAAGCAACGCATTCGGGTCGAGCGACCTCGTCTCGTGCAGAGAATTCAGGAAGCGATCGCCGACGATTCCAATCTGGCTGAGAATTCGGAATATCAAGCTGCCAAGGCGGAACAAGAAATCAATGAGGCCC
>WNFK01207567.1_pt1 | contig 10739 bp, 10 predicted proteins | sample 5400281 | NCBI WGS metagenome assembly WNFK01 (sample SAMN13153350, study PRJNA577476) | soil metagenome | isolation source: 20 cm soil on Douglas fir-dominated hillslope | place: USA:California | collected 2013-09-17
CGCGTGTATGCTGTAATCACTGCAACATCGCAGACCGCGTTTCCCGTCCTCTTCCGCATCGTGGGGCGCGCCAAGAAATCCGCGGAAGACTGTACGGGCCCGGCTGTGCCCGCAAGAGGTTACTCGCTCCATGTCCTTCTCCGAATTCCAGCTTCATCCCGATCTGCTCCGTGGCGTCGAGGCCCTGGGCTTCCAGGCCCCGACCCCCATCCAGCGTGACGCCATTCCCCCGGCCATGGCCGGGCGCGACGTGCTCGCCTGCGCCATGACCGGCAGCGGCAAGACCGCGGCGTTCCTGCTGCCCATCATCCAGAAGCTGATCGGGCTCCCCCGGGGCACCACGCGCGCCCTCATCATCGCCCCCACCCGCGAGCTCGCGGCCCAGATCGACGAGCACCGCGGCCAGCTCGCCCGCCACACGCGGGTGAGCGGCGCGGCCATCTTCGGCGGCGTTGGCATGGGTCCGCAGGAGTCGGCGCTCCGCCGCGGGGTGGACATCCTGGTCGCCACCCCCGGCCGGCTGCTCGATCACATGCGCTATCCCTACACCAAGCTCGACGGCCTCCAGGTGCTGGTGCTGGACGAGGCCGACCGCATGCTGGACATGGGCTTCCTGCCGGACATCCAGCGGATCCTGAAGCAGCTTCCGGCGCGCCGGCAGAACCTGCTGCTCTCCGCGACCATGCCCGGTCCCATCGCGCAGCTCGCCAAGCAGATCCTCCACGACCCGGTGGCGATCCAGATCGAGCGGCCGTCCGCGCCCGCGGTCGGCATCACCCACACCGTGTACCAGGTGCCCCAGGAGCTGAAGTCGGCGCTGCTGGTCGAGCTGCTCAAGCAGCCCGGCACGCGCAGCGTGCTCGCCTTCACGCGCACCAAGCACCGGGCGAACCGGCTGGCCGACTACCTGGCCCGGCACGGGGTCAAGGCCGACCGCATCCACGGCAACCGCAGCCAGGCGCAGCGGACCCGCGGCATCGACATCGACGCGCTCAGCCACGTCATCAACTTCGACGTGCCGGGCATGCCCGACGAGTACATCCACCGGGTCGGCCGCACCGCGCGGGCCGAGGCGGTGGGCGACGCGCTCACGCTGGTCTCGCCGGACGAGGAGGGGGACCTGCGCGGCATCGAGCGCGCGGTGGGCTCGCGCTTCACGCGCGCCCAGCTCCCGGGCTTCGATTACACCAAGCGGCCGGCCGACAAGCTGGAGATCCCGCTGGCCGAGCGCATCGCGCAGATCCGCGCCCGCAAGGCCGAGGATCGCCAGCGCGCCCGCGCCAACGCCGAGCGGCGCGCGGCCCACGGCGCCCGCCCCGCCCAGCTCACCCGCAGCCGCTAAACCTGGGGTCAGGTCTTGAATTACGACATTTCTCAGCCTAGGCGATGAATCGCCGAGCGCCGGGAATGTCGTAATTCAAGACCTGACCCCAAAACGGTCGAACCGCAAGCTTTTCCAGAGGGGATCGCGCGCGTCCTGGCCCAGGGCGAGGCGCGCGAGGATGTCGCCGATCATCGGGCCGAGCGCGAAGCCGTGGCCCGAGAAACCGGCGGCCACGAGCAATCCGCCGATGCCGGGGACCGGGCCCAGGATGGGCAGGTCGTCCGGCGTGAAGGCCTCGAGCCCCGCCCACCTCCGCGCGAGCGCGCACTCGCCCACCGGGGCAAACACCGCGCGCGCCGTCTCGAGGCTCGCCCGCACGCTCTCCTCCAGCATCTCGTAGCGATTGCCCGCGTGGTCGGTGACGCGCGCGGGCCAGCCCCCGCCGATCAGGTACGCGCCGTCGTCCAGCTGCTTCAGGCTGAGCCGGCGGTCGAAGGCGCCCAGCACCGGCCGGAGCGCGGGCGCGCCCGGCGCGGTGAGCAGCATCTGGAGCGGGCGCGTCTCGATCGGCAGCGGCACGCCGATCCCGGCGAGGAGCGCCGCGCTCCACGCGCCCGCGGCCACGATCGCCACGTCACAGGCCTCGCGCGCGCCGTCGCCGCGCTCGACGCCCACCACCCGGCCGTGGTCCACCGCGAGCGCGCGCACGGCGGCGCCCTCCTCGACCCGCGCGCCGCTCCGCCGCGCCGCGCGCGCGAAGGCCTCCGTCGCGGGCAGCGCCTCGGCCTGGCCGTCCTCGGGCGCGTACACCCCGCCGAGGCAACCCGCCGCGATTCCGGGGGCGAGCGCCCGCGCACCCTGCGCGTCCACGAGCTCTACCGCCACCCCGTCGGCGCGCTGCTCCGCCACCCAGGGCCCCGCCGCGCGCCACGCCGCCTCGTCGAGCGCGAGCCGCAGGCCCCCGGTGCGCCGGTACCGCGTCGGCGCCTCCAGCTCGCGATCGAGGCCGGGCCACCGCGCGAGGCTCGCGAGCGCGAGCGCCCGCTCCGCGGGGTCGCGCCCCATCGCCCGCACGCCCGCCGCGCTGGCCCCGGAGGCGGCGTGGCCCACGCGGACGCGCTCCAGCACGGTGACATGCGCGCCGGGATCGGCGCGGCGCAGGTGAAAGGCGGCGGAGAGCCCCATGAGCCCGCCGCCCACGATCACGACCCGGATCGTCATGGCGCCCGAGTCTAGCAGACTGGCCTTTCGGGCCGCGCGGCGGTAATCTTTCCAGAACCCCTCATGCTCAAGACCATCCGTTACGAAGCGCCCCGGCCGGCCGCCGCGCCCGGAGAGACCATCGTCACCAGCACGTGCGGCCACAACTGTGGCGGCCGCTGCGTGGTCAACGCCCACGTGCGCGACGGGCAGATCGTCAAGATCAGCACCGATCCGCGCAAGTGGACCCCGGAGGTGGCCCCGCTCCACGCCTGCGTGCGCGGGTTCGGCCAGCTCGAGCGGTTGAATCACCCGGACCGGCTGATCCACCCGATGCGGCGCGTGAGCCCGCGCGGCGCCGGGCAGTTCGAGCGCATCGGCTGGGACGAGGCGCTCGACGAGGTCGCGAGCCAGATGCTCCGCATCCGCGAGGCCCACGGGCCGGCGGCCATCCTCGACTGCTCGCGCACCGGCAGCCTCTCGATGCTGCACAGCCGCTCCACCGTCAAGCGCCTGCTCTACATGTTCGGCGGCTGCACCGAGCTGTGGACGAACATCTCGGCGGAGGCCGAGGTCTTCGCGGTGCGCCAGACCTACGGGGCCAAGGCCGACAGCCCGGCCGACGGCACCTTCGGCACCGGCACGCTGCAGTACCTGAAGCTCGCCAAGCAGCGCGGCGTGAAGATCATCTGCGTGGATCCGCGGCGCACCCGCACGAGCTGGGAGCTCGCGGACCAGCACGTGTTCATCAACCCCGCGACCGACACCGCCGCGCTCATCGCGATGGCCCACGTGATCCTCACCGAGGGGCTGCACGATCAGGCCTATCTCGACCGGTACGTGCTGGGCTTCGACGAGGCGCACCTGCCGCCCGGCGCGCCCGCGGGCGCCTCGTACCGCAGCTACCTGCTCGGCGAGACCGACGGGGTGCCCAAGACCGCGGAATGGGCGGCCGCCATCACCGGGGTGCCCGCGGCGACCCTGCGCGCGCTCGCGATCGAGTACGCCACCAGCAAGCCCGCCGCGCTCCAGACCGGCTACGCGCCCGGGCGCACGCTCTACGGCGAGCAGTTCCACCGGGCGGCCTACGCGCTCTGCGCGATGACCGGCAACGTGGGCATCCCGGGCGGCAACGCGGGCACCAGCAACGGGGCCACCGGGCGCTGCGGGATCCAGCCGCTTCCGACCGGCGAGAATCCGATGGGCCGCGGGGTGTCCTCGCCGCTGCTCGCGGACCTGCTCGAGCGCGGCCGAGCGGGCGGCTACCCGGCCGACGTGAAGATGATCTACTCCTGCGCCGGGGATCTCTTCAACCAGCTCCCCAACGTGGGCCGGATCATCAAGGGCGTGGAGCGGCTCGACTTCGTGGTTTCTGGGAGCGCAACGACGTCCACACCCCGTGGGCGGGCGCCGGCCACTACGCGATCTTCATGCAGCAGGCGATCGCCCCGGTGGGTGAGTGCCGCAACGACATCGACATCTGCGCGGCCCTCGCCGAGCGCCTGGGCATCGAGGGCTACAACGACAAGACGGAAGACGAGTGGCTGCGCGAGCTGACGAAGCACGCCATCGACGACTACGACACGTTCCGGGCCAAGGGCCTGGCGCGGCTGCCCGCCCCCGACGACGCGGTGGCCTTCGCGAAGGAGATCCGCGATCCGGACCGGCACCCGTTCACGACGCCGTCGGGCAAGATCGAGATCTACTCGATGAGCCTCGCGGCCCGGCCCGATCCCTACGGGCTCGGGGCGATCCCGCCGATCCCCACCTGGATCCCCGAGCCGATCGACCCGCTCTATCCGCTGCGGTTGGTGACGCCCAAGTCGCGCGCGCGCACGCACTCGATCCACGACAACCAGTCGGTGCTCTCGCGCGCCGACCGCGACGACGTCTGGATCCACCCGGCCGACGCGGCGGCCCGGGGCATCGCGGACGGCCAGCGGGTGCGCGTGTTCAACGCGCGCGGGCGCACCTTGATCCCGGCCCGCGTCACCGATCGGGTGGCCCCGGGCGCGGTCTCGATCAAGGAGGGCGCGTGGTTCGCCCTCGACGCGGACGGGCAGGACACGCGCGGCTGCTCGAATCTCCTGACCAACGACCGCTCGTCACCCGCGGGCGCGACGCCGTTCAACTCCTGCTTCGTCGACGTCGAACCCCTCGCCTCGGCCGCGCGCTAGTACGTCGGGATGAGCTGCAGGCGGACGCGCGTCGCCCAGTCGCGCACGACCCGAACGAGCACGGTCGTCGGCCGGTACCCCGGCGCGCTCACGGTGAGCGCGTGCACGCCGGCACGGGCATCCACCAGCGAGGCCTGGAGATCGTTGGCCACGCCGATCGGTTTGCCGTCCAGGCTCACCTCCGCGAAGGACGGGAACGCGTTGACGTAGAGCGCCCCGCCGCTGCTGTAGCCGGAGTAGCCATAGACGGGATGGCCGCCCATGGAGGTGCCAGGGGCGGTGGCGCAGCCGGTCACGGCACCGGCCACCAACAGGATCGCGATCAGGAACATCCGGAACGACATGCGGAGCTCTCCTCGAGATCGGTCAGTCCGTGACGCAGCGGAACTTGGCGAAGACGTACGGGTAGTGGGCCTGGAACCAGTTGCGGAAGCTCGGGCGCACCAGGGCGTCGGCGGTCGCCCACGAGCCGCCCTTCAGCACGTAGTGCTTGCCGTCGAAGAAGTCGGCGGAATAGCCCTCGTAGCCCGGGATGTAGGTGGTGAAGCCGGGCAGGCCCGCGAACACGCTGCTCGTCCACTCCCAGCCGTCGCCGATCAGATCCTGCACGCCCCCGGCGCTCGCGCTCTCGGGATGCGTACCCACCGGCGTCGGCGCCCAGTGGCGGAAGCCGACATTGCCGTCCTCGGGTCGGCCGCCCTTCGTGGGCCCGGAGGCCGCGCGGTGGAACTCGGCCTCGCTGGGCAGACGCCCGCCCCGCCAGCGCGCGAAGGCCCGCGCCTCGGCGAGGCTCACGTAGACCGGCCAGTCCGTCACCTGATCGAGGGGGAGCCGGTCGAAGAGCGTGCGATAGATCCAGGCGCCGTCCACCAGCTCCCACACCGCGGGATGCTCGACGCGGTCGTGACCGCGCCACACCCAATCCTCGTCGATCCACAGGTCGGCGCGGGTGTAGCCACCGTCCTCGACGAAAGCCTGGAACTCGCCATTGGTGACCGGAGTGCCATCGATGCGGAAGGCGGGCACGTGAACCTCGAGGGCGGAGAATTCGTTGTCCCAACCGAAGGGCAGCTCGTCGAAGCGGGCCCCGAGCGTCGCCGGGCCCGCGGGGACCTCGACCGGCCCGGCGGGGCGGCCGGGCCCCAGCACGTAGGGCGGCAGCCAGGCCGGTCGCATCTTGCGCTCGAGGGGCAGGCGCTGCAGCATGTACAGCAGAGTTTCCTGATGCATGAGCTCGTGCTCGATCACCATGCTGAACACGCGGCCCTCCCGGGCCATCAGGTGCGCGTCCGCCCGCGCGGCCACCGCATCCACGGATGCGAGCAGCGCCGCGCGCACGCGATCGCGATAGGCGACGACCTCGTCCACCGCGGGCCAGCGGTCCGGCACCTCGGGGTGGTCGTGGCAATGCGTCGGATCGTCCACGTCCGGGTCGATCCCGCGCGAGAACAGCTCATCGAAGGCCGCGTTGAACGGAAGCCGGTCCAGCACCCCGCCGCTCACGTGATTCCAGGCGAACGCGGGCAGGTGCCCCAGGTAGAAGATGAACGGGTGGCGCAGCGCGATCGGCTGGGCGAGCCAGCTCCCGGGCGCGAGGAGCCCGAAGATCCGATCGGTGCGTGCCCATGCGTCGGTCAGCCGGTCCGCGATCGTCTCGACCATGTCACTCCTTCCGGGCCCGGTGGCGGTCTTGTCGGAATCCTTTGGGCCCTTCGTGGCGTCTAGCTTGCAGCAGGACGATGCCATGCGCTACCGGCTAGACATCCATACCGACGAGCGGGCGCGACAAGAGCGCCTGGAAAGCGACGTGCGAGAGGGCCTCACCACGTGGCAGAAGTCCTTGCCGCCGAAGTACTTTTACGACCGCGCGGGGTCGCTCCTGTTCGAGCGGATCACCGAGCTGCCGGAGTACTACCCGACCCGCACCGAGGCGGCCCTGCTGGGGGAAATTGTGCCCGGGTTGATCGGGGAAATTTTTCCCGCCGACATCGTGGAGATCGGGGCCGGCTCCTCCGAGAAGACCCGCCTCATCCTCGACGCGGCCACCGGGCGTGGGCGGGCCGTCCGCTACGTGCCCCTGGACGTGGACCGGCTCACCCTCGAGAGCACCGCCGCCCGGCTCACGCGGGCCTACCCGGCGCTCTCCATCCACGGGGTGGTCGGGGATTTCGAGCGGGACCTGGCCCACGTGCCACCCCCCACCGGACGGCGTCTCGCCCTCTTTCTGGGGAGTACCATCGGCAATCTCGACGCCCCGGAGCGCGGGAGCCTGCTCGCGGGCCTGCGCGCGCTCCTGCCCGACCGCGGCGACCGACTGCTGCTGGGCGTGGACCTGGTCAAGGACGTCAAGGTGCTCGAGGCGGCCTACGACGACTCGGCCGGGGTGACCCGCGACTTCAACCGCAACATCCTGCGTGTGATCAACCACGCGGTGGACGGCGACTTCGAGCCCGAGGCCTTCCGCCATCACGCGTTCTACAACGAGGCGGACTCCCGCATCGAGATGCACCTGGTGGCCGACACCGCCCAGACCGTGAAGCTCGGGCGCCTCGGGCTCACCGTGCGCTTCCAGCCCGGCGAGGACATCTGGACCGAGAACTCCTACAAGTTCACGCGCGACGGCGTCGAGGCGATGCTGGCCGGCGCCTCACTCGACCTCGTGCAGTGGCACGTGGACCCCGCGAACTACTTCGCCCTGGCGCTCGCCGCGCCACGGTGAGCGCGACCGACGACCCCGATTACACGCAGCCCACTCCGCGCCTCCTCTACGTCCACGACGACCTGACCGCGGAGGTGGCGGGCCACGAGGGCGCGGACTCGCCCGCCGCCCTGCTCGCGCGCGACCTGCTCGAGCGGATCGGCCGCGATCCGGAGCGCGTGCGCATCCTCACGCTCGGCGAGCAGGTGGAGCGCGTGGTGGGCCAGGGCGATCACGCCCCCTTCGCGCTGGCGCTCGGGATCGGCGCGGCCGGGCAGCGCGTGGCCGAGACCCTGCACGCGCGCGCGGGCTGGTTCCCGCGCATCCGCCGGATCGGGCTCACCCGCGAGGAAGACGGCCGCGGCGGCTACCGCGTGGTCAGCACCGAGGCGCGCGACCTGCCGGGTCAGCTCGACGGCATGAGGGACTGCGCATCGCTCGCGGTGGTGGACGACACCGTGTTCTCCGGCCTCACGATGCGGGCCCTGATCTCGGCGCTCCCCGAGGCGGTGCGCCGCCGCACCCGCGCCTTCTGCCTGCGCGGCGTCGCCGAGTCCATCGCGGCGGTGGCCGCGCTCTGTCCCGTCACCGCGGGCGTGGCCGCGCCCGGGCACCGCCTGGACGACGTGAGCTTCATCAACGCGAGCGGCCTGGTGCGCCGCGTGGCCATTCGCCGGCCGGGCCAGCCGCCGCTCGCTTTTTTCGATCGCCCCGAGTGGATCCGCGCGTGGTTCCCGGGCGCGCACGCCGAGATCCTCGCGATCTGCCAGCGCCTCAACGCGCTGATCGAACCGGTACGCTCCTGAGTGCCCCCGGGCGGGCCGTCTCCTCCCACCCTCACCGCAGTCCGCGCGGCACCAGCACCCGGTCGGCCAGCTCGAAGAGCGCGTGGAAGACGAGCGCCATGGCCGCGGCGGGGGCGGCGCCGGCCAGGATCGTGGCGGTGTCGTCGAGCGCGAGGCCGCGCACGATCAGGGCGCCGTAGCCGCCGCCGCCGATGAACGCGGCGAGGGTGGCGGTGCCCACCGTGGTCACGGCCGCGGTCTTGATGCCGGCCATGATCGAGATCGCGGCGAGGGGCAGCTCGATCCGCAGGAGACGACGGAGCGGGGCGAGGCGCAGCACCCCGGCGATCTCGAGGAGGGTGCGGTCGATCGCGATCAGCCCCGCGTAGGTGTTCCGCGCGATCGGCAGCAGCGCGTAGAGCGAGAGCGCGACCAGCGCGGGTCCCTTGCCGATGCCGAAGAGCGGGATCATGAACATCAGCAGCGCCAGCGCGGGCACGGTCTGCAGCATCGCGATGGCGGAGAGCTCGAGCTGGCCGGTCCGCCGGTGGCGCGCGGCCACGATGCCCATGGGGATGCCGAGCACGATCGCCACGCCCACCGCGACGAGCACCAGCACCAGGTGGTCCACGGTGAGCGAGCCCAGCTCGGCCAGCATCTCCCGACCGCGCCCCGTGCCCGCGGGGACCGCGCGGCCCAGGAAGACCGCGGCCACCTCCGAGACGCGCCGGCCGTCCAGATCCGCCATCGCGTTCAGCTGAGCCATGCGCGCGCCATCGAGACGGCCTTCCAGCACCTCGCGCAGCCGGGCCCAGGTGCGCGGGTAGCGCTCGGTCATCTCCCGGCGCGCCAGGAGCACCGCCGAGTAGTCCGGGAAGAAGTGCCGGTCGTCGTCGAGGAGCAAGAGCTTCAGCCGCTCGAGCTGGCCGTCGGTGGAGAAGACGTCCATGACGTCCACCTGCCCGCTCGCGATCGCGCGATAGGTGAGCGCGTGCTCCATCACCAAAGCCCGAGCTGAACGCGGCGCGCAGCTCCGGATGCCGGGCCAGGTCGCCGATGGTCCGGAGCCCGAGGCGCTCCGCCGCGTCGGCGCGCACCGCGAGCGCGTACGTGTTGACGAACCCGAGCGAGGCGCTGACCGTGAGCCCGCCCGGCCGGAGCCGCTCGCGAATGGCCTCGGGCGTCGCGAGAGAAGCGTCCTTCAGGAGGACGAGCGCGAGCGTGCCGGTGTACTCCGGATAGAGGTCGATCGCCCCGGACTCGAGCGCCCGGTAGGTCAGGCCGGTGCCGCCCAGGCCCACCCGCCGTTCCACGCCCGCCTCGCCGACCTGCTCGATGATCTGGGCCGCGACCTCCGCCAAGATATAGCTCTCGGTGAAGGACTTCGAGCCCACCCGGATCACCCCATCCGGCGCCGCGCCCGCGCCGGCCGCGCCCAGCAGGAGCGCGGCGAGCGCCGCGCCGCCGAGCGTTGATCGAGAGAGCGCGCGCACGTCAGCCGCCCGTCCGCGCGCCCGGCGGCGAGCCCGGCAACGAGCCCGGCATCTCGACAGTCTGGGCGGTGAGGAACTGGGTGACGAACGGACTGGCCGGCCGCTCGGCGAGGTCCGCGAAGGTCCCGTGCTGGACCACGCGCCCGCCGGTGAGCAGGGTGATCGCCTGGCCCAGGCGCGCGGCCTCGCGGATGTCGTGGGTGACCAGCACCACCGTCTTGGCCAGGCGCGCGAAGAGCGCCGCGAGCTGCTCCTGCAGCTCCGCGCGCACGATCGGATCGAGGGCACCGAGCGGCTCGTCGAGCAGCAGGATGGGCGGGTCGAGCACGAGCGCGCGCATGAGTCCCACCCGCTGGCGCTGTCCCCCGCTGAGCTCGCGCGGGTACCGCCGAAGCATGGCCCCGTCGAGCCCGGCCAGGTCGGCCAGCTCGCCGATCCGCGCCGCGATCCGGGCCGACGCCCAGCGCTGCGCCTCGGCGGCCAGCGCCACGTTGGCGAAGGCGGTCAGGTGGGGGTAGAGCCCGCCGTCCTGCACCACGTAGCCCATGCGGGCGAGGAGCCCGTCGCGGGTGGCGGGCTCCACCGGGGTGCCGTCCACCTGGACCGAGCCCGCGTCCGGCCAGATCACGCCAAGGATGAGCCGCAGCAGGGTGGACTTGCCCGAGCCGCTCGAGCCCAGGAGCACGTGGGTGGTGCCGGAGCGCACCGTGAGCGACACCGCGTCGAGGGCCGGGGTGGCGCCGAAGCGCTTCGTGACCTCCTGGACCGCGATCACTCCCGCATTCTACCGGAAGCTTGACAAACGGCCCCGGTCTGGGGACAATGCCCGGCACATGACGCAGGTGGGTATCCTCTTCGAGGCCCTGCTACTGAGTTAGGCGCGCGCCTTTCGCGGCGCGCGCCAAAAGCCTCTCCCATGTTCCGGGGAGGCTTTTTTGTTTCTATCGACAGGGAGGCGTTCACATGGCGCGCAAGGTAGGTCCACCGGCTCCGATGCCGTTCCAGCACTACCGTCCGTTCACCCCGATCCCGCTGCCGGATCGCACGTGGCCGTCCCGGGTG
>WNFK01160487.1_pt1 | contig 10738 bp, 10 predicted proteins | sample 5400281 | NCBI WGS metagenome assembly WNFK01 (sample SAMN13153350, study PRJNA577476) | soil metagenome | isolation source: 20 cm soil on Douglas fir-dominated hillslope | place: USA:California | collected 2013-09-17
CAACTCCTCAATTTCCGTGGAAGGCATCGTCGCCGACCTCACGCCGCTCAATGCCGAGGAGTATCTTTCCGGCTTCGATCTCATCCTCGATGGTACCGACAACTTCGAAACGCGCTTCCTGATCAACGATTACGCCGTCAAAACCGGCCGCCCCTGGATTTACGCCGCCGCAGTAGGCAGTTACGGCGTTACGATGACGATTCGTCCCGGCTTCACAGCCTGTCTCGCCTGCCTGCTCGAAGGCGAGCGCACCGCCACCGGGGCTGAAGAAACCTGTGACACCATCGGGGTCCTCGGCCCAATTGTTCAATTAATTTCTTCACTTGAATCCGCGGAAGCCCTGAAGCTGCTCGCCGGAAAAGAAACCGCGCTTCATGGCCGCCTCATCTCCAGCGACGTTTGGTCCTGCCGCTTCCAATCCGTTGAAATTTCTCGTGCACCGCATTGCCGTGCCTGTGCGCTCCGCGAATTTTCTTATCTGGAAGGAAATGCCCAACCGCACGTCACCATGTGTGGGCGTGACTCCGTACAGATTCACGAACGCTCCCGCTCACTCGACCTTGCAGCGCTGGGCGCACGGCTGGCCTCTGCCGTCGAATCCGTTCGTCACAATGAATTCCTGCTCCGTTTCCGCGTCTCGCCCTATGAAATGACGGTCTTCGCCGACGGCCGCGCCATCCTCAAAGGCTCAAAAGACCCTGCCGTCGCGCGTTCGCTCTACGCGCGTTTTATCGGCTCCTGAAGATAGTGGATTTGGAAAGAAAAGGAAGATTTACCGGAAAACACCGCTCCGCCCCACCGAACCGCGCATGGACGCGCGATCCAGATTCTCGCGCAGGTTCATCAGCGTCAAAAAAGTGCTCAAAATTCGTGCTTTTAAATCATCCGTCAGGGGCATTCCGCTCGTTGCCACCCGCGCCAACCGCTCGCCGCTTTCCGTCAGGAACTTCATGATCTCTCGTAAGCGTTCGTGCGGCGCATTTCCCATTGCCGTTTCGCGGCGCATCTCCGCGCAACTTCCTTCAATGGAAAGAGTGTAATGCAGCACGCAGAGCTGTTGCTCTGCGAGCGCTGCTGGCGCTGAATTCTTGCATCCCGTGATTTGGCAGCCGGTGGGCATAATCTGTATGCGTCTCTTAACGAGAGTAACACTCCTAGCTAACATCACCCGCCCCCGAAAATCCAGCACGCAACTCCGGCTTGGTGCGTATCCTGCACACTCCTCTACGCACTTTCATCTGGCTGAGTGCCCTGAAACTTTTTGCAAAAAGGTTTGACATGCCCTGGAACATTATTGTATTTTTATACAGTCAAATGTATAATGTTGCTTTCATGAGCACAGGCAAAACATTTCGCCAAGGTCAAATCCTCCGGCTTATCTCCGGAGAACGCATCGGAAGCCAGGACGACCTCCGCCGGCGCCTCGCGCAGCAGCGCCTCCGCGTGACCCAGGCCACACTTTCCCGGGACCTTCAGGAGCTCAAGCTCGTAAAGACTCGCGAAGGCTACAAGCAAGAGCCTGCTCTTGCGGAAGAGGCCGCTCCTCTTCCACCGCTCGCCCGTGCGCTTCGCGAGTTCTTGCTTGACGTTCGTCCGGCTGAGAATCTTCTCGTTCTCAAAACGCCGCCCAGTGGCGCGCAGCCCCTCGCTGCCGCCGTGGATGCGTCGAAATTTCCGGAAATTGCTGGCACCATCGCGGGAGATGACACCGTTCTCATCATTACGTCGAACAAAAGAACTCGCGCCTCCCTCCAGCACAAGATCGAATCCTTGCTGAAATGAGCTCACCCGCACCCATTGCCGTGGTAGGTGTCTCCGGTTATACCGGTTTTGAATTGGCAAAGCTCTTACTCCGCCATCCTGCCGGTTCCGCCGTCACATTTTTCATGCGGGAAACGCAAGGCGCTCATTGCCTCTCCGAACTTTTTCCCCAATTGCGGGGTTGGGATCGCGGCCCAGTACGTCAACTTTCCGTCGAAAATATTCTCGCTACCGGAGCGAAGACGACATTTCTCGCCACACCCCACGAAGCGTCCGCGGAACTCGCCCCGCAGCTTCTCAACGCGGGTCTCAAGGTGATTGATCTGAGCGGCGCCTTCCGTTTTCGCGATGCTGCCACATTTCAGTCCTGGTATAAATTGCCAGCACCTCACGCTGCCTGGCTGGATTCCGCCGTTTACGGCTTGCCCGAGTTCTATGAGAAGGAACTAGCCGCCGCGCAACTCGTCGCGAACCCCGGCTGCTATGCCACCAGCGTCATCCTCGCTTTGCGGCCCCTTTCTCTCGCTGGTTGGATCGATAGCGGTTCCAGCGTCGTGTGTGATTGCAAATCAGGAGCCACCGGAGCTGGGAAAGAACTTCGCCGGGATCTGCAGTTTTCAGAACTCGATGAGAATTTCAAGGCCTACAATCTCTTTTCACATCGCCACACGCCGGAAATTCTCGATCACACCGGCCTCCCGGAATCGCAGCTCATTTTCTCTACGCACCTTCTTCCGATCGCGCGCGGAATTCTTTCCACCATCTACGTCACGCTTTCCGAACCGCAAACGCCCGAAGCCGTCGAAGCGCTCTATCGCAAAACCTACGCAGGCCGCCACATGGTGCGCATCTGGAAAGCTGGTACGCTTCCGGAAATTCAGCACGTCGCGCACACGAATTTTGCCGACCTCGGCTTCGTGCTCGATCGGTCCGGCCGCCGCCTGATCGTCATTTCTTGCCTGGACAATCTCGGCAAAGGTGCCGCTGGCCAGGCCGTTCAAAATTTCAATCACTTGCTGAAACTTGTGGAGAACACCGGACTGCAATGAGACTCGTCATTAAATTTGCCGGAGCATTACTGGAAAGTGACTCCGTCGTGCATGAACTCGCCGCGCAGGTCGCTGCGCTTGCAAAGCAGGGTCATGAAATCCTAGTCGTTCACGGCGGTGGCCGCATCTTCACAGCCACGCTCAAGCGCCTCGGCATCGAAAGCAAATTCGTTTCTGGCCTTCGCGTCACAGATCATGAAACGCGCGACGTTGCTGTCATGGTTTTCGCCGGGCTCCTGAACAAGCAGCTTTCCGCTGCCATCTCCGCCGCTGGCCAGCCTGCCATTGGAATTTCCGCGGCCGACTCTCAGGCATTTCGTGCCGAGCCGCTCGTCCACAATGAAGTGGCCGGAGGCCTCGGTTTTGTCGGCTATCTCACTGGCCTGAATAACTCGCTTCTCGAATCGCTGTGGCAAAGCAATCTCGTTCCTGTCGCCGCGTGTCTCGGACTCGGCCCCGACGACGAGCTTTACAACATCAATGCTGATCATATGGCCGCAGCGTGCGCCGAATATCTTGGCGCGGACCAACTCATTTATCTCACCGACGTAGCCGGTGTGCTCAGCGGCGAAAACGTTCTCTCTGCCATTGCGTGCGAAGAAATCGGGGCGCTCGTCCAAAGTCGCACCATTTCCGGCGGCATGGTTCTCAAGCTTGAAGCTGCCAAGCGCGCGATCGAAGGCGGCGTGAAAGGCGTTCACATCGTCGGTGGCACCGGACCTGGTGCTCTTCTTGCTGCGATGCGCACCGTTGAATCCAATTCCGCTGGACTCGATCCGGTTCCCGGAACGCGTATCTTGCGCGAGCCGCGCTCTGCCGCACTTTCCGCTGCATAACAAAATGAAGCGCGCCCCCAAAACCCGCAAGAATGTCACGCCCGCTGCTCTCGCGGATGCGGAGAAATTCCTTCTCCCCACCTACAAACGTCAGCCCCTTGTCTTCACGCATGGCCGCGGACCATATGTTTTCGATTCCACCGGAAAAAAATATCTCGACTTCCTCGGTGGCATCGCCGTCAACGGTCTTGGCCACGCACACCGCAGTATTGTGAAGGTGATTCGCCGCGAATCGGTTCGCGCCATTCATCTTTCCAATCTTTTTCACAATGAATTTCAGGGCCCGCTAGCAAAAAAACTCGCAGAAATCTCAGGCCTCGATCGCGTTTTCTTTTCCAATAGCGGTACAGAAGCCGTCGAAGGCGCCCTAAAACTTGCTCGACTCTACTCCCGCCCTGGCGATACGCCGCTTAACGCCCCCAATCCTAAACACCGCATCCTCGCCATCGAAAACTCATTTCACGGCCGCACGTTTGGCGCGCTCAGCATCACCGCAACTGAAAAGTATCGCTTGCCGTTTGCGCCCGTCGTTCCCGGCGTTGAATTCGTTCGTTTCAATGACGTCGCCGACCTCGAATCGAAATTCGACAAGAATGTCTGCGCTGTCATCCTCGAAACAATTCAAGGCGAAGGCGGCATTCATCCCGTCAGCGAAGCTTTCTGGAATCGCGCTCGCTCACTCACCGCGCAGCATGGCGCTCTACTCATCGCTGACGAAATTCAGTGCGGACTCGGCCGTACAGGCCGCTATTTCGCTTACCAGAAATTTTCCGCGAAGCCGGATATCGTCGTGATCGCAAAGCCGCTTGCCGCCGGTTTGCCTCTCGGCGCAATCCTCACTTCCGAAGCCGTGGCTGCGCGCGTCAGTCCGGGCGTTCATGGCACAACCTTCGGCGGCGGTCCCATGATCTGTGCTGTCGCTCTCGAATTTCTCAAAGTTCTCGAGACCAAGAAGATTCTCGCAAACGCTGCCGCCCGAGGCGTCGAACTCCGCGCTGGCCTCGAGAAGCTCGCGAAGAAATTTGCCTTTATCAAAGAAGTTCGCGGCGAAGGCCTCATGGTTGGCGTCGAACTTTCCACCGACGGCGCTCCATTTGTCGCGGAAGCGATGAATCGCGGCTTGCTCATAAACTGCACGCACGACTATACGCTGCGTTTGCTTCCTGCATTCATTGTCACTTCAAAGCAAATACGCGAATTTCTCGGCATCTTCGAGGAAGTTTTGGGTCATGTTTTTAAATCTATTGCTGCGACGGAACCGGCGCGGCACGCGGCAAAGTCCGCAGCGAGGTAGAAAAGAAAATGGCGACAACCACACTGGCAGCGCCTGTCTTGGTCTCAAACGATCTGCTCACAGGAGCGGAGTGGAGTCCGACGCACGCGCGCGAGCTTCTCGCGATTACCGCGGACATCAAGGCGAATCCTGCGAACTATGCGGATACGCTGCGCGGCAAATTCATCGCGCTGATTTTTGAAAAGCCATCGCTCCGCACCCGTGTCACGTTCGAAGTCGGCATTCAAAGTATGGGCGGCCACGTCGTTTTTCTCGATCACACGCAGGCGCGCCTCGGCGAACGCGAATCTATCGCGGATGTCGCGCGCAATCTCGAACGGTGGGTACACGGCATCGTCGCCCGCGTTTACGAACAGCGCGTCCTCGAAGAGATGGCTGCCAGCGCGGAAATCCCTGTTGTCAACGCGCTCTCGGATAAATTTCATCCATGCCAGGCGCTCGCGGACTTTTTCACGCTAGAAGAAAAATTCGGTGTCCTAAAGGGGTTGAAACTTGCCTACGTCGGCGACGGTAATAACGTTTGCCATTCCTTGCTTTATCTCGCGGCGCGACTCGGAGTGAATCTCCGTGTTGCGACTCCGGAGAACTACGCGCCCGATGCCGATGTTGTCGCCGATTCCAAGCGCGTCGCAAAGGAAACGAAAGCGAAAATAGAACTTTTCAACGACGCGCGCGAAGCCGTCGAAGACGTCCAAGCGGTTTATACCGATTCCTGGACGAGCATGGGCTTTGAAGCCGAAGAAAAAGTCCGCAGCGAAGTCTTCAAGCCGTATCAGGTCAATCGCAAGCTGATGGCGCTTGCCGGACGCGACTCTGTTTTCATGCATTGCCTGCCCGCGCACCGCGGCTATGAAGTCACACCGGAAATCCTCGATGGCTCGCGCTCCGTTGTGCTCGATCAGTCGGAAAATCGCATGTACGTTCAAAAGGCGATTCTGCATACGCTTTATCGCGAAAGCTGAAATGGTGAAGAAACATTTGTTGTCCTAAGCTACGAGTATCTCCAAACGCGAAAGAGGAATTGTGAACAGAACTGCTCCAAAACCGAAAAAAGTCGTGCTCGCCTATTCCGGCGGGCTTGATACCTCCATCATCATTCCTTGGCTCAAGGAAAATTATGGCTGTGAAGTGATCGCTATGATCGGCGACGTCGGCCAACAGGAAGACCTCCTGGCCGCATATAAGAAAGCGCTTGCCACTGGCGCATCCTCCGCATCCATCGAAGACCTGCGCGAAGAATTTGTCCGCGACTTCATCTGGCCGACTCTGCGCGCCGGCGCCGTCTATGAACACACATATTTGCTCGGTACTTCGATGGCCCGGCCCGTCATTGCAAAACGCCAGGCCGAAATCGCTCTGAAACTCGGCGCGGATGGTCTCGCCCACGGTTGTACGGGCAAGGGCAATGACCAAGTCCGTTTCGAGCTCGCCTACAAAGCGATTGCGCCGAACGTGCAAATCATCGCACCGTGGCGCGAGTGGGATATTGATTCGCGCGAAGACGCCATCGCCTACGCTGAAAAACACAACGTCCCCATCGAGCAGAGCAAGAAAAATATCTACAGCCGGGACCGTAACATCTGGCACCTCAGCCACGAAGGTGGCGAACTCGAAGATCCCGCTAACGCCCCGAGCGAAGCCATGTGGCAGTGGACTGTCTCGCCGGAAAAGACCCCCGACAAAGCCGAAGAAGTCGAAATAGGATTCGAGTCCGGCACTCCGGTTTCCGTCAACGGCGCGAAACTCGGTCCCGTGGATTTGCTCAACACCCTGAACGAAATCGCCGCGCGCCACGGCGTTGGCCGTACCGACCTCGTCGAAAACCGTCTCGTCGGCATGAAGTCCCGCGGTGCCTACGAAACTCCCGGCGGCACGCTCCTCGTCACTGCGCATCGCGAACTCGAACGCCTTACCGTGGACCGCGAAACCGCGCACCTGCAGCAGAGTCTCTCCGTGCGTTACGCCGAACTCGTTTACAACGGCGTCTGGTTTTCCACGCAACGGCAAGCGCTCGACGGCTTCTTCAACGTTTCGCAGGAGCGCGTCACTGGCTCCGTCGGCCTGAAACTCTGGAAGGGCTCGCTCAACGTCACGAGTCGTAAGTCGCCTTTCTCGCTCTATCGCGCGGACCTGGCCAGTTTCACGGTTACCGTACGCCCGAAAGCAAAAGCCGAAGGTAACTCCTGAGAGCTGTCATTCGCAAAGCGCTGTCATCCTGAGGGGCGCGCAGTTTGCGCCCCGAAGGATCTCAGCGTAAGCACCGGCAACCAAAAGAGACGCGCAGTATGACCGAACGCAAAGACGACAGACTCTGGGGCGGCCGCTTCGAACGCGCACCGAACGCGCGATTCGACGCATTTCAGCGCTCCTTTGCGTTCGATCGCCGCTTGCTGCCCTACGAAATTGCCGTGGATCGTGCGTGGGCCAAAGCGCTAGAACCCATCGGCATTTTCACCGCAACCGAGGTAAGACAAACCCTCGCCGCTCTAGACAAAATTGAAGAGCGCGCGAAAAACGATCCAGCCTGGCTCGAAAAAACCGGTGCCGACGCCGAAGACGTCCATCACTTCGTAGAAAAAGCGCTCGTCGAAGAACTAGGGCCTCTCGGCTGGAAACTCCACACCGGCCGCAGCCGCAACGAACTCGTCGCCACTGATTTCCGTCTCTTCGTCATCGATGCATCACATGAAATGCAAACAGCCGTCCGCCTGACAATGGAGAGTCTTTGCGTTCAGGCGGAATCTTCTCTTGAAGTTCCTATGGCTGGGATGACCCACATGCAACACGCTCAGCCGATTTTGCTCTCCCATTTCTTACTCGCACATGCCGAAGCATTTTTACGCGACGTCCGGAAGTTGAGACTCGCTGCGGAAGGTGCGAATGTTTGTCCGATGGGATCCGGAGCGCTAGCCGGCAATTCTTTGGGAATCGATCGTCGTGCAATCGCCAAAGAATTGGGTTTCACCCGCATTACCGCGAACAGCCTGGATGCAGTGAGTGACCGCGATTTTGCTCTCGACTATCTGTTCGCGCTTGCTGGCATTTCTACTCATCTGTCCCGGTTGGCTGAAGATTTCGTGATTTTTGCTTCGCAGGAGTTTTCCTACCTTATACTCCCGGACGAGTTTTCTACGGGCAGCAGTCTGATGCCGCAGAAGAAGAATCCTGATTGCTGGGAACTAATCCGAGGTAAGAGCGGTCGCGTCAATGCTGCCCTTATAGGGTTGTTGACGACCCTTAAAGGTTTGCCGACGAGTTACCAGCGCGACTTGCAGGAAGACAAAGAAGCTCTTTTTAATGCACACGATCAAGTTGCAGAGATGGTTCTGGTCGCTTCGGGTGCTCTCTTTGCAACGAGATTCAATGAAGACAAGTTGCGCGCCGCAGCATCGAATCCAGCGCTTCTCGCGACGGAAGCAGCGGATTACCTCGTCCGTCGCGGGATTCCATTTCGCCAGGCCCATGACATTGTCGGAACAGTTCTGAAGGAAGCTGAGCGCCAGAAAATTTTGTGGACGGAACTACCGCTCTCCGAATTAAAAAAGTTCTCGCCCGCATTTGCAGATGACATTCGGGAATCTTTGACGCTAAGCGCAGCACTTGCCGCCAAGAATGTTCCCGGTGGAACTTCCCCCGCTGCCGTCCGCAGGGCGCTTGCGGAGTTTGACCAGCGGGATTGGGGCGATGAAATCGTGAGCGGGATCGTGCTTTGATGACGCAAGCTCCCACCGAAGCCGCACTTCCCAAAGGATTCCGCTTCGCCGCCACCGCCTGCGGCCTGAAAAAAACGGGCGCGCTCGATCTCGCGATTCTCTCCAGCGACGTCCCGGCCTCTGCTGCCGCCGTCTTCACACAAAATCTCGTCGTGGCTGCTCCGGTCACTCTCTCCAAGAAACACTTGGTGGAATCAAAGGGCCACATGCGTGCCGTGGTTGTGAACGCTGGCAACGCGAATTGCGCGACGGGCACACAAGGCGATCTTGCTTCTCTCCGCACGGTGGAAGAGACCTCGCGGCGACTGAACCTCGCGCCCCGGGAAATCTTCGTTTGTTCCACGGGCGTAATCGGCGTGCAACTTCCTGTTGAAAAAATTCTGCGTGCCCTTCCGATGCTGGCGCGGAATCGCCGACCTTCGGCCCGCTCCTTCGTCGAACTCTCTCTAGCAATTTGCACCACGGACACGCGCCCTAAAACGACTTCCGCATCCTTCCGCATGGGCGGCAAGAGAATTCACCTGATCGGCTGTGCCAAAGGCGCCGGCATGATCCACCCGAACATGGCTACAACGCTCGCGTTCGTCGCGACCGACGCAAACATTTCCCCCTCCCTTTTGCAGCGCACGCTGCGTGACGTGACGTCGCGCACGTTCAACGCCATCAGCGTGGACGGCGACACTTCCACCAACGACACTCTGCTCGTCCTTGCAAACGGCGCGGGGGGAGCGCCTGCAATTGCCAACGGTAGCAAAGCTCACCGCCAGTTCACGGCCGCACTCGAAAGCGTTTGCGGCTCGCTCGCGCAACAAATCGTCGCGGACGGCGAAGGCGCGCAGCGTGTCATTGAAATAGAAGTCCGTGGTGCAAAAACGGAAGCGTCAGCCAAACGCGTCGCCGAAACAATCGCTACATCGCCCCTCGTGAAAACCGCTTTTGCGGGTGCCGATCCCAACTGGGGCCGCATTTTCGCGGCCGCGGGCCGCTCCGGTGTCAAATTCGATCCTTCCCTCGTGGAAATCACCATGGCCGGAATCAAGGTCCTCAGGCGCGGCCAGCCGCTCGATTTTAACGAACGCGCCGCAAGCAACAAGTTGCTGGCAGAAAGAGTTCCCATCGTCGTGAACCTCCACGCAGGCAAAGCCGTTGCGCGCTACTGGACCTGCGACTTCACTGCCGAATACGTTCGCATCAATGCCTCCTACCGAACCTAAGCGTAAGCCGGTGCAAATTCCGCTGCCTTGCGCGTAAACTCTCATCCGTCGTAGTGGAGCCGCGCAAAATGAGCAATCGTCTTGGGGGAAGAGTCATCGTCGTTACAGGCGCGGCGCAAGGGATTGGCTTCGGTTGCGCACGCCTCGCCGCCGCGGAAGGCGCGTTCGTCGTGCTTGGCGACATTCAAAGAGAGCGCGGCGAAGAAGCCGCAGCGGCCATTCGAAAAGAAGGAAGTCAGGCGATTTTTTGTCACGCAGACTTAACGGACGAAGCTCAATGCAATGCGCTCGTGGAAGCAGCCATCAAAAACTTCGGCGCGCTCAATGGCGTGGTAAATAACGCAGGCTGGTTTCCACGCGCACGTCTGGAAGAAACTACCACAGAGCTCTGGGAAAAAGTGCTGCAAGTAAATCTTCGAAGCGCGTTTTACGTGACCAAGCACGCCACTCCGCATATGCGAAATGCCAAAGGCGGCAGCATCGTCAACATGGGCTCCGTCTGTGGAATTCAGGGCCTGCCAAATTTGGTGGCGTACGCCGCCGCGAAAGGTGGAATGCTCTCTATGACCAGAACGCTCGCCGGCGCTCTTGCCGTAGATCGCATCCGCGTCAACTACATCATTCCCGGATGGATCGCAACGGAAGGCGAGCTGACAATCCAAAAAGGACAAGGCCGCAACGCAGCTGACCTCGAAAAGGAAGGGAAAAAGCTGCCGCTTGGACGAATGCAAACCGTACAGGACGCAGCCTACGCGACCGTCTATCTGCTAAGCGACGAATCCACGCAAGTCACTGGAGCAGTTCTCAACGTAGACGCCGGCGGCTCCATTCTTCCAATTCAAGCAGGCACATATCCAGGATAGTTGACTTT
>WNFK01141393.1_pt2 | contig 10737 bp, 10 predicted proteins | sample 5400281 | NCBI WGS metagenome assembly WNFK01 (sample SAMN13153350, study PRJNA577476) | soil metagenome | isolation source: 20 cm soil on Douglas fir-dominated hillslope | place: USA:California | collected 2013-09-17
CCCGCCACAGCCGCCAAGTCCTCGGGTCCCGCGGGGCCCAATGGCCCGCCGGTGCCGGCGCCGGTGATTTCCGCTGCCCGGCCGGCGACGGAAGTGTCGGCGAAAGCCGCGGCAGCGGCCCCGGCGGGCACTGCGCTCGCCGGCGGCGGCGCAGCGGACAAGCGTGCGTCCGGCGGGACCGGCGATTCGGTGCTGTCGACTACGTCAGTCGACGGTTCCGCCGCCGGCGCACAACTTGGCGTCAATCCCACCGCCGTCGCCGACGCGACGACCGCGCCGCCGGCTCTGAAGGTCGCTGCGGGAGTGGAAACGCCGGAGTTCGGGCATGGTCTTGCGGACCGCGTGTCCTGGATGGTCGACAACAATCTGAACGGCGCGAAGCTGCAGGTGAATCCGCCGCAGCTCGGGCCCATCGAGGTGCGAATCGCGGTGCAGGGCAGTCACGCGCAGGTCTGGCTCGCCAGTCATAGCGCCCTGACGCGCGATGCGTTGGAGTCGAGTTCGTCGAAGCTGCGCGAAATGCTGGGGGCTCAAGGGTTCGGCCAGGTCAGCGTCGACATCTCGCAGCGCTCCTATCAGGATCGCTCCGCCTATTCGCATCCCTATGAATCGATGCCCTCCGCGAGCCGCAGCCCGTCCGCCGCGGCGGCGCAATCAACCGCGAGTTCGCTGGCGCGCATCTCGAGCGGCGCCGTCGATGCCTACGCCTGACGGTGTGAGGCCTGCCCGCGGCATGTAGTAGCGCAGCGCGGGCGTGGTGATCACCGTGCTGACAATCGCCATGATGACCAACATGGTGAATACCTTGGGCGATATCACGCCGAGGTCGAGGCCGACGTTGATCACGATGAGTTCCATCAACCCGCGGGTATTCATCATGTAGGCGATGATCGCGGACTCCGGATGATTCAAGCCGGAGCGGCGCGCCGCCATATACCCGCCCGCCAGCTTGGCGAGCGACGCCGCCGCGACGATGGCGAGGCATCGACCCCAGTCCGCCGATTCGAGTCCGCCGATGGAGGTGCGAAGGCCTGTGTAGGTGAAGTAAACCGGCAGAAAAAACACCGTGACGAAATCGCCCAGGCGGGCACGCCACGCCGCCACGAGCTCTGCCTCGTCGTACAGAATGACGCCCATCATGAAGCCGCCGAATATCGCAAAAATGCCGATTTGATAGGTCGTCATGGCGGCGATGAAAATCACCGCCAGCAAGCCGCCCAGCAAATTGGCCGACAACGTGCCGTCTCGCGGCCGCGATTTGCGTATCGCCTTCTTGAGGAGGGGCCTCACGACCATCGTGCTGATCAGGCCGAATGCAGCGACCATGGCGATGCGCAGCGCAAACCGTCCGGCGACGAAATCGCTGACCGTCAGCGTCGTCACGAGCGCGAGCAACAGCCAACCGACGACGTCGTTGATGGCGGCCGAGCTGATCGCGATGCCCCCGAGTCTGGTACGGGTCAGGTCCAGCTCCATCATGATGCGGCCCAATATGGGCATGGCCGTGATGGAGAACGCCGTTGCGATGAACAGCGCCGTGTTGATCCGCGCAGCCGGCGAAGAGCTCTCGGCAATGAAGAGCCCCAGCGCGAATCCGCAGGCAAAGGGCAGCGCAAGACAGGCGATGGAAACGCGCAGCACCGCTGCGCGATTCACTCGTTCGGTCAGGTGGGCGAAATCGAATTCAAGTCCGATTTGAAACATCAACAGCACGAGTCCGAGGTTCGAGAGGATCGTCAACGGCTCCGCGGGCGCGGAATGAAATACATAGTCGAACACATGCGGCGCGAGCAATCCGAACAGGGACGGACCCAAGCAGATGCCGATGATGATTTCGCCCACCGCCGTCGATTGTCCGAAGCGCTTGGCCAGCCCGCCGCCGATCCTGCCGGCGAGCACGATGAGGGTGAGCTCGAGAAGCGTGTAGAACAGCAGGAGCTCATTCCTGTGCGTCCCGGCGACGGCGGCGGCGCCCGGAATATTCAACCGGAGACCATCCCGCCGTTGATGGAAATGACCTGGCCGAGGAAGGCCACCAGGCTCGCCACTTCTTCCGGGCTTCCGGCGCGCTTCATGGGCACGATATCGGCGATGGCGGCGGCATCGAAGGCGGCGTCGCCCATTCGGGTCGAGATGATCCCCGGAGCCACCGCGTTGACGGTAATGCCCCGGCTCGCCACTTCCAAACTCAACGCCTTGGTGGCGCCGTTCAGTGCGCCCTTGGCCGCCGCATAGTTCACTTGGCCGCGGTTGCCGATCAGCGCGGCCACCGATGATAAATTGATGATCCGGCCCCAGCGAGTGCGAATCATGGGCAGCATCAATGGTTGCGTCACGTTGTAGAATCCGTTGACGGACAAGTCGATCACGCGGCGCCACTGCGTGGGGCTCATTCCCGGGAATACGGCATCGTCATGGATGCCGGCATTGTTCACCAGAACCTGTACCGCACCGTCCTCCAGCAATTTCTCCATTGCTGCGCGCGTCGCATCCGCGTCGGTCAAGTCAAAATGAACCGCGGCCGCCCGGCCGCCGGCGGTCACGATCTCGCTGACGATTGCATCCGCGGCCGCAACGCTGCGATGCGCATGTACATACACGAAGTGACCGGCGCGCCCGTGACCAAGGCCCGAGTCGCTTTGTTCATGTTTTTAGCCGTTCGCTCGATCTGAAGCCTTCGTTGGCATCGAACACCACCGTCGCGCGGCCGCTCAAGAGCCGCTGCCGCTCTGCTTCGGACCGTATCGCAAATTCGTACAGCGCGCTGCCCTGATCTCCGGCGACGAGCAAGGCGTCGCAGATCAGATCGGATTCGATGTCGTCGAGCCGCAGAACGTGCAGCCGCACATCCCGTAGACCGGCGAGAAACCCCACTTCTGAGCGACCTTTGGCGGCGTCCGCCAGAGCGCCGCCGGCGAGCGCGCCGTGCACTGCCATGGCCTGCGCCGCGTATTCGATTCCGCAGGCTACTCCCAAGCGGCCCTGCGAGCGCAGCGGATGGTCGGGCAGGCGGTGACTGCCGCTGCGGCAGCGGATATGTTGCGCATCCCATTCCATGACCTCATCGAGGAGGCACATGCGGCCGTGGTGGGGAATATTTCTTTCGATCCAGGGGCGGTCTAGGCGCATGGTTCGATTCGCACTTCCAGGCGTGATACGTCGAGATACTCGAGAATCGCCGTTCCGCCGGTTCGCGCCGCCAGCAGGCGGAGCAGCGGCAGTGCGCGGGCCGCGGGAAACGCGCAGCGCAACGCCTCCAAGTCCGGGTCCGCGAATCGATCGCACTCCAAGTCGCTGAGCGCCGCGTCCACTCTCGCGAACGACGGGACGCGTCTTTGCGGCGTCAGCACCATGGCGACGCCGAAGGTATCGGGGATCGGCCGCTTGGCGTGCAGCGGCTGCGGGTATTCGCTGTCATACGCAACCAGCAGAACGGGCACCTGATCGACCACGACCTGGGTCAACGCTTCCAGCAGACCCGCGGTGAAGCTCGCGTCGAATGCGCAGAGCACATTCGACTCTGCCGTGGCGCCCGTGCCGATGCTCCAATAGCCCGCGGCCGCGTTGTGCACCGAGTTGGCAAAGCGCGTCGGCGAAATCTCGCGGCCTGCGAGCGACAGGGCTTGGCAGAGTTCATGACAGTTGTGCCCGTCCCCGCCGGAAGAAGAGAACACGCTGGCGAGTTCCGCGGGATCCTCACCCGCCTGCGACGTGGCTTCCAGCGCGATAGCCAATGCCAGCTTGACGACGCGGCCGATGCGCCGCCGCTCGGCGGCCGCCAAGATCGCCGGCATCGGCAGGACCGCGGCCGCGGGCCGATACGCCCGCTGCCCGGACAGTACGGCCGCCGCCTCGGGCCAATTGGACAGGCCCGGCCCCAGGACTCCGAGGCCGCTGACATAGGCTGACAGCGTCATCCTGCTCGACCCAAAATCAGGCTGCAGTTCGAGCCGCCGAAACCAAACGAATTGGAGATCACGCGCGCCACCGGGGCGCGGCGATTGTCCCTGATGTAGTGCGCCGTCAGAGTCGGATCGATCTTGCTCGTGTGGACCCCGCCCGGCATCAACCCATTCTTGACGGCCAGGGCGCTGATCACGGCCTCGAGCGCACCCGCCGCGCCCAGAGTATGGCCCGTGGCACCCTTGGTCGAACTGCAAGGCGTGGTCGGGCCGAATACGCTGGTGACCGCCTGACTTTCCGAGCGATCGTTGCTGGGGGTTCCGGTACCGTGCAGATTGATGTAATCGATGTCGCCGGGCTCGAGCGCAGCGGCCCCGAGCGCGGCCTGCATCGCGCGGCGCGCACCGAGACCCTCGGGGTGCGGCGCCGACATATGGTAGGCATCGCTCGATTCGCCGATGCCGAGCAGCAGCACGTCGCCGCCGTCCAAGCCGGCCGGCACGCGCTCCAGAAGCGCGAATGCCGCCGCCTCGCCGATGGAGATGCCATCGCGCGCAACGTCGAATGGCCGGCATGGCGTCGGCGAGGTGAGCTGCAGGGAGTGAAAGCCATACAGGGTCGTGAGACACAGCGAATCCACTCCGCCCACCAGAGCCGCATCGATGAGTCCCGCTTCGATCATCCGCCGCGCAGAGCCGAACCCCTTGGCGCTGGAGGCGCATGCGCAGGAAACCGCGACGGCCGGCCCTTCCAAGCGGCATCGCCGGCGAAGGTAATCGGCCACGGAAAACGAGTTGTGAGTCGAACCGTACTCGAAGCTCGGCGGCAGCGCGCCGCTGACGGGATCGCGCTCGCGATAGGCGAGCTCGGTCTGCAGAATGCCCGCCGTGCTGGTTCCCAGGAACACACCGACACGCCGCCGTCCCCACCGCTCGGCCGCTTGCTGCACCGTCTCGAAGAAGCCGTCCTCTTGCAGAGCGAGTTCGGCGAGCCGGTTGTTTCGGCAGTCGAACTTGTACAAATGGTCCGGCAGCCGTGCATCGTCCACGCCGGCCACTTCGCCAATGTGGGTCTCGATATCCACGGTCTCGAATTCGCAGTTCCTGAGGCCGCTGCGCTGCTCGAGCAGGCTCTCGAGGGTCGCCGCAACGCCCTTGCCGATGCAACTGGTCGCGGTAAAGTTCTTGAAGAGCAGCGGTCTCATGGGGATAGCTTACAGCGCGGAGCGCAAGGTGACGGGCCGCAGCTCAATCGACGCCAGGGCGTCGAGCAGCCGCGGCAGGACCTCCAGGATCACCGGCTTGCCGCCGCGGCCGCGTGCCGCATTGCCATCGTGCAGCAGCAAGATGTCGCCGTCCTGCAGCGGATTCGCCAGGCGCCGGTACACGGCATCCGGGTTCGTATTGACGGTGTCGAAGCCGCGGCGCGTCCAGCTGGCAAGGCGCAGCTGCAGGCGGGTGAGCACGGGGTCGAGAAACGGATTGATGCTGTCCTGGGCGCGCGAAATCTCCGCGCTCATGCCGCCGGGCCCCAGCAGGGAGAAGTTGTGCCGGTGCCGCTGGCTGTGATTCTCGATGGCGTGACCGCGGCGCACGATTTCCCGCGCGAGGTCTGCATAACGCTCGACGCGCGCACCCACGCAAAAGAAGGTGGCGAGCGCTCGGTGCTCGGCGAGCTGCGACAGAACCTGCGGAGTGACATCGGGGTCCGGTCCGTCGTCGATGGTGATGGCGACGCCCGTCGCGACGCCGTTGCGGGCGGGCAAGCGGACCCAGTTGGCTCCCAGCAGCTGGCTGCGCGGCCAAAGCCCGGCCGCGGCCAGGGCAACATGGTTCGCGGCCAGGGCCCCGAGCGCCCAGGGCCACAGGCGCGGGCGCGCCAGCGCCGCGGCAGCCGCACCCAGGTGCACGGCGGCGGACGCATACAATAGCGGCGGCGGCGACCAGCGCCGCGCGGCGCCCTCCTGCCCATTAGCGCCGAGCTCCCCGGCATCCTGTTGGGGCCTGCCTTGTCCCTTCATGTGAAGCGCGATTCCAAGAAATTCTCCCAAAGCCGAATCCAAGTGGACCACTCATGACCGCCGCCGATCACATGGACCGAGTCGGCCGGCAGCGTTGCCGCCAGCAGCTCATGCGCCGCCGCAAAGCGGTCTCCCCGGCCGAATCCGAGGTACAGCGGCCGTGAATCCGCATGGCGGCTTTTGATGTAGCGCCATATTCGGCGTTCTTCGTCGGTTTCCGCAAGTTCGCCCGGCTGCCATGCCGCAACTCCGGCCGCCTGAGCGATTTCAGCGGTCAGCATCCGATTGCCGAGATACGGAGCAAGCAGGCACAGCCCATCGAGTTCATCGGGATGCGAGGCGGCGTAGTCCAGCGCAAACAGGCCGCCAAGGGAGATTCCGCCCAGCCAGATCGACACACCCGCCGCGCGCGCCGGTAACACGATGTCGGATCGCAACCGTTGCAGCGCGCTGCGATCGCCCACGTGCGCCATCTCCATGTCCACGAATGTGAGATCGAGGGCGATCCGCCGCATGCGCACCGCCTCCGCAAAGCCGGCGGTCAAGAAATCCCGAGCGGCATGGTAGGCGCCGGGCAGCCACACCACGCGCGTGGGCGCCACGGCCGTCGACAGTGCGGGCACGGAGATACTACGCACGCGGCGTCTCGGGATGCGGTGGGTCGGTGGATGCGAGCACCGCGGCGAAGAGCAGCGCCAGGAAGGCGCCCGGCGCCACCGTCGTGCCCAGCGCCACGAGCACCGGGACTTGCGAGAAGGACAGCAGGCCAAAACCGATGACCGTGCTGGCATTGGCGATGACCAGAGAGGCGAGGGTCAGCGATTCGCCGCCGGACTGGTGCACGCTCGCCTGCCGGTCAAAGAACAATGCGTAGTTGGAACCGACGGCAACGATGAGCAGCATGCCCACCAAATGCAGGATGGTGAGCTGCACTCCGCAGAGCGAGAGGCCCGCGGCCACGGTGAGCACGGCCAGCAGCAGCGGCGCCAATATACGCGCGACGCGCGGCGGCGAACGCAGCGTGATCATCAGCAGCGCGAGAATCGCCAGCCCGCCCCCCAGCGACAAATGAATCGCCTCGGACAAATAGCCGGCATACAAGGCGTCGGACTCCTGTTTGAGATCGAGCACCCGAGTCTCCTCGAGGTTCGCGTCCCGCAGCGCCGCCCTCACGCGGGCCGTGTCGACCGTCTGCGCCGAATCGGCGGCGTGCAGCGGCAGCAGCGCATTCCAGCGATCCCTCTCGTGCAGGATCAACGCGTCGACGCCGGCGCGCAGCGAAGTCCCTTGCAGATCTTGCACCGTGACGAGCGGCGCGTGACGCGCGGCTTCGGCGTCGCGTAAAAACGGCTGCAGGCGGTCGCTGCTCAACCCAACGCCCACCCTGGCCCGCCGCAAGTTCTCGCGCAGCGTCGATGGGTCGGGCAGGCTGTCGCGGCGTGCCTGCTGAGTCGCCGCACTCGGGAGGTAGTTCCCCGGGCTGTCGAAACCGCCGATGACCTTGGCATCCACCAAGGCCTCCAGCGCCCGAGCAGCGCGTTCCGCACCGCTGAGCGCGGAATCGAGCGTCGGGCCGGAGACGATCACGAGGTCGCGCACGTCCGCGGCGCCCAAATCGCTGCGCAGCTTGGCGTCCGCGTCTCGATCCTCCGCGGAGACCGGGCTCAACGCCGCGAGTTCGCGATTCCACAGCGTATCGTGATGCAGCCACAATACGGCCAGCGCCGACGCCGCCAGCGCCACGCTGAAGGCGGCGAGAGGCAAGCCGCGAAGCTGTCGTGCCCTGTGCAGCAGCCGGGCGACGCGTGACCCTACGGGCGTGACATCGTGGATGACGAATCCGCTCGGCAGCAGCGCGGGCAACACATGGCGCGTCACCAGCGCGGCCGCGATCAAACCGCTGATCGAATAGAGTCCGAGTTGCGCGAGTCCGGGAAAACCGGAAGGGAGGAGCGAAGCAAAGCCGCACACCGAAGTCAGCATCCCCAAACGGATGGTGGGCCACCAGGCCCGTTGCCAGCTCGACGCAGGCGCCTCGTTCTGCGGCAGGCGGCGCGACTGCACGAAAAAATAAATCGAATAGTCCACCGATTCGCCGATGAGGGTAATACCGAACCCCAAGGTGATGCCGTGCACCGCGCCGAACGCCAGCGCGACGGCGGCGATGCCGATCAGCGCACCGCTTGCCACGGGCGCCAACCCCAAGGCGAGCGCCGGCAGCGACCGATACACTGCAAACAACAGCGTCACGACCAGTATGCTGCTGGCGATCGACAGACGTACCGCGGCGTGCTCGATCTTGGCGCGCGCGCCGACGGCGAACACACCCGGTCCGCTCAGTTTCAAGCGCAGGTCTGCGGCGCGGCCCGCCGACGATTCGTGCACCGGCGCCGCGAACGCCGCGCGCACCGCCGCGATGGCCCGCTCCTGCGCGTCGGTATCGGAGCCGCCGGCCGCCGTCTGCGCCACCATCAGGGCGCGCGCGCCGCCGGGCGAAACCCAGACTCCATCGCTCGTCGGCGGCGAGGGAGTGCGCTCCAGCTGATCGATGATGTGCAGCATCTCGCCCGTGGGATCGTTCGGCAACAGCGACTTGAGCATGAGTCCGACCGGCGATGCCAACTCGTCGAGCGTGTCCAGAAGGGCAGCATGCAGACCCTGCTCGGAGAAGCGCGCCGCGCTCACCTGGTCGCTGAGCAGATAGCGATGTTCAAACAGGAACTCGCGATCGCGCTCCGCAGTGACCGGCTCGCCGTTGTCGACGCTGGAGAATTGGCGGTCGCGGCGCAGGCGGGCCGCCATCGCAACAGACACTCGCGCCCGGGCGCCGGCGTCGCCTCCTTCGATCGCAATCAGAATCAGGCGCGAGGCCGGACCATCGCGCAGCTGGTCCACCAGAAGTTGCTGCGTGGGAGTGGGGGATGCGGGCAAAAACGCCGACAGGTCGGTGATGTAGTGCGCGCGCGCCACGATGACGGCCGCCAGGGCGACGCAACAGAGCCAGAGCTTAGGGAAGCTCGCGCGCCGCCGGTTCATGGCGCCGCGGCTGCGCGCAGGGTCATCAGTGAGCGATCACCATCGGCCTGGCGAATTTCAATTCTGTGCAATTGGTCTCTCGACCCGTCGATCTGCACCTGCTTGACGGTTCGCGCCAATTGACGGTCCACGGGGACCAGAACGAGGTTCCAGCGCTCCACGCTGCCGGCAAATTCCACGTGGAATATTCGCTCGAGCGCGCTTCGATCGCCCGCCAGGGTGGCGCGGATACTTTCGACGAATGGCTGGATTTGCGGGTACCGCTGCAGGTCGAGCACATGCTTGCGGCCTCGGCGCTCCACGGTCAATACGCCGCCGGCGAGCACCAGATTTTCGGGGCGGGGAAGCAGAGTGCGCTTCTCCAGATGATCCGGCGCGTCGTAACGCAATTCGCCCGAGGATTCGACCGGGTGATCGAGGACGGCGAGGAACTGCTGCTCGATGAACTCGACCCGCCCGTGCTGGCGCATCGCCAGCACGCCCATGACGGCGTCCAGATCGCTGCTTGCGCCGCAGAGCCAGGCCAGCACGACGAGTGCAAGCGCACGCCGCATCATGCTGCCGGCAACATGCGTCGCGGCGTTCACCGCACTGCGCCCGGCTTGCGCCAGAAATCGTGGAAATTGAACCAGTTGTAGGGGTCGCTGCGGCAGTACTGGTCGAGCAGGGCGGCGTAACGGTCGATCGCCGAACGGACCGCGAAATGGCGCGGCGCCGCGGGAGTCGAGGAAAAATCGGCGACCGGCTCGAACACCACATGGTAGTGGTTCTTGCCGCGATACAGCCCGGCCATGAAGAATACCGGGCAGCGCAGAATGGCCGCAGCACGCATGGGACCCGTGGGCAGGTAGACGCGCTCGCCCAGCAACGTCACCGCCTGCACCGGCTCGCCTCCCAGCGTTCGATCACCCAGCACGCCGACGAACGCGCCGTGGTCGAGGCGTTCGGCAATATTGAGCATGGCGTCGATCCTGCCCAAGGAGACGATGTCGGACTCGAGGTGCGGATTGATGGCCGCGAGGATGGCGTTGATCTTGCGCGCGTTCTCCTCGTACATGGCCATGGCCACCTTGAGTCCGTGCCGCCGCCGGCCAAGGCTGTGCATCACCTCGAAGCTGCCCATGTGGGCGCCCATAAGCAAGGCACCGCGGCCCTTGTCTACTAGCGCGAGTATCTGGGTCTCGCCTTCGAGTGTGATGTTGAATATCCCGAATTGCTCGTTGATCAGATAGACGCGATCGTGGATGGTGGTGGCAAAGCTCAATATTTGACGAAAGCGGTCGCGCGCGCCCGGGCGCCGGCCGAGCGCGAGGCGCAGGTAGCGTCGAGAATGGCGCCGCGCGCCCGGTGCGAACAAAAAGAAATAGATCGCGATTCCATACAGGGGAATCCGGCTCAAGGTTCTGCCCAGATGCAGGGAAACGAACGCCATGATCCGGAGCAGTGCCATGCTGCCTCGCTCGCGATGCCTGATCCAATCCGCCTTGGGTTGTGGGTCCGCGACGTTCGCGGCCTTGGGGGTCATGCGCCGCCGCTCGACGGGGCGGCATCCGGCTGTGGCGCGCCCTCCGGCGTCGCGCTCGCCAGGCTGCCGCTGGCCACCGTCCGGTCCGCGACGCGCACCGTAAAGCGAATCAGCCCGCTCTTGCCCGCGGCGAGATGCTCCAAGCACAGTGCGTCACCGGGGCGTACGACGTCGATGAATTTGACGGATGCGATACGCCACTGAGTGAGATCGACGGCCCGCTCGCGTCGTAAGACTTGCAGCACCGCATCCA
>WNFK01200874.1_pt1 | contig 10735 bp, 16 predicted proteins | sample 5400281 | NCBI WGS metagenome assembly WNFK01 (sample SAMN13153350, study PRJNA577476) | soil metagenome | isolation source: 20 cm soil on Douglas fir-dominated hillslope | place: USA:California | collected 2013-09-17
AAACTTCTCGGCGCGTGAAGTCCGAATATTGATGACGCGATTTGCGGCAGGCGTACTCTTCATCGCCTCGATCCCGTTCAGCACAAGGTTCAGAACGACTTGTTGAAGTTGGATGCGGTCGCCGACGACCGGAAGCGCCGCCGGTGTGATTGCGCTCGCCAGCTCGAATTTCCGGCCAAGGGCTAGGGCCGAAAGAAATCCTATCGTCTCCTCCACAACCTCATTGAGGTCGAATTGCTTCCGTTCAAATGGAGCCTTTTTCAGTAGACCGCGCATCCTTTGGATGACATCGCTGGCGCGTCGGTCATCCCGTAAAATATCGTTCACTATATCCTTGAGTTCAACGACGGCCGGAAGTTGAGCGATGTCGGGAATTTGAGATTTCAGGATTGTTTGTGCCGCTTCGGCGTTGACCAGAATAGCGCCGAGCGGTTGGTTAATTTCATGAGCAATTGATGCGGTCAGTTCGCCGGCTGTTGAGAAGCGGTTGACATGAGCAAGCTCTGCCATGCGCTGCCGCGACTGCACCTCGGCAAATTGACGGCGATGACGCTCGCGTAGCATCAGTCCATGGTTTGAAGCGAAGCCCGAAGGAATGCAGCATCAGAACGCGTTTGGGTTCTGGATCAGCCGCCTTGCTTTGACCCAGCATCGTAAATAGAATTGCGATGGCCAGCGCCGTGATGAAGGGCCGCACGCAAAAAAATCGCGATGGTTCTGCAGCCAAACGCATTGCCGTGCTATCCCGGGACTTCCAACACCGTAACGGTTCAATCAGGGGATTGCAAAACGAGAGCCACTCTGCCTGCCCCGCTTCGGGCGGCTACGTCCGCTCTGGGTCAAAAGCGTCGGAATCGCGATGACCGCGTCAGGTCCGGTTTGGCCCCAACTTCGGACGTCGGGACATCTCGGGGAGATCGTCGCTCAGGGCCAGTTGGGCCTGAATCGTTCTGAATCGAGGTTACATTTGCGCGGCCGCCATGACCCTTTGACCTAGGTCAATACTCTCCGCGTGGGTTTACCTAGGAGGTAGCAACTATCGTTGTCCGTGGACAAGCAGCCTGAGCTAATCACGCTTGCTAGGAGGAGCTGTACATGGGTATCCTTGACGAGTTAATTGGCGGTGGGCAACGCCAGAAAGAGTACCGGGATTTCGTTGATCGATACGAACAAGGAGATCCGTCGGAGGGTTATTCCGATCAAGAGGTTCTCAAGCGGTATGGTGACGTGTCACACGCCGTGCCGCCTGACCAGTACGCGCAGGCAGCGATAGAAGCGTTGGGCAAGCTTTCGCCGGAAGAGCGGGCGGCGTTCGTGAAGATGCTGCAGCAGCGAGCCGCGGCGCGCGGCGTGGCGCTACCGGGACAAGTGGCGCCCGAACCGAAGGAACTGGGCGAGGTGCTCACCGATCTGCATGGGAAGCCCGGTCAGCTCCGGGATATCCTCGTCAGTGGCGACGCCCAGCCTCAGGAGCAAGCGCAACCGTCGAACCCGATCATCGACATACTTGCGTCCCCGCAGGCAAAGGCCGTGCTCGCGGGCATCGCGGCCATGGTGGTCAAGCGTGTCATGCAGGGTTCATCCCGAACCGCGTAGCGCATGCGTGAGGCCCGCAAAAGCCCGCGGCAAAAAGCCATCGCTGAATGGTGGCAGCGACGGCTATCCGCAACACCGCAGTCGGCGCGGCCAAGCAGCAAAAGGCCGAACATGTTGGCGGTTTTGAAATTGATCGGCGACATGCGCATTGCGCAGCCATCTCATCGCCAAGTCTGCTACGGGCGGCCGGCATTCTTCCATTAACATTTATGTCGCAGGCCGGGTCAGGTTCGCGGGCGCCTATCCTGGCCGTGGGACCGTTACTACGACCGGCGCGGCTTCCTTTTCGCCATCAAACAGGACCAGAAGGCGCAAACTGGATGCGTCCTCATTTAGAGGCAGCAGCGCTTCCGCTCTCCGTTTGTCACCAACAACGTCGGCAAGGTTCTTGAGAAACCTTGCATCGTCGCTCTCTCCGTCCCACCAGTAGATCCCATATGGGCCGGGACCGCCTGCGATCGGCCCCGACAGCACAAAAACGCCGTCCCCAAATGCAGCAAGATCACGCACGCCTATTCCTTCGCCCAGGGGCAGACGGTAGAGATGGGGATCAGGGGCCGCCTTGCCAAAGACGCCGTCAACTGCAACCGACAGTACAGCGGTGCGACCGCCTTTCAGCGCCGGCCCTCGAAACCCCACCAGAATACGCCCGCGCCGGACCGCAATGCCTTCAATCGTTAGTCCATTATTTTCAAGTCTCTGGTCTCGATAGCGCCTAAGGTCCGGCTGCTGCGCGATGAGCGCGCGAAGTTTTGCTGTCCGCTCGACCGGCCCAGTGGCGCGCGCGCCATCCGAGCGGAACCGCACGATCTGACTGCTCGCGGCGATTTGCGCCGCAATCCTGGCCGCGTCTTTATCCGGGTCGAGCCTGTGATTGCTGTCGCGGGGATGCCCGTGCGAGCCTATCACGTAAAAGAACCCGTCGGCGTAGGCAACACCTTCGCCGTCAAGCTCAAGGGGCTTGCCTTCAAAGCTGTTGTCAATTAGCGGGATTACATCGCCGGCCACGATTTCTCCGTCCTTCACGGTGACGAATTGCGCCTCCTGCATGTTGTCGTCGATGACGAGGCAGGCGCGCGGAAAGCCGTAAGCCGTGGCACAGGCGATCCCGCTCACGTCCTTGGATTTCTTGCCGTTCTTGCCTTGCAGCTTGCCGCGAACCGGCCAGGTCTCATATCTCGAAGAAGGCATCTCGGCCTCCCATCTCTGTCACAAATTTACATCGCATCTAATCCAGATCCGCCACGCGCACATCCGCGCCCCGCAATTGTTTGCCACCTTCGCCCCTTGGGTGACCGAAAAGGTCACTCCGCCATGCAATGGGCGCGAGGAACGCTATTTGATCGTCGCGTGCACAGTGATTACCGACGTGCCTGAAGCCGTGGGCCCCTGACCCGTTGCTTTGATGGCAAAGGTATCGCTTCCCTTAGATCTAGCCTTCGCCGCGTATTCGAAAGTTGATTTGTTGAGCCTTTTCAACTCCTCACGTCCTGCGAGTTCGCAACCGCTGGCTCAAGCAGCACGAGGTTTCGGCGCGCTTTGCGCGTGTCGAGCCCGACGATCGCATGACCCTGTGCGGTAAATGCGAGACCCTCTGGCTTGCCATCCAGATCGCCGAGCCGCCATGCATTGCGGAGCGCCGCGGTGCCGCCCCCCGCCGGGAGATCATCGAGCCGCACCAGCGTGGCGGACTGGTCACTGAGCAGATAGAGGCAACCATCTGGACCTATCGCGAGGTCACTGAAGTCGGCGCAGGTTTTGGTCAGTGTCTTGTTGGGAAGCCAGATTGCGAGAGCAACGAACCGATGGCGGCCTTTTCTGATTGACCATCGCTTGCCGTCCGCCAGCGCGCCGCCGCGGACCAACCCCCGCGACCGCGAATGTGGCGGGCCGAACTCAATCAAGACCGCCGGCTTTTTCTCCTTGGCGACGAGCAAATGCCCGCCAGGCAGGAATACCACTCCTTCGCCCCGCGATCCCTTCGGGTCGCGCCACGCTCGCGCAATTTTGTCACGCCCTTCGACCACAAGATCGATCAAGGCAACCGCCTCTAACGACTTGAGGTCGATGAGTTCTGCACGCTGAGGATTCTCCTGAAGCAGCAAAATGCGTCCCATACCGTCGGCGCAGACAGCCTCGATCTGCGGGTCATGCTTGGGAAGTTCCGAACCTGAGAGCTTCGCAATGCTTTTCTTATGCCAGTCGAACTCGCTTCCATCGCCGCGCGACAGGGACGACCAGGCGATCTTCGCTTCAGCGTCGCCGACCGCGATCAGAGACATCCGACCGTTTGCGCTCCGGCGCGAGCAAATACCTGAGACCTCGCGAAGTGGTACATCGACCACGCGGCGCACTCGCAGCCGATTTTTCTTCGGTTTGCCATTTCTCACCATGGAGAAGGTCTTTCCGCCTGTCGCTTCGGGGCGAGCGGCCATGTAGCGTCCTTCTTTGATCGACAGCTCCCTTTGATTCAAATCAAGCAAATCTCGGGCGTCCAGTCGTTGTATTGAAACGAAGGTCGGTTTCCACGGCGCTGGCTTATTGCGCAAGGTGGTGGTGAGGTTGTTCACTGCAGGCAAGATCCGGTGTCGCCTTGGGTCACAAGCGTCGTGTTCCTCAATAAGCGATCATCATCTGTTTGCTGTTCTGAAACAGAAGAAGCCAGCCAAGTACGACAGCGCAAACCAGTGGGCCACTCGTTTGAATGAAACCCGCGACTGGTTGAAGCACACCACGCCTCAATTGGGGAGGCGCGAGGTATCGCGGAGTACGAAGCTTGGGTGATGTTGGTTCGAGCGGTCAGCAAATACTGCGCAGTCTTTCATGAAGAAACCAAAAACGTGAACCGCTTTGTCGAGTGGTCAAAAGCGCGCGGCCTCCCAAAGTTCAGATATCCCCCTCGTCCTCTTCAATAGAACGTCAAAGGCCGACGAGGGCGTCTTTTTGATGGCTGCGAAGTCGAAACCATCGGGCAGACCAAAGGGCACATTGTCCCAAGCATGGCGGCGCGGTGAAAGGCTTGCGCTTCGTCGTCTCCCGATGGGCAATGCCAAGCAAGCCGAAGCCAAATCGCAACGATGCCGACGCTTTCGCCGAAAGCCTGCGCCCAATCGTCGCGCCGTTCATTCATCTATCGTCGCGCCGCATCGCCAAGGTATTGAATGATCGCGGCATCAAATCGCCAACCGGCAAGGCGTGGCAATCTGTTGCCGTGCTGCGCTTGGTGGAACGCTTGAAGGGAGAAACCCATCGTTCAGATTGACCGGTGACTTCCGTTTTGCCGCCCACTGCCACCCAAGTCGGGTTAGCGTGAAATCCGAAAAGTTGCCGGACTTCACGAGCGAGCCGCACGAAGGCCTCGCCAACGAGGGCGGTATAGACTAGTCGGCAGTTTGGTAGACTGCCGCCATAGCTCGATGCGCCCGGTAGGACCCGAAGATTTTTCGCTCGATGATGTTGCAAGCCGCAGTGTTTCGGCGAAATGCGCTTCGACTATTTTGCCGCTCCGACCGTGGTCTCGATTGACTTCATTAAGGTCACCTCAGGGTTAGATGCGCAATATTCTGAAACCTTCGCGGCGTTGCGATCTAGGGAGATCACATCGATGGTAGTGTCGTTGCGCTTGCCTGCATAGTAACCGTTCAGCCAAAGCGCTACCGCAGCTGGGTTCTCCATGCTTCGCATCTGATCGCAGGTGATTTTCGCGACATCAATGCTGACCTGTGAATGTGCGGCGGAGATCAATATCGCTGAGAGCGAAAAACCAGCCAGGATAGAGCGCTGCATTTGTCTTCTCCTCTATGTTTTAAGGGATAGTGCGGACAACAATCTAACTACGCCTGACAGCTTTGATCTGGATCAAACGTCTTGTTAGCGCTGGAACAAATTTGCGAACGCCTAAGCGCGTTGACATAGATCAATGGTTATTGGGCGGTCCCGCCCCTCGCTACAACCCACCGACGACCGTTTGGCTCGCCCCCCACACGCGAGCGGTCGGCGGAGCGGGACGGCTCCGGCGCTCGCCCCGCAAAACCCGGCGCCGGAGCCGTCACGTCTTGGTGTGAGATTACGTCGATTTGTGGCAGAGCATACGGAGAAACGAAATGGAGCAGATTTTGATAAACCTTGTTGCAGGAGCGCTTGGCGGCGTTGGCGCAGGCAAGTCATCGCCAACGTTTGATCTTGGGACCGCTGGTAACATCATTTCTGGTCTGGTCGGAGGCGGAGTTCTCGGCCAGGTCGTGACGTTATTGCTGCCATCGGTCATAGCCGCAGCCCAGTCGGGTAATCTGACTGTCAGCGGCGTTATCTCGCAGGCAGTTGCCGGTGGCGCTGGCGGAGCCTTACTTACTGCGCTCATCGGTGCAATCAAGAACAAAGCTGCGGCCTGACGATCAGTGCGCAAACTCGTGGCCCGTCCCCGGTGAACAAGGCAACGCTAGCGCCTTTTGGGACCACCGGTTGCTCCGGTGGTCCTTTTCGTTTGTGCGCGATTAGAACGGCGCGGGACCGCTTCTCAGCGCCCCTCCGGCAAACAAGCATGCTTCACGTCGAAATTTTTCCCCCTCCGGTGGGGTGTCCGAACTTCCATTGGCGGGATCGATCCGCAACTTTACTCCGGGCCAACTGTGGTACCTTTGTTTCGTCGATGTTTTGAAGCCTTTACACGGCTTCTTGTTCCGGTCACCTGCTGGTAACGGGCGGCGTCTGTTTGAACGCGCGCTTTGCCAGCGGCAACATCCGATCGTCCCTGATAGATGCGGCTCTGGCCGATGTAGCAGTCGGTGCGTGCCGGTCCGGCGGGTACCGCATTGCAGTCCACCTGAGCGCTCACTACGCCCGGAAAACTTGCCAGCAAAATTGCAAGGACACTCGCGCGCCAACGCGTCATGATGGACCTAAAAAGCTGGATCGCTAGTCAAGCGAGGGATGTGCGATATTAAGGTTCGACAATTCCCTAGCTGTCGCCAGGATCATATCGATCCGCTTTTGGAGCTTTTGCTTCAGGTCCGGAATGTTGACCTTGTCGGTCATGCGGTAGGCGTTGCCGACGTGCTCAACGTAACCTAGCTTCTCCATGTCATTTAGCCGCCTGAGCACCGTCGCGCGCGGTATCTTGAGAACCTGCGCAATCGTGCTCGCCCGCACTGGCGAACACGTGACTGTGCGTAAAAAGACGTAAATCCCAATGGTTCGGTAGGTCGCGCTATCGCTGTGTTTTGCGAACTCTGCACCGTAATCGTCATTCATGGTCTGGATCAGGCCAAGATAAAGCCTGCACAACAGCATTCGCTCGCGCCCCAACTCGATACGAGGTGGCGGCCTAGTGTCATTAAGAACGATGAAATCGGCTGAGTTCCCCGAAGCGGGGCACTCGTCCCGTTCTGTCGCTTTCGATTGGTTCCGTTCGCTGGCCATGACATTGCGTTCCGTCATCTCAATGCGGCGCGGTTACCTCAATGGGTGGCACCGACAGGGACCATCATGAAGGCGTAATTCCGAGTGTATTGAGATAGATCAAGGAACACGCTTTCCACGAAGGCCAGATCAAGTTGACACACGCAAATTCCGGTTCCGTCAGCCAATCAATGGGTGCGCAGATCGGAGTCTTGGTGCTTGCAACTAGCGGCGTTCAGCTTGCCGTCGGGTTCTTTGGCACCTTCATTTCCTTGCGGGTCCCTCTGGAAAATTTTGCCGCAACGATGTCCGCGCCGTTACGGCGCAAATCCACCCGCCCAATAAGCGTGATGAACCCGCGTCGTCGCATTTGACCCCTCGGAGAACACGTCTTGTGCAATACTAAAAGCCTAGCACAACAAGCTAGTTCCACTTGTTTGGCGGTGGCCGGTGCAGTTTGTGCCACGAGAGACAGGCAGCGCCTCTGACCTATGGGTGCACCTTGGGACAATTGTGTTAGGTGAGACCTTCCGCATCATGTCGCGGACCCGCGCGCCTCCGACGAGAGCAGCCCTGCGCCAGCTCCCTAAAACCAAGCGGGCGTCTCGTTGGAGTGTGGGCGGTCGCCTCCGATGCGCCTCGAGCATCGCCAACGTAAGCGCGATTGAGCCTATTGTTGAACTCTTGTCCAAGCTCGACTTGTGATTTCCGCCTCGGCGTGCGCAAGAAAAAGCTCAATGATAACCCGCAACGGTGCATCGGTAATTTGGGGAAAGTTAGGATGCGGAAACGGTTCACGACATTTGTTGTAGTCAAAAACCCTGCGCTTCCGAACTCGAAGAGCGTGATGAGTGAAGCTGAATTCGATCTGTTGCTTGATGCCGTGAAAGCGGCCATCGCACCCGCGCCGCAAAAGGACCTTTTGGCCCGCCCACTGAGCTTCAACCAGCCGCCGGAAGCCTCGAACAGCAACGAGGTGGCCTGGCCGTTCATTCCATTTCCGCAAGGCTGGTACGCCAGCTAACTACGCGGCCCTCGCCGTCTGGCGATGCCGGTGTCAGTCGTCCTGCTTTGCGTCACCCAACAACGTGTTTCTAATTACAGCTTTCAGCCGCTTAGCCGTCCCGTCTAGATCGTTTAGCGGTTGACACAGTCCTTCAGGGCGACGCGGTTGGTGCGGTGCCGACACAATCCGCGAGGAAAATCTGGCGGCCCACCGCCGCTCGAACCTTCGTTCAAGTTCAAGAGGGATGTCCATAACCAACGCTCCGGGTTCCTAGTTGCCCCGTTCACCTTCGTGGCCCGTAAAAAGCGAGGCCAAAAGTCGTAACGCGATCGGTGATCGCTCTACTCAGCTGCGTAGCCGACCTGTGCGGTTCGTTGAGGCGTGATACAGCGCCGAGCAGTCCGAATATCTGCGTCTGTCGCGCCCTTGCTCCGTGCCCACGCCTCAGCAACAGGCGCGCTGTATGTGGCCACGTAACGTGGATGCCGAAGTCATGACACCTACGGACGTTGCGACGCCAAACGCAACTGTCAGTCCTAGAAGACGAAGAGCCTTGCGACGCGAGATCAGTTTAGACTTGATGATTTCAATTATGGCAAAACTCCCGGACTTGGTGAACCACTTCATGGGTTTTCTCCGATATGCATAGAAAACGGTAGCGATGCATACCGTTGTGTTTCGGCTTAAGCCTGACCCAGAGACAAGTGGCGCAGCCCGTCGACCGTTGCCCGAGAGCTCCCCACGTCAACTACGACAGGTACCGTTGTCCGAAACTATTGTCCCAAGGGCCATTGTCCCAATGGACGTGAGCCGGTGCGCGCAATCCACTTGGTTTATCAGGGTGGGGATTTTCTTCCGTAGCTTTCGGCGCGAAACCCGACCATGAACCGAGACGACGTGCTTGTCTGGCTTTCGCTTGCTTGGTTTGTCACCCTCTGCTGTGCGCCGATCTAGGTACTATTTGCGCTTTGATGGGCCAAGAGCCGTTAAAACGGTTTGGCCGACGCCCAGCAGGCCGCCATCGATCAGTTTTGCCCGAAACTGCACGCGCCATCAACATGGCTCCATGCGCACGGAACTGCATTTAATGGCAAGTTCCTGCATACAGCGGGAATGAACCCGCGTAGACCACCATGAGCAATTTTATACAGACGGTGGTCAATTTTATACAGACGGTGGTCATGACCCCGCGTAAGCTATCGTCACCCCACCGCGCGTGACCTGCAAGTTTTTTCTGTTCTCCATATGGGAGAAGTAGTGCGTGCCTAGCGTAGTTCATGTGGTCGACGACGACGTTTCGTTCCAAGCCGCTATCCGGCGGCGACTACAGCTGGCCGGATATGAGGTACAGGTATATTCGTCTGCCGAACAATTCTTGGATCAGCAACCCAACGACAACAACCGATCAGGCTGCCTTCTTCTCGATGTCCGGATACCCGCACTTGGCGGCCCGGAGCTACAAGCCCGGCTGCACGAAGCCGGTTCGACGCTCCCAGTTGTGTTTGTTTCAGGCTACGACGATATCAAGATCGTCGTGCAAACGGTCAAGGCCGGTGCGGAAGATTTTCTGATCAAACCGGTGACATCCGACGTACTGATCGCTGCAATTGAACGCGCGGTAGCTCGGCATGACGCTTCGAGAAAGCGCCAGAGCGACCTGAAGGTCCCGCGCGCTCAAGTTGCTACGTTGACCCCGCGTGAGCGGCAGGTTTTCGACCTGATGATTAGAGGCAAGATCAACAAACAGATTGCGTTTGCACTGGGCCCGACAGAACGGACGATCAAGATGCACCGACACAGGGTCATGGAGAAAATGAACGTACATTCGTTGGCCGAACTGATCCTGATCGCTGCGCGGCTGGGTCATTCGGCGGTGTGAGCCACACCAGCGGCCCAATGGCGTGTGCGGAAATGCCTTCCGACCTCGATGATCAGTGAAACCGGCCGATATTTCCGTCGCGCTTGATGACGAGGCGCGCGGTCTTGTTGTTTTGGCTGACGATCGTGACTTTTATGGGCAGCGTGAATGTGTCGTTCTCGCAGTGCTTGGTTAATACGACAAGTTCCGCACCTTCGTTGATGTCCGCCACCAGTACGCTGCCGTTGTCACCCACGGTGCAGACGAAGAGCGGCGGCCGCATGTCATGCTCGTCGAGGCAATGCTCGATAATCGTCGCCAAGAACTGCTCAAGGCCTTCGTTCATCTGCCTCTCTCCCATCATCTAATGAGCGGGGCGATTTAGACTGCCGAAGGTCCGCTGGCTCGAGCGGCGATGCGCCGCGCCTCCGGGCACCCGCTGACAGACTTCTGCCCTACCGGCATTCTTGCTTGATCTGGATCAACGTTCCAACGACCCAGTTTGCACATACGGTGGGGTCGCTGCCGGTCCAAAGCTGAAGACGTGGGTAGTAGGGATCGGTTATTTATCGCTGTGATGAGTGCTCTCAGCGCAATATCAACGATCTTGTTGATCATGACGCTGGGTTTCGTGACGAGCTGTCCGACGCCCCATCAACTGCTCCACGCGCGCCACCCGTTCGTCCAGTTCGGCGGTTTGATACGCCTTCACATAGGCGTCGATCACCTTCGCGATTTCAGCCGCTTCGCTCGGGGTGATATGGCCGGCGGCCACCGCTTTCGTGACGGCGGCCATGAGATCAGCAGCATCCCTGGGCACCGGTGATCGGCGGCAACGGGAACGATACCGGTCGATCTCGACGCGGGGGGCACAGTCG
>WNFK01167529.1_pt3 | contig 10734 bp, 9 predicted proteins | sample 5400281 | NCBI WGS metagenome assembly WNFK01 (sample SAMN13153350, study PRJNA577476) | soil metagenome | isolation source: 20 cm soil on Douglas fir-dominated hillslope | place: USA:California | collected 2013-09-17
TCAGCATCCGGCGGAGCTCGGCGCGCCAGCCGGTGCTGTTCCCGCCGGGGAGCATGAACACACTCGGAGTCCGCGCGAGCACCTCGACTGCGGCGCCGCTCTCGTGCAGCAGCGCGGCCGATTCGAGCGCGCTCTGGCCGGCGCCGACCACCGCCACTTTTTGACCCCGGAACCGGCTGAGATCAGCCTGATCGAACGAATGGGAGACTGCCGCCGCCGGCAGATCGGCGAGCTGCTCGGGCCGTTTGGCGAAGAGGCTGATTCCCGTCGCCACCACGACGCGGCGGGCGTGGAATGCCTCACCATTGTCGAGGCGCACATGGAATCCGCGCGCATTGGGCGAGACATCCGCCACCGTGCGCCGCTCGAGGTGCGGCACCGCCTGTTCCTGGAACCACTGTCCGTACCGAACGAAGTCGTCGATCGGGACCGGCTTCGTAGGCGGAAGACCTGCGGCGGCACGGAAGCGATTGAGTCCGAGACGTCCCTCTGGATCGCCGAGGTTCGAAGCGCCCGGGGCCGAGCGGAGGAACATGCCGCGCGGCATGTGGCGCATCCAGAACTCCATCGGCTCGCCGAACACCCTCGTCTCGACGTTTTTGGCGCGCAGGTGCGCCGCGGCGGCCAACCCGTATGGTCCCGCACCGATGATCGCCACCTGACACGATGAATCGCGCTGACGCACCTTGGGTCCCCCGTGTGTGGCCAGCCCTATGGGGTGGGCAAGCGCCATGCCGGGTCTGGCGCGCGGCAGCCGCGCGAAGAACCTATTGTTGCAGAATGGCTTACCAGATTGACACGCAGCGGGGCCAGACGACCCGAGCAGACGACATACATGACTGTGGCTGTGCGGCTACGCACTGGCTCAGCGAGGGACCGACCCCCAGATTGGTTTCCACATGACGGTACGACTGGTTCTCGCCGACGATCACCTTGTGTTGCGGCAGGCGCTGAAGGCCCTGCTGGAGCGGAAGGGGTTGGAGGTCGTGGCCGATGAGGCCGATGGCCGGGCCGCCGTCACTGCCGTGGAGCGGTTCTCCCCCGACGTTGCGGTGCTGGACGTCGCCATGCCGGTGCTGAATGGCGTCGATGCGGCCCGTGAAATCGCCCGCCTGGCACCCCCCTGTCCCGTCATCCTCCTGTCCGGGATCGACGACAAGCGCTTTGTGAAAGAGGCACTGAAGGTGGGGGTGCGGGGGTTCGTCCAAAAGAGCCAGGGGTGCGACGAGCTCGTGCACGCTATAGAGGAAGTGCGCGATGGCCGGCTGTACGTCAGTCCCGGCGCCTCGCAGGCCATCGTCGACGCCTGCGCGACCCCCGGCGGCAAGGACGGCGCCGAGCTGACGCCGCGCGAGCGGCAGGTACTGCAGCTCGTGGGTGAGGGGAAGTCGACCAAGCAGATCGCGGACGTCCTGCGTATCAGCGTGAAAACGGCGGAGTTCCACCGTGGACGGCTGATGAAGAAGCTGAACGTCCACGACACCGCCAACCTGGTTCGCTACGCCATCCGGGAGGGCTGGCTAGCGCCCTAGCGCCCTAACGGGCGAATGATCAATGTCCAATGATCAATGTCCAATGAACAACGTCCAATGAACAACGTCCAATGATCATCCCAGTGAAACCAGTGGTAACCCCTGGTGTAGAACCGCCAGTGCTTCCCGAACGCATAACGCCGCTTCCATTGCAGCTGCCCCCCCCCCGCAGCTCCCAGCCACATGCCTTCGGCGCGGACGCCCGCTGCATCCCGTGCAAGGTTCTCAAAAACTCGATTCGCGCTGTGCTGGCGGAGTTTGGCAAGCGCCCCCGCTCGACCGGAGCCGACGAGGTTGCCGAGCTGCTGGGACTCGTTGCCACCGCGATTCATCAGGCGTGGTTCTCGGCCGCACCGGAGCCGCCGGTTCGCCCCAAGGTCGATCCGCGCATTCACTCGACGCTCGGCCGCCGCCTGCTCGAGCTGCTGCGCGGCGACGTGGTCGAGGGCTGGCGGGACGCCGGCGTGCCCGAAGCGGAGCTGCTGTCGCTGCTCGTTGCGATGGAGCGGGTGCGCGTCACGATCGAGCCGAACTGGGCGCAGACGTTTGCGCAGCAGCTCTCGGGAAACGATGGCCTCGCGCTGCTCATGGACGTGGCCCACGACCTCCGCTCGCCGCTGACGTCCATTCTCGTGCTCGCCGAGACGTTGCAGCGCGGGCAGAGCGGCGCGGTCAATGATGCGCAGCGCCGCCAGCTCGGCCTGATCTACACCGCGGCGCTCGGCCTCTCGTCAGTCGCGAGCGACATCATCGAGTTCACCCAGGGCGGCGATCCGCTGCTCGACCAGGAGCCGTCCGTGTTCTCCGTGACAGCGATGCTCGAATCGGTGCGCGACATCGTGCGGCCGATCGCCGAAGAGAAACATCTCACCGTCCGCCTGCTCGCGCCGACGCACGACCAGCGCAAGGGCCATTCGGTGGCATTGAGCCGCATCCTGCTCAATCTCACCACCAACGCCCTCAAGTTCACCGACGACGGTTACGTGGAAATCGTGGCGCAGGAGATCGGAGAACCGGAATCGAATCGTATCGAGTTCGCGGTGCGCGACTCAGGCCGCGGGATCCCGACCGACACGCTCACGACGCTGTTCCAGCCGCTGCGCAAGGAATCGGGCCGGCGCGGGCAGCTCTTCTCGCAGACGGGACTCGGTCTCACGATCTGCCGCAAGCTGGCGAGTGCGATGAAATCGGAGCTGAAAGTCGAATCGCGCGAGGGGTGGGGGACGCGGTTTTTCTTCGAGCTGACCCTGCCGGTCGTTACGCCGCGCCGCTCAGGCCCCCGCGCCGCGCCCCGCCCGAGCGGCACACATCCCGTGCGCAACAGTGGGTCCCACCTGCCGCGCAACAGCGACCCGCGACGCAAGAGCTAATGCAGGGCGCTGCGCGCCTGCGCGAGTAGGTCCGTGGTGGAAGGCATCGCAGACTGAGGGACGACGGCGGAGGTTCGCATCGTGCCCGAGGTCCGCTTGGGACCCGCAGGCGCGATACTGACTCCCGCCCTGAGCTTCACGGCCGCGTTCCGCGCCACTGCATCGCTGATCCGCTGCACCAATCCTTCGGCGCCGCTCTCGTCGGTGGCCGGCGCAAAGACCGCAAACTCGGTGGTGCCCGTGCGGCAGACCGCGTCGGAAACCCGTCCCACGCGCCGGAACGCCAGCGCCAGGCGGTCGGCGGTGCCAGGGGTGAGCCCGGCGCCACCACCGCCGCCGTTGGCCGGTTGAAACACCGCACAGGCGAGCGGCAACCCCTGGCGCGCCGTGAACGCGGCCAGCTCGTTCGCGCGCCGCGTCATGCCGACGTCGTTGTAGAGCCCGCTGGCGCGGTCGATCAGGCCCTCCTCGCCGAGGCGATCGACTTCGAGCTTGCCCTGCACGTAGACGCCGAGGCGCAGCACCAGCTCTTCCATATCCAGCGGATCGCCGCGCAGCTCCCACGCGCCGGCGCGCAGCGCGTCGAGCTGCTGGGCGCGCAGCGCCGGTCCGGCGGTCGTCAGGATGATCGGCATGGCGCGCGAGATCATCGGATCGGCACGCAGCGACCGGCACAGCGCGAGGCTATCGCTGGCGCGCTGCTCGAGCGCCATGTCGAGCAGGAGGCCATCGGGGAGGTGCCGCCGCGCCAGCTCGAGCACTTGCGGCCGCTTGGCGGTGGCGATCACCCGATAGCCGCCCTGGATCAGCACGCTCTCGAGCGACTCGGTCAACCACTTGTCGCTGTTCGCGAGCAGGACTAGCGGCTCGGTGGCCATTGGTGCGTTATGTTAGCGGTTATGAAAGCCACCGGGAAGGCGACGCCAGGAAAATGCGACGCCAAAAACTGCGACGCTAGCGTCGCCCTGTTCAGCGTCGCCGTTCTTAGCGTCGCTTTATCAGGCTGCGCGACCCTCCGTAACGCAATCAGTTTCGAGCCGCCCCAGATCGCGCTGGAACAAGTCAACATCACCGGCATCGGTCTGAGTGGTGGCACGCTCGACCTCGTGTTCGATGTCTACAACCCGAATGCATACAGCCTGCGCAGCACGCGGCTCGAAGTTGACCTGTCGTTGGCGAGCACGTACTTCGGACAAGCCCTCATAGACAAACCCTTGGATTTGTCCCAGCAAAACCATAGCCGCGTGGTCATGCCCGTGCGATATACATGGGCGGGGGTGGGCGCAGCAGCCCGCTCACTGCTGCAAAGTCAAGAATTGCCCTATGGAATTACCGGGGCTGTGATACTGGATACACCCCTGGGGGAGCGCAGAGTACAGTTGAAAAGTTCAGGCAACGTGCCCCTGAGGAAATTAATTCCATAAGGGAGACGGGAGAGGGGAGAGGTACTATTCGGCGCTTAATCGACATTCAGTCGCCTACCGAACGGGCATTTCTCGTCGGGGCGCCCCGCAAGGGCTCGGACGATGCTGTCCATGTCGACGAGCACCTGGAGGAATTGGAGCGGTTGGCGGATACCGCGGGCGCCCAGGTCATCGGTCGCACCATCCAACGCATCGATGCGCCGACTCCCAACTTCTACCTGGGTCAGGGCAAGGTCGAGACACTGCGGGAAGACCTGGCCTCCGCCGGTGCAACGCTGGTGTTGTTCGATGAGTCGCTGACTCCGCTGCAGGGCGTCAAGCTCGAGAAGCATCTGGGTGTGCGCGTGATGGACCGCACCGAGGTGATTCTCGACATCTTCGCGACGCGCGCCAAGAGCCACGAGGCGAAGCTGCAGGTCGAGCTGGCGCAACTCGAGTATCTGCTGCCGCGCCTCACGCGCATGTGGTCCCACCTCTCGCGTATCCGCGGCGGTATCGGGCTGCGGGGGCCCGGCGAGACGCAGCTCGAAACCGACCGCCGCGCCATTCGCCGCAAAATCGCGGTGCTCAAGAAACGGCTCAAGGACGTCGCCGAGCATCGCGCCAATCAGCGCCAGGGCCGGCGGGATATGCCGACGGCGGCGCTGGTGGGCTACACGAACGCCGGCAAGTCGAGTCTCCTGAAGGCGCTCTCCGGTCAGGATGTGTTCGTCGAGGACCGGCTGTTCGCCACGGTCGACACGCTGGCGCGCGAGGTCGACGTGGGCGAAGGCTACCGCTATCGGATCACCGACACGGTCGGATTCATTCGCAAGCTTCCCCACCATCTGGTCGCGTCGTTCCGCGCAACGCTCGAGGAGGCGCAGGATGCCGATTTGCTGCTCCATGTGATCGACGCCAGTCACGCGGGATGGGAAGACCAGCTCGACGTCGTCGAGAAGGAGACGATGAGCGTCGTCCCGAAGCGCGTGATTCACGTCTTCAACAAGGCCGACCTGCTGCCCGATCCGGCAGCCTTCCATGAAATGGTACGAGAGCGCTATCCGCACGCGATCCTTACGTCGGCCACCACGCCCGGTGTTGAGGATTTACGGCGCGCGTTGCGGACGTCAGCACAGGCATTACGACCGATTGCCGAGATCCGCGTTCCTGTGAGCGATGGAAAATTATTGGCCACATTGCACCGCGACGCGGAGATTCTGGAACAGAAACAGACCAATGGTGTGGTCACACTGCGGGCGCGCATCGAGGCGCGGCTGCTCGGACGACTCAGACAGGATGGCGTGGAGGTAGTGCTCGGATGAGTAAACTGCTACCGCTGCTCGCTCTGCTCGCGGCCTGCAACAACTTCCTCGACGTTCCGCCGCCGCCGCCGCCACCCGGCCTACCGTCGCTGCAGCTCGTCGGCCACTTCTTCAGTCCGGTGTATCTCACGGCCGCGCCCGGGGACACGCAGCGCTTGTTCGTCGTCGAGCAGGCCGGCCGCGTGTTGGTGCTGCATCACGATTCCGTCCGGACGCGCCCGTTTCTCGATATCAGCGGCCGCATCGCCGCCGGGGGCGAGCGAGGTCTGCTGAGCATCGCCTTCGATCCGCTGTACGCCACCAACGGCCGAGTGTTCGTCTACTTCACTGATACGGGCGGCGACATCCGGATCGTGCGCTACACCGTCTCGAGCAATCCCGACAGCGTGGATGAGGCGACGGCGGACACGATCCTCGGCGTGGCGCATCCGGGACAAACCAACCATAACGGCGGCCAGCTGCAGTTCGGACCGGACGGGAAACTGTGGGCGGGGTTGGGGGATGGCGGCGGGACCGGCGACCCGGGCGGCAACGCCCAGAACAAACATGCGCTGCTCGGCAAACTGCTGCGGCTCGACGTCAGCGGCGCGAGCGGCTACACCATTCCCGCCGACAATCCGTCCGCGACCGACACGAGCTTCGCGCCCGAGGTGTGGGCGTACGGGCTGCGCAATCCGTGGCGGTTCTCATTCGACCGGGATTCCGGCGATCTCTACATCGGCGACGTGGGGCAGGATCTGTGGGAGGAAGTCGATCTCGCGCTCAAATCGGCGCAGCGCCGCCCCGGCGCGAACTACGGCTGGAATGTCATGGAAGCAACGCATTGCTACCTGTCCGCTTCGTGCACGCCGGTGGGCGTCTTGCCGATCGTCGAGTACAGCCATGCGGCCATGGCCTGCGCGATCGTGGGCGGCTACGTGTACCGCGGCAGCGCGATGCCGGCGTTCAAGGGCGATTACTTCTACGCCGATAACTGCAACGGCACGGTCCACGCCATCAAATGGCCCGATGTGCAGCCGTTCGACTTTACGCCGTACATCACAGCGGGCGTCGGGACCACATCGTTCGGGCAGGATGCCAAAGGGGAACTCTATCTCATGGGGTTGCTGGGAGATGTTTATCGAATAGTTCCAACCCCGTAGGTTCGCCGAGCCGCGACGTAACCGGCTCCCAGCCCAGTACCATCAGAATTCCGCCGATCACTATACCCATTGCCAGGCCGCCCCATGGCCGCCCCTCGCCGCCGCCTTTCTCGCCGCCGCCTTTCTCGCCGCCGCTTCTCTCGCCGGCGCTTCTCCCGGCCCAGAACCCCACGCCGATCACGCAGCCCATCATCCAGAGCGTGTTGATCAAGCCGAGCATCCAGGGGCGCGCTCCTTCGGGGAAGTAGATGAGCTTCCAGCCGTCGCCGATCGTGTAGCCGAGGTCGCAGCGCTCGAGTGCATTGAGGCGCAGGCAGATGTTGGTCGAGTCGCGCCAGGTGGCGGCGACGAAGGTGTCGCCCGGCGCGAGCGATTTGAGGGCGCCGCGCAGGCGGAGGTCGGGTTGCTCGAGTGTGTAGCGCAGCGCGGGCATCGCGTAGCGCAGCGTGAGGTCGGTGCCTAAGACGGAGAGCATCACGACCCGGGTCTGCTGCGTGTCCAGCATGGCCATGAGCGGTGACGTCTGCCCCGGCGGATAGGGTGGGGCGACGGCGAGGACTTCGAGGCCGCGCCGTGCCTTTCTGACCGCGACGACCGCGCCCTTGTAGTGTCCGAAGTGTTCGAGGTCGGGCGTCGGGACGTTGCTGTAGGGTGGGGGTGGGAACGATTGCTGAAGCATCAGACCGGTGCCGCTCCACGCGAGGACGGCGATGAGAGCCGTGGCGCGGGCTTGCCAGGCGCTGCGGCCTGGCGGCGCCCAGAGCCACCTGGGCGCGGTGACGACGAGGAGCGTGCCGATGGCGGTGCTGACCGTGTTGGTGATGATGTCGCCGACGCTCGGGTCGCGGCCCGGGATCGAGCGCTGCGCGAATTCGACGCCGAACGACAGCAGGGCGCCGATCAGGACCACGGAGCGTGGCCGGACGCCGGCGAGGGTGAGGCAAATGCCGAGCGGGATGAAGAGGATGAGGTTCTGGATCAGCTCGGCGAGGGCGGCGTCGCCGGAGGTGAGGCTGTAGGACCAGCCCTCGGCCACCAGGCCGACGCCCGGCCGCAGCGTCAGGTACAGGATGGCGGCCGCGGAGAGAACCGCGAGTACGATAGCGATACGGCGTTTCACGGCAGAAAAGCTAATGGCTCAGCGAAGCTCGAGTGCGCTCCGGGCTCGCGCCCGTCGACCGCAGATTTCCCGAAAAACCTTCCTGATTGTCGCCGTGCGCTTCCTGATTGTCGCCGTGCGCTTCCTGGTTGTCGCCGTGCGCTTCCTGGTTGTCGCCGTGCGCTTCCTGGTTGTCGCCGTGCGCTTCCACATCGTGCCGAAGAGAGGACTGCGTGCGGCTGAGAGACGACCGCGCGGCGCTGAGAGGGCACCGCTCCCGACCGCGAGCGACCCGCGTTCGACGCAAGATCGCTCGCGCGGCGCTGACAGCGCACCGCTCCCGACCGCGAGCGACCCGCCTTCGACGCAAGATCGCTCGCGCGGTGCTGAGAGGGCACCGCTCCCGACCGCGAGCGACCCGCGTTAGGCCGAGAGATGACCGCGCGGGGCTAAGAGAGGGCACCGCGATCGACAATGCGGGCGTTTCAGCGAAGCTCGAGTGCGCTCCTGGCCCGCGCCAGCAGTGCCGGCGGGGAGATGCGGTGGGGCGAGTACGAGACGCTGTACCCGGAGCGGACGCCGACGCCACTGCTATGCTGCGCGACGAAGCCGAGCTGGTGCTCGATGCTCTCGGTCATGCGGCGCATGAGCTGGGCTGCACCGAGCGTGTTGTTGGCGGGCGCGAACACGGCGAACTCGGTTGGGCCCGTCCGGCCGATGGCGTCGGAGGCACGGCCGGCACGGCGTAATGCGGCGGCCATCCAGTCGTCGCTGGCGCGGGTGGACAGCGGTTCCGCCGCTCGGAACACGGCGCAGGCGAGTGTGAGACCGTGGCGCGTGGCGAGCGCGGCCAGCTCGAGCGCGCGGCGCGCCAGTCCGCTGGGGGTGTAGAGGCCGCTGGCGCGGTCGAGCACCCGTTCTTCGCTGACGCGGTCCAGCTCGAGCCTCGGTTCCACCAGGACCTCGAGCCGTATCAGCAGCTCCTCGCCGTCGACCGGGGAGGCGAGCACGTCCCAGGCACCGGCGCGAAAGGCCTCCAGCTGCTCGGACCCAGTCACTACGGCGGGACCGAGCACGACAATCGGCGTAGCCAGGGCGAGGGTGTGTAGCACGCGGCAGGCGGCGTAATCAGGGCTGCCGGCGAGCTCGGCGCCGAGGAGGATGGCGTGGGGGTTGTGCGTCTGGGCGACGTCGGCGGCCTGGCGCGCGTCGCTGGCGGTCACAACGCGAAAGCCACCCCCCATCAGGGCGTTCGTAAGGTCCTGCGTCTGCTCCGCGTCGAGGCCGGCGAGCAGGACTAGGGGCTGGGAGCGGTTGGCCAGCACGGGATTCGACATCCGGCTCCGGGTGAAAGCAAGAAGCAACGTGACCCGGCGCACACCGCCGCACAATCCATCCTCTGGGGGGTGCCGCCAAGCCCCGCGTGACGCAAGAGCGGGGCCGCCGTGAGGGTGAGGGTTGGGGGTAAGCCGATGTGATGTATGGGCTAGCGGAGGGTTTCGGCGAGTAACATATTGGCCGTCCCTTGGTACTAAGGCAGCCAGGAGTGCTCTAGCGGTTTCATCTTTGTCGGGGACGGGCGGTTTAGTGGAAGCCGAACCTTTCCACATCACAAATCAGGATGTTGATAACGCGCCGCTGGAGTTACCGATCGCGGTGCGGGGTGTTGCGCGCGCGCCGCTGCATGAGCGCCGGCGTACGCCGGTCCGGCAGGTCCGGCTGGGCCTGCAGCACCGCGGCCAGTCGAATTTCCGCCGTCATTTCCTCCGTGGGCTGCGCCGCTTCGCGACGCTGCTGGTCGGCGATCTCGCTTCATTCTATATCATGCGCGCGCTGGTGCGTGCGGTGCGCGACTCGGCGACCGTGGGCCCCGAAATCGCGACGCAGGTGCTGCGCTGGCTGCCCGTCGGAATTTTGAATGGTTGGCAATACGCCGCCGCGTTGTTCGTCGGATTGCTCGTGCTGGGCAATTACGGGCCGGGCGATCAGCGCCGCGATCCCAAGCGGCTGTTTCTCGCGTGCGCGCTGGCGACGGCGCTGCCGCTGTGGATGACGATTTGGACCCGCGGTCTGGAAATGGTCGTCGTGCAGTACGGGCTGACCACGCTGCTCGTGTGGCTCGGGCTGGTGATGGAGCGGCGACTGCTCGACTCGCTGGTTCATCGGGTGCGGCCGCGGCCCCACGATTCACTCGCCACGCTGTTCGTCGGGCCCGCGGAAGAGTGCCGCACCACCGCCGGCAGTCCGGCATTCGCGCCGGACTCGGAGTACCGGCCGATCGGCTTCGTCGATACGCACATCCCCCCGGCGCAAGGCGCATTGGGTCATATCGTCGATTTCGCGTCCGTCGTGCATGACACGGGCGCGGAGGCCGTGGTTGTGTGTGGGTATCTCGCCGACGGGCGGTTCCACGATGTGGTGGACGCCGCGCTGACCGCCGGCTGCAAACTGCTCTCGGTGCCACGCAGCATCGACATAGCGGGTGTGGAGCCGAGTCTCGTGTGGCGTCGGGACCAGCCGCTGGTCGAGCTGACGACGCCGACGCTGCGTGGTGGGCAGTTGGTCGTCAAGCGGTTCGTGGATGTAGTGGGCGCGAGCCTCGCGCTGCTTCTCGCGTCGCCGGTGATGCTGCTCGTCGCGGCGTTGGTAAAGATCGATTCCAAGGGGCCTGTCTTCTTCCGCCAGGTCCGGGTGGGGCGGGGGGGGCGGCTATTCAAGATTTATAAGTTCCGGACGATGGTGGCAGGGGCCGAGGAGCGGCGAGAAGCGCTGCTGGAGCAGAGCATTTATCCCGACCGGCGGCTGTTCAAGATTGTCAGCGACCCACGCCTGACGCGGCTCGGCGTTTGGCTGCGGCGTTCCA
>WNFK01251458.1_pt1 | contig 10726 bp, 9 predicted proteins | sample 5400281 | NCBI WGS metagenome assembly WNFK01 (sample SAMN13153350, study PRJNA577476) | soil metagenome | isolation source: 20 cm soil on Douglas fir-dominated hillslope | place: USA:California | collected 2013-09-17
TAATTCCTTCTAACTCAGTCAGGGTCTGCAGATCGATCAACATCTTCGGATCGATCAATTTATTTCGCAGCAGCACCAACAACGATTGCCCGCCGGCAATAGGCAACGCATCCCTGCCATACTTCTCCCGCTCACTCAGGGCCTGCTCCATTGTTTCAGGCCGTATCAATTTTCTATCCATCGATAATCTCCACGTTCCTCATGAATTTGCTTCTATGGCGCCTTTGACCTTGTCGCCAAATTCTTTAATGACGGCCTCCGCCTTTTTCTTCACAAAAGGATAGCCGAGCGTCCCCAACCTGCCAAAAACATTGACATCGGTTTCAAAGACTATCTCGGTGTCATTGCCCTTGGGCGTAAGCGCAAGCGCCATGGTTTGGCGCACCCCTCCTGCTTTGAAATCCTTGCCTTCCATAGCGATTTCGATGCGCTTCAAAGGGTCCATCTTTTTGACATCAGCCAACATCTCGAAGTGCACGGTGATCGGGCCGACATTGTCCTTGACGGTCAACTCATACTTTTCACGCTCCTTGACGGTCTTGACACTCTGACAACCCGGTATGCATTGGGACAGCTTTTCGACATCCCAAAGAAACTCCCAGACTTTTTCCACCGGCCGCCCAATCAACAAATTTCCCTGAAATTTCATCTATTATTTCTCCCTAAAAAGATTCTTCGCTAAAGGCTCAATTCGCCGCAAGGGTAAACTCAAAAACTTGCCGCGCCGCTTTGCTATACACTTCTCTAAATTCTTCCTGGCTCTTGTAGGCGATGCGCGGAATCAGCCGTCCCCTCACCGCGACTCGCAGAGGAGACTCGTCGAACGGGTAAGGGTCTGCGACGACCGCGCCGCGATCGACGGCGCGCAAACAAACCTCGCTGTCCGGCTCGCCGAATCGCACCGGGGTCGGCGTTATCGCAGGCCCGTAATAGGCTTTGCCTTGCGCGTGGGCTCCGCTCGCGGGCACCGTGGTAATGTCGAAGTTGGCGCAGAAAAAGAGCGACAACCGATCAAAGACCTGCATCATGCGATAGTTGAACCAAATCTGCTCCGGACTATTCATCCCAGCATATTGCTCCAATCGCGCCACCTGCTCCATCATCGCCTTATGCAAAGGTTCCCGCTCTTTGATAAATCCTAAAGAATATTCGTCCACTCGCTTGGACATGGAAGGCATGGACCCATAACGCTGCTGCGGCAATCCCACGCCATGCATGCTGACCATCAGCCCGGCGTAGAGGTCTTTCTCGACAACGTAGTCGATGCCCTTACCATAAAACCCGGACCGCTTCTCGCGTGGCGTCCGAGTAAAGGCCAGAGGAACTCCTTCTTCGTCCACAGAGGGATTGATGTCCCAATGCCACCAGCCGTTGTCGTGAGCTTCCGCGGCGAGCACCATCGACGGATAGGGATTGAGCCTGGCAAACTTGTCGTTGCCCCAATGCGCGGCGAACTGGCCTGCCAAGTCGCCGTGATCATTTTGCGTGATCAGACGATACTCTTTGGGATCTTCTGCAATAATCATCGTAAATTCCTCCGCCGGTTATTGCCTGCTAACGCGCCCTCAGATCGTCTAGGGACACCTTGTCCGCTCCGGGCACCGTGACCATTTCCGGAAAGGGTTGGCCAAAGGGCTTGGTCGCATCGATGCCGAGACTCGAGCCAATCCTGAATTGTCGCACCGAAGGATCCATCGCCGTCGCTACCAGACGCGGAAAAACTATCACGTCCTCATCCGCCTGTGTTCTCGTGGCGATCGCCCAGAGAACTTTTTCCATGTTATAGAGGTCAACGTCGTCATCGACGACGATCGTAAACTTGTTGCGGCGGCTACCCATCATCGTCGCGATCAGGTTCCGCGCCTCGCATTCATAAGCTTGCTTCATCGAGACGACGCAAATCATGCCAACGGTGCCGGCGGCGGGGAAGTGCACGGCTTTCACTCCGGGGAATTCTTTCTTCAACGCCCAGTAAAAGGTAGCCTCCAACGGCAGTTGCTTTAAGATATGATTCTCCGTCGTCGGCATGCCGGTGAGAGCCGCTTGATAGATCGGATTCTTGCGATGGGTGATGGCGCTCACTTCGATGATCGGTTTGGGGTTGGACGGCGTATAGTATCCCGACACTTCGCCGAATGGACCTTCGACTTCCCTGACGTTTGGTAAAACTGTTCCTTCGATGATGATCTCAGCAGTCGCCGGGACTTCCAGATCGACTGTTTCGGCTTTGACCACTTCGACGGGCTCCCCTCTTAGCGCTCCCGCCAAAGCCAACTCATCCGTGCCGTAGGGGGCCATCCATTGAGTTGCGAGTGGCAGCACCGGATCGGTGCCGATGGCGATGGCGATGGGCAATCCCTTTCCCAGCGATTCCGCTTCGACCAGCTGACGCACCAGATGCTGCGCCATGATTCCGAGGCGATTGCGCCCCTTGAGCTGCAATCGGTATATCGACGTATTCTTCCCGCCCGACTTCGGATCGCGGCTGATCGATAGGCCAAGAGTGATGAATGGCGCCGGGTCCTTCTCGGAAAAAATCGGTATCGGAAGCTGGGTCAGGTCCACGCTGCTTCCCGTGTGAATCACTTCCTTGCAGGGAGCGCTGGAAACCAATCGAGGCGGCACCAAGCGCTCCAAAGCATTTTGAAACTTATTGACGTAATCTTGAGGCGATGTCTCAAGCGCAAGAAACGCCCTTTCACGGGTCGCGAAAATACCGCCAACGACGGGCATGTTGAAGTTCTTGACGTTTTCGAAGAGGAGAGCCGGCCCGCGCTCGTCGCTGGTCTTACGAATGTAAGAAGCGATCTCAAATTTAACGTCCACCGGTCTCTGGGTTCTGAGCAAGTCCCCTTTCGCTTCGAGAAGCGAGATAAATTCTCTCAAATCTTTAAAAGGCATCTTCCACCTCTCGAGTCGTAGGACTCGTCACAGACAAATTATTGACCCGATCTTTTGTTACGCGCGATTGCAAAAGTTTCCGCGTGCACGATATACAAGTTTAGCTTCATCGAATGTCAGAGAGAACAAAACGCAAAGCTGCAAGGAGAAACCCGTGCTCAAGTTAAACATGGCCACCATCTATTACCCGTATTTCGGCAAGCTGCTGGATGGATCGTACACCTCCCACGACTTGCAACTGACGTGGCAATACGTGACTCCACCGGACAAGCTCTTTCGCCAGGTGATCGAATCGTCTGCATACGACGTCGCGGAGATGTCGATGTCCGGCTACACGATGTTGCGTGATAAAGGCTGGCGCGAATACACAGCGCTGCCCATTTTTACCTCCAGACGATTTCGCCATTCTGCGCTTTTCGTAAAAGCCGACAGTGAGATCGTGAGCGGCGAACAGTTGAAAGGGAAAAACGTTGGGCTTCCCGAATATCACATGACCGCCGCAGTTTGGGTACGGGGAATGCTCGAGGAAGATTTCGGCGTGGAGCCCGAACAGGTCCGCTGGTTCACCGGTGGCGCGGAGCGGCCCGGACGCGTGGAGCGGGTCGAGCTGCCACGTGAGATAGCGGCTCGCATTACGCGCATTCCACCCGAAGAGACGCTTTTTAATATGCTTCTGGACGGCCGTCTGGACGCCGTGATGTGCGCCCATAAACCGGCAGTGGCGCGCGAACGAAACGCCCGAGTCCGTCAACTTTTTCCAAATTGCCCCGAGGTGGAAAAGAATTATTATAAAAAACACGGCATCTTCCCGATTATGCATACTCTGGTTGTAAGAGAATCTCTTCTTCAAAAAGAAAGTAACATCGCCCACCGCATCCATCTTATCCTCGAAGAGCTAAAAACCGAGTTCTATGCAAAGGTCGAAATTTTGCGCCATCATCCGGTTTTTCCCTGGCTCGAAGACTATATCGACGAAGTCGAAGACATCATGGGAAAAGATCCTTGGGCGCACGGCATCACGCAAAATTCACCCGCGTTGACTAAGTTTCTCCAGTTTTCCTTCTCTCAAGGACTGCTTAGTAGAGAGCCGCGCCTAGAGGAACTCTTTATCGATGTCGGCCACCGATGAAGGTGCGACAAGTTCTCAAGATACAGCGCTAAACTCCTTAGAACTTAAATTCCATGGTCTTCGGCAATGAAGCACATTAAGAAAAGAATCGTCACAACCACGAGTGCGAAAATGGTTTCGCGAAATTTTTTGCGTCATCCGAAACAATCGGATCAGGAGACTCATTTTATTCCCAATTCCCTATTGGTCTCTCTCTGGACACTGAAGTCGAAGACTTTCGACGCCGGCGCCGGCTGTGCCAACCCGAGCGTCTTGGCATCTTGCTTCAATAAAGTTTCCACATCGGTGTCGGTAAGAACGCCGTTGGCGGTAAACCCGAACCGCGACAAGCGATAGGTTTCAACCGCCGTTGCAAAGTCGAGCTTCGTATACTTCGCCAGCGTCTCGCTTGTACCTTTTTCATTTTCATGGAAGTAGCGGTAGGCCTTGCTTCGCGCCCGCATCATGCGCCGCACCAGATCTCGTTTGTCGGCAAGATTTTTGTCCGACACCGCGAAGCCTCCCTGGGTACTGACGAAGTCCTTCGGCGTATCGGCCAAAATATTCACCTTGAACTTGTCGCGGGCAACGATGATCGTTGGCGGCGAAAGCGCGGTGACTTGAATAGAGCCGGCAAGGAGGGCTTGCAGCAACGCCGGGGCTCCGCCAATGACAACTGTCGCTACATCTTTGGCGGGGTCGAGGCCGCCCACGGACAAGAGCCGATTCGCGACTAGATGTTGGCTGCCGTTTCTAGAGGTGATGCCCAGGTTGGTGCCTTTGAGCTCAGAGATCGATTTGAACTCCGGCCGGCTTACGAGCCAAAAGAGCGCCCGGTGGCCCGTCACCGCCAACACTTTTATGGGCAATCCCGATTGACTCGCCCGCGCCGCCAAGCCCACGGCGCCTAAAGCGTCCACTTCTCCGGATACCAAAGCCGCCGCAGCCACATTGGCCGACACTTGGATCAGCTCTGCGTTCAATCCCTCTTCGCGAAAAAAGCCGCGGTCCTGTGCGACGTAAAGATCAATAAATGCAATGCCCCGACTCGAGACCGCAATCTTGACTCTCTCTAAGTTTGATTGCGCGACGACATCTCCGGACCAAGCAGAAGCAATCGCCAGGACAAGAAAAACAACTCTGAGTTTCATAACACGACACATCCTAACGATAGAGATTATCGATGAAGCCGCTTTGGTCTATACGCCGCAAAACCGAATCGTCGATCAAATCCTCGGCTTTGACGGTTTTCGCCTTCGGGATGGTGCTTTCGATGTTGCGCAGAACTGTCTCGACGCCCTCCTTCAAAGGATAGGGCTTGCGCGGCTGTATCTCCTGGATGATCACCTGATAAGGTTCTTCGGCTTCATCCCGATCCTTGAGCTTCATGAAATCCATAATGAGCCGGATGCTTTCTTCTTTGTGCTGTTTCGCAAAGGCGACTCCTTCAAGAAAGCCTCTCATAAACTGTTCCACCACGGGGCGCCGATCGCGCAGAAATGGGCCGGCCGCAGCGATACCGCTGCCGTGAAATTTCAGGCCGAGCTTGTAGGCGTCAACGATGGACCGAAAGCCGGCTTTTTTCGCCCGCACCGTGTTCGGCGATGTAAAGACGGTGGCTTGAATCGCATTCGATTTCATTGCCGCCATCCGGCTTGGATTGTCGCCGATCTGTACAATCGTAACGTCACTCTCCGATAAGCCTAAAGACTTAAAGATGTAGCGCATGGAAAAATCCGAAGCGGAGCCGAATCGGCTCACTCCGGCTCTCTTGCCGCGCAGCTCCTCCGGTTTCTTGATGTCAGGAGAAACAAAAAGGCTGAAGTGCATGGTCGGGTTATTCGCGGTCAACAGCGCGATGTCGGCTCCCTGGAGTTTCGCTACCACGCCTTCGGGACCCGCCGTAACGGTCAACGGCACATCGCCACCCAACATGGCTTGAATGACCTGCGCGCCGCCTTGAAAATAAACCAGATCGGCGCTCACACCATGTTTTTCGAAAAAACCTTTCTTCTGGGCGATGTAGGCCTGGCTGAACTCTCCGGAGATAAGCGAGGCTACCCGTATTTTTGTGAGCTCGGCCGCGGTTGCTAAACGAATATTGAATAATGCCACCAAACACACGAACAACCCTATCGCCGTTCTAGCCATCTTCACGGTCGATCTTCCGGTCTGTGCATTATGTAAACAGCTTCGATGCGTCATCTTCTTGCCCCGGCTGGCGCTGAACCGCTCTTTGCATCTGCGCTTTCGATGGCCGATAGAACCCGCTCTGGAAAGAGCGGTAAGTCTTTGATTCTTACTTTCAAGGCATCGTAAATAGCATTGCCGATCGCCGGAGCCACGCCCACGACCGCCAGCTCGCCGATGCCTTTGGCACCGAAGGGTCCCTCCGGAAGCGGGCACTCAACCGGGATGGAAACGATTTCCGGGATCTCTTGAGCGGACGGCAACTTGTAATCCATGAAGGAAGGATTAATGACCCTGCCGTCTTCGAACTGGAGTCTTTCGTGCAGCGCATACCCGAGCCCCATCACGACGCCGCCGACAATTTGACCCTTGACCATTGTGGGATTCAAAGTTCTACCCACGTCGTGGGCCGAGGCGATTTTCTTGACCTTGATCATGCCGGTCTCTTCATCTATTTCCACCTCCACCGCCTGGGCCGCATATTTCCATCCGGGGACATACTCTTTTCCCTTTGCCTTGTGCGGAAGCGATGGATAATCACCTTTACCGCCGTACCACCCTCTACCCAGAATTGGTTTCTCGCGGTTGTGCGCGTGCTCCAAAACTTCCCGCAAACTAAGTGAAGCTTGCGGTTGTCGCCCAGAGACAACGCGTTGGTTCTCCACGGCCAGATCGCTTGACGGAATTTCCAGCATCCTCGACGCCGTTTCGAAAAGCTGCTGTTTCGCATCTTCCGCGGCTTTCTTGACGGCCATCCCGGTGTAGAAAGTTACCCGGCTCGAGAAAGTTCCCCGGTCGTAAGGCGTGGCGCCGGTGTCGGCGCAAGTAATCCCCACGGCTTCCACCGGAATCCCAAGTTCTTCGGCCGCGATTTGCGACAACACGACGCACATGCCCTGACCGATTTCGGACGCTCCCACCATGACCTGAGCACTGCCATCCTCGTTAAACAGGACATGGGCGCCGGAAATACTCGAATGCGTCGTTGGCGATTTAGCAATCACTGCCAAGCCTCGGCCAACGTTCTTCGCTTTGGGTTTGCCCCAGCCAATCTCCGCCGCGACTTTTTCCAAACATTCCTGCAAGCCGATACTCTGCACGGCATCGCCGATGGAATTGATGTCTCCCTCTCTCAGAATGTTCTTGCGCCTTAACTCCAAAGGGTCCATGCCGAGTCGGTCCGCAATCATGTCCATCTGCGACTCGATAGCCCAGGCCCCCTCGGGCACGCCCAAGCCTCTGAGCTGTGTGCCACGAACTCTATTCGTGTAGACCAGAGTGGAAGTCACACGGATGTCGGGAATGCGATAGGGGCCGATACCGTCTTTCATCGCTCGATTGCTCGGCGCCAGACCTTCCGCATGAGCGCCTGTGTTCCAGAGAAAGTTAATATCCCGCACGGTAATGGTGCCGTCTTTCATGACTCCGGTCCTGAGCTTCACCAACGCCGGCGTGGATCCCGCGGACGCGGTAAATTCCTCTGTCCTGGTCATGACGATCTTCACCGGCTTACCGCTCTTTAACGCAAGCGCGATCGTAATGGGTTCGAGGCGCGGTTCGATCTTGCCGCCAAAGCCGCCACCGACCTTGGTGCAAATCACCCGCATTTTACTTTCTGGTACGCCGAAAAGACCGGCCATGACGGTGCGTAATTCGAAGACTTCCTGGGAGCACGTCCATACCGTAATGGTACCGCCGCGAACAGCCACGAGAGTGGCATGAGGCTCCATGTAGCTGTGGTGGATTTGGCTTGGACGAAAAGTATCGTCAAACACGTAATCGGCTTTCTGCAGAGCCGCTTCGACGTTACCGCGCTCGTTGGACGCCTGATGAATGATATTGGTCCCCTTCACCGGATGCCACGACGCCAAGTAAACCGAGCGCGCATGGAGTTGGTCCAAATCATCATGCACCAGCGGCGCGCCATCGCGAATCGCCTCTTCAGCCTCAAACACCGCCGGCAACTCTTCATACTCGACTTCGATCAGCGACAGCGCCTCTTCCGCCGTATCCTCGTCCACGGCAGCCACCGCGGCGACAGGTTGGCCGACATAATGAACTTTATCGATGGCAAAAATATATTCGTCCTCAATGGCGTAGCCATAACGCCGCGTCGGCACATCTTTGGCGGAAATTACGGATTTTACACCGGGATGCTTCTTCGCTTTTTCCACATCCACGCGTAGAATTTTTGCGTGCGGAACGGGGCTTCTTAAAATTTTCCCCCACAACATGGCCGGCAGCTTCACATCGGGGCCATAGAGCGCTTGCCCGCAGAGCATCTCCGGACCGTCTACCCGCTCTACCGGAGTGCCGATAACCCGATAGTTAGCCATTTACATTCCTCCTTATTGCCATGAAAAAATTTCTTCAGCGGTCCAAACGCCTTACTGATTGCCGCTGGTTTTGCGCCGTCTTAGCATAGCCGTTTCATCGCTGTTTCAATGCACGTCAAAAATCTCTCCATAGAGCTTAACTAGTCCGCGCACATCTGTATAACCTTCCGGCTGAAGCGCTACACGTTTGTAACCTTTGAGGAGCCGCGCCGGATCAGGTTCAACATCTTTCCTGAGCGGAATCCGTTTCATTTTTCGCATGGTGACCTGAGCTTCACTCGAAAGCAGGAAATCGATGAATCGTTTAGCGCTGTTCGGGTGAGGCGCGTTGGCAGCCATCATGAGAACGCTCAGTTGGACCGGCACGGGCTCCAGCGGCAGCCAATCGATCGGCGCTCCCGCATGCTTAGCGCTCTCGATGGAATGGGCATACGCTATGAGGAGAGGATATTCACCGGCCGCGACGAGCTGGACCCGATGCGTGTTGCCGCGCATCGGAACTGGTTCCTGAGACGCGAGCCTCTTCAAATAATCCACGGCTCGCTGCCTCCCCCAGGCGCTTTCCAGGCCTTTTAACAGGCCGAATCCTTCGTTGTCGATGGAGATTTTCTTTCCCTTCCACCTGGGGTTCAGCAAGGCCTCATAACTCGTCGGCACGTCTTCCTTCTTGACCATCTTCGTGTTGTAACCCAAAACAATCGGCTGGGCGTGAAGTCCGCTCCAATAGCCCTTGCTGTCCTTGAAATCATCTTCCAGCATGACTTGTTGCGGCGAAACGTAGGGCGCGATGAGCTTCTGTTTGATAAGCTCCAACACGAATTCGCCGTTGAAGTTGACTATGTCCCAGGTATGTCTGCCCACCCTGGCCTCGGTCACGATTTTGTTTTGCAGCGACGTCGCCCCGGTACGGAAGAGATCGACCTGGACAGCGGGAAATTGCTTCCGAAATTGATCGGTCAAAACCTTGCTCTGATCAATGGGAACCGTCGTCCACCACACGACTGTGCCTTCCATCTTGGCGGCTTCGGGACGCGCTGCATCCGCAGCCCCATGAACTTGCCCGCTGACTAGAACCTGAAAGAGAAACCCAATAAGCAAACCGAGATTTGTCAATTTAACCGAAGGCATCGCTACTGTCTTTCCTTGTGCGCGTCGGCGCCTTATCCCCCATAGCTGGTGCAAGGACGTTGCTTCACTTTTCATTAAGCCGCGCTGAGTGTGTGGCTGACGGATATCCGCTCCGCAGTATAGAAATGCTGCAAAAATTCTTCAGGATTCGAATAGCTCTTCTTGGGCACCAGCCGCGCGGAAAAAGAAACCACCAGCGGATCGACATCGAACGGATAGGGACTCAGAACGGCCCGATTTTCCGCCACCGTGTCGATATTGATTTTTACTGCGTCTTTGCCTTGCTTCGTCGGTACATCAACGTCGTTCAACGTATTGGTCGGACCCAGCTTGCGCCACTTGCTGTTAAGCGGATAGCGATTGCAAACAAACTGCGCGAGCTGGTCGAATACCTCCATGTATTCGTAGTTGGTCCAAACCTGTTCGTCTGATGCAAAGGTCCCGAACTGTTCCGATTGGCGCAGTTGCTCCAATAGGTTGAGACGCAATTGTTCCTGATGATCGATGTAGGCCTTCACGCGCGGGTCAGCGGAGCGATCCGGCGGATAGGCATACTTACCGTAACCGGCGTTCATCAACGCAACGCCATGCATCGCCATCAAGAGCGCTGCGTAGGGATCCCGTCGCAGCACACGGTCCACGGCGTTCCTGTAGAAATCAAGCCGGAGCTGACCAAGGTATTTGAGACTGCCGTCGTGATAATCCAGGGGAAACCCTTTATCATTGAGCGTCGAAGGCTTCATCTCCCATTCCCACCAGCCGCTATCGTGCTCGTGAGCGGCCAATACGACGGATGCATAAGGCTCCGGGCGAGCGAAATCTTTGTTTCCCCAATGTGCCGCAAAATAACCGGCAACGCGCGAGTGATCGATTTGCAACGCCAACATCAAACGAGAATCATCGTACGGATTGACCATCATAAACGCACCTCTGATACTGCGGCTTCCGGCGCCAAAATGAGTGACTTAGCTGTTACACCACATGACGTAGTTGCCGTAACTACCACATCACCTCGGAATATGTCAACGCGCCGTCGAGATTGTCGGATAAGCAACTCGGAACT
>WNFK01052475.1_pt1 | contig 10723 bp, 6 predicted proteins | sample 5400281 | NCBI WGS metagenome assembly WNFK01 (sample SAMN13153350, study PRJNA577476) | soil metagenome | isolation source: 20 cm soil on Douglas fir-dominated hillslope | place: USA:California | collected 2013-09-17
GCCGTCCCGGGCCCGCACTTCCTCCACCGTGTTCATCATTCGATCGTACGAGGCGTCACGCGGGGTGAGAGCGACCACGGGCATGCCGTCGTCGATGAGCGCGATGGGGCCGTGCTTCATCTCGCCCGCCGGGTAGCCCTCCGCGTGGAGGTAGGAGAGCTCCTTGAGCTTGAGGGCGCCCTCGAGGGCGATGGGATAGTGGATGCCACGGCCGAGGAAGAGGAAGTTCTTGTAGGTGGCCATCTCCTTGGCCAGCTCCGCGATCTCCGCCTCCTGCTCGAGGGCCTGCTCCATGAGGCGCGGCAACTCGAGGAGACCCTGGATGTGCTTGCGGCCGTCCTCGGCGAGGAGGAAGCCGCGGCGGCGGCCGAGCCAGAGGGCGAGGAGATAGCAGGCGGTGAGGGTGGCCGTGAAGGTCTTGGAGGAGGCCACGCCGATCTCCGGCCCCGCGTGGGTGTAGAGCACGCCGGTGGACTCGCGCTGCAGCGCCGACCCGACCACGTTGGTGATGCCCACGATGGGCGCGCCGCGATCACGCGCGGCCTTGATCGCGCCCAGGGTATCCGCGGTCTCCCCTGACTGGGAGAGGGCGACCACGAGCGTCTCCGGGCCGAGCACGGCGTCGCGGTATCTGAACTCCGAACCCAGGTCCCCGTCGGCGGAGAGGCCGGCCAGCCGCTCCACGAGGAAGCGGCCGACGATGGCCGCGTGATACGACGTGCCGCACGCGATGAAGAGCACGCGCTGGACCGCCGCCACCACGTCGGGATCGAGACCGATGTCGGGCAGGACCACCGTGCCCCCCTCCGGCGACACGCGGCCGCGCAGGGTGTCGGCGACGGCGCGCGGCTGCTCGTAGATCTCCTTGAGCATGAAGTGCCGGTAGCCGCCCTTCTCGGCGAGGATGGGATCCCACAGGATGCGCGTGGGGGCGCGCGAGACGGGGGCGCCCCCGAGGTCGGCGATCTCCACGCCATGGCGGGTCACCACCGCCACGTCCTCGTCCTCCAGGATGACCACGTCGCGCGTGTGGGCGAGGAGCGCGGGAATGTCCGAGGCGAGATAGGTCTCGCCCTGCCCCAGCCCCACCACCACGCTGCCCGCTCCGTGCTTGGCCACCACGAGACGATCCGGCGTGCGCTGGGACAGCACCACGATGGCGTAGGAGCCCTTGAGCTCGCGCAAGGCGCGCCGCACCGCCTCCTCCAGCCGCGGGGTGTCTTCGAGATGCCGCTCGATCAGATGCGCGATGACCTCGGTGTCGGTTTCCGAGGTGAAGACGTGTCCTTCCGCGCTCAGGCGCTCCTTGATGGGCAGGTAGTTCTCGATGATGCCGTTGTGGACCACCACGAGCGTGCCCGAGCCGTCGGTGTGCGGATGCGCATTCTCGTCGGTGGGGCGTCCGTGGGTCGCCCAGCGCGTGTGGCCGATGCCCACGCGGCCGTGCAAGGGCCGCTCGCGGAGGAGGCCTTCCAGCATCTTGATGCGCCCGGCCGCGCGCCGCACCTCGAGGCCGGCCGGGCCCAGCACGGCCACCCCCGCCGAGTCGTAGCCGCGATACTCGAGGCGCTTGAGCCCGTCCACGATGACGCCCACCGCGTCCTTGTCGCCGAGGTAGCCGACGATGCCGCACACGGCCTCAGTGCTCCTTCTTGGCGGGGCCGCGCCGGGCGCGGCGGCGGGCGACCCAGCCTTCCTTCGTCACCTGCTGGCTCCGCTCGACGGTGAGCGCTCCGGGGGGAACGCTCTTGGTCACCACGCTGCCCGCGGCCACGAAGGCGTCGTCCCCGATGGTGATGGGCGCCACCACGCTGCTGTTGATTCACCCCGTCGCCCACCGTGGCGTCGCCGATATACGCGAGGTGGCTGGCCTTGCTTCCCCGCCCGAGTCGCGACTTCTTCAGCTCCACGAAATTGCCCACCCTAGCGGCGGAGCCCACGTGAGACTTCGGGCGAAGGTGGCAGAAGGGGCCAAGCTGCGCGTCCGCTTCCACCACGGAGTCCGTGAGCACGCAGTACGGCTTGAGAGTGACGCGATCGCCCAGGGTGCTTCCATTCACCTGGCAGCCTGCGCTCACCACGCACTCCGCGCCGATGGTCGTCGCGCCTTCGAGGACGGCTCCGGGATAAATCACGGTGTCGGGGCCGATCTCCACCGTGTCGTCCACGTAGGTGGCGGCGGGGTCGATCACGGTCACGCCCTCGGCCATGAGCCGGTCGAGCGTCCGCCGTCTCAGCGCGGCCGCGACGTGGGCGAGCTGCCTGCGGTCATTGATGCCGAGACATTCCTCGGGGTCGGGCGCGGCGAGCGCCTCGGTGATCGCGCCGTCCTTGGCGAGGAGGGCGATCACGTCGGTGAGGTAGTACTCCCCCTGCTTGTTCTGGGGCGTGACGCGATCCAGTGCGCTCCACAGCCGGCGCGCGTCGAAGCAATAGACGCTGGTGCCGATCTCGTGAATCGCCCGCTGGGCCGGGGTGGCGTCGGCGTGCTCGACGATGGCGACGGGGCGGCCGCTCTCCCGGATCACGCGCCCGTATCCCGTGGCGTCGCCGAGCACCGCGGTGAGGAGGGTGGCCGCCGCGCCCGCCGCGTGGTGTCGCTCGACGAGGGCGCGGAGCATCGCTTCCGACATGAGGGGCTGATCGCCCGGCAGCACGAGGATCGTCCCCGCCCCGTCGCCGCAGGCGCCGCGAGCCTGAAGGAGGGCATGGCCGGTGCCCAACCGCTCCTTCTGCTCGGCATACGCCAGATCGGGTGCTTCGCCAACGGCCGCGCGAACGGCGTCCGCCTCGCGGCCGACCACGAGCACCACCCGCGCGCCGAGGGCCAGGGCCACCCGTACCGGATAGTCGATGAGCCGGCGGCCGCCCAGGAGGTGCAAGGCCTTGGGGCGGCGTGAGCGCATGCGCTTCGATTCGCCGGCCGCCAGGATCACCGCGGTGAAATCGCTCATCGCGCCCTTAGGTTAGCACGCATCATGCCAAGCCTTCCAAGGGCCATGGCGGCCCGTTTGCGAGCGCAAATGATCTAACCTTCTCGCCCACGGTCAACATGCCAAGAGGCATGTTGAGGATGAATGACAGAACTAGTCTCGCAGATGAGACAGGAGAGTGACGATCCTGTTGGGCAATGGACACGCGAGATCTACCAACTCGCCGGTTGCGGGATGCAGGAACGAGAGCCCCGCGGCGTGGAGGGCCACGCCTCCCAGGCCCTCGATCAGGTCGGGCGGCAGCGTGTCGCGTCCCTTCCGCGCTCCGTAGGTCGCGTCGCCGACCAGGGGATGACCCAGGGACGCCAGGTGAACCCGGATCTGATGCGTGCGCCCGGTGTCGAGCCGGCATTCGAGATAGGTGAATCCGGCGTAGCGCTCGAGGACTCGGAAGCGCGTCACCGCACGCTTGCCCGTGCCCGGGCGGGCCACCGCCATGCGCACGCGCGAGCGGGGATCGCGGGCGATCGCGGCATCGATCACGCCCTCGTCGCGCCTGATCACGCCGTGGACGAGGCAGAGATAGCGGCGCGACATGCTGCGTCGGCCGAGCTGCGCGGTGAGGGAATCGTAGGCGGCCCGCGTCTTGGCGAGCACGATGAGCCCCGCGGGACGGCGCGGGCCGCCCACTCCCGAAATCTCCGGCGCGTGGGCGAGCGCGGCGGCGGCCAGCGTGCCCGTGGGACTCCCCGCCCCCGGATGCGTCACCATACCCGCCGGTTTGTCCACGACGAGCACGTGGCCATCCTCGAAGACTACCCAAAGCGGAATCGCCTCCGCCGCCATCTCGTCCGACCGCGGTGGCGGCACCATAGCCAGGACGTGCTCGCCTGCCTTGAGCCGATGCGAGGCCTTGCGGGCAACCCCGTCGACCTTGACGTGGCCGTCGTCGATCAGAGTCTTGATCCGGGTCCGGGACAGCTCAGGCAAGCGCGAGGCCAGCCAGACATCCAGGCGCCGGCCCGTGTCGGCCGGGCTCGCGGTGGCCGCCACGTGCCTGGCGGCCTCGACGGTCATGCCTGGGGCGGCGATGCCGTCAGCATGCGGAGTGCGAGCAGGGCTACCCCCACGCTGATGGCCGAATCGGCGACGTTGAAGGCGGGCCAGTGCCATCCACGCCAGTAGAAGTCGAGGAAGTCCACCACCGCCCCGAAGCGCGCCCGGTCGATCAGATTCCCCGCCGCTCCGCCGAAGATCATGCCGATGGCGACGGCGGCGACTCGGCCGCCCTCGGGAAGGAGACGGGTGGCGATGGTGGCCAGCACGCCCACCGCCACCATGGACAGGAGCGCGACCACCCAGCGCCAGCCCGGAGGCACCGTCCCGAGCATTCCGAAGGCGAGCCCGGGATTCATGACGAGGGTGAGGGAGAAAAAACCGTCGATGACGGTCACGGGAACACCGGGCGGCAGGGCGTGCAGCACGATCCATTTCACGGCCTGGTCGAGGATCACGATGATCCCGCCCACCACCACCACCAGCATCATGAAAGTCCGAGAACCACCGGCAGGCAGCGCTCGCAGAGAGTCGGATGCCGGGGATCGGCGCCCACCTCCGGACTCCACGTCCAGCACCGCTCACACTTCTTCCAGCCCAGCCGCTGCGCGGGCACCACGGCGAGGGCAAGCCCGGGGATGTCCTGGCTCTCGTAGAGGACGCTACCGTCCGCGGGAGCCGTCGCACCAAGCTTCACCGCCGACACGTTGAACAGCGTGGCCAGTAATGCCTCGCCCTTGCCCGCGAGGAGCGGGCGCCATTGCTCTTCGGGAGCGCTCGTGACGTAGACCACCGCGTCGATGCCCTTGCCGATCAGCCCCTGCTTGCGCGCGGCCTCGAGGGCGCGCGACACCTCGCCCCGCACCTCGAGGAGACGCTCCCAGTCGGCGGTGCCGCGCCCCGGGATATGGCTCCACACCTCGTCGGTGGTGAAGGACAGGATGGGGGCGAGGATCCGGGCGAGGGCGGTGAGCATCTCGAAGCAGACCGTCTGGGAGGCGCGCCGGCTCGGGTCATCGGGGGCGCGGGTGTAGAGGCGATCCTTGATGATGTCGAGATAGAGCGAGGAGAGATCCACCGCGCAGAAGTTGTGCGTGGTGTGGAAGACGACGTGGAACTGGTACTCCTCGTAGGCCCGGCGGGTGCGCGCGATGAGCTCGCCCAGGCGCAGGAGCGCCCAGCGGTCGATCTCGTCCATCTGATCGTAGGAGACGCGATCGCGATCAGGATCGAAGTCGGCCAGCGTCCCCAGGAGGAAGCGGAAGGTGTTGCGGATCCGTCGGTAGGCGTCGGACAGGCGATTCAGGATCTCGTGGGAGAGCCGGATGTCCTCCGCATAGTCCTCGGAAGAGACCCAGAGCCGCAGCACCTCCGCACCGTATTTCGGGATCAGCTCCTCCTGCGTGACGTAGTTCCCCTGCGACTTGGACATCTTGCGCCCCTCACCGTCCACCACGAAGCCGTGGGTGAGGACAGAGCGGTAGGGCGCGCGGTTCCGTGTTCCCACCGCCTCGAGGAGCGACGAATGGAACCACCCGCGATGCTGGTCCGAGCCCTCGAGATACATCTCGGCGGGCCAGCGCAGCTCGGGCCGTGTCTCGAGCACCGCGGCGTGGCTGCAGCCCGAGTCGAACCACACGTCGAGAATATCCGTTTCCTTGCGGAACTCTTCGCCTCCGCACTTGGCGCAGCGCGTACCCGGCGGCAACAAGTCCTTGGCCGCGCGGGCATGCCACTCGTCGGCGCCCCGTCCCTCGCGCATGATGGCCGCCACGTACTCGACCAGCCGCTGTTCGACGAGGAGGGTCTCGCACGCCCCGCAGTAGAAGGCCACGATGGGCACGCCCCACACGCGCTGGCGCGAGATGGTCCAGTCGGGACGGTGGGCGATCATGTTGAAGATGCGATCACGGCCCCACGCGGGGATCCACGCCACCTCGTGCTCGACGGCCTCCAGCGCGCGCTGGCGCAGACCCTTCTTGTCCAGCGAGATGAACCACTGCTCGGTGGCCCGGAAGAGCGTGGGGTTCTTGCACCGCCAGCAATGCGGATACTCGTGGTTGAGGGTCACCTCCGCCACGAGGGCGCCGATCTTGCGCAGGTGCTCGACGATCTTGGGGTTGGCCTCCCACACCGTCATGCCCGCGAAGAGCTCGACCTCCGCGATGTAGCGGCCGTCATCGTCCACCGGGTTGTAGATCTTGAGGCCAGCCTTCCGGCCGAGCTCGTAGTCCTCCTCGCCGTGCCCCGGCGCGATGTGCACGAGCCCCGTTCCCGTGTCCATGGCCACGAAGTCGGCGGCCATCACGGGTGAGTCCCGATCGATCCACGGGTGGCGGGCCACCGTGCCTTCGAGGCCGCGGCCGGCAATCGCCACCTCGGTGATGGTGGCGCGGCCCCGTACCCCCGGCAGGCCGGCGAAGGCCTCGGCGAGCGGGCGGGCTACGATCAGCGATTTACCGTCGAGCTCGACCACGGTGTAGGTCGCCGTCGGGTTGACAGCGACGGCGAGGTTGGCAGGGAGCGTCCACGGCGTGGTAGTCCAGATCACCAGCGAGGCGGTCTTCCCTCCGAGCGCCTGGGCGAGGGCGGGAGAGGCGGAGCGCACGGGGAACCTCACGTACACCGTGGGCGTGACCTGGTCTTCGTACTCGACCTCGGCCTGGGCGAGGGCGGTCTTGCAGTGCATGCACCAGTGGACGGGCTTGAGGCCCTTGTAGACGACGCCGGTGCCGACGAAGCGCCCGAACTCGCGGGCGATCACCGCCTGGTAGGCGGGGTCCATGGTGATGTAGGGGTGCTTCCAGTCCCCGAAGACGCCGAGCCGCTTAAACTCCTCGCGCTGGATGTCGATGTACTTCTGCGCGTACTCCCGGCAGCGGCGAATCTTCTCCATGGGGTCCATGGCCCGCCGTACGTCCACATCCGCGGTGTCGAGCCCGAGCTCTTTGTCCACCTGGTGCTCGATGGGCAGGCCGTGGCAGTCCCAGCCCGGCACGTAGACGGCGTTGTTCCCCAGCATGGCGCGCGACTTGACCACGAAGTCCTTGAGGATCTTGTTGAGCGCCGTCCCCATGTGGATGTTGCCGTTGGCATAGGGCGGACCATCGTGGAGGATCCACAGGGGGCGATTGGCCGACGCCTGGCGGATGCGGCTGTAGATGTCGATCTCGTCCCAGCGCGCGAGCATGTCGGGCTCGAGCTTGGGGAGATTGGCCTTCATGGGGAAGGAAGTCTTCGGGAGGTTGAGCGTGTCCTTGTAGTTCATAGAGGGAGAAACGTAACACCGATGCGCGTTTAGGGCAAGGATGGCACCCGGATCACACCCATTGGGGGGCTATTTCGGGGGGACGCGATGTCGGAATTCGTTACTTCGGCGCGAGCGTGACGATGCCGGCCGTGCTGTCTATGGTGACCTTGAACTGATCGAGGAAGTCACGGCCGAGGAGCCCGTCACCTTGCGAGAGATCGACGTCGTGGGCCGCGACGCGCAGGGGCCCCGAGCGCGAGCTGCCCACCTCGATGCTCTGGATGGGCACGAAGAGAACCTCGGCGGAACCGGTGGCGCCTTTGACGGACCCTCGAATAGCCTGGGCGGATCCGACGCCCATGCCGGCGAGCACGCGGGGATTGATCACGGTGACCGACGCGCCGGTATCAAGCATGAGATTGGCCGTGCTGCCTCCGTTGACCTTGGCGGAGACCATGATGGGCTTGCCGGGGGTGAACGGAATGCGCGTGGTGCTTCCCGCGGCGGCGTCAGTGGACGACGGGCCCGCCAGGGGTGCCGTCGGGCGCTCGGGGAACAGCATCATCTGGGCGGCGGAGCGGAAGCGGGCGGGCACGCTGTCCAGGCCCTGCGTGTAGTGAACGCCGCCCTGGTCGTCGGTCCAGCGATACATCTCCGCCCAGGCTGGGGTGGCCATGAGCCCGAAGGCCGCCCAGACCGCCAGTAGCGTCAGTCCCCTCGGCCAATTCATCGCTTAAGCAGTATATCTGGCGGGGCCCATCTTCCTGAAACTCGCTCGCCGGGTGTATCCCGGCTTGGGAACGACCTTTATACCCGTGCGGGGATGCCTTGGGCCGGCCCCGGGGGATGATCTCCGGGCGGGGCTGGGGGGGTGCCCTCCCTGGACCACGCTGAGCCGCAGTCCCCGGGGCCACTCGAGCCCGCCACGAGATGGTGGTCTTTGGCGGCGAGAACCTCCCCAGAAGATACGGGCCCGCGGAGGCTGCCCCCACCCCCACCCACCTCCACCGTGGTTAGGTTGCCACCAGCTCACGAGGACCGGCGAACTAGCTCACGGCTGCTCCAGCTCCACGCATGCTGGATCCTCTTTGCTTCTGTCACACAGCGGAGAGGGCGGGGCTGGGGGGGTGCCCTCCCTGGGCCCGTATCTTCTGGGGAGGTTCTCGCCGCCAAAGACCACCAGTCCGCGGAGGCTGCCCACACCCCCACCCGCCGAATTGCCGGCACGCTGCCCAGCCGTTCCAGGACACGCGATCGGAGTGGCGCGCCCACGGTTCCATGCCGTCTCGTAGACCACCATCTCGTCAGATCCGGCTACGGTGTTGTGGTCGAGCTTGACCTTGTGGACGGGCGTGAAGAGGTCTGTTCGCGTGGAAAGTGAAGGGAACCAGGCGGGGAAGACGATCAGATAGTCGGGGCAAGTCTGCTCGAGGTAGCGGAGGATGCCCGGCTCGCCTTCGCGGCGGTAGGGAATGATGGCCGGGGGGACGAGACCCATGACGTCGATCACTTCGCGCCGTCCGAGATAGGTGATGGCGCCCACGTCGTTGAGGGCGAGGCGGGCGTCGGGCGGCGTGTGCGCCGCGACCCAGCGGCCCAGCGTCACCTGCATGGCGTCGATGTTCTGGACGGCCCATGCATAGCGCGTGGCGCCCGCCGCGAGGGGAGCGAGAGAGGCGACGAGCAGGAGCGTGCAGGCCAATCGTCCCCACGCGGGCTGGATGCGGGCGGCCCAGACGAGCGGGGCGAGCGCGCTCACCGCCACGACCATGGCCAGGGGCAGGAGCTGTATCGAGTAGCGGCCTTCCTGAAAGGCAGGGCCGCGATAGGGGGCGATCAGGGCCATTCCGATCGGATGGACGAGGAGAATGGAGGCAGGCAGGATCCAGTACCGGCCGCCGCGCCGCCACAGGACCCACAGACCGGGCAAGATCAAGACGGGCAGGAGCAGATTGACCGAGGCGAGCCACGCTATCCATTCGCGCTCGAATTGCCACGGGCGCCAGAGCAGCATGGTGGCCAGAGGCTCACCGGTTCCGGAGAGATATCCGACCAGCCCCCCCTCCACCTTCGCGGAGGCAGTGGCAGGCAGGGGCGTCCCGGCCGTGCGCAGGTTGAAGGCGATCCATGGGGTGAGGATGGCGAGGGGAACGCCCCAGGCGATGGCGGTGCGCGAGAAGGTCAGGGGGCCGCCCAGCCACAGGAGCGGAATCAGCAGGACGGATTCGGGGCGCGCGAGCGCGGCGAGCCCCACCAGCGCGGCCGACATCGCGACGCGGCCGGCCGCGTGGGCGACCAGCGCTCCCGTCACGAGCGCAGCGGCGAGCGTGACCTCCATCCCCGACAGTGCGCCCCACACCATGGGCGCGCTCCACGCCGTGGCGAGCGCCGCCGTTAGTCCAAGCGCCGCGTCACCCGTCCACAGCAGAGCGAGCCGGCGCGCCAGCCACGCCGCCGTCAGGGCGGCCGCGATGCCCGCCAGCTTGGCCCATCCCGGAGAAGCGCCGCCGATCTTGAACATCCCCGCGAGCAGGAGGGTCCAGAGCGGCGCCGTGGAGCCGGCCACCGGAACGTCGGGGTTGTAGGCAAACCCGTGACCCGAAGCGAGATTGCGAGCGAACTGGAAATGGATCCACGCGTCGTCGAGAGGGAAGCCGCCGAGGTCGAGGCTCCCCACGATGAGACGTTCGCGCTGGAGGAAAAGGGCGAGGGCCGCGGCGAGGGCGGCCGCGGTGAGGAGGAGCGCGCCGCGACCCCTCACCGCTTGTCGCGGACGAACGTGTAGCCCGCGTGCTCCACGCGGCCGCGACCGATCGGCAGCACGTAGAGAAACCGGCCGTACGGCAGCTGTATCTCCTGCAGCCCCCGCGGGCGGGGCACCGTCGGATCCCAGTGATCGACGAACCAGACGAGCTGGCGAATGCGGCGGGGCACGCTAATGGTGGATCCGGGCGTGAGGATCATGGTGGCCGCCGACTGCGGCGCGTAGAAGCCGAGGGGGGAATCGCCGAGCTGCACCTGGTAGATCGCGTACTCCGGCATGTAGAACATGGCGTGGCGGAGCCACGGATACGAGCGGGCATTGCCGACCTCGGTGAGCAGGGCGGTGTCCGAGGGATCGTAGACGGCGCGAATGGTCTCGACGTACGTGCGAATCACCGCCTCGTGCTCGCGCAGGGCGGCCGCGGTGCGACTCATGATCCAGTCGTGCGCCTCGTCCTTGGCGCGCCACATCCAGCTTCCGCCCGTGCGGTGGTTGAACTCGCGCGGCACGGGGCGCGCGCTCACGAAGAAGGCGGTGCTGAGGAGGCAGAGGGGCATCAGAGCCGCCGCGGTCAGCCCCCAGCGCCAGTTGGGCCGGCAGAGACGCTCGGACCCGGCGGCCACGACCTCCGCGAGCACCCTGCTCAGCAGGATGACCAGCGCGGGAAGGAACGTGAGCACGTATCCAGCCTGGCCGAAATGGACCAGCGTATAAAAAGCG
>WNFK01202290.1_pt1 | contig 10723 bp, 9 predicted proteins | sample 5400281 | NCBI WGS metagenome assembly WNFK01 (sample SAMN13153350, study PRJNA577476) | soil metagenome | isolation source: 20 cm soil on Douglas fir-dominated hillslope | place: USA:California | collected 2013-09-17
CCTATCACTCGGGCCAGCTTCCGTTCACCTACGAGTCGTTTGACGCGGTAGCGCAGGTGCTGGTCGAAACGCCGGTGCTCGCCGTGCGCTCCGAATCCAAATTCAAGACGTTGGCCGACATCGTCGCCGCCGCGAAGGCGCAGCCGAAGACGATCACGATCGCCAATTCGGGCACGGGCAGCCACACCCACTTCACATCGGTCGCCCTGTTCAAGGCGGCTGGCGCCGAAGTCATCGACGTGCCGTTCGGTGCCGCGCAGGTGATCCCAAGCATGCTTGGCGGTCAGGTTGACGCCGGCGTGCAGCTGCCGGCCGCACTTGCCGGCAACGTCAAGGGGGGACAGATGCGGCTCCTGGCCTCGATGACCGCCAAGCGCGATCCGGCGTTTCCGGATGTACCGACCGCGCGCGAGCTCAAGCTCGACGTGGCGCTCGAGCTTTGGCGCGGCATCGCCGTACCGAAGGGCACGCCGAAGCCGGTGATCGCGGCGCTCGAAGGTGCGATCCGCAAAGCCGTCGCGAGCAAGGAATTCGCGGAGGGCTCGGAGAAGCTCGGCGCCCGGCCGGCCTTCCTGTCGGCAGCCGACTTCGCCAAGGTGGTGGCGAAAGAGGACACCGACATCTCCAAGCTCATGGTGCTCCTCGGGATGAAGAAGTCGAGCTGAAGAAAACAGCTCTCGCTTCCTCCGGTTCGCTCCCGCGCATCACCGTCTTAGCGGCAGATGCGTGGGAGGCCGAGGAGGTGTTATTTGGCTCCGCCGTCGGCTCCCGCATTCGCGGAAGCGAACGGGGAGTTTTTGTTGGTGCGTAGTGAGCAATAACGTTTAGAACAATCCCACGATCTTGCCGTCCGCGCTGACGTCGATGCTGTCGGCTGCCGGCACCCTGGGCAGGCCTGGCATGGTCATGATCTCACCGCAGACCGCCACCACGAACTCGGCCCCCGCCGCCAACCGCACCTCGCGCACGTTGACGACATGGTCGGTCGGCGCACCTTTGAGGTCGCCGTTGGTCGAGAAGCTGTACTGGGTCTTGGCGATGCAGACCGGGGCCTTGCCGTAACCCATCTTCTCAAACGACTCGAGCTGATCGCGCACGGACTTGTCGGCGGTGACGTCCTTCGCCCGGTAGATCTCCTGGGCGATCGTGCGGATCTTCTCGATCAGCGGCCGCTCGTTGGGATAGAGCAGCTTGAGCTTGCTCTGGCCGCTGTCGACAATCTTGACCACTGCGCGCGCCACGTCGGCGGCGCCCTTGCCGCCCTCGGCCCAGTGGTCGGCCATCAGCGCCTCGACGCCAAGGGCTTTGCACTTATCCTTGACCAGCGCGATCTCGGCATCAGTGTCGGCGCTGAAACGGTTGATCGAGACCACCGGCACGATCCCGAACTTCTGCACGTTCTCGACATGGCGGGCCAAATTGGCCATGCCGGCTTCGAGCGCCTTGAGGTTCTCGGTCTTGAGGTCCTCCTTCTTGACCCCGCCGTGCATCTTGAGCGCGCGGATGGTGGCGACGATCACGGCGCAGTCGGGCGAGAGCCCGGTCTTGCGGCACTTGATATCGAGGAACTTCTCGCCGCCAAGGTCAGCGCCGAAGCCCGCCTCCGTCACCACATAGTCGGTGAGCTTGAGCGCGGTCGTAGTGGCCAGCACCGAGTTGCAACCGTGCGCGATGTTGGCGAACGGACCGCCATGGATGAAGGCGGGCGTGCCTTCGAGCGTCTGCACCAGATTCGGAGAGAGCGCGTCCTTGAGCAGCGCCGTCATCGGGCCATGCGCCTTCAGGTCGCCGGCGCGCACCGGCTTCCTGTCACGCGTATAGCCGACGATGATGTTCGACAGTCGCTTCTTGAGGTCGTCGAGATCGCTGGCGAGGCAGAAGATCGCCATCACCTCCGAATCGACCGTAATGTCAAAGCCATCCTCGCGCGGGAAGCCATTGGCGACGCCGCCGAGCGAGGAGACGATCTAGCGCAGGGCGCGATCGTTCATGTCCATCACCCGGCGCCAGGCGACGCGGCGGCTGTCGAGGCCCAGCGCATTGCCCCAGTAGATGTGATTGTCGAGGAGGGCGGAGAGCAGATTGTGGGCGGTGCCGATGGCGTGGAAGTCACCCGTGAAGTGCAGATTGATGTCCTCCATCGGCACGACCTGGGCGTAGCCGCCACCGGCCGCGCCACCCTTCACGCCGAAGCATGGCCCGAGCGAAGGCTCGCGCAGGCACAGCATCGCCTTCTTGCCGATGTGGTTGAGCGCGTCAGTGAGGCCGACCGTGGTGGTGGTCTTGCCCTCGCCAGCGGGTGTCGGCGTGATGGCGGAGACCAGGATCAGCTTGCCGTTCGGCCGATCCTTGAGCGACTTGATGAAATCCATCGAGAGCTTGGCCTTGTAGTGGCCGTAGGGCTCGAGGTTCTCCGGCGCGATGCCGAGCTTCTCGCGCGCGATCTCCATGATCGGCCGCTTCTTGGCGGCCTGCGCGATTGCGATGTCGGACTTGGGTGATTGGTGTTGCGAGGCGGGCATGGGAGGTCCAATCGTGACGATGCTGGTGGGTTCTTTCGCTGTCATGCCCGCGAACGCAGGCATTGCGTATCCACTACGGATAGATGGCGCGCGGGTCCCCGCTGGCGCAGGGACGACAAAACCTTGTCATGTGAACCTCGCGCCGGTCGCAAGACCCGCAGCCTTGGCCCATTCGCTGGCGGCCAGCTTGGGGCCGTCCGCCTGTACTCGCAGAACCTTGAAGCGGCCATCGGCACACACGACGGTGATGCCGTCGGCTTCCACCGCGACGATCTCGCCCATCTTGCCGGCGATGCCCTTGGGGTCCTTGGCCGGCAGCGGCTTCGCTTCGAAGATCTTCAGGGTCTTGCCGTCGAGTGTCGACCAGGCACCGGGCGCAGGATTGCAGCCACGGATCACTCGATCGATCTCCTGCCACGGCCTGCCCCAGTCGATATGGGCATTGTCGGGACCGCAGCGCCCCTCATAGGTGGCCTTCGAGTCATCCTGCTTGATGCGTGGCGCCTTGCCGGCCTTCACCAGATCGACGGCTTCCAGCATGGCTTCGACGCCCATTGGGAACAGGCGGTCGAAATAGACCGAGCCGAGCGTGTCGGTGCCGGAAATTGGCGTTTTCTTCTGTATCAGCACGTCTCCGGTATCAAGCCCGTTGTCGGGCCAGAAGATCGAGAGCCCGGTCTCGGTCTCGCCCTTGATGATCGGCCAGTTGATGGCGCTCGGGCCGCGGTAGGCCGGCAAGAGTGAAGGGTGATACTGGATCGAGCCGTGGGTCGGGATGTTGAGGAAGTCCTCCGGCACGAACAGCGTCACAAAGGCCATCACCTGCAGGTCTGGCTTGAGCGCGCGAAACTCCTCCCACACTTCCGGCTTGCGGTAGGAGGCGGGCTGATAGATTGGCAGCTTGGCAGCGAGCGCCGCCTCCTTGAGCGGATCCGCCTTCTGGCCCGGCTTCTCAGGCGCAACATAGGCGGCGATCACATCCTCACCGCGCTTGATCAGCGCCTCCAGCACGGCCTTGCCGAACGCCTGCTGGCCGTGGACGACGATACGCATGAACAAAACCTCCCCCAACCTCGGTCATCAAAACAGTGAGTAGTGAGATAGTGAGATAGTGAGTAGCGAACCGGGCCTGCTTACTGCGTCCCACTATTCACTATCTCACTACTCACCATCTCACTCTCTTCCTTCTCACGCCGCTTCCGCTTTCGCGGGCTTCTCTGGCGGCGTGATCGCCCCCGATGACTTGATCTCGGCGTACTCCTTGGCGGAATAGCCCAGCACCTTTGTGAGGATCTCCTCGGTGTGCTCACCCAGCAGCGGCGAACGCTGCACCTCGGTGATCGAGTCCGACATCTTCACCGGATTGCCGACGGTGAGATATTTGCCGCGCCCGGGATGGTCGACCTCGACCACCGTGCCGGTGTCGCGCAACGACTTCTCCTCGGCGATCTCCTTCATCGACAGGATTGGGCCGACCGGAATGTCGTGCTGGTTGCAGATGTCCATGACCTCGAACTTGGTCTTGGTCATGGTCCACGCTTCGATCGTGTTGAAGATGTGCTTGAGCCTCGGCAGCCGCGCGTTCGGCGTGGCGTAGTCGGCATCGGTCTTCCACTCCGGCTTGCCGATCAGGTCGCAGATCGGCCCCCATACCGGCGCCTGGGTGATGAAATAGGTGTAGGCGTCGGGATCGGTCTCCCAGCCTTTGCACTTGAGAATCCAGCCCGGCTGCCCGCCGCCGGAGTCATTGCCAGCGCGCGGCACCGCCTTCCCGAACGGAACGCCCTCGCCGTGCTGGCTGTATTCCGTGAGCGGCCCGTGCGCGAGCCGCTGCTGGTCGCGCAGCTTCACGCGCGCAAGATTGAGCACGCCATCTTGCATGGAGCAGAGCACCTTCTGGCCGCGACCAGTGCGGATGCGCTGATAGAGCGCCGACACGATGCCGAAGGCGAGATGCAGGCCGGTGCCGGAATCGCCAATCTGCGCGCCGGTGACGAGCGGCGGGCCCTCACGGAATCCGGTGGTCGAGGCAGCGCCGCCGGCGCATTGCGCGACGTTCTCATAGACCTTGCAGTCCTCGTAGGGACCGGGGCCGAAACCCTTCACGGAAGCCACGATCATCCGCGGGTTGGTCTTGTGGATGTGCTCCCAGGTGAGCCCCATGCGATCGAGCGCGCCGGGCGCGAAGTTCTCCACCAGCACGTCGCAGTGCTTGATCAACCGGTTGAGGATTTCCTTGCCCTTCGGGTTCTTGCTGTCGATCGTGATCGAGCGCTTGTTGCCGTTGAGCATCGTGAAGTAGAGGCTGTCGGCGCCCTTCACGTCGCGCAACTGCCCGCGCGTAATGTCGCCGACGCCGGGGCGCTCGACCTTGATGCAGTCGGCGCCCATATAGGCGAGGAGCTGCGTACAGGTCGGACCCGACTGCACATGCGTAAAGTCGAGGATCTTGACGCCCTCGAGCGCCTTGCCGGCCTGGCCCCACGGTTTTGTGCTCGGCTTCGGCAGCCCGTTCGAATCAGCTGCCGGCTTCTTCAGATTGAGGATCTTCTTGAGGATATTCTTGGCGGCCGGCCGAGCTTTCGCTTTGGTCTTGACCGTCACTTTCTTGCGCGTGGCCATTGTGTGGTTCCCCTGTCTCATTTCTTGCGAAGGGCGCTTTGCGGATTGAGGTTGCCGATGCGGCCGCTTTCGCTGCCGGCTGCCGGGTCGATCACCGCATTGATGAGAGTAGGCTTGCCGGAGTCCAAGGCCGCGTCGACGGCGCGCTTGAGCTCGTCAGGCGTGGTCACATTGGCGCCGACGCCGCCGAACGCTTCCATCATCTTGTCGTAGCGCGAGCCTTTGACGAAGACTGTGGTCGCCGGGTCTGAGCCGCCCGCCGCGTTGGTGTCGGTGCCGCGATAGATGCCATTGTTGTTGAAGATCACCACGCAGACCGGCAGGTTGTAGCGGCAGATCGTCTCGACCTCCATGCCCGAGAAGCCAAAGGCCGAGTCGCCTTCGACCGCGAGCACCGGCTTGCCGGTCTCGACCGCGGCCGCGATCGCAAAGCCCATACCGATGCCCATCACACCCCAGGTGCCGACATCGAGCCGCCGGCGCGGCTTGTAAATATCGACCAGAATTGTATCAGGCCGCTCCTTGATGACGGTACGCAGCGCGCCGAGCGCGCCGTGGAAGTCCATCGGCGCCGTGTTCTTCATCAGCCGCGGCGCCATCTTGGCAATGTTCTCGTCCTTCTTCGCCTTCACAGCATTGACCCAGTCGGCCGGGGCGGCGGGCCACTTGGCGTCAATGCCGCTGAGCAACGCCTGCACGCAGGAGCCGATATCACCGACTACGGGCGCCACGATCTCGACGTTGGAGTCCATCTCCTTCGGCTCGATGTCGATCTGAATGAACTTCTTGGAATGCGGCTCGCCCCAGGTCTTGCCCTTGCCGTGCGAAAGCAGCCAGTTGAGGCGCGCGCCAACCATCATGACGACATCCGAATCCTTCAGCACGGTCGAGCGCGCCGCGCCCGCGCATTGCGGATGGGTGTCGGGTAGCAGCCCCTTGGCCATGCTCATCGGCAGGAACGGAATGCCGGTCTTCTCAACCAGCCCACGGATATCGTCGTCAGCCTGCGCGTAGGCGGCGCCCTTGCCAAGGATGATGAGCGGGCGCTTGGCACTCTTGAGCAGGTCGAGCGCGCGCTTGACCGCGGCGGGCGCAGGAATCTGCGCCGGCGCCGGATCAATCACCTTGACCAGCGACTTCGCGCCGGCCTCCGCATCCATCACTTGCCCAAACAGCTTGGCCGGCAGATCGAGGTAGACACCGCCCGGCCGGCCGGACACCGCCGCCCGAATCGCGCGCGCGACACCGATGCCGATGTCGGCGGCATGCAGCACCCGGAAGGCGGCCTTGCACAACGGTTTCGCGATCGCGAGCTGATCCATCTCCTCGTAGTCGCCCTGCTGCAAGTCGACGATCTCGCGCTCGGACGAGCCCGAGATCAGGATCATCGGGAAGCAGTTGGTGGTCGCATTGGCCAGCGCAGTCAGGCCGTTGAGGCGGCGTTCTGCTCATGCCGGAACGAGACAACGCGAATGCCGGCCGCCTGCGCCATGCGGCCGAAATCCGTGATCGGGATGCCTGGCACGCCGTAGATGGTGTTGATGCCATTGAGCTTGAGCGCATCGATGATGAGGTGGAAGCCATCCGTCATCTCTCGTTCGGCTTCGCCCGCGGGCTTGCGCTGCACTGCTGCGTCAGACATCGTTCTCTCCCGTAATTTCGGTCGCGCGTTTGCGTCGCGCTGTCAGCCAATCCCAGTTTTAGTCCAAGTAGTCGGCGTATTTTGCGACGTGCTCGGCAAGGCCAAGCGCGTGCGTGCGCACCAGCTCCTCGGCGCGCGCGGTTTCGCGCGCCTCCAGCGCCTCGATGATGTGCATATGATCGTGAATCGAGCGGTCGGCGCGATCCTGCTCGCCGATCGTCTTCATGCGGATCATTCGCATATGGGTGAACAGGTTCTCCGCGAGTGCGATCAGCACGCTGTTGCGGCTCATGCGGATGATGGTCTGGTGAAACTCGATGTTCACCTCGGAATACTCGTCGAGGCGCGCGTGCAGCTCGCCATTCTCGAACTTGCTGAACATGGTGCGCAGCGGCGCGATGTCGTCGTCGCTGGCGTTCTCGGTGATCAGGCGCGCCGCCATGCTCTCGAGCGCCGCCCAGGCGGTGATCATCTCGATCACCTCGCGCTTCGTCTTGCGCACGACGTAAATTCCGCGCCGCGGCACCGAGCGCACAAAGCCCTCGCGCTCGAGCTGCGCCATTGCCTCGCGCACTGGCGTGCGGCTGATGCCGAAGTCCTGGGCGAGGCGGCGCTCGTCGAGGCGTACCTCCGAGCGCTCCCGATAGACGTCAAGCGAGACGATAACATTCTTCAGCGCGGTATAGGCACGGCTCTTGAAGCTTGCCGGACTGGTGATGGGCTCAACCGCGACCGACGCGGCCTCCCCCCGGGGCTCGGTTGGGGCACGGCTACTGAAGGGCTCGCCCGTACTCATGAACGGCATCACTTTTGGAGAGTGGTATACATAATACCAGCCATCTGCCCGATTTCTTTCGAATGGTCAAGGCATTGGCGAGCGCATACCAAAATTCCCTGGCAAGAGCGGGGAATTCTTTCATTCCGGAGTGAACCGCAGCGATAGCCTCGCGCGACAAAGATCATAACAGCTTGCACAAGGAGCGTGCTGGTCATGATCCCCGAATTGTTCTCCGCTGACCTTTTTGAATACCAGGAAATCTTCGCGAGCCCGATCGCCACGTCGGTCTTCGTCTATGCCACAGCTGCCTTGCTGCTGATCAACCTTGGACTTGCCTCAGTCTGTAGCCGCTACGGTGAGCGTTCACCGACGATCCGTTGGTCTCATCGGACGATTTGAAGCCAGCCAGCGGCGGTTTTGAGCCGCCGCCGGCCGTTTTCCTGACCTCGTTGTCCGGCGCAATCACTCCTGCGCCATCGTACGGCGCCGCATCGGCATCGCCGCAACATAGAACACAGCATGCCAGCTGCCTGTTGCAACGGTCAGGATGTTGGCCAAGGGAACTAGCAGCGATGCCGTCCCCTTGGCGGTATAGAGCATGCCGTAGTTGGTGGTCGCGAATTTCCTGCCATAAAGGTCGGTGCAGGTCGCCGGGAACAGCGAATAGATCTCGCCCCAGGCGAAGAACACCAGGCCGGACAGAATCACGAACAGAACCGGATTGTTCGCGAAATACAGGAGCGCGTAGATGCCGAGGCCCTCGACAAAGAAGGCGATGAACATCGTGTTCTCGCGGCCGATATGGTCCGATACCCAGCCGAAGAACGGGCGGCAGACCCCATTGAGCACCCGGTCGATCGTCAACGCGAAGGTGAGCGCTGGCAGCGTCAGTCCCAGGATCGAAACCGGGACGCCAGCGATCTGGTAGTCGTTGGCAATGGGCGCGAGCTGCGCGATGGCCATCAGACCGCCGGCGCCCACCATCACGAACATCGCATACATGACCCAGAACACGGGCGTCTTGAGCACCTCGGCCGGTGCGTAGTCGCGCCGGGTCTGCTGGACCGCCGGCGCCGCCGGCGCCTGCACTTCGCCTTCCTGCGGCGCGCGCAACAGCAGGGCGACGAACATGACGATGACGCCCTGCCCGATTCCAAACCAGAAGAAGGCGGCCTCGTAGCCGCTTGATGCGATCATGTTTGCGATCGGGATCACCGTCAGCGCCGAGCCCGCCCCGAAGCCCGCCGCGGTCAAGCCCGCCGCCAGCCCACGCCGATCGGGAAACCATTTCAGCGCGTTGCCGACCGAACCCCCATAGATTACGCCCGCGCCGATGCCGCCGACGGCCGCACCGACATAGAGCAGGAGAAGAGAGTCCGCGTAGGCGTTGATGACCCACGCCACAGCGACAAGAAAGCCGCTGCCGCAGATCATCACTCGAGGCCCGAACTTGTCGATGAGATAGCCTTCAATCGGCACCAGCCACGTCTCCGTGAGCACGAAGATCGTGAACGCCACCTGGATCGCAGCGCGCCCCCAGTGGTATTTCTGGTCGATCGGATTGACGAACAGGGTCCAGCCGTATTGCAGGTTGGCGATCATCACCATGCAGACAATGCCAAAGATCAGCTGCCCCCAACGGGTTGCCTCTGAAGCATGCGCGCGTGCACCGACCGATTCAGATGCTGCCGTCATTTCCTACCCCCATTGATCCTGCCCATGCTGATCCTGCCCATGCTGACATTGCCCACGCTGACATTGCCCATGCTGACATTGCCCATGCTGACATTGCCAACGAACCCCAACAATCGCGAGCAGCGATACCGCACCAGGTTACAACCTTATTTACTGTAAACTACTCCAACCGGAAACTCATCCATACGGTCCATGGTGTCGCGACGTTCAGCTATGACTCGGACACAATGCCGCACCGCAGAAATGCTGCAACGCAAAACCGCACGCGCCACTATGGGACGCGGCAAATTGAAGAAAACCGCCGCGCCGGATGATCATACCCGACTTCGCGCATCAGCTTGTGCGGTGCACGCAGTATCTCAAGTGCGCCCACAGCGAAGCGTGTTTCTGCGGGTCAAAACAGCGGCGCACGTCAATTGGTCGAATGACATTGACGTGATCGTGATACGCGCGCCCAGCGGCGCGCGCGGGGCCAACCATTCAAGTGCAAACTGCGCTGACGGAGCTATTTCGCGGCGATCGGAAGCGTCACGCGGTAGACCAGGAAAATGGTGTCGATATCGGCACCGCTGTCATCCTTGTAGGCGGCTCCGACCTGATAGCCGTTCTGCGTGACGAAATCGTTGTCATTGGTAACGAACAAAAAGAAGTCCTGCGGGTTGGCGGGATCGAGCGCCGGCACGACTGTCATGCCTTCCCACTTTTCGGACAGATTGTTGCCGTCGTTGGGCTCCCCGTTGCGCAATCCGAATTTGTTCAGTTGGGCGTTGTCACTGATGTCGATGAACCCGGTGAGCGTCGCGGGCACGACGCCCTCCTCGATCTTGCCCTTGGGCGCGACCGGAACCAAGCCGTCGTATTTCGTCCCCGCGATGTTGGTGGCGTTGGTGGTGTCGAGAATGTCGATCTTCCGGTAGAGCGAAGTCGCCGACTTGTAGCCATAGCCATTGCCGCTGTCGCGACTGAGCAGCAGGAAATGGTTTTCGTCGATGGCGAGCAGCTCGCTTTGCGCAGCAACGCGCGTCTTTCCGTCAGTGGTCTTGTAGAACGGCAGTGGCACGACGTGCTCGCGCACAAGCTTCGGATTATTGAGATCGGCGATGTCGTAATAGAGGACGCGCGTATTCTGCCGCGTCTCAGGTGTGTTGCCGCCGTCCTGGCGCGTGGCGCTCTGCAGGATCACGACCAGGAACTTGCCGTCCGGCGTCCGCGCCATGCCTTCAAAGCCCTGGTTATTCTGCCGGCCCGTGTCCGGATCTTTCGGGCTCGGCGCTTGCGCTCCGGGACCCGGATTGTTGGACGAAAAATTCTGCTTGCCGTTCCGCATCGGGATGAACGCGTCGGGCGGCCTGATTGCCGAGAGCATCCGGCCCTCGGCGGAGAAACGGTAGATGTAGGGTCCGTACTCGTCGCTGATGAAGAAAGTGCCGTCCGGCATGCGCACGACCGCCTCCGCATCGATGG
>WNFK01049966.1_pt1 | contig 10722 bp, 6 predicted proteins | sample 5400281 | NCBI WGS metagenome assembly WNFK01 (sample SAMN13153350, study PRJNA577476) | soil metagenome | isolation source: 20 cm soil on Douglas fir-dominated hillslope | place: USA:California | collected 2013-09-17
TTCGCGAAACGCTCCTGAGCTTCGCGGACTTCAGTGCGCTGCCAGTGACGAATGTTCAGGGCAAACTTATCCAACGAAGAGGCGACAAGCGCGAGAGTGCTCAAATATTCAGCGTAGATATCTCGCTGAATGATCTGTGTCGAGACCGGCGCAGCCTTCAGGCCCAGTCGTTGGCAAACTTTATCTTCGACTTGCGGATCCAGGTGAGCGAAGGCGCCCACTGCCCCACTTATTTTTCCTACCGCCACTGCTTCCCTGGCACGAACCATCCGCTCGCGCTGCCGTCGCATTTCGTCGTACCAGAGCGCGAACGTTAGGCCGAAAGAGGTTGGTTCCGCATGAATCCCATGCGTGCGCCCTACCTGCGGCGTGTGTTTGAACTCGAAGGCTCGGCGCTTGAGCACCTCCTGCAAGCTGTCGATCTTCTTCAGTAGAATGTCCGCAGAATCGCGAAGCAGCAGTGCGTTGGCAGTATCGACTACATCAGAAGAAGTCAGGCCGTAATGAACGAAGCGCGCCGGCTCTCCAATCGACTCGGCGAGGTTTGTCGTGAACGCAATAACGTCATGATTAGTAATCTTTTCAATCTCATTTATTCTCTCGACCGAAAAACGCGCGCGCGCGCGTATCTGCTCAACGGCTGCGGCGGGGATTGTCCCCATTTCCGCGTGAACATCGCACACGGCCAGCTCCACCTCCAGCCATTTCTGAAACTTATTCTGCTCTGACCAGAGCGCGCCCATTTCAGGCAATGTGTAGCGATCAATCATGGATGGTGTCTACGAATTCCGATTTGGTCTTAGGCCTTTGGTTTTTGGTCTTTGTAAGAGAAATAAGTACGTCGCAAAAAAGAGTGACCTCCGAAAGCGATACAAGACCAAAGACCCAAGCCCAAAGTCCATCTTTATTTTAGCGCTGTTGAGGTCGCAAGATATCGAGCCAACACCCAGCGACCGTTCTGCTCAATCAGCGTGAAAGTTTCCATACCTTCGCCACGTTCGAATTTAGTTTGATAGGTGACGATAAACGCGTGGCCCTTCAACGCGCCACCAGAATTGTGTTCCTCGGTTGCGGAATTGAGCGTGCGGCTCTCGACCTTGCCGAGCTTTGTTCTTAACGTCTTAAAAACCCCTTCAGATTGCTCCAGGGTGGAGTCGTGCTTCCAGAGATCCGACGACTCGTTGTAAATCTTTTCATAACGCTCCTGCGCGATATCGTCGCTGACAGTTCCAATCAACGCTTCAACCTCTGCAGGCATACGGTTTCGTTCTGTTTGTAGCCCGCAAGCGATGCCGGACAACAAAACCGCCAGGACAATTACGAAGATAAAACTGTAACGAGCAGGATTTCCTTTTTTGTTCGTTACGTCGGTCCCATCCTTCATCCCTGCGCCTTCATCCTTGCTCATACCTCTATCCAGGGTGTCGGTTCTTTAGGGAACGAAAGACTGATCTCGGTCTCCGCAGGAAACAATGGCGCGCGCTCTTGCAACGCGACTTCCGCCGATATCTTAGCCAGATAAGGATTGTTAGCGCGTTGGGAAAGGTGAGCGAGAACGATGTATTTTGCGCTGCCGTCGAAACCGTCCTTCAACCAGTCAGCCACATCTTCGTTGGAAAGATGTCCCAAACGCGAAAGAATTCGCTGCTTTAGATCCCAGGGGTAGGCGTCGCAGGTCTTCAGCATGTCTCTGCTGTGGTTTGATTCCATCACAATGGCGGCGCAACCGCGGAGCCGCTCCGACACAAGCGTAGTGATGTGACCAAAATCCATCAGAGTCGCAATCTTTACACCCTGGTGTGTCGCAGTAAAACCGAAATTGTCGACTGCGTCATGCGGAATTGTGAAAGGATGAAAATCTATCTCTCCAATGCGGAAGTCTTTGCTGGATTCGATCTGCTCAACGCGATCGCGCAACGCAGTAGAGCGGCGGCGAGGTTCTTCGTTGCTGACGTTGAAACGCTCACTAACGTAGGCGTCGAGCGTTTTCGCCGAAATGTAGACAGGACAATCAACCGACCTTAGCAACACTCGCAAGCCGCCTGAGTGATCGCCGTGCTCGTGAGTAACCAAAACGCCATCGAGGCTGTGCACATCCTCACCCACAAGTGTGAGTCTGCGTGTGATTTCTTTAGCGCTCAAGCCGGCATCGACAAGCACACGAGTGTTGCCTGCAACGATCAAGACCGCATTTCCAGTTGATCCGCTGCCGAGAACGGTAAGTTTCATGTTTCTTGCACTGGCACTAAACGAAGAAAGGCAGGAAGGAATTTACCACTTAACAAAAAAAACGGCTATCACCCGTTTTGAGTTAGCGTCTCCGGGTAGTTAGATCGCCAGACGAGAACGGTCGACTTTGAAGCCGTTGAGATTCCCGAGGGCGCCGAGTGCGAGTGTTTCTGACTTGAAGTATCGTTGTGCGACTGCTTTTAACTGTTCAGGAGTTACGGACCGGATCTTCTCGATCACTTCTTCGGGTGAAATGCGACGTCCGTGAATAATCTCCTGCCGAGCGAGCGTGCCGGCGCGCGCGCTTGACGACTCCAGCCCGAGCAGAATTGATGAAACAGCCTGATCCCTCGCAATTCTCAATTCCTCTTCGGAGACACTCTCCTTAACAACCTGTCGCAGCTCGTTCATCGACAGATCCAGGACCTCATCAAGCTGCGACGGCGACGTGCTGGCATAGACTGTAAACACTCCAATGTCTGAAAAAGCACTGCCGCCTGCTCCCACTGAATAAGCCAGACCACGTTCTTCGCGGATTTTTTGCCACAGCCGGCTGGAAGTTCCGCCTCCAATGACGGATGCGAGTAAGCTCGCTTCATACCTGTCTTCGCCCAGTGCCGAGGGCCAGGGAGTGGCGACGATCAAATGTGCTTGCTCGAGTTCCCCCTTCTGTTCCACAAGTATGGGAGACGCCGGACGCGGGGATCGCTCAATTCTCGGCTGAAGGCGCTTGGCGGCAACTCCTTCACAACCGTCAAAGGCTGCGCCGACCAATTCCAACAGTCGCGCGTGTTCTACATTCCCCGCTGCTGCTACAACAAGATTGTTGTAAGAGAACTCGCGAGCATGAAAAGCAAGTGTGGTCTTATGATCGAAAGTGGGAACCGTTTCTCTGGTGCCTTCTATGGGACGTCCCAGAGGATGATCGGGGAAGTAGGCGGCATTGAACAGTTCTCCGAGTAGTTCGTCTGGCGTATCCTCGACCATCTTCATTTCTTCGAGGATTACCATCTGCTCGCGCTCCAGGTCCTGCTGATCAAAGCGCGGGTTAGCAACGATATCAGCCAGAAGGTCGACGGCCTGAGACAGAGAAGTGTCCGCGACCTTTGTGGCGAAGCCTGTCATCTCATGTGTCGTATAGGCGTCAAGATGCCCACCAAGCTGATCGCTCTCAACGGCAATTTCGCGAGCCGTACGGCGCCTTGTTCCTTTAAATACGGAGTGTTCGATGAAATGACAGATTCCGTTGAGTTCGGGCGATTCGTGGCGTGATCCGCGACGCACCCAGATTCCGGCCGTTACTGATCTGAGGCCGGGCATATGTTCTGTCAGGACTGCGATACCGTTTGAGAGTTTTGTTGATTTGACTTCGTCTATCATCTGCATTTGGAACCAAAAGACTTAGAAATGCCCTGAGATTTTTAGGGGAACGGGAATCCTAGCATGCTTCGAAAAGGACCAGCAAAGGCGCCCTGGGGTACCATGCCTTGCTTGACACAGATTCAAGGGTTAGCAGACAATGAATACCTGTCCAATGGGTTCCGGTAAGTCTCCTCGACTGAACCAGTTCGGCCATTCACAAGGGGTACGTTGGCAGGAACATGGTGGAACAGCTGAACTTTGTAAGAGATGCTGTGCAGTTTAGCCTAAAACGTTGTGTTGTGCTCCCCAGCTTCAAAACACTTCTCCGTTAGGGATTTGCGCCGGGAGGTCTTTTCGCTATGAGAAGAGCAATAAGTGTTGGGTTGTTTTTGGTTGCGTTTGCGACGTTGTTTTCACTCGAGTCACGTGCCGCAACGCCAAATAAAAACGCGCTGGCGACGGTAACCGGCTCTGTAAGAGACACCAAAGGGAACCCTCTTTCCGGAGCGCTTGTTTCTCTAGTCAGAGAGGGTGCTAGACGGTTCCTCAAGGAAACAAAAACCGATTTCCAGGGAAATTTCATAGCCAAGGTGTCGCCGGGCCGTTATGGAATCAAGGCAATTGCCAACGGATTCAATGAGGTTATCTTTTCGTCAGTTGAGGTCCGAGCTTCTCAGGAACTGGTCTACCGGTTCAATCTTGAGCCAATCGGCTATGGCAGGACTTTGCCAGAGCGCCGAAAGGATCGCGAAGACGTAAAGTGGACGCTCCGCTCAGCACAAACGCGACGCTCAATCTTTCAAGCGCAGGAAGGCGAGGACGCCACTGTTGCCGCTGTGGAAGAAGTTGAGAACAGCGACACCGAAACACCACCAGTTGAAATCCAGAGCGATCCCGCCAGCCACAGCTCTAGACCAAAGACGCGTGGCGTGCTCGAGAATTATCTGGCGAGCAGCACCTATGGTCCGGCGTATGTTGGATTGAATTTCGCCGTTTCCACTCCCGTTTCCGAACGAATAGAACTAATCTTTGCCGGCCAGACGGGACTTGGATCGGAAGCTCCGCAGCGCTTCGAAGCCTCCAGCCGGATGCGCGTGGGTAGCCGGCACCGCGTTGGATTAACGGGCGCGGGAGTCCGTCTCACTACACCAATCTGGACGAACAAGAGACCAGACAACCGCTCAGAAGTCATGGGACAGGTCTCACTGCGTGCTATTGATGAGTGGATTGTGCGTGACGGAATCGTGATCGTGATGGGCATCGACTACTCGCGTTTTATTGGTCGAGGTGGCGCTCATGCCATCACACCCCGGATCGGAGTTCAATACGATGCTAACGCGCGGACACGTGTGAAAGCCGCTTTCGCTTCAGGAGGTGACGAAGATGGCATTCAGAGCGTCGCCGAGTTCGAAGACGGTCAAGTAGTTTTCCGTGAGCAGGCCAACCGTCCAGTGGCATTTATCGATGGTCAAGCCGTTATGGAGCGAAGCCACCGGCTCGAATTTGGGGTAGAGAGAATTCTCGACAACAGTTCGAGTCTTGAGGCGACAGCATTCTTCGACGCTACCGCCGGACGCGGCGTAGGATTGCTTAGCAAGCCGGCAAGCGCCTTCTCAGGTAAGGCGAGTGACACTTTCATTGACGTAGCTAATCAACAAGGTGCAGCAAGAGGTTTGCGCCTGGTCTACACGCGACGCTTGAATCGGATGTGGACTGCTTCGGCCGGTTATTCCTTCGGACAGGGACAGAGACTTTCGGCAAACGGTTTCTCAAATCCGAACGACATGTTTAGAAGCGGGTTTTTCCAGACCGCGGCGCTCCAGTTAGGTGCTGGGTTTCATACAGGCACTCAAGTGCGAACCGTCTTGAGATTTTCGCCAGAGGCGACGGTTTTTGCTATCGATCCTTTTGCTGGACGTTTAGGCGTTTACGATCCCTCGTTAAGCATCCAGGTTACTCAGGAACTGCCGAGTTTTGGGTTACCAGTCCGCGCTGAGGCAGTGATTGATGCTCGCAATCTACTGGATGTCCAGACGAGCACGGAAAACGGAGATCTTTTGACCGCGGTGGGCAATAATCGTCGGTCTGTTCGCGGCGGCATCTTGCTCCGGTTTTGACGACGGGCAACGAACGAGCAGTCCCACGGAATTATCCTCATCCTCATTTTGTGTCCTGTTCCTCGTGCCTCATCGTTGAATCCAATCGTCCAAATTCTCGGACGCGTCCGAAAAGTTGGATTGGCATTCGCCGCTCACATCACATTGTTTCCCTGGCTAGCATTGACGAAGTCAGACTTTTCCCTGTTCTCTGTTTGATCCCTGCTCAATCCGAGGAGGCGAGTAGCCCAAGCCTGTATTGGGAACATACCTTGCTTATTTGATTGGGATCGAGCGGTTTGGACCCACTCTCGGGAATTGAGGATCTGTGAAGGGATCGGTGCTTACAACAAGAACCTGGTTACTGCTGATTGGCGCAGCCCTGCTGGTCAGCGCCGGCGTACTTAATTTCAGACAGCGTGCAAGGCACGAAACGCCGGCTTGGGACGGTGTTAGATGGACCGACACCAAGCAGGGCATCATCGCCGAAACCATCCAACGAAACTCATCGGGAGAACGGGCGTGGCTATTACCCGGAGATCACCTCGTAGCAATTAGCCTCGACGACAATCGATACGAAGAGATCGGCCATGCGCGTGATGTTCAGATGTATCTGGACCAGGCGCATGTGGGTGGTCAGATTCACTATTTCATGGAGCGGCCTTCCTATCCTCAGGAGACCCGCCAGTATTACGCCGATCTAGACAAACTCGATTCAGTGCACAAGTGGACGCCACGAGTGCTGTACATAAACGCAATCGGCCTAGTCTACCTGTTTATCGGTTTTTTCGTACTTTTCAAACAAGGAGGAAGAGCGCCTTTTGCTTTACACTTCGCTACGCTTTGCCTGGCCGCGTTTGTCTTTCACTTTTATACGCCAATCGGCAGCTACCGCGATCTCGACTTAGCCGTCGCTTTCCTGAGAAATGCCGCTTTCATTCTGTTCGCACCTCTGTTTCTTCATTTCTGCACGCTCTACCCTTCTAAGCAGCAGATGTTCGCGACCCGCCGATGGCGCGTGGTTTGGCTCTATGTGCCAGCCATGCTGTTGCTTAGCCTCGCGACTTTTGTTTTTCTGCGCAACGTGATAACACCGGCAATCCCGATGCTGCGGAAGATACCAGCCCTCACGGAGTCGTTTGTCGGAGTCTTTTATCGGCTGAGCTTTCTACACTTTGTTGTCGCCCTGGTCGCGAGCGCGGCTTTGCTGGTAACGACCCTGGTAACCGCGAAGAGTACCGTTGTGCGACAGCAGATGAAATGGGTGGTTTGGGGCTCTCTGCTGGCAATAACTCCTTTCACCTTTCTTTACGCTATTGGCTACCTATTTGGCGCGCAAACCGACCGCTGGCTGACGGACGCGGCAGTCCTGCCGCTCATACTGATTCCCATGTCATTTGGCTATTCAGTCGTTCGTTATCGACTGATGGATGTGGAGTTGGTGGTGCGGCGCGTCTTTGTGTATGCCCTGACCACATTAGCAATCGCGCTCTTGATCGGTATCGTCGTTTTCACTGGAGGTCTTTATGCCTTCGGTTCAGACCAGGGCTTCAGCTCCGGGGAGATTACGCTCCGCGTCGTAGTTGCGGTGTTGGCAATGGCGGCGATAGTGATGGTTGCGGCTCCCGTCAAGAATTTTTTACAGGAACAAGTCGATCGCCTGTTCTATGGCGAGCGTTATGATTTGCGAAATAGTCTACTGGATTTTGGTCGCACTCTTTCCGGTACAACCGCGCTCAATCCGTTGCTCGATGCTCTCGTCAATCGTCTTCAGGAAGTGATGAATGTCGGGCGCGTAGCAATCTTCGTCGAAGATAAGCATGCGCCTTCCGGTTACGCAGTCGCCCGATCTGCCGGTCTTTCTTCTGAGGTAGTCGTACCTCCCGACTTTCGCGAAATGATTCGCGTGCGCTCGGCCGAGACTGGTGTAGTACGCGCTGATGATCTCGATCTGACGTCAGAAACGATGGCCACCGTAAGACGGTCGCTTCACTATTACGTGCCTTGCGTGGTTCGCGGGCGAATGGTTGCAGTTATCGGATTAGGGCGTTCAGCGGACGGCGCCCTTCTGTCCTCGGAAGACGTGGAGATTTTGCGTACCGTCTCCGGTTATGTTGCGGTGGCTATTGAAAACAGTTTGCTCTATAAGGATCAGCAAGAGCGGGCCGGCGAACTAAAGCTTCTCAAAGAGTTTAACGAATCAATCATCGAGTCGATCAATGTCGGACTGTTGGCGGTCGATCTGGAAGGTCGAGTGACCCGTCTAAACTCCGCGCTCGAGCACATTCTTGACCTCCGCCGCGACGCCACAGTTGGCAGGCACGTCGAAGATCTATTTTCGGAGGACTTTGCTGACACGCTCTGGCAGGTATTGGGAAGCGAGGGATGGCGCCTGAAAGAGATTCGCAATATTTACAAGCTGCATACGGCAACGCGCGCCAATCGCTCTTTGGTTTTAAATATTGCCCTCGCTCCATTGCAGGACGGTCAGGGACAAACCGGGGCTCTGGTTGTGCTTGAAGACGTTACTGCGCGAATAGGTCTGGAAGAGCAACTGCAACAGCGCGAAAAACTCTCTTCCATCGGACTGCTCGCAGCTGGCGTTGCTCACGAGGTGAACACACCGCTGACCGGTGTTTCCTCATACACCCAGATGCTGCTGGGGATGTTTTCGGAAAACGATCCCAAGCATGCCTTGTTGCTGAAGGTCCGCACCCAGGCGGAACGGGCGACTAACATAGTTAACAATCTACTCAACTTCTCGCGCACCGGCAGCGCAACGGAGTTTGGAGAAATAGACATCGCCAGGGTGTTGGACGACACGCTGCAATTGCTCGAGCCCCAACTACGACGCAATCAGATAGAAATTCTGCGCTCCTACGATCGAGACTCGCCGCGAGTTTATGGCAATAGCGGCAAGCTGCAGCAGGTGTTCACCAATCTGTTGCTCAACGCTCGCGACGCGATTCCCGATGGCGGGCGCATTACTATTTCAACCAGCAGTTCCGAAGACGGCTCGCTGACGATAGAAGTCGCGGATACGGGTGTTGGCATTGCACCGGAGAATGTAGCGAAGATTTACGATCCGTTCTACACAACCAAAGGCGTAGGCCGTGGAACAGGACTTGGTCTCGCCGTGTCGTATGGAATTGTCCAGGAGCACGCAGGTCACATCAGCGTTGAAAGTACACCCGGACAGGGCACGAGTTTTCGTATAACGTTGCCGACAGCGCGCGCTCGTGCGCGCCTGCAGGCTGTGGGCGACTAATTGTCCGATATGCTTTATTAGCTTGTCGTTGAGATCGGGTCGCGCCTCGTTGATTCATAAGGGTCAGTCACCAAGTTGAATGCGGTCGCTACGTTTCCGGTTCCGTGACGCCTACAAACTTTTGTTTTATCTCTCGAACTCGCTAAACTAACGTCTCTCAGACAGCACAACAGGCATTACCAGCTTTCGGCAAATGAAAATCGAAAAACGCAACGCTAAAAGAGGCTCTGTTCTCGTCGTCGACGATGAAGAGATCATGCGGGAGGTTTTGGAAACCCTTCTTACCGCTGATGGATATCGGGTTGATCTGTCAAAGACGGGAGAAGAAGGATTGGAGGCCTACGGCCGCCGCGCTTTCGACGTGGTGCTCCTCGACGTCTCAATGCCTGGAATCGGTGGTCTCCGAGCCCTGGAAGAATTCCTGAAGATGGATCCCGAGGCAGTGATTGTAATGATAACTGCCTACGCTACGTTTGACACCGCGATTGCCGCCTGGGAGCGAGGCGCTTTCGGCTGTATTCGAAAGCCATTTCAAAACGAACAGATCACTGCCACCATTGCCGCCGGCATCAAGCGCAGGCGCAAAGAAGAAGAACGCCGCACTCTGCGCAGGGCCATGAGCAAGGCAGTGGATCGTGGCGAGATCGTTGGCCGGTCCGACATTATGCAGGAGGTTTTCCGCCTCGTTGAACAAGTGGCTCCGGCGCGGTCCACCGTCTTGATTACCGGGGAAAGCGGCACCGGAAAGGAGTTGATCGCAAAGGCTATTCATGAGGCCAGCACTCGAGCCGGACGCCCGTTTGTTACAGTCAATAGCTCGAATATTCCTTCTGAGTTACTTGAATCCGAACTATTCGGGCATACACGCGGCGCTTTCACTGGTGCTGTTGCAGCCAAAAAGGGCCTATTCGAAGTGGCCGATGGGGGCTCAATCTTCCTCGATGAAATCGGCGACATACCGCCTGAGACACAGGTGCGTCTGTTGCGCGTAATTCAGGAACGAGAGTTCACGCCACTTGGCGACACGGCACCACGCCGTGTTGACGTCCGTATAATTGCTGCTACCAACATCGATCTTAAAGAAGCAGTCAGACAGGGAAGCTTTCGAGAAGATCTCTACTATCGTCTGGCGGTTGTGCCGATTGAATTGCCGCCTTTGCGCGACCGTCGAGAAGACATTCTGCCGCTCGCCCAGCATTTCATCCAAAAATACAACGAGGAAAACGCCCGCAAGGTGTCAGAACAACTCGCCCCGGAAGTGCTGGCGCTCATGGAATCGTATTCATGGCCCGGCAATGTCCGAGAGTTGGAAAACACAGTGGAGCGCGCTGTCGTCATCGCGCCCGGGGACGAGATCACGCAACAGTGTTTGCGTCCGGAAATCAGCGATCCGCAATCGATCGTCGCGAGCTCGCATGATGGCGCGAGCAATGCGGCCGTTCAGGATATTGGTCGCGGGATCAATTTTTACGAGGAAGTCCGGCGCTTCGAAATAGATTTGATCAGACGAGCCCTCGAACAAACCAGCGGCCACCAGTCGCGCGCGGCGCGACTTTTGGGAATGAACGCGACGACGCTCAACTCCAAGATCAAGACATATAACATCAACTTGCGACCTTAGTCCGGAAGCAACCTCCAAGACCGAAGTCCCAGGACCTAAGACCGAATCATGAAACGACGTGAACTTGATGGTTGTCCGATCACCGGAGCGCTGCAGATGCTCGGCGACAAATGGACAATGCTCGTGGTGAGAGAATTGGTGTCTGG
>WNFK01221433.1_pt1 | contig 10719 bp, 5 predicted proteins | sample 5400281 | NCBI WGS metagenome assembly WNFK01 (sample SAMN13153350, study PRJNA577476) | soil metagenome | isolation source: 20 cm soil on Douglas fir-dominated hillslope | place: USA:California | collected 2013-09-17
AAAGGAAACCCCAGCGCCGCCGGGGAGAGAAGCCAGCCGATGAAGCGACAACCAGTCATTACTGGACTTGGTATCGTCTCGCCCATCGGAATCGGCGTCGAGAAATTCTGGGCGGCAGCGCTGGCAGGACGGTCCGGCATCAGCACTCCCACGCTGTTCGACGCGTCGAAGCTACCACCAGATTGCCGGATCGTCGGCGAAGTCCGGGGCTTCAATCCGCTCGACTGGATGTCGGCTCAGAAGGCTCGCATGGCAGGACGCTTCAGCCAATTCGGAATCGCGGCAGCACAAATGGCGCGCGAAGACGCGAACCTGGACGCGGCCGGCATTCCTCCCGAGGACATCACGGTCTCCGTCGGGACGTCAATAGGCGGCCATGTTGATCTCGGCGAACCGAGCCACGCTGCCTTCCTCAGAGGCAAGCCGTTAGCGCACTGGACGACGCTCGAGTACCCCACCCACGCCGCAACGAGCCACGTAGCAATCGACTCTCAATCCCACGGCCATTCTGTGACGTTTTCAACTGCGTGTGCTGCAGGCCTTGACGCAATTGGTTGGGCGCAGGACGCGATCAGGCGCGGTAACGCGACGGCCGCCGTCACAGGTGGCACTGAAACGCCCCTATCCGCACACTCGTTGATGCTCTTTCATTCCGTCGGCGTTCTTTCGAAGTGGCCGGGAGCACCCGAGGAAGCAAGCCGTCCTTTCGACCAATTGCGATCTGGTCTGGTTCTCGCCGAAGGAGCCGCGATCGTGGTGGTTGAAGATGAAGAACGCGCTCGGGCGCGAGGGGCTCACATTTACGCCCGTATCCTTAGCTTTGCGAGCACCAGCGAGGGCGCGCATCTCCGAAAGGTCGACGAAAGCGGCGGAGCGGTCGCGAAGGTAATGGCGATGGCTCTCGACCAGGCGAAAATGGAAGCGAAAAACATCGATTTCATCTGTGCTCACGGCAACTCCATGCCAGACTACGACGTCGCCGAGACAGCCGGAATCAAGCAGGTGTTCGGCACGCATGCGTGGAATGTTCCGGTCTCGTCTCTAAAATCCATGTGCGGCCAAGCGCTTGCGGCAAGCAGCGCCATGCAGGTGGTGGCCACATGTCTAACGATCCGAGACGGGATTGTGCCGCCGACGATAAACTACAAAGTGCCGGACCCCAATTGCGATCTCGACTACGTCCCCAACGTCGCGAGGACCGCGAGGGTTCGAACCTCCCTGATCCACGCGCACAGTCTAGGCGGCTCTCACGTCACCATGGTTCTCGGCGCCCCGGACTGAGCCACAGGCCGTGTCGCGGATTGCCCTCTTTGGCCTCTCCACCGTTCTGATCGGACTCGCCGTCTTCGTCTGGCGAGCGAGATCCCAGCAAGCCGCTAATCGATGGTTCGCATTCGAGACTCTATGCCTAGCGTGCTGGGTTGCTGGCATTGGCGGGCTACACGGGGGCGCGAATCTCGACGCCTGGGCACGATTTACGTTCGCGAGCGCCAGCATCACTCCTGCTGGGTTTCTTGGATTCACTCGCTGCTTCCCGACTCTCAGTCGCTGGCCATCAACGCGCCTCGTGTGGGGCACTTTGCTAGCCGGTGCTGTTCTAGCAATCTTGTCCCTCACTACGTCGCTCGTCGTTTACGACATCAATCTCACCCCCGCGGGACTAACGAGAAAGCCCGGTCCACTGTACCTGACCTTTGCTTGCTACATCATCGTAGCCTGGGCAGCAGGTGTAGGAGTGTTCATTTCCAAATGGCGTCAAGCGCGCGGGCTTGCCCGTGCGCAACTTCAGTATTTCGGAGTCGGCATAGTCACAGCCGTTGCGGGGGGTATTGGGACCAATCTCCTATTGCCGTTGTTGACCGGCCGCTCAACCCACAGTTGGTTGGGCCCCTATTTCACCTTCGTATATGTAGCTCTCGTCTCGCACGCCATCATCCGGCACAGCCTGATGGACTTGCGGCCAGTCATAAATCGTGGAATCACGTACATTCTGACGCTCTCGCTCGTATCAGTTGTGATTATTGTGCTTGGCCGCACCTTGGTCCCTGGTTGGGCAGCCGACATACTTATCCGCCCCGAAATAATGGTGATCGCGTTGGTCGCCTTTGTGATGCTGGCAACGCCTGCCAGGCGTTTCTTAGATCACGTCATTGACCCATACTTGTATCGCGGCACGTTTCAGGACTCCTCCGCCTGGCGCGAGGCTACACGCCGACTGAGTCGGCTCATGCAACCAACCGAATTGGCCGCACAACTGAAGCAACTCGTCTCAGAGGCATTTGTGCCAGAGTCCTTCGCGATGCTCGTCAGACCTCTTGAGGGCGGCGCTTTCGAAGCATTGTTAGACACTACGCCAATTACCCTCAATCTCAACACGTTGGACGCTTTACTAGCCCCGTTACCAAACACCGCGGTCGTCGTTGTGAATCCAGTCGGAGAAATTGGAAGTGCGCGGCTGCTGCACGAGGCCTTTAAGAGCGCCGGAATTGAGATTGTCGCAACTCTGGGTCGAAGAGGTCAACTGCGCGGAGTCGTTCTACTGGGGCCGCGTCGCAGCGGGGATGCCTATTTCAAGAATGACCTCGCCTTTGTCGACTCACTCGCTGCTTCCCGACTCTCAGTCGCTGGCCATCAACGCGCCTCGTGTGGGGCACTTTGCTAGCCGGTGCTGTTCTAGCAATCTTGTCCCTCACTACGACGAAGCTACTCGGCGTAAGCGACGAGTATCGTGGCGCCCTAATGCACGTCTTGCCTTCCGAGGTTGGCTGGGCCCTTGTGCTCGCCCTTAGCGGCGGTTGGCACCCACGCGAGGTCGAGGTCACGATCGACCATGCAGTTCGCGGAATCCTCCACGTCATTCTCTCGACCGATGTCCTGCATGACGACGAGAAGCACATTTCTGGAGCTCTGGCTGTCGTGACCGACTTATCCGCCGTCAAGGCGCTTGAACGAAATCAACGGCGAGTCGAACACCTTGCAATAATGGCTCGCTTCTATGCGGGCATAGCGCACGAGATCCGGAACCCCCTCGCCGCCATATCCAACTTCATTGCAATGCTTCCTGATCGCTTCGACGATCCCGAGTACCGCGACGCGGCCGTCCGCATTCTTCCCATGGAAGTATCGCGAATTGTACGTCTTGCGGACCGTCTACGCTTGATGGCGCCGAGTGAGGGCGGGAGACTGAGTGTTGTCGCATTGTCACCGCTACTTCACGACATCGTCGCAATCCATTCTCCGACCGCTCAAGAACAGCAGGTAAAGATCGCGCTGCGTTGCCCCGACGAGTTGCCAAAGATCCAGGGAGATCCTGGACAGATCGTCCAGCTATTCGTAAATCTTCTCAAGAACGCCGTTGAGGCGATGCCGGATGGTGGTACCGTCACGATCGAGGCGGATCATTCGCTGGGTCGTGTCGGTCCCGGCTCTATCGTCGTTCGCGTCGTCGACGAAGGCACCGGGATCGATCCGTCTGTAAGGGCAAAGATATTCGATCCGTTCTTCACGACAAAAGCTTCTGGGACAGGCCTGGGCCTATCGATCTGTAGAGAAATCGCCGATTTCCACCGCGCACGATTGGCTCTACTTCCCCGCTCAATCATCGATGGGGGTACGATCGCGGAGGTCGAATTCCCAAGCCTCCCTACTGAGTCCTCGGCCGCATGATTCAGACATCTCTGTACTTAGTTGCTGGTCTGGTCCTAGGACTCGGCCTCCTCGTTTGGCACTCAGGTCCTGGCAGCCGAACGAATCAGTCGTTCGGAGCGTTTGTTCTGCTGAGCGCCATCTGGGTGTTCGGGGTCGCCTTCTTTCACTCCGGCGCTAGCTTAAGCTTCTGGGCTCCCTTGGCATTCGCGGCAACTGGTCTTCTTCCAGCAACGTTTCTTGCCTTTGCCAAGTATTTCCCAACTTCGAACCTATGGCCGACTAGAAGGATTCTGCTCCTCACCTCCTCGATCGGTTTGCTCTTCGCGATCATCTCGCTGACGACACGATGGATCGTGAGAGATGCGACACTCACGCCTTCGGGACCTGCTCGCGAGGCCGGTCCACTTTATCCCCTGTTCGCGATCTACTTTCTTGTCATCTGGTCCACGGCCCTCGCTGTACTCATCTCGAAGTGGACTCGCTCACGAGGTTTGGCGCGGGCGCAACTCCAATACCTCATTCTCGGCTTCACAGTCGGCGGTGGCGGTGCAATCACAAGCAACCTGATTCTGCCACTAGTCACGGGTGAGGCTGCTTACTCGTGGATCGGACCGCACTTCGTCCTTATCTCCGTTGCCATGGTCGCGCATGCCATCGTCCGTCATCGCCTAATGTCCGTGCGCCTCGTCATTCATCGCAGTTTGACGTTCACGCTCGCCGTCGTGGTGTCGCTCCTGCCGGTGGTGGCGCTCCTCGTGCTTGCCTGGCCGAAGCTGTCAGATCACTTCACCTCCGAGGAGCTCAGCGCGGTCATTCTGGCGGTCGTCGCGGTGAGCCTCCTGATTCCGCTGATCCGCGACGCGGCGGGGCGGCTGCTCGACCGCTATGTCTATCGGACGCACGTGAACTACCAGCGCACGCTGCGAGAGGCGAGCAAGGCTCTCACCCAGGTGCTCGACCTCAAAGTGTTGCTGCCGTTCTTGAACCACACCGTAGCGGCCTCGACCAATTCCGCGGGCGCGGCCGTCTATCTCAGAGGCGTCACGAAGGACTCCGATTCTCGATTCTCCAGGGCGATCGTCGAGAAACGCTACGCGGCCGGTCACTTCGACACGCCGGACGAGGCGCCCGCCGAGGTCATCGCCGCGCTCACCCAGGCACGAGATCTGCTGCTCACCGACGAGATCGCGCACGAACGGTCGAGCAACGCTCGCGAGGGTCTCCTCGCCGAGCTGGGACGCGTCAGCTGGGCTCTCGTCCTGCCGCTCGTTGCCGAGGACAAGGTCATCGGCGCCATCGTGGTCGGCGCCAAGCTGTCCGGCGATCCGTTCTACACCCAGGACCTCGACCTCCTGATGACACTCGCCAACCAGGCCGGCATCGCGGTCAAGAACGCCCAGCTCTACGCCCAGGTGGTGCTCGCCAACGAGCATCTCAACAACATCGTCTCGACGATCGAGAGCGGCGTGGTCGCCGTCGACGCAACCGGGCAGGTCACGCTGTTCAACCGGGCCGCGGAGCAGTTCACGGGCCTCGCCGTCGAGCGGGTCCGGCATCAATCCGTGAGCGTGCTGCCGACCGGTCTGGCGGCCATGTTGACCGAGACGGTGGTGGACGGCTCCCCGCGGACAGAACCCGAAATCGAGCTCTCCGACGGCGCGACGACTCGCCCGGTCATCTGTGCGACCTCACCCCTTCACGATCAGGCAGGCGGGGTGCTGGGTGCCGTCGCCGTCTTCAGCGATCTGACGCCGCACAAGGCGCTCGAGGTGGAGCGGCGGCGCGCCGAGCGGCTCGCCTATTTCGAGATGCTCGCGGCGGGTATCGCCCACGAGATCAAGAACCCGCTGGTTTCGATCAAGACGTTTGCGCAGCTCCTCCCACGCCGCCGGAGCGACGAGCAGTTCATCGAGAACTTCGGTCGGACCGTCACCCATCAGGTCGACCGGATGGAGCGCCTTCTCGATCGGCTCCGTACGCTCGCCCGGCCGGGTGAGCGGCCTCAGCATCCGCTCGACCTGCGCGCGCCGATCGGGGCCGCGATCGAGGCCATGCGGCCGGCCTTTGTCGCGAAGAACGTCGTGCTCTCGGCGGCTACCGGCCAATCGCCGTGCATGATCCTGGGTGACTACTCCGAGCTCGAGCAGCTCTTCCTGAACCTGCTCCTGAACGCGCACGAGGCCACTCCTTATCGTCGCCGTCGTGGACACAGGTCCCGGTGTTCCGGCTGAGCTGTTGGAGCGCGTGTTCGACCCGTTCTTCTCCACCAAGGAGCGTGGCTCCGGCCTCGGACTTGCGATCTGCGCGTCCATCGTGCAGACGCACGGCGGCGGGCTCAAGGCCGCCAATCGCGAGGTGGGTGGCGCTGTCTTCACCGTTGAGTTTCCGCCCGCCGTCCCGGCGGCGCTGCCGGTGCCGGCATGAACACGGTTCTCGTCGTCGTTCCCGAGGAGGCGCTGCGGGCCCGCCTGCTTGCCGGACTGCGCGACCACTCGGTCTTCGTCGCCCAGAGCGACGCCGAGGCCTTGAAGACGCTGCGGCTCATCGACATCGACGTCATCCTGCGCGGCGGCGCGGGCTTGCCGCAGGAACTCGAGGCGTTCATCGCTCGCGTCAAGGAGGTTTCACCGGCCGCCTTGACGGTCGCCATCGGCGCCCCCGGTGACGAGACGGCCGCGGCGGACTTCGCGCTCCCGCTGACGTTCGGGCAACGTGAGCTCGACGGCGCCCTGCGCCACGTCGCCGACAGGCTTCGGCTGACGCGCGAAGTCGCCGCGCTCCGCTCGAGCCTCACGCCCAGGGGGGCGGGCGCGCCGACCGGCACCGATCAGCCGTGGGAGGGTGCCGCGTTCGCACGCGTGCTCAAGGAGTTCACGCGGGCGTTTGCCGCGGGCTTCGACCTGCCGCGAGCGCTCGAGATGTTCCTCGACGCGATCGGGGAGCTCGTTCGACCCACCCGGATGGCGCTGCTCCTGCCCGGCGCCGACGCGCAGGAATATCGCGTCGCCACGCATCGCGGGCTGGCGCCGCAAATCGTCGGCTCGGTGCGCCTGTCGGCCAGCCAGGGGCTCGTTGGGTGGCTCGCCGCGCAGGGCCGACCCGCCCGGCTCGTCGACCTCACCGACCCGGACGTCGTGCGCGAGCTGAAGCTGCTCCAGAGCGTCCTCGCGGTACCGCTCCTCACGCGCGGCGAGCTCGTCGGGATCCTCACCGTGGGTCAGCCGGTTGTGGGGTCGACCTACGGCCGCGGGCAGACCGAGACGCTCTTCGATCTGGGCTCGCACCTGGCCACCGCGATCCGCGACATCGCGCTCCACAACCAGCTCGAGCGCGAACAGCAGTTCAGCGAGCGCATCCTGGCCCACATGTCGAGCGGCGTCATCACGATCGGGCGCGATCAGCGCATCGGCACGATCAACCGCCGAGCCGAGCAAATCCTGCAGCTCTCCGCCGCCGACGTCGTCAAGGAGGATCTGCGCGCGCTTCCCTCGCCGCTGGGTGACATGCTGTTCGAGACGCTGCGCACCGGCCGCGCGGCGGCCCGGCACGAGATCCAGCTCGCGCTGCGCGGCCTCTGGCTGGAGGTGTCCACCTACCCCGTGCGGGGCGAGGACGGCGCGCCGCTCGGCGCGGTGCTCGTCTTCGAGGATCTGACGGCCCAGAAGGAGCTCCTGACACAAAAGCGGCAGGTGGAGCAGACGCAGCTGCTCACCCGGGTGGTCGCGCGCATCGCCGACGAGATCAAGAATCCTCTCGTGTCCATCAACACGTTCATCGAGCTGATCGGCGAGCGCTACGACGACCCGGATTTTCGCAAGCATTTTTCCTCGGTCGTGCGCCGGGACGTCCGTCGCCTGGTGGAGGTCTTCGAGAAACTTGCGGGGCTAGTGACGGAAGGTGAGTTAAACTTCACGACCGTGGATGTGCACACGGTGGTTGACGATGTCGTGACCGCCATCGAGCTGGTCGACGACGTCCCGACCAGGCCGCTGCAGCTCGACGTCACACGCGAGACCACACCGCAAGTCGTGAAAGTCGATCCGGTTCAGCTGCGGAAAGCGCTCTCCTACCTCATCTGGTATCTCGCCCACAACTCACCCCCCGACCAGGCGCGTGTGTCGGTCTCGGTCGCCCGCCACGCCGAGCGCGAGGGGGGCGATGGAGTCCGCATCCTGATCGGCTCGCGGACGGCGTCGGTGGTGCCGGAGAAGCTTCATCGGGTGTTCGACCCCGTCGAGATGGTTCAGGAAAGCCTGCTCGACGTCGGCCCGGCGGTGAGCCAGCGCCTGGTCGAGGCCGTGGGCGGCCAGCTGACGGTCCGGCAGGGTCGGCACGAGCTCCACTTCCTGGTGACGCTGCCCCTCGCGGCTTCATGAGCACGACGACCACCGCGCTCGCGCGCGTGCTCGTCGTCGACGACGAGCTGGGCCCGCGCGAATCCCTCCGCATGCTGCTGAAGCCCGTCTACCAGATCCAGACGGCCGAGAACGGGCGCACGGCCCTCGACCTGCTGCGGCGGTTCCAGCCGGACGTCGTGATCATGGACATCAAGATGCCCGAGATGGACGGGCTCGAGCTCCTCCGGCACGTCAAGCGGTTCGACCCGTCGATCGAGGTCGTGATGATCACGGCCTACGCGTCGCTCGAGACCGTGAGGCACGCCCTCACGCACGGCGCCTTCGAGTACCTCATCAAGCCCTTCTCGCGCCAGGATCTCGAGGACGTGGTGCACCGCGCGCTCACACGCCGCCAGGCCGACCTGGGCGCCCGCGGGCAGGTCGCGCACCTGGTCGAGGAGATGCGGCACCTGTCGGCGAAGACCAGCGAGCTCGAAGAAACGGCGCGCCGCGAGGCGGCGGAGCAGTCGCTCCGCGTCATGCAGCTCTCGATCCTGCGCGAGATCTCCCGCACGATCGTCGGACAGCTCGATCCGCAGCGGGTGACGGCCGCGGTCACCGAGCAGATTCGGGCCGCGCTCGGCTACGACAGTGTCGCGGTCGTCGCCGAGGCGCCGGCCGACCTCGACAACGCCGACGCCATGGTCGTGGCGTGCGCCATCAAGGACGGCCAGGGATTCCTCGGCCACCTCGTCATCGACAATCGCCCGTCCCGGCGCCCGATCGATCCGCGGGAGCGTGAGCTCCTCGAGATGCTGTCCGAGTACCTGGCCATCGCGCTCCGGAACTCGCGGTTGTATGGGGAGATCGCCGACACCAAGCGATCGCTCGAGCAGCTCATCGCCTCCGCCGGCGACGCCATCATCTCCGTCTCGCCGGAGGATCGCATCGAGGGCTGGAACCCCGCGGCCGAGCGCGTCTTCGGCCTCGCGGCGGCGCAGGCGATCGGCCGGCCGATCACCGACCTGCTCCCGCGCGGCGACTACACCGACGCCCGGCGGCGGCTCGGCGAAGGCACGCCGATGCACGGTTTCGAGACGACGGCCACCGCGGGGCAGCCGCGGCCGATGGAGCTGGCCGTGACGCTCTCGGCGCTGCACGGACGCCACGGCGGACTCGAGGGGCTCATCGCGATCGTCCGGGACATCACCGCGCAGCGCGAGGTCGAGAAGCAGCTACGCCAGTCCGAGAAGCTGACCGCCCTCGGGCAGCTGGCCGGCGGCATCGCGCACGACTTCAACAACCTCCTCCAGGCGATCCTCGGGTACGCTCAGCTCATGAAGCAGAACCCGCGGGACATCGACTTCGTGAGCCGGTCGCTGAACATCGTGGAGGCGGCAGCGGTGGACGGCTCCGAGACGGTACGGCGCATCCAGCAGTTCGCGCGCCTGCGGCCCGACGAGCAGTTCGTCGGCGTCGACGTGAACCAGATCGTCCACGACGCCGTCGCGATCGTCCGCCCGCGCTGGGAAGAGAGGATCGCGCGCGACAACCGGCCGCTCGATCTCCGGCTCGATCTTGGCACCATCGAGACCATCAACGGCCGGCCGGCCGCGCTGGCCGAGCTGATGACGAATCTGATTCTCAACGCGCTCGACGCGATGCCCGACGGCGGCACTCTGACGGTCTCGACCCGCAGCGACCCGGGACGGCACATCACATTGACGGTGACCGATACCGGGGTCGGCATGTCGGAGACGGTGCGCCGGCGGATCTTCGAGCCGTTCTTCTCGACGAAGGGCGAAAGCGGATCGGGGCTCGGCCTGTCGATGGTCTATTCGATCGTGCGGCGGCACGGCGGCGACATCCGCGTCGAGAGCGAGCCGGGGCGCGGGGCGACCTTCACGCTGACCTTCCCGGTCGCGAGCGAGCCCGTCGGGGCCGAGCCGGAGGCGGCGCTGCCGCGGGCGCGCCGGCCCGCGCGTGTGCTGCTGGTGGACGACGATCCGAAGGTGCTCGGGACCCTCACGGAGATACTCCGGAGCGTCGGCCACACGGTGACCGCCGCGGCGAGCGGGGCGACGGCCTTCGCGGCTTACGGGCCGGAGCGCTTCGACGTGGTGCTGACCAATCTCGGCATGGCCGGGATGAACGGCTGGGAGCTCGCCGAGCGCCTGCGCCGGGTCGATGCGAACATCACGATCCTGTTCATCACGGGCTGGGGCTTACGCGACGAGGAGCACGGTCGGCTCAAGATGCTCCGGATCCGCAAGTGTCTTTTCAAGCCCGTGCGCCCCGCCGAGCTCGACGCCGCGATCCAGGACGCGCTCGCCGCCGTCTGAGCGGCCGGGCCGGGACGCATTCCTTCGTACACGTTTCAAGGCGTAGCGCTCTGCGTCTGGCCGGAGCTCAGCTTCAGGTCTGTGGTCGGGAACTCACGGTCCTTCCAGAGCTCCAGACCTCCGTGGAGCGGGCGCACACGAGTGATGCCCTGTCGCTTCAACTGTAGCGCCACCCGGGCGCTCGTCGCCTCGTTCGGTCAGGAGCAGTACAGGATGATCTCGCGATCGCGCGGCAGATCGTGCCGGCGTCGCTCGATGTCCTCTGCGGCAATCCACATCGCGCCCGGAATCGCATAGGGTGCGGCATTCACGTCCAGGACCGAGCGTGTGTCGACGATGACAAAGGTGTCGTCCCCCTTGTCGAGCCGCCCCTTGAGCTCGTCCGGCGTGAT
>WNFK01187081.1_pt1 | contig 10717 bp, 8 predicted proteins | sample 5400281 | NCBI WGS metagenome assembly WNFK01 (sample SAMN13153350, study PRJNA577476) | soil metagenome | isolation source: 20 cm soil on Douglas fir-dominated hillslope | place: USA:California | collected 2013-09-17
GGTGATCGGCTTCAGGCTGCCGTCGGCCATCTCGATCGAGGCGTCCGAGCTGAGGCACTTGTTGAATCCGTAGCCCGCGAACTTCTCCATCAGCTCCCAGACGCGCTCGGCCTTGGCGGCGGTGGTGCCCCGCTCGCGGCAACCGCCGAGGAATTTCTCGCGCTGCTTGGCCATCAGCTCGCGATCCTTCTTGCCCATGGCGCGGCGCAGGATGTCGGCCTCGCCCATGGTGAAGCCCGCCATCTCGGAGGCGATCTGCATGATCTGTTCCTGGTACACCATGATCCCGTACGTCTCCCGCGTGAACTTCTCCATCGCCGGGTGCTCGTACGTGATCCTGGACCGGCCGTGCTTGCGCTGGATGAAGTCGGGGATGAGCTCCATCGGGCCTGGCCGGTAGAGCGAGACCATGGCGATGAGGTCTTCCAGCCGCTCGGGCCGAAGCCCGCGCAGGGCGTCGCGCATGCCCGACGACTCGAGCTGGAACACGCCGAACGTCTTCGCCTCGGAGAGCATCGTGTACGTCCTGGTGTCGTCGAGCGGCAGCGCGTCGAGGTCGATGTCGACTCCCCGGGATTCCTTGATCAGCGCCACCGTGTTGGCGAGGACGGTGAGCGTCCGCAGGCCCAGGAAATCCATCTTGAGCAGGCCGAGCTTCTCGATCGGCCCCATCGCGTAGCCGGTGATGAGCTCCGGCCGCTTGGGGTCCTTGTAGAGCGGGATGTGCTCCTCGAGCGGATCGTCGGAGATGACCACCGCCGAGGCGTGCACCGACGCGTGCCGGGTGCAGCCCTCGAGCGTCCGCGCGATCTCCCACAGCTCGCGCACGGCCGGCTGGCTCCGCACGATCTCCGCGAGCGGCAGCGATTTCTGGTGGGCGTCCTCGAGCGTGATGTTCAGCGGGAAGTTCGGCACGAGCTTGGCGATCCGGTCCACGTCGCCGTAGGGCATGCCAAGGACGCGCCCGACGTCGCGGATGGCCGCCTTGGCGCCGAGCGTGCCGAAGGTGATGATGTGGGCGACCCGGTCGCGCCCGTAGCGCTCGGCCACGTAGCGGATGACCTCGTCGCGGCGGTCGTCGGCGAAGTCGATGTCCATATCCGGCATCGAGATGCGCTCGGGGTTCAAGAATCGCTCGAAGAGCAGCCCGTAACGCATTGGATCGATGTTCGTGATGCCCAGACTGTAGGCGGCCAGGGAGCCCGCGGACGAGCCGCGGCCGGGGCCCACCGCGATCCCCTGCTCGCGCGCGTAGCGGATGAAGTCCCAGACGACCAGGAAGTAGCCCGCGAACCCCATCTTCTCGATGACGGCCAGCTCCTGAGCCAGTCGCGTCTCGACGGCGTCGCCCGGTGTGGGGCCGTACCGGCGGCGGAGGCCCTCGTGCGCCAGCTCGTGCAGATAGCTGTCGAGCGTGTGCTCCGAGGGGACGAGGTAGCGCGGCAGGTGGAACGCGTCGAAGTCGAGCGTCAGGTTGCAGCGCTCGGCGACCGCGAGCGTGTTGCGGCACGCCTCGGGAAGGTCGGCGAAGACGCGCGCCATCTCCTCGGCGGACTTGACGTAGAACTCCGGCGTCGAGAAGCGGAACCGGTTCGTGTCTTGAAGGTTCGTGCCGGTCTGGATGCAGAGCAGCGCCTCGTGGGCGCGCCCGTGGCCGGCCTCGAGATAGTGCGAGTCGTTCGTGCCGACGACCGGCGCGCCGATGGCCGAGGCGATGCGGAGCGTCTCCGCCATCACCCGCGCTTGCTCGTCGATCCCGTGGGCCTGGACCTCCATGAAGTAGTGGTCCTTGCCGAAGACCTCCTGGTACCAGCCGGCGGTACCCCGGGCCCGGAGCGCGTCGCCGGCGCTCAGGAATCTCGAGACCTCGGAGTTCAGGCACCCGGAGAGGACGAGCAGCCCGTCGGCGTACTGGGCCAGCAGCTCGCGATCGACGCGGGGCTTGTAGTAGAACCCCTCCAGATACGCCTTCGACACGAGCTTGACGAGGTTCTGATAGCCCGTGCGGTTCCGCACGAGGACCGTCAGGTGGTTGGCGCCCTCGTAGCCGCCGTCCTGCGAGCCCCGCTCCTTGCGGCTTCCCGGAAGTCGATCGCCCCGAAGAGGTTGCCGTGGTCGGTGAGCGCGATGGCCGGGAACTTGAGCTCCTTCGCCTTGTCGACCAGCTTGTCGAGCTGGGCGGCGCCGTCGAGCAAGCTGTACTCGGAGTGGACGTGGAGATGGACGAAGTCGGCGTGCTGCATCGAGAGCCCGGTTACTCCCACTCGATCGTGGACGGTGGCTTCGAGGAGATGTCGAACACCACGCGGTTGACCCCCTTCACCTCGTTGATGATCCGGTTGCTGATCGTCCCGAGCAGGTCGTACGGCAGCCGCGCCCAGTCTGCGGTCATCGCGTCCTGGCTTGTGACGGCGCGCAGCGCGATTACCTGCGCGTAGGTGCGAAAGTCGCCCATCACGCCCACGGTCTTGACCGGCAGCAGCACCGCGAAGGCCTGCCACAGCTCCCGCTCGAGTCCCGCGGCGCGCACCTCCTCCTGCACGACGGCGTCGGCGTCTCGCAAGAGATCGAGCCGGTCCGTCGTCACCTCGCCGAGCACCCTGATCGCGAGCCCCGGCCCCGGGAAGGGCTGACGCCAGACGATCTCGGCCGGCAGCCCCAGGAGCTCGCCGAGCCGGCGGACCTCGTCCTTGAACAGCTCGCGGAGCGGCTCGACCAGCTTGAACTGCATCTCCAGCGGGAGGCCGCCGACGTTGTGGTGGGTCTTGATCGTGGCCGACGGACCGCGGAACGAGACCGACTCGATCACGTCCGGGTAGAGAGTACCCTGGGCGAGCCAGGGAATGTCTCCGAGCTTTCGCGCCTCGTCCTCGAACACGGAGATGAACTCGGCCCCGATCCGCTTGCGCTTGAGCTCGGGATCGGTGACGCCGTGAATTGCGTCGAGAAACCGGCGAGATGCGTCGACGTGGATCAGGTTCATCTTGAACGTGTCGCGGAACGTGTGGACGACCGCTTCGGCCTCGCCCTTGCGCAAGAGCCCGTTGTCCACGAAGACGCACGTGAGCTGGTCGCCGATGGCGCGGTGGACGAGCACCGCCACGACTGACGAGTCGACCCCGCCCGACAGGGCACACAGCACGCGCCCGCCGTTCACCTGCGTGCGGATCGCGTCGACCGTGGTGTCGATGAAGCCCGCCATCGACCACGTGCGGCTGACGCCGCACACCTCGAGAAAATTGTCGAGGATCGTCTTTCCCTGCGGAGTGTGGGCGACCTCCGGGTGGAACTGGACCGCGTAGAGTCGGCGCTCCTCATTCGCCATCGCGGCCACCGGGCAGTTCGGCGTCCGGGCGAGGGCCGTGAACCCCTTGGGCGGGCGAAGCACCGTGTCGCCGTGGCTCATCCAGACGGTGACGCGTCCGGTGTCTTCCGGGGTCACGCCCTTGAGCAAGGGGCTCGACCCCTGGAGCGTGATCTCCGCCTTGCCGTACTCGCGGCGCTCCGCCGGAATGACGTGGCCGCCCAGGAGATAGCCCATCGCCTGCATGCCGTAGCAGATCCCGAGAACGGGCACGCCCGATTCGAAGAGCTCCCGGGGGGGCAGCGGCGCGCCGTCTTCATAGACGCTCGACGGACCGCCCGAGAGGATGATGCCCTGGTAGCCCGCCGACAGGATCTGCTCGAGCGGATGGGTGCAGGAGAAGATCTCGGAGTACACGGACATCTCGCGAACGCGCCGGGCGATCAGCTGTGTGTACTGACCGCCGAAATCGAGTACCGCGATCTTGCCGACGCCGACCGACATGAGCGCCCCGCTACCGCGGGCGCCCCAACTTCTGAGCCTGCTGGAACACTTTCCCCTCGGTCTTGATGGTCGGGGCGATGATGAGCTCCGTCTGCTGGAGCTCCCGGATCGTCCGCGCGCCGACCGAGCCCATGCACGTGCGGATCGCGCCCACCAGGTTGAGGGTGCCGTCCTCGGTGAACGCCGGCCCGAACAGGATCTGCTCGAGCGAGCCGGCGATGCCGACGCGGATCCGAGTCCCGCGCGGGAGGTTGGCGTGCGGCGTCGCCATGCCCCAGTGGTAGCCGCGCCCGGGCGCCTCGACAGCGCGAGCGAACGCCGAGCCGATCATGACGGCGTCGGCGCCGGAGGCGAACGCCTTGCACACGTCACCGCCCGTCGTCATGCCGCCGTCGGTGATGATCGGCACGTAGCGACCGGTCTGCTTCCAGTAGAAGTCGCGCGCCGCCGACGCATCGGCGGTGGCCGTCACCTGCGGCACGCCGAGCCCCAGCACCTCGCGGCTCGTGCAGGCCGCGCCCGGGCCCACGCCGATCAGCAGGGCATCGGCGCCGACGTCCATCAGCTCGAGGCAGGCCTCGTAGGTCACGACGTTGCCGATGACCAGCGGGATCGCGAGCTGCTTCTTGAGCTTGCGGAGGTCGACGGGCATGTACTCGGTCGCGAGGTGACGGGCGGTGGTGACGGTCGACTGGACCACGAAGATGTCCGCACCGGCGTCCTGGGCGATCTGCGCGAAGCGCTCGGCGCGCTGGGGGATCGAGGAGACGACGGCGGGACCTCCGCCCTTCTTGATCTCCTGGATCCGCTGATGGATCAGCTCTTCCTTGATCGGCTCACCGTAGATCGACTGGATGATCTTGGTCGCCTCTTCCTGCCCGGCCGAGACGATCCGCTCGAGGACGTCGTGGGGGTTTGCGTAGCGCGAGAAGATGCCCTCGAGGTTCAGCACCGCGAGCCCGCCGTGACGCCCCATCTCGACGGCCAGGCTCGGCCCGACGACACCGTCCATGGCCGCCGCGATGATCGGCAGCTCGAAGCGGTGCCCACACAGCTCCCAGGAGATGTCGACCTCGTTGGGATTGACGGTCACGGTCCCAGGGACGAGCGCGATGTCGTCGAACCCGTAAGCGACCCTGGCCTTCCGGCCTCGCCCGACCCACATCCCCATCGGTCATCCCTCCAGTCGGCCCGTTCACTGCTTTTCGGCCCAAGTCCCGTATATAGGGATAGCCCGCCGTTCGACCTACTAGATTTCGTGGATTATACCGACCACCCCGGGGGTTGTCAACGCTGCGGGTCGGGAGGGTGCGCCTCCTCGTAGAGCATGCGCAGCCCGTCGAGCCTCAGGTGCTCGTCGACCCGCTCGACGCAGCGCGCGACGTCGGCGATGAGCCCCGCGTTGCCGCCCGTGGCGATCACCCGGGTCGTTCCGCCCATCTCCGACCGCATACGATCGACGAGCCCGTCGACCAGGCCCGCATAGCCGTAGATCGCGCCGGACTGTAAGTTCGTGGTGGTGTTGCGGCCGATCGCCTCCTTGGGCCGCACCAGCTCCACCCGGGCGAGCCGGGCGGCGCGGTTGACGAGGGCATCGACCGAGGTGGCGATGCCGGGGGCGATGGCGCCGCCGATGAACTCGCCGCGCGCGCTCACGCAGTTGAACGTCGTGGCCGTGCCGAAGTCGATGACGATCAGCGGCGCCCCGTACTTCGCGGACGCCGCGAACGCGTCGACGTAGCGATCGGCGCCGACCTCGCGCGGGGCGTCGACGAGGAGGGGCATCCGGGTGTTCACGCCGGGCTCGACGAAGAACGCGGCCCGGCCGAAGTACTGCTCGCACATCCACTCGAGCGTCTGCTGCACCGGCGGCACCACGTTCGAGATGGCGATGCCCTGGATCGCGGCGACCCGGATGCCGCGCGTCTGGAGAAACGTCTCGATGACGAGCCCGTACTCGTCGGCCGTTTGCTCCCGCCGACTCGTCATGCGCCACGAGTTGACGAGGCGGGGCCCGTCGTACACGCCGATCTTCGTGTTGGTGTTGCCGACGTCAGCGACGAGCAGCATGGGCTTCTCCGGTCGTCTCGTCCGTTGTGATCTCGCCGGCGATGACGCGCCGCACTCCGTCCCCGACGTCGATCAGAAGCGCGCCGTCGCCGTCGAGGTCCGTGGCGGTGCCCGAGACGCCGTCCACCGTCACGTGCCGGCCGATCGTGTCGCTGAGGCTCTTCCAGCGCTCGCGCACGGGGCCGAAGCCCTCCCCTTCCAGCCGCGCACGCCACGCGTCGAACTCCTCGAGCAACGCCGCCAGCATCGTCTCGCGGTCGACGGCGTGTCCGGTCTCGAGCGCGACGGAGGTCGCCCTGCCCGCCAGCTCGGGGGGGAATTCGCGCTGACCGAGGTTGATGCCGACGCCGATGACCAGGACCGGCTCCGAGGACGCAACCGCGCGCGACTCGAGGAGGATGCCGGCGATCTTGCGGCCGCCGACGAGGACGTCGTTCGGCCACTTCAGCCGAGGCTCGAGGGGCGCGACCCGCCGCAAGGCCTCCGCGGTGGCGACCGCGGTCGTCGGCGACAGGGTCGCCAGGAGCGCCTGCGGCAGCCCGGAGCGGACGAGGATGGACGCCAGGAGGCTGGTTCGGGCGGGCGCCTGCCAGACACGACCGCGGCGGCCACGACCCGCCGCTTGCTGATCGGCGACCACGACCGTGCGATCCGTCGCGCCGCGCTCGGCGAGCGCGAAGGCGACCGTCTGGGTGGAATCGACCTGGTCGAGGCGGACGATCGCGGGCTCGGCCTTATCGCGAGCCATCGTCGACCCAGGCGAGGCTCGCCTGAAGCTTGGCCCGCAGCGCCTCCTGCTCGGCGAGCCGCTCGCGCTCCCGGGCCACGATCTCGGCGGGCGCGCGCTCGGCGAACTCGGGCCGCGCCAGCTTGCCCTTGAGGAACTCGACGCTCTCGGCGGCGCGCTTGATCTCCTTCTCGAGGCGCTGGCGCTCGCCGGCGAGGTCGACGACGCCGGCCAGATCGACGTAGAGCTCGGCGCCGTCGATGACCGCCAGGGCCGAGTTTCGCGGCCGCGTCGCCTGCGGATCGACGACGAGCCGAGCCCGCGCCAGCGTGTCGATGAGGGTCTGATTCGCCGCAAAGACCGGACCGCCGTCGCGTCCCGGACGCAGCGTCGCGGCGAGCGTGGTCCCGGGCGGGATCCGCATCTCGCCGCGGATGTTGCGCACCGCGGTGACGAGGGCCATGACGGCGGCCATCTCGCGCTCCGCGTCGAGATTGCGCTGCTTGCGCGCCACGCGCGGATACGGCGCGATCATGATCGACTCGCCCTTGTGCGGGAGCCGCTGCCAGATCTCCTCGGTGATGAATGGCATGAACGGGTGCAGCAGCCGCAGCGTCGCCTCGAGGACCCGCACGAGCGTCGCCTGCGTGCGCGCGCGCTGGCCCGGGCTCTCCGGACGGTAGAGCGACAGCTTGGCGATCTCCAGGTACCAGTCGCAGAGCTCGTGCCAGACGAACTGGTACACGCTCGACGCGGCGTCGCCGAATCGATAGCGGCGGAGCCCGGCGCGCACCTCGGCGATGGTGACCGCCAGTCGGCTCTCGATCCACACGTCGGCGGGCGCCGGCGGCGTTTTTCGGGCGAGCGCGGCGTCGAAGCCGTCCAGGTTCGACAGGACGAGCCGCGACGCGTTCCAGAGCTTGTTGGCGAAGTTCCGGTAGCCCTCGATGCGGTCCTCGGAGATGCGGATGTCGCGCCCCTGGCCCAGCGCCGCGAGCGTGAAGCGAAACGCGTCGGTCCCGTACTTCGCCATCACGTCGAGTGGATCGGCGACGTTGCCCTTGGTCTTCGACATCTTCTGGCCCTCGGCGTCGCGAACGATCGCGTGCAGGTAGACGTCGCGGAACGGCACGTCCTGCACGAAGTGGATGCCGAGCATCGCCATGCGGGCGACCCAGAAGAAGAGGATGTCCGGCCCCGTGACGAGCACGGAGGTCGGGTAGTACTTGCGAAGCTCGGGCGTGTCGTCGGGCCAGCCGAGCGTCGAGAAGGGCCAGAGGCCCGAGGAGAACCAGGTATCGAGCGTGTCCGGGTCCTGCCGGAGCGGACCCTTGCACTGCGGGCAGGCCTCGAGGTCGTCGCGCGACACGTGCAGCGAGCCGTCGGCGTCGCAGTGCCACGCGGGAATGCGATGGCCCCACCAGAGCTGTCGCGAGATGCACCAGGGCCGGATGTTCTCCATCCAGTGGTAGTACGTCTTCGTCCAGCTGCGCGGGAGGATCTTGATCCGGCCCTCGCGCACGGCCTTGATCGCCGCCGCGGCGAGCGGCTTCGTCTGCACGAACCACTGCTTGGAGACGAGGGGCTCGACCACGGTCTTGCAGCGGTGGCACACGCCGACCGCGTGGCGATAGGGCTCGATCTTCTCGATCAGGCCGAGCGCCTTCAGGTCCTCGACGATCCGCTTGCGGCACTCGAACCGGTCCAGTCCCGCGTAGCGTCCGGCCTCCGCGGTCATCTTGCCGTCGAAGCCGATGACGGTCTTGATCGGCAGGTTGTGACGCCGGCCGATCTCGAAGTCGACCGGGTCGTGCCCGGGCGTCACCTTGATCACGCCGGTGCCGAATTTCGGATCGACGGCCTCATCGGCGACGACCTTCACCGAGATCATGCCGTCGACCGACGGGACCTCGAGCGTTTTGCCGACGAGATGCCGGTAGCGCTTGTCCTTGGGGTGCACCGCCAGGCCGGTGTCGCCCAGCTTGGTCTCGGGCCGCACCGTTCCGAGGGTGACCGGACCGTACTTGATGTAGACGAACTCCCCGTCGCGCTCCTCTCGCTCGACCTCGAGGTCGGACAAGACGGTCTGGCAGCGCGGACACCAGTTGACGATGTAGTCGTCGCGGTAGATCAGCCCTTCTTCCCAGAGGCGGACGAACGACTCGCGGACCGCGCGCGACAGCCCGGGATCCATCGTGAAGCGCTCGCGCGACCAGTCGCACGAGGCGCCCAGGCGTCGCAGCTGGCGGACGATCGTGCCCCCGGTCTCTTCCTTCCATTTCCAGGCGCGCGCCAGGAACCCATCGCGGCCGAGGTCTTCCTTCGTCTTGCCCTCGGCGGCGAGCTGCCGCTCGAGGACGACGTGAACGGCGATCGCGGCGTGGTCGGTGCCCGGGAGCCAGAGGGTGTTGAAGCCGTCCATCCGCTTCATGCGCGTCAGCGTGTCCTGCAGCGTCATGGTCAACGCGTGACCCCAGTGCAGAGACCCGGTGACGTTGGGCGGCGGCATCGCGATCGCGAACGGTTTGCCCTCGGCGGCGGGGTCCGCGCGGAAGTAGCCCCGCTCCTCCCAGCGCGGATACCAGTGCGTCTCGACGGCCGTGGGGTCGTACCGGTCGGGAATTTCCGGCGTCGGCTCGCTCATCGGCGGACCGTCATTCGAGCACCGGCGCGGCGGCGGCGAGGCGCCAGCGGGCCCCGCCGCGCTGGAAGGTCAGCGCCCACGGCGCGTGCTCGGCGGTGGCGGCGACCGACACGGTGCGCGGCTCGGCGCCGCCGTCGGCGGCATCGCAGGCGGTTTCGGGGCGCAGCGTGGACGGCAGCCGCCGACGGAGCAGGGCGTCCGGCACCAGCCTGGCCAGGCTCGCTTCGTTCTTCGACGCGAGCGCCGCGAAGAGCTCGGCGACCGTCGCGCGCAGCTCGCGGTGCCAGCCGTTGAGCTGGCGGCCGGACTTCCGGACGAGCGCGCCGGTCTCCGGCGACGCGCGGAACAGATCCTCGGATTCCGTCTGTCCCTCGCACCCCGGTGTCCAGCCCGGATAGTGGAGCTCGTAGCGAACGCGGATCTCGTCGCCGCGCACCGCATAGGCGCGCGCCATCAGTCCGTCCGGGAATACGTCGGTCGTGGACCAGACGACGCGGACGCCGTCGCCCTGCTGGCGGATGAGGTCGAGGCGGAGCGGTGTGAATGCCTGCCCCGTGGCCGGGCCTTCCCAGGCCGTAACGAACTGCGCGGCGCCTCCCGGTCCCGGCGCCCACGGGTACACCGTCGGGCGACCCTCGCGCGAAAGCGTCGTCAAGAGGGCCGCCTCGCCCCCGAGCTTTCCGTACACGCGCACGGTGTTGGCGCCCGGCACGTCGCTCATCTGGAATGCGCCTACCACGAGCCGACCCACGCGCAGGACGTCGACCGTGGTCGCGCCCCACGCCTCGCCGAACGCGTCGAGCCGGTCTTGCAGGAAGGCGGGCGACGCGTAGAGACCGCCGGCGCCGAGGCTCTCGACGATTTCCTCGTCGAGCAGCGCGTACATCTCCCGGTAGGCGTCGGGCGATCCGTCCGCGCTGCCGTGCGAGCGCGCGAGCTCGCGGAACTGGTCGAGGCGGTCGGCCGGACCGGCACCGGCCAGCTGCTCGTGCACGAGGGTTGCCGCGCCGAGCAGCGCGAGCCCGACGAGCCATCTTTGCGTCGGGCGTTTCGATAGACGACTCACGAGCCTATGGTACAACAGACTCGTGCGGCTCCTCGTGCTCGATCGGTACATCGTACGAGAGCTGGCGTCACCGCTCGGATTCGGCTGCGTGCTCCTCACCTTCTTTCTCGTCATCGACCGCATTTACAGCCTGACCGATCTGGTCATCACCAAGGGCGTGCCCTTCTATCTGGTCGTGCAGCTCCTGGCGTTCATGCTGCCCTCGTTCCTCGCCATCACGCTGCCGATGGCGTTCCTGTCGGCGGTGCTGCTCGCCGGCGGCCGGCTTGCGAGCGACCTCGAGATCGTCGCCTTCCGGGCTGCCGGGGTGAGCGCGTTGCGGCTCTTCCGCCCGGTCCTGCTGGCCTCGCTTGTCATCATGGCGGCCAGCGCCTGGTTCACGCTCGTCCTGAATCCGCTGGC
>WNFK01006330.1_pt1 | contig 10716 bp, 23 predicted proteins | sample 5400281 | NCBI WGS metagenome assembly WNFK01 (sample SAMN13153350, study PRJNA577476) | soil metagenome | isolation source: 20 cm soil on Douglas fir-dominated hillslope | place: USA:California | collected 2013-09-17
CTTCTTTGCTAGGCAATGGCCCGTCGTATGTTGGTCTTTCTGTGCCGCGAAGCACGGGGAAAACAGCAGTTTGCGTCAGGTATTCGCCTTTAGCGTTCACCATCGGGACTTCGTTCAGCCCGGTGCCGAAATCGAATAGCGTGAAGTCGTGGCGGTTTGAAGCGTAGTCGTAGAGCAACTGGCTTCTTCGCGCTTCTTCCATTGATTGCCTCATCGGCGTGCCTTTCTGAACTGCTCTGCCATGCGCGATTTCTTTTTTAGCGCTTTGCTGCCCTTGCGCATGTGGCCCATCCTGGGGTTGGCGTGGAGTTCACTGTGCATGTTTTCTTTTTGGACCGCAGACAAAGGAGAACCTGAGGAGAAAAGATACTTCACTTGTTGGCGAGTCCAAGGAATGGCTGGCTCCTAACCGAGTCCGGGGATGCCTTTGCCAGTCTCGGCCATCTCATCTTCTTCGCCCTGCTGATCTGGACTCTCGTTGTCGCGTTCTTCTTGTTCCTCGTCTTGCATGCCCATCGCTTTTTTGATGTGCGCGTGTACGGCATGGTGAGTCTTATGCCTGGAATGGTGGACGGCTTCTGGATTATCGCCTTCTCCATGATGACTCGAAATGTGATGCTCGCCGCTCGCCTGATCGTGAGTGTACTCGATCTTGTGTGCTGGACCGTGAGTATCGACGTGATCTTCGATGGAATGGGAACTTGGTGCGGGATGGCTCGGGCCTGCTGGCTTGCTCATCTCGGCGACTTTTGAACCGCCTTTGTTGGCGCTCAACTCGTCATGAAGGCGCGCTCGGCTCGCGCTGTGATGCATCGATCCGTCCTTCGCTGCCATTGTCATCTGATTCTCCCTTCGCAACGGGCTGTGTGTAGCGCGCTGCTACTGCTTTCTCTTGCTTCGCTATTTCCCTCGCGAGGATGCGTTGCCATGGCGTCCCTGTGTAGGTCTCTTGGCTCGGCGCTGGCGGCGCTGTCTTATCTGATTCGAGCTGCACAGACTGCAGAGCCGGGGTGAGGTAGAGGCGTATCCGCTGCGCTTCATCCCTCAATACATGGTTCTCTTCTATAACATGGGAGAGTGTTTCCGCGTGAGCCTTTTTTAAATCTGTGATTTGTTGAGCATGGTCGGCCTTCAGTTTCTCGAATTGCTCTTCGAGCCATTCTTCGTGGTGGCTACGGAACCAGAGTCTGGACATGGCAACTCCTTCACGTCTGGCAATTTTTCCAGTAGATCATCCCAAATCATGTGGTAACAAATTGCTGACAGAAGCCTGTTCTCTTGCTCTGTTGGCTCTCTTTTAAAAATGATAATTTCACAGAGCATGCGCACGTCATCATCAGAAAGTTTTACACACATTGGTTTAGAGGTATCGACAATCATTGTCCTAACCTGTGTTGCCAGCTCGGCACGATCTTCCCGCCGCCGTGCCCTTTGCGTGCGGCAGCCTGTTCCTCGTTCCATTCCCGATACATCGCTACATGTCTGGCCATGGGGTCTTTGATCCCAGCCAACTTCTCGCGGAGCAATTGTTCCTTAGGTTTGTCGGCTGCGTCAAGGAGAACGCCAGCGACTGCGTATCTCATCGAATCGCCGCAATCATCAATGAGACTTGCGCCCTTTGGTTTTATGACATCTTCCATATTTGTTTTGACGCCATCGCCGCGCACGAGCAATGGAATTGCTTCCACGCAATTTGGACATTCGCCCTGTAACAGAAACCATTCGTCCATTTCGAGCAGAGAATACATTTTCGTCCAGCCGGCCACGCGATCCGTATTTGATCGGGTAGGCCGCGGGAGTCCAGCCGCCGCAAGCAAATCCCCGATCTCATCAGCAACGGTGCGATTACTTACTGTACGATTGAAGCGCTCCCAAGAAAGATGGACGCTGTCAATTTCCCACGCATAGCCAGTTTGCGTTCCATGCTCATCAAAGACTGGAGGAATTGCGGCAATCAATGCCTTAGTCTGATCTTCAGGAGTTTTATCGTTTAGATCTGACTGTCCCCCAGCAAGAACAAGCTCCTTCCTAGTCACGTTCACGATGCGCGGTTTCTCGCCTTCGAATCTTGGTTTTAAGAGTGCTTTCGTCCAAAATGTGATGACGGACCAATGTCCGAACCCCCAATCCCAGCCAATCCAAGTGGGCTGCCACGGCTCAAAGATAAACGCTTCTTTCGGCATGATATGACGCGATGGCTCGAAATTCGCGAAATACTGGCCACTGACCGTCTCGATATTGCCCCAGCGGATTTTGTCGCGCAGTGGAGATTTTTCCAGCGAGGCAATGTACGCTTTGTCTTGGCCCAGGATGGGATTCTGATCGACTGTCGAGTGAATAAACTGGTAGTCGTTCGGATCGTACTTCTCCGGGTCCATGCCGTGCGTCGGCAAATGATCGACCCACAAGCGCTTGATCCAGCCCCAGCCGATGCCCATTGGGTTTGTTACGCCAGCCATGCATGGACGTGAGCCAGGTATCGTGCATCGATTGCGCCCTTCCATCGCGTCGTAGATCATGTAAGGGAATTCGCCAAGCTCCTCGAAGCCGATGAAAACAAACTCGGTCGAAAGATATTTGCCGACATCCTCAACGCGCTCGCATGCTGCGAAATAAAGTTTGCTCTGCTTTCCGTTCACTGGCGGGAAGTACACGATGTGATCTGACTTGTTGAAGGTGCCGCGCTCTTGCGAGCCGCGCTCGTAGAGAGACTTTGGAACATCCGCCAAAAATTTATCGATTACAGTTCTCTTTAAGTCGGGCACAGTTTTGCGCATCAGAATTGAATTGCTGCCGGGGTATTCCATGCAGTGAAAGATTGCTTCCATCAGCAGCGGCCGACTTTTTCCAGAACCGAACGAACCCACGTGCAAGCGGTGCTTTGCATTCATGCAATGGAAGATCTGCTGGTGACTCCACGGCTGATAGAAGTCTGTAATCTTGAGTACTTGATCGGGACGGTGCTGCTTGAGATTCACGGAAGAAGGCTACCACAAATAAAAGGGGGGCTGACTGCCCTCCCAGGCTCATCAGCCCCAACTGACCCTAGCTTTTCCGCAGTGCTTGAAGAGAGTCTACTTGCCTTTGCGGAACTCTTCAAGAAGTTCCAAGAAGCGACTATCGTCTTGATTCAGATCTCCTAACTCCAGCATTTTCTTCCTGAGCACTCGGCAAGTGTCAATGCGCACTTCAGCTGACCATCGCCTGTCGTGGAAAATCGAATCGTGGACCCGAAGGATATATAGCCATCTCTCCATGGCGGGCTAGCCTCTGAGACTCGCTGCCCTTATTCTGATTTTAGGTCTATACCCTAAGCGCGCAACAAGCAAGGGTACGTTGGTTCTCAGGGCTTACTCGCCACGTATCTCGGCTCTTGGGCCAACTGCGATGAAATTCACTGCGTTCGGAAGGAGAATAACCTGTTTGAACTCCAGTACAGGGAATTTCTTGTCGATGTATTCGATGGCGCGCTCAAGAATCCCTTCGATGTCCAACTCGCTGTAGCCATTCCCTGCCGGGGCCACGAACTGATGGCGCAAGGTCTTATCGCCCACGATCACCTTGACCGTCACGCGCTTCCAAAGTTTCTTTCCGTCTTTCGCTGGCTTCATTCGCACAATCCATACTTCGATTCACAGGACTGTGGCTCCTGCAAGATTGGGAAAACAGATTGCCTTCCCCCGCGCGATGTTTTGGCCCAAGCCACGACATCATCAACAAAATTGAGAACCATTCCTGGCACGCATGGAGCGAAGAATGTTTTACCAACGCTACGCTCCCAGTCGCGGACTTTGTCGATCATCTCTGGGAAGCGCAGCGCCCAATTTGTGATGTCATCCTTCCCGCTATTGATGCAGGGCGCACAGCCCACGCGATTGAATCCAAGGGTGTATAGCGGATTGATTGGTTGCCCAGAGCGCTTCACATAATCGAAGCATTCTTGCTTCGTCCAAGTCACGATTGGGTTGACAAGCCAGCAATCAAAGAAATCGTCCCATTCCCGAGGCTGACGAGAGGCACGAGCCGCTGACTCATCGTTTCTAATTCCGGAGACTCTTTCGTACTCGTCGGCAACGTTCTCGCCAATCCATCTTCGGATCGGGCGAAGCTTCAAAAACTCCGTACAGAACTGTGCGCGGCGAGACGGGAATCTATGCTTCCATTTGGCCAGTTCTTCGAATGTCAATTCCTCGTTGGCTCGTGGAATCAAAGATGCCACTTCATTCCGGCCAGGGCCGTACCATATGTCTGAAATACGGGGCGTCACAACTTCAATGTGGCAAACGGTTCTAGAAATTTCCGCGACATGCGCGACTGTTAAGGGGTGCTCGTTCCGTCCTGCCTGCGTGTTGACCGCCATCACATCGGCAGGATCATAGTTTTCAAGCGACCACAGAAGCGCGGCCTGCGAATCAATTCCACCGCTATAGCCAACGATATATTTCATGGACGTGGCCGATGCACTTTGCAGCCCCAACTTCTGAAGAATGGATTGCGCTCGACTTTATCGCAGCGCCGGCAAGTCCAGAAACAGTCTGCGCATCCGCAGTCTAATCGGATAACGCTGCTGTCCCACTTGTGCCCCAACTTCCGGCAGAAGAATGCCTGGACGCGCGAAAATAAAATTTCTCTCCAATTGCTCGTCATTGGTTGCCAAACGGCGGTTTGCGCCACTCGCTTCTGTCGGCATATAGCTTGCGCGCTTCAAACTCAATCGTCTCGCGCGACGGGAACCAGCGCAAGAAATCTTGGCGCATCTCGATGGAGTCCATAATGAATTTGAGATTGCGGAAGTCGCAGCCAGCTCGAAGCACTTCGGTTTCCCGATTACGGAGAATGAATTCAAAACGGCATGGCTGGAACTCGCGCCGCAATTGTTCGATCCCTTGACTCCTCATGGCGATCCGAGAGGGATCACTTGATTGGCGTCGGCATCCTCATCGTTGCGCTCGATCCGCGGCCGCAAGAGCCCTTCCTGCAAAATGGCATTGAGCTTTTCTGGCGTGAGTTTGCGGTCGTTCTCGTCGAATACTTTCTTGATCTGCTCGCTGGTCCAGATAATGTCCGGGCTGTAGCAGACGATCACCAAACTGTCAGGGCTGACGAGCGGCCGTCCTTCTTGCACGCACTCAAGATTCGTGGGCTCAAGGATGAGCACATGCTTATGATCGACGGTCGTAAAATAAATGATTAGAGCACCGCCTCGAAGATTTCAGATTTGAAGCGTTATTTCTTTTGTGGCACGACTGGCCTCGGTCTTATCTTGTTTCTGATTCTTTTTTCTCCTCTTTGGTTCCTCGGCGAGCTCCACGGATTTGATCCAATCGATGAGTTCATCAAGAGTCCAAGATTCCCAATAACCTTTCATCACGTGATCATCAAATATGTGCGCTATCGCTTGAGTGTAGGAAAAATATGAACCGCCGCAAGAGCAAGGACGCTCGCAGGACTTCTTTAGCCAGGGCCATTGTTTTTCGGGCTCTTCGATGAAACTAGGCTTTTCAATCTTCACGCCGATGGCTGTGAGCGCCATGCCCAGAGCGCATCCAGATCCTTCACCATCCGTCAAGAACATCGCTTTAGGCTTCAGCAGCACCCGGCCCAGGGCCATTGCTTCACTGAGTTTCATCGTCATCCCTTCCTTTCCTGCGTTTCGCAAATAGAAACTCTTTCAGCGCGACGATCACCAAGACCGAGAAAGCAATGGCGCCAAACATGACCAACGTGTCCAGGAACATTCACGTCCTCAAGAGTTTCTTGAAACAGACTTCGTGAAATGCCGCTTGCAAGGTCTTCTTGCCTTTGCCCTTGAAGAGAATAATGGGCACTTCATCGCGGCACAAGTCGCAATCCATACAATCTTCGTCGTGTCTCTCCCAGCGCGGATCGTCTTCCGCTACGCCAATCGGTTGGGCGCAAAGAGCGCACACACAATCTGGGTCCAGACATCCCGACTGGCCGCAGGACTTCTTCGACCAGCGAATCTCGTGCGCACGTTCGTTTAATTTAAATTCGTGGTTGGGATCGGCTACCATGCCCATTTGGCAGCACCTCAATCATGGGATTTCTTTACGCTTTTTCTTTTGCTGGCACAGAGTCCGCAGGAACAATTTGCAGCGTGTGCGAGAACACTTGATGGAGTAGCGGGAGTGACGGTTCCGCCCGCTGAATTGACGAAGGCAATGGAAACCTTATGTGTTCCTCCGGTGGCCACACGGGCACGCCGTTCACGAGGAGCAGCTCCTCCAGTCCTTCCGGCGTCATGCGCTGCACTCGGCTCATCCTTGCGAGTCCACTTTGAAAGCGCTTCGTTGCACTGCGTGCGAATCCATTCCGAGAGCGAGAGCTTCTCGCGCTTCGCTGCGCTCATCCATATCGTATGAACGCTTTCGTCAAGCTTCAATAGTACGGTCTTCATTCTGGAGAGTATATACCATGCTAGGCGTTGGTCAAGAGGATATACGGTTCAAAGGGTATATATCCTTCATTGCTCTGGCCTCGGATCTGGCTTCGCGCCATTGTCGCTCGTAGTTTTTTGCTTCGTGGGCTTCGCACCATTTGTGGGTGTCACGTTGATTGCGCTGCGATCTGGTCGGGCCACATCTAAAATTACTACTTCCACGCCCACTTGCGCTGCGAGCTGTGGATCTTGCGGCGGGAAAGCGCCCTGCAGATCAAAAGCCATGCGCGCCGCGTAATATCTCGTGGTGTTATCCGCGAGTTCTATCTTGTCCGTGATCTTCCCTTCGTGCGCGAAAACCTTGGTCTGATTCGCTGTGAGAAGAGGAGTTAAATACCTTTCAATGAGCAAGGGTATTGTGAGCCCTAAGCGATCCATCACATCTGGGGCTTTTTCTCGGATGGCCGCGAGCGCTTGATTCGCAGACTGCGTGGGATTCTTTGGAGAGTAGCCGGCTTCAACAGCTGCTTGCCCTTTGGTGATGTTGCCCTTGGCTTTGAGGAAGGCCTGCACTAGGCGCATCTCTCGATGAGTGAGATGCTTCCTTGGCTTTCGCTTCTTCCCCGATTTCTTTTTACCCATGAAACTCCCCGAAAGGAGAGTCTATCTTAACTAGCTTTGTCTCTGCGCACGAAACAGGTTCCTTCTGATGTATCCAGCATCGCTAGCGAGATGGCTCAATCCCCAGCCGCAAGCCAACGAGCATGGTCTCGATCTTTTTCTCACACTCCGGGCACGCATCGCGGCGCAGCATTACCTCGCTCACGTTGACCGATATTTTAACTTCGAACCTGTCTGCGCGCTTGTCGATCTCGCGCTGGCAGAAGTCGCAGAAGAGTTTCTCGCTCACGGTTTGCTCTCCGCAGCTTCCCCAAGATAAATAACAAGGATTTCTCTTTGCGTCTCCGTCTCGAAATGCATCTTCAGCAATGCCGATGACAACGCAGAGCATCTGCCGAAATTCTTGCATCTCTTCGAGAGTAAAATCTTCGATTAATCCAGTCATCACTCCAAAGTTTAGATGACCGCTACGGTGGCCTTTGTGAATCTCAAGGTAGATCGGCATTCCGTGTTCGTTCTTCATTTTGCAGCCTCGGGCTTGCTGGCGGCTGGGGCGGCGCGCTCAACGAGCGTTGTTCTGGCATCTGTCTTTCCGCTAAGCAGTTCCCTGGCTTTGAAGACTCGCTGCGCCGTGTCTACGTCGTCACCGAAAAGCACCATCACATCTTCTCGGTTGTTCCAGAGCACATCGTCGGGAATTAGGTTGATGCGAAAACTTTCCAGTTCCACATCTTCGCCGTTCAGCAGCTTGCGAATGATAGGCAAACCGACGATAACTGTGCGCCATTTATCGTTGCCATGTGGATGCCGCTCTTGTATCCGTTTCCACATCTCGCTCGTTTCGCTCATTTTTTCTCCTCCGCTCCCGAGGCGAGGGACCGGATGGCTCTGTCAGCATACTCAACTAACTCGGCTCCTCCAGTTTCTAGTTCTGCAAGAATATAGATGCGTTTCTGCTGGATGAAATTAAGCAACGGAAGCACCTCGCGTCGCACCTTTTGATCGTGGGCGGCGAGCAGCCTATTAAGTTCGGCGGCAGCAATCCGATGATCGTAAAGATGGTCGTGCTCTGGATCGGTGTTGTTGATGCTCTTGGCGAACACTTCGCTCATCATTTGAGGCGTCACAGGTTCCGCACTTCTTTGATCGTGGGCGGCGAGCGGCAGCCTATAAAGCGGCACTACCATGAAACGAGCCGATGTATCCTGTTTCAAATCATCATTCAAAAGGTTCACTTCATCCTGCGCAGACTCGGCATCTCCAAATACGCACTGTTCGCCGTCGTGCCACGAGCCGTCTGGTTCTGCGATAGCGAACAGCCAAGGTTCCGCCGTGTCCAGCGCCCCACTTGTGGCTTGGGGCTGGTCGGCAGACTCAGGTTCAATGCGCGGATTACGAAGTGAAGGCGGGGGTGTTGCATGTCGAATCCGAGCCTGCTCGGGTGGGGCGATGGCTAGGAATGTGGCTTTCAGTTCGGCAGCACAGCGTTCCATAGCACACCTGAAATAGAAATTATCCGTTGCAGGAGTTCCTTCACCATGCTCGGCGATTTTTTCCCATCGCTCCACTAATTGATCAGCCTGCTCGGGCGGGGCGGTGGCTAGGAGTGCTAGTCGATTCGTGATGCGACAACGTAGACAATCCGCCATTTTCTGCTGGGCGGTACAATCACCGTGAGGGAGTAGATCAACAAGTTCTTGTCCCTCCTGTATTCCGTCCGCACTCACTCCCGCTTGTCCCTGGCGGGCTGGCCGTAACTGCGGACCACCAGGCTCCTCAATCGGATGCTGCTTACCTGCTTGTGGATGAGATTTCACTTTTCTGCCCTTTCCTCTTCTTGCTGCCTGCTAGCTCAGGAATCGATTCCATCCACCCAATAGACATGCCCGCACGTTTCGCAAGTGAACTTCTCGTCCTCATAGGCTCCGTCGCTGGATTCCCAAAGCTTGACGAAGACGGTCTGTTTGCCGCACTTCGAGCAGATGCGATCCGTCTTAGAGCCGCGTGTGAACGTTCCCTCTGATTCACTCATCGGTCCTGTGTGCATTATTTTCTCTTGCGAAGAGTCAGGCCTGTTGCTAGTCCGACTACAAAGCCAATCATCACCGCAACGGTCATCACTTCAGTTCTCCGGCGGCGCTCCCGCCTGCTGCTTGCTGCTTCACGGCTAAATCCCATTTCTCGCACATCGCGTAATGCCCCGCCGTTGCCGCCCCTGCTTCGTTGTATCCGGCAAAGTCCAGTTCGTCTGGAATGATGGTCGGCAAGCCGCAATTGCAATCTTCCGCTGTGCAGGTTTCCCCGTTGACCTTGAACACCATCGTTTCGTACTTGCGGTCACAGCCGATTTCTTCATAGCCGAAACGTTTCATATATGCTGCGTCGAATGTGTCGCCCCTGAGATGCCGATTCTGTTTCAGCCAGGCCACATCATGTACTTCCGCGTGAATCTCCCGCACTGCGCGCTCGGGCCAGTATTCTCCGACAGTTGAAACGAGATGCTCTCCGATCAAAGTGCAAAGATGGAATCGGCAAGCGTAGCCGACGATCAAGTGCCCTGCATGCCCAAACCATTTCCAGTCAGTCACGGTCCCCCACCACCTTTCGCCTGCCCTGCCCGCTAGTCACAAGGATGCTCGCAAACCAAGGTCCGCAACTCCGCTCTCGGCGCAAGTCCGACGCAACTGCCAAATCTGTCGAAGCGACCTGCTGATAACCTGAGCTTCTGAGTGCTTGGTTTCTAGTGTGTTGGCTCTTCTTCGAGCAGCGAGCACCCATGTCACGATCCCCCCTTCGCCTGCCTCATGGCCTCCCCACGCGGCACTTTCTTCCACTCGATCAAGCAGCGCGTGCAGACGTAAATCTTCTCCGGCTTGAGATACTGCACGATAGGATATTTATGGCCGCGAGGGCAGGTCATATTCGCCGTCCCCCCTTCACCAGCAACAAAAGTCCGAACAAACTGGCCATGCCGCAAATCAAAAGCGGACCGGTGTCCTTCAGGGGTGCAGCCACCAACGCAGCGCCCAAGATCAGCACGATGCCGACTATCTGTTTAGGAGTTGGCCCCATCAGCTTTCTCTTTTCCATCCCCTAGCCAACAAAGAACGTCGAATCGATCTCCCAGAGAAGATGCGAGGCTTGCCATCTGACATCAAACGGCCAGCCACGATTATTCCAAATGTGGTTATATCGTCGCCACGCGAAATTTCAACGTTCTTGAATTTCTGAATCCTTGGACGCGTGTCTTTCCACATTCGCTTCCCCCGGTCAGCTTTTGCGCTTGAGCCAATATTTTAAATCGTTCCAAGTCCGTGTGCTCCACTGAAGCGCATCAGGGAGATTCCCACTGGACCAGATCAAAAAGAAAGCGCATAACAAAAGCCATAGAACTCCGAGTATCAAGAGGGTTTCTGCGGGCGGCGCGCCTTCCTCAACAAAGTTTCTCTAACAAAGTCAGACATCGATTTATCCGCTCTTTTAGCAGCTTTTTTGATGTCTTCCAATTCGTGATCGAACAAGCGAATGGTAAGCGTAGCAGTTTGCGTGTTGGGCATTCGGAGCGCCATGCCCAGGGATAGTACCTCATTGTGCCGTATGGTGCAATACATGCATGTTAGTACCTGTGGGAAAGTAGCGCTTGACAAGTTGCAGTACAACCGCGTAATGTAAGTATATCAAATCAAGCAGGCGAA
>WNFK01251803.1_pt1 | contig 10714 bp, 13 predicted proteins | sample 5400281 | NCBI WGS metagenome assembly WNFK01 (sample SAMN13153350, study PRJNA577476) | soil metagenome | isolation source: 20 cm soil on Douglas fir-dominated hillslope | place: USA:California | collected 2013-09-17
GCCCTGAGCTGGGGCAAAGCCGCTCACACGCACGCTAATCCTCGCTAAGAAACCATTGATGTCAGCATAGGACGCCACGTTTGGCGAGTCTTGCCGAAGTTGCCCTCCAACTTAAGTCGTTAGGAAACCGACTGTTCATAATAGTCTCGAGATCCTTTTTCAAGAGATTGTTCTTCAGCTTGTGAGTAAAGACTGAGCAGCCCTTCGATTTGTGACAGGTTATTTTTTTGCCGGGTCGTTTCAGGATTCAAGTCGAAATTGCAGTTGAAGAATCGTGTCACAAACGAGAATGCTGCGCAGTCTTTGCGAGTACGGAAACAAATTGGTGGTTGCGAACGCTCCGCCACAAAACAGAAAAGAGGTACCCATATGAAGATCGTAGTTATCGGTGGCACGGGTCTTATCGGATCAAGCCTGGTGACAAAACTCAATGCCCTCGGACATGAGGCAGTAGCGGCATCACCTAATACCGGTGTCAACACGCTTACTGGCGAAGGACTGGCGGAAGTGCTTCAGGACGCCCAGGTGGTTGTCGACGTCTCGAATTCGCCATCTTTTGAGGATGCCGCCGTCATGAATTTCTTTCAGACGTCGACACGCAATCTCCTGTCTTACGAGGCGGCTGCCGGCGTCAGTCATCACGTCGCGCTCTCGATAGTTGGAAGCGAGCGTTTACCTGGCAGTGGTTACATGCGGGCGAAGGTTGCTCAGGAGAAGCTAATCAAGGAAGGTCCGATCCCTTACTCGATCATCCATTCAACTCAATTCTTCGAGTTCGTCAAGCGTATTGGCGATGAGGCAACCACAGGGAATAGCGTTCGTGTGCCGCCGGTGTTATTCCAGCCGATTGCTGCAGACGATGTTGTTAGTGCGCTCTTAAAGGTGGCGACGAATTCACCTCTGAACGGCGCAATTGAAATCGCCGGGCCCGAACAATTCCGTTTCGACGAACTCGTCCGGCGACGACTTAGTGGACTAAATGATCCACGCGAGGTCATCGCTGATCCGCACGCGCGTTACTTCGGCGCGGAGATGAGCGAGAATTCGCTGGTTCCGATCGGTGACGCGCAGCTTGGAAAGACACGCTTCGAAGACTGGCTCAACCTTTCAACAAATCAGGCCCCTGCCGCGCCAGCGCAACCCGCAACCGCTGCATCGATCAATCCACTGGTCCTCAAGGAAAATGAATTCCGTGCCAGCGAACTGCCGGCTGGATCAGTCTTGCTGGTCGGCGAGACGGCTGTCTTTAACGTCGATGGGACCTTTTGTGCGACGCAGGCCAAATGCACGCACCGGCAAGGTCCATTGAGCAAAGGCAAACTCGACGGATCGACGGTGACGTGTCCGCTTCACGGCTCGCAATTCAACGTATGCACGGGTGAGGTATTGCGCGGCCCCGCGACAGATCCGCTCAAAACTTACCGAGTCATTTTGGATGGCGAAATCGGCCGGGTGGAAGCCGACGCCGCCGCTGTCGCGAAGACGATCTCGCAGGGCGCGTGATGCTCAAGAGTAGCAGCAGTGGCAGCTAAGCCGGCGGCAACAATTACCGCTCAAGGTAAATTCAGCCAAACTTGAAGTGAGCGGCACAACAAGAAAAGGAGAGTGTCATGAGTACGGTCACAACGAAAGATGGAACGCAGATTTACTACAAGGACTGGGGCACTGGCCCAGCCATTACGTTCTCGCACGGCTGGCCCTTGAATGCCGATATGTGGGACGGACAAATGCTCTTCCTCGCACAGAACGGCTTCCGCGTAGTCGCGCACGACCGGCGTGGCCACGGCCGATCCAGCCAGGCCTCATCGGGCAACGACATGGACGGATACGCCGACGACCTCGCGGCAGTGATCGAAGCCCTCGACCTCAAGCAAGTCACGCTGGTTGGCCACTCCACCGGAGGCGGAGAAGTCGCGCGCTACATCGGCCGCTACGGAACGAGCCGAGTCGCGAAGGCCGTTCTGATCGCCGCAGTGCCACCGCTCGTGCTGAAAACCGACGCCAATCCCGAAGGGTTACCCATCGAGGTGTTCGACGACCTGCGTGCGAAGCTCTTCAAGGATCGCTCGCAGGCGTACAAGGAGTTCGCAGCTCCGTTCTACGGCGCCAACCGGCCCGGCGCGAAGGTCTCGCAGGGCGTGCTCGACCAGTTTTGGACCTGGAGCATGCAGTCCGGACTCAAGAACGCCTACGAAAGTATCAAAGCCTTTTCCGAGACAGACTTCACCGAGGACCTCAAGAAGTTCGATGTCCCTACCTTGGTGATTCACGGCGAAGATGACCAGATCGTTCCGGTGAAGAATTCTGCCGTGAAGTCGGCCCGACTCATTAAGGGCGCGAAGGAAATCTACTATCCGGGTGCGCCGCACGGCATCACCGCCACGCACCAGGATCAGATCAACGCGGAACTGCTCGCCTTCATCGCGGGGCAACGGTCAGCGGCGGCGTGAGAGATGATGTAATTGGGGAGGCCGTAGCTTTGACGGAGCCCATGATTGTGTTTGCGGAATGGGTTCCGTCTCTGAAACCAATGTCGATACGACAGAGGAGAGCGTGAGATGAGTGCAATTGACCTGAGAGCACAACCCGACGTCCCGACACGATTGCTGGCCGGTGTCTCCGTGCCCGACACGCCACTGATTTCTCGAGCGATAGAGTTCGCACGCGAGCGGTCCGAGCCTTACCTGTTTAATCATGTCATGCGATCGTGGCTCTTTGCGGTGATCTTCGCGCAACGCAAACAGACTGCGCATGACGGCGAGGTTTTAGCCGTCACCACGATCCTGCACGACCTGGGTTTGGCCGAAGCCTTCAACGGACCGCTGCGATTTGAAGTGGAGGGGGCGAATGCCGCACGCACCTTCGCCCGCAATGCAGGTATCGATGATCGTCGGGCACAGCTGATCTGGGACGGAGTTGCGCTCAACTCGACGCCTTCCATAAGCCTTTACAAGGAGGCGGAGATTGCCTTGGCCACGATGGGCATCGGCCTGGACTGGGGTGGCTGGGGTTACGAGGCGCTGACCGATACAGAGGTGGCTAAGATCATCGAGGCGTTTCCCCGGCTGGGAATGAAGGAACGATTTACCCAGGCCGTCTGCCGGATTGTCGAGACACGCCCGACGACAACGTACGATAACTTCGCCCGTGATTTTGGCGAGCGCTTTGTGCCTGGTTACAAGGCGGCGTCGACGGTGGATTATTTGCTGAACTCCCCGTTCAAGGAGTAAGCGCACGTCCGCCGCTTGGTTGGGCAGGTGAAGGGCGAAAAAATAGTGATTGAGGGCGCCAACGAGGGAGGAATTATGACAACGCGTGCAGAATTAAGCGCCGCCGAAGGATACGGCCATGGCCACACACCTCTAATGCGAGCCGCGCTCGATGGAAACACTCAGAGCGTAAAAGAACTGATCAATCAAGGCGGGGACATAAACCAGAGAGACGATAACGGCCGGACAGCGTTGATGTTTGCCGTCGTCAACAGGCACTACGAGACAATGAAAGTGTTGCTGGAACACGGGGCCGACGTCAATGCCAAGAGTAATAAGGGAGGAACGGCCTTGATGGGGGCTGCGTCGGCCGGTGAACTCAGGATGGTCCAAGCCCTACTGGATAAAGGTGCTGACTTAGACGCTAGACTGTATGAGACAAATGAGAGTGCCGCGACATTAGCGGCGAGCCACGGCTACGACGAGATCGCTCGCCTGTTGAGTCAAATCGATTGAGAACCACTACCAGCTGCCTCTGCGCGGCGATTAACGAAAGGAAACTATGACGAACAAGAAATTATTGTTGGTTCTACTATTTCTCATGCCGGCCACGCTGATGGCCCAACAGCCCGCGGCCACCAGTCAGGCCCCCCAGGCCGCGGTAACACAGCTCACATCGAAAGATCTGCCGGAGTTTCCTGGCAAAGAAGTCTTGATGATCAACGTGGAATACCCACCGGGCGCCGTCGATCCCATCCACCGGCACAATGCGCATGCCTTCGTCTATGTGTTGGAGGGCTCAATCATCATGCAAGTGAAGGGTGGCAAGGAAGTTACGCTGACACCGGGCCAGACTTTTTATGAAGGCCCCGACGATGTTCATGTCGTGGGACGCAACGCAAGCAGTACCAAACCGGCAAAGTTCGTCGTGTTTTTCGTTAAGGACAAGGGTGCTCCGGTGTTAGTGCCGGCGCCGAAATGAAATCAACCGAACCGTAAACCAACTCCGAGTCTTGTGCCGGAGATCACCAGTTCGAACTAAGGAGATTGAAGAAATGAAGGAATCAACTTTCGAAGGAGTCGGCGGACTGAAAATTTTTACCCGCTCGTGGCAGCCCGAAGGGAAAACACGCGGCGTGGTCGTCATCGTCCCCGGGCTTAATTCGCATAGCGGGCAATATATTTGGGTCGGCGAGCAATTCGCGGCGAAAGAGTTGGCGGCTTATGCGATCGATTTGCGCGGACGCGGGCGTTCCGAAGGCGAGCGCTATTACGTTGAAAGGATGGAAGACTATACCGACGATGTGGCGACCCTAGTTAGAACCGCGAAATCGGAAAATCCGGGCTTGCCCGTGTTCGTTCTCGGTCACAGCGTGGGCGGCGTCGTTTCGTGCGTTTATACGCTCGACCATCAATCAGAGATCGACGGATTAATCTGCGAGAGCTTCGCATACGATCTGCCGGTGCCCGAGATCGCTCTTTTGTTTATCAAGGGACTGAGTTACATCACGCCGCACACCCATGTCTTCCCCTTGAAGAACGAAATTTTCTCCCGAGATCCGCTGGTTGTTGATTCAATGAACAATGACCCGCTGATCATGGGCGAGTCTCAGCCGGCGCAAACTTCCAAGGTGATAATAGATGCCGCTAGTCGGCTGAATGAAGAATTTCCCCTCATCAAACTTCCCGTACTCATTCTGCACGGCACGAATGACAAGGCGACGAACCCGGCCGGCAGCCAGTTCTTTTACGACACCACCGGCTCAACAGACAAAACTCTGAAACTTTATGAGGGACACTATCACGATCTGCTAAATGATGTTGATAAGGAGGTCGTGATGGCGGACATTAACAACTGGATCGACGCTCGTGTTCCCGCAATACGAACCAAATCCATGGCACTCTGATGAGTGTGGCTTTCACTAACATCAGGAGGATTCAATAATGAACTGCTGTTCGCATTTGTTTGAAATAGGCAATGTTACTCCGAGAACCCCGAACGGCTGTGAAGAGTGTTTGAAAATGGGTGACCGCTGGCTCCATTTGCGACTCTGCGTAACTTGCGGTCACGTGGGTTGTTGCGACGACTCAAGGAACAAGCACGCGGCTAAGCATTTTCATTCAACCAATCACCCGTTAATCAAGTCCTTTGAATCGGGGGAAGAGTGGGGCTGGTGTTACGTTGATGAATTACTTTTGGAATCACTTCCGGGATCGTTGATGACCGAATGGTGCGGTGTGCTTGGAGCGACGCCCTGAGAAAACATCCTTGAATGACTGTACGGGGGCGGGTAACCGACCATCCGTCGGAAGCACAGAACTTTGGCGACAGCGGCGAGTGGGTTCGAGAGGATGACGATAAGGAGTTATGCGGCTTTGTAGAGTCGAGTGGAAGGGATACGATCGAATACCACCTCAAGGAATGACTGTTATTTGTTTTGGAGGTTCACATGAGCGAAGAAGACTTGGAATTGCTGATAACAACAGATGACCCAGGGGAGGATGACCTGGAGGAGGATACCTTCCATCATCTTCAGGCCGAGAATACCGGTCAGCAGTTTACCGCAAGGAGGCTACACGACCACCGAACAGAGGTCATCGTTGATAGTGACCGATCCAAGTAGCTGGCTGACTTCAGGTTGCTCTTGCCTTCGATGGATGACGAATTGGTGACGACGTGTGGTCTTAGCCATCATGCCCACTGCGTGGATGCAGAAACGTGCCCTCGCGAAGCTCATCAAACGCCGTTGAAGTTGTTCCTGTGTGTTCATGACGATTGGCCCATACCCGCAGGACGATAGGGCGCGCCCCCTTCTTCCAGTGGTTCAAGCGGTCGGCGCGAGTGGAGTACGGGCATCGGGCGGGCCGCGGGTCCGCGCACATGTCATTCAGAATGGAGAGTTGATGAGAGAAGATATTGCCGCAGTTAATGTCACCCGCACGTATACGCTCGCCGCGTCGAACATCGCGATCTTCACCTTCATGCTGTTCTTTCTGTACCCGAGGTTCGAGAGCGGCAGGATCAATCACGTTTTGTTCCAGGCCACGCTGATTGCGATGGGTGTCGCAACCTTCTCACTCGTGTTCGCGACGTTGCACTACTACCGGTGCTCGCTTAGCGGAGGGATGAGTGACGCCGAAAGGACGCTGCACGCCCGGCGAGCCGACCGCTTCTGGCTTCTGGGTTACACCACGATGTTCCTGGCGCCTAGTCTGGTCCTCTTCTTGATTGGGCTTCGTGCCGTCGCATCGGTCTGGCTCGCCTTCTGGCTCGTGTACCTGTTCTTCGTGGTTCGTTACTTCCCAGGGATTCAGACGCCGCGGGTGTCACAACACGAGGAGTCGAAATGAAAAAGGTCGTTATCGGCGGCACCGGCCTGATCGACTCGAAGACCGTCGCGATCTGCGCCAGGGTGGTCACAATGTCTTCGCAGCATCACCCCATACCAACGTCAACACGATCACTGGAGAGGGGCCTGAAGGAGGCCATGGTCGAATCGGCTACGCAACGGAGTAAACTCTGCTGCTAGACACATGAAAATACTCATCGGTTACGATGGCTCCGATAGCTCGGACGCCGCACTCAAAGACTTAAAAAGAGCTGGCTTGCCCCAAAGGGCTGAAGCAATCGTCGTGTTCGTTGCGGATGTTTTTCTCCCGCCACCTCTCGATGAAGATCCGGACAACACGTCTCCAATGTACCTGCCGGCAGGTATCAGGCGAGCTCACGAACGCGCTGAGCAAAAACTTAAGGAAGCCGAGTCAAAGGCAAAACAAGCGAGCCAAACGGTTATAGGAAGTTTTCCCGAATGGCAAGTCAGTCACGAGGCTCGCGCGGACTCACCGGCCTGGGCACTCATAATGAAGGCCGGAGAGTGGAAGTCTGATCTAGTGATAGTGGGCGCGCACGGTCATTCGGTTTTCGGCGGCAGGCTAATTCTGGGAAGCGTCTCGCAGAGAGTACTCTACGAGGCAGATTGCTCAGTACGCGTTGCCCGGGAGCGAGGTAGAGGCCCCGATGCTCCGCTTCGGATTATTATCGGTATAGATAGCTCCCCTGATTGCAATTCCGCAGTAGAAGCTGTTTGTCTTCGCCAGTGGCCAAAAGGAACGGAAGTCCGACTAGTGGCGGTTGTGGACACGGTAATGGCGATCACACCCGATCCTTCTCAACCTACGATCCTGAAGTGGATTGAGATTGGAGATGAAAACAACTGGGACCAAGTCCGTGAACATTTCACCCCATTGGCAGAGAAACTTCGGAGCGCCGGACTTGATGCAGCAATCATGATCAGAAGGGGCAGACCCGCCGACCAACTCGTCGAAGAAGCAGAGACTTGGAATGCTGATTGTGTCTTTGTCGGCGCGAAGGGTACTCGTGGTATACAGCGTCTCCTGCTTGGCAGCGTTTCTTCGGCCGTCGCAGCACGCGCGCACTGTTCGGTAGAGGTTGTCAGGTCGAGGTGATGGATGGGGTTCCTTACAGGTGGAATTTGATCGGCCACGTCACTGGAGACCTATAACCAATCAATTACTTCACGCGACGATGAAGCCTATCAAATAAGCCGCCGCCGTACTGTCAGGCGTGTAACCACCTTGCTCAATTCACGCAGCCAAAGCACCGAGCTCGCAACAGCCGCGCAGCGCAGCCAATCGCTGAAGCTCAAGCTCGCCGTTGAAAACGCTTGCTGCAAAAACGGTACGTAAATCACAGCCACTTGCAACAAGAGCGACAACAGCACGGCACCCCACAACCACTTGTTAGAGAACAACCCGGCGAATGCACTACGCTCATCCGAACGCGCGTTGAAGACGGTGAAGAGTGAGAAGAACACCAGTGTAGTAAAAGCCATTGTTTGCGCGTAACGCATATTGCCTGAACCGTCGATCAGACCGCCAGGCAAACTAGCGTCGAGCACGAGCAAGGTCCCTACTGCCGTGATCGCGCCGACGAGGAAGATACCCAGCCACATTCTCCGAGTAATCACTCCTTCATTTCTCGGGCGCGGCGGTTTCTGCATCAGACCCGCTTCAGCTGGATCGACGCCGAGTGCGAGGGCGGGCGCACCGTCCGTCACGAGGTTGATCCACAGGATTTGTGTCGCCAGCAGCGGCAGCACTACGCCGCCACCACCTTCGGCCGTCAGGCCAATGGCGTCAGCTAACAGCACGCCGAAGAACATCGTCATTACTTCGCCGATGTTCGACGAAAGCAGGTAGCGCAGAAACTTCCGTATGTTAGAGAAGATGGCACGCCCCTCTTCTACTGCCGCTACTATGGTGGCGAAATTGTCGTCCGCCAGCACCATGTCGGCTGCCTCTTTGGAAACGTCCGTGCCCGTGATTCCCATCGCTATGCCGATGTCGGCAGTCTTCAAGGCAGGCGCATCGTTAACGCCGTCGCCCGTCATCGCCACCGTCGCGCCCGTACGCTGTAGAGCTTTGACGATCCGCAGCTTGTGTCCAGGGTTGACGCGCGCGTAGACCGACACTTCTTGAACTGTCCGCTCCAGCGTCTCTTCTGGCATCGATTCCAGTTCCGCACCCGTGATGGCTCGCCCGTTTTCAACGATGCCGAGTTCTTCCGCAATGACTGCGGCGGTCCTAGGATGATCGCCCGTAATCATTATCGGGCGAATGCCCGCAGCCCTGGCGCGAACAACTGCCTTCCTTGCCTCCTCGCGTGGCGGATCAATCATGCCGATCAATCCCAGGAAAATGAGTTCTTGCTCGATGCGTTCATCGACGTCCTCGCTCTTGAAGGCATCTTTCGACAGCGAGCGGAAAGCAACTCCGAGCGTGCGCAGAGCCTCTCCGGCTAGTTCTTCATTAATTTTCAAAATCTCCGCCCGACGTTCCGTCAGAGGTCTGATTTCACTTCCGACGAGTTCGTGCGAACAGCGCCCAAGCAAGATGTCCGGTGCGCCTTTAGTGAAAGCGAGCAGGCGCTCCCGTCTCTCGGCGTCCGTATGCGAACCGAGCATCTTGACACTCGTCTTCCAAACCGGCTTTGCGCGCCGCGACGATTAACGCGCCTTCGGTTGGGTCGCCCTGCACAGTCCAGCGCTCGCTATGCTCTTGCAACACTGCGTTGTTGGCGCGGTCGGCGGCGGATAGCGCTCGCACCAATTCCAGCCGCAGTGGACCATCAATAGCTCCTCCCCCATCTGTAAGCACTTCGCCTTCAGGAGCGTAACCAGTGCCATTCAAACGTACGCGCCCGCTTGCGGTGACGACCACGCGCACTGTCATTTCATTCTTCGTGAGTGTTCCGGTTTTATCGGAGGCGATCACGTTCGCCGAACCGAGAGTCTCGACGGCTGCGAGGTGACGCACGATGGCCTTTCTCCGCGCCATCCGCTGCACGCCGAGGGAGAGAACTGCTGTCACCACTGCGGGTAAGCCTTCAGGTACTGCCGCAACCGCGAGCGCCACACCTATGATCGTTACGATCATTACGACTGCAATCACCACAACGACGATGCCGAGAAGTTTACCCGTGCGGGCGAGTTCCTTTTGTAGCGGCGTGGTCTCAGTCGGAGCTTCCTTCAGCAGTCCGGCAATCAGTCCCATCTGAGTCTGCATCCCGGTCGAAGTAACCACTGCTTTCCCGCGTCCGTAGGTGGTCGCTGTTCCGCTGAAGATCATGTTGTGGCGATCGCCTAGTCCCACGTCTCCCGCAATCGGCTCTAGATCTTTTGCCACCGGCAGGCTCTCGCCGGTCAATGCGGCTTCCGCTGTTTGCAGCGCCGTAGATTGAAGAACGCGTGCGTCCGCTGGAATTGTGTCGCCCTCTTCGATAAGAATGATGTCGCCGGGAACGAGCTCCGCCGCTGGGATGCTTTGTCGGATGCCATCGCGAGTGACAGTGGCGTCCGCCGCCGACAGTTGCCGCAGCGCCGCCAACGCCTGCTCCGCCCGCGACGCTTGAATGTAGCCCATGATTGCATTGAGCAATACGACGGCGAAGATCGCCATTGCTTCATAAGGCAACGCGGAATCGCGCTCATACAGCCATAGCCCTGCGGAAATCAAGGTCGCGATAAGCAGCAGGATGACGAGCACGTCTTGGAACTGCGCGAGGAACTTTCTCCATGCCGGCACAGGCTTTTCCGCCGTCAACTCGTTCCGGCCGTATTTTTCGAGCCGCGCTCGCGCTTCCGCTTGGCTCAAGCCTAACCGGGGATCCGCATTGAGCGCAGCCAGAACCTCATCAGGCCTTTGCTGATACGCTTCCGTTGCTTTGCGTTGGACTTTAGCGGCGCTCATGACTGCTCATTAGTTTAGAGTCTCTCCTATCTTTTCTTTTAAACCTCCTATGGCGTCGCAGTTTAGCAAAGGTGCTTGTGTATCAATCCTAGAAGGTTTCTTATATGGTACACGAGTTACCCCGCGATTCGCTGCGCACGTGCTTAAGAACTCAACAGCTTCGGCAACGTCGCTGATGGAAGTTTTGAGAGCTATTGTCTTGAGGCATCAAGCCGGATCGCGTGTGACGAGGGCCA
>WNFK01252235.1_pt1 | contig 10712 bp, 9 predicted proteins | sample 5400281 | NCBI WGS metagenome assembly WNFK01 (sample SAMN13153350, study PRJNA577476) | soil metagenome | isolation source: 20 cm soil on Douglas fir-dominated hillslope | place: USA:California | collected 2013-09-17
GCTTTCCCGAAGGCGTGGCCTGCCTCTGGGAGGCCGTGGTGGGACGCGAGAAGCCGCGCTGGCCCCGACACTCCCACCACGACGACGGCATCGGACGGACCTGGGAGCTCAAGGACTCGCTGCCCGCACGCCGACGCTGCTACTACGGCAAGCTCCTGAAGGGACGCCCGGTGCTCGTTGCCCTCGATCTCTTCCCGGCCTTCTACGCGCTCGTGCGCGGGAAGCAGCGCGCGCGTGACTTCGCCGCGGAGTACCGGGCGGGGCGGATGTCGGCCACGGCCAAGCGGCTGATGGACAGCTTCTTCCGCGAGAGCCCGCAATACACCCGCGGCCTCCGGGCCGACACTTTCATGCTCGAGTCGTCGAAGACCCGCGAGTTCGAGCGGGCCATGGGCGAGCTGCAGCAGGGGCTGTGGATCGTCAAGACGGAGGAGCGCTATGAGCCCAGCTTCTCCTACCGCTGGGATCTTCTCGAGCGCTGGCTGCCCGACCAGGTCGCGGAAGGGCGGCAGCTCAGCCGGACGGCCGCGCTCGACCGGCTCCTCGCGCGCTACCTGGCCGGCGCCGTCTACTCCACACCCGCCCGCATGGCCCGCGTGTTAGGTCGCGGGACCAAGGAGACGGCGCAGGCGGTGGCCCGCCTCGCCAGAGCAGGCCAGGTCCGCGCGGAGGTCGAGGTGACGGGCTGGCCGGGCACCTGGGTGGTGAGAGCCTGATGGAGGCGCCTCCCGGCTTTCGCTACATCGACATCCATACCCATCTGCATCCCGATCGGCTCGGCCGGGCCATCCGGCGATGGTTCGCCGAGCGCTCGACGTGGACGCTCGCGCATCCGTCGGAGCCCGAGGAGGTGGCGGCCTATCTCGCCGGGCGAGGCGTGGAGCGCTTCGTCTATTTCTCCTACGCGCACAAGGCGGGCATGGCCCGGGATATCAACGCCTGGCTGCACGGTGTCCGGCCGCGTGTGCCCGCGGGTATTCCCCTGGGCACGGTGCATCCCGACGACCCGGACATGATGGAAGTGGCGGAGGAAGCGCTCATTCGTTACGGCTTTCCCGGCTTCAAGTTCCACATCAACGTGCAGCGCTTCTTTCCCGACGATCCCCGCGTGCTCCCGCTCTATGAGCGCCTGCTCGCCCTCGATCGATTCCTGCTCATTCACGTGGGCTCGGCGCCCTGGCCCAACGAGTACGATGGCTTTCCCCGCTTCGAGCGGGTGATGGACATGTTCCGGACGCTCAAGGTGGTGGTGGCCCACATGGGCTCCTTCGAGACGCGACAGTTCATGCATCTCATGGCGCGCTGCCCCAATCTCTATCTCGACACGACCATGGCCTTCGCCCCCATACACCACGAGTACCGGAAGATCGACACCCGGCTCAATCGGATCTCCGTCACCAACGACGAGCTCGTGCGCTGGCAGGACCGTATCGTCTTCGGCAGCGATTTTCCCATCCTTCCCTATCCGTACGAGGAGGAGCGGGAGGCGCTGTGGCTCCGCGACCTGCCGCGGCCCGTCTACGACAAGATCTTTCACGACAACGCCGCGCTCCTCCTGGGCCTCCCATGACCCTGGCCGCGCGGGTCATCCTCGACGCGCTCGGCGCGGGGGCGCGCGAGCTCCTTCAAGCCCTCAACGAGACGCTGGGCTCCGGACGGCCCGCGTGGCTCGTGGGCGGCGCCGTGCGCGATGCGTTGAGTGGAGCCCCCGTCCGCGATGTCGACCTGACCGTGCCGTCGGGAGCCATCGCCTTGGCGCGCGAGCTGGCGGGCCGCCTCGGCGCCGCCTTCGTCGTCCTCGACGAGAAGCGCGGCGCCGCCCGGCTGACGGGCGCGGACGGCTACGCGTGGCGCGGCCCCCAGGTCGATGTCGCGGACTTCCGGGCCCCTGATCTCGCCGGGGACTTGCGCGGGCGCGACTTCACCGTCAATGCCCTCGCCGTGCCTGCCGCCCAGCTCGCTCGATCGGGCGAGGCGTCCGTGGAGGACCCCACGGGCGGTCTCCACGATCTGCGCGGGCGACTCGTCAAGCTCTGCTCGCCCCGCTCCCTGGACGACGATCCCGTCCGGGTCCTCCGAGCGGCGCGGCTGGCCATCGGGTCGGGGTGGACGCTCGAACCGGGGATTGAGGAGGCGGCCACGCGCGCGGCGCCCGGCCTCTCGCGGGTTTCCGCGGAGCGCGTGCGCGACGAGCTGCTCGGCATCTTCGGCGAGCCCGCGTCGGCGGCGGGGCTGCGGTTCCTCGACGGCTGGGGCGCCCTCGCCGTGGTGCTGCCCGAGCGAGCCGCCATGAAGGAGACCACCCAGTCCGAGCCGCACCACTTCGACGTCTGGGAGCACAGCCTGCGCGCCGTCGAGGGGGCGGACCTGCTCGCGAGCCGGGCGCGCGAGCTCGAGCCATGGGGTGACGCCTTCGCGGCGCATCTCGACGAGATCCTCGGCGACGGAGCCACCCGGCGGGAGGCGCTCAAGCTCGCCGCACTCCTCCATGACATCGCCAAGCCGGAGACCCGCACCGTGGAGGATGGCCGCACGCGATTCCTCGGCCACGATGTGCGAGGCGCCGAGCGCGTGGGCGGGATCGCGGCCCGCTGGCGGCTCTCGGGGCGGCTCGCGGGCGCGCTCGAGCGCCTCGTGCGCCACCATCTCCGTCCCATGCACCTGGCCATGGCCGGCGAGATCACACGCCGCGCCCGTTATCGCTTCTTCCGGGATCTGGGCGACGAGGCCCTCGATGTCCTGCTCCTCGCCCTGGCCGATGGGGCGGCGCTCCGCGGCGATTCGCCGCTGAGCATCTGGGAGGGCGAGGGAGGCCGCGTGGTGCGCAAGCTGATGGCTGGTCACGTCGAGGAAGCGCGCGCGATCACCGCGCCGCCCTTGCTCGACGGCCGCGAGGTGATGCACGCCCTCGGGCTCGGCCCGGGGCCGGAGCTGGGAAGGCTCCTCGCTCTCCTCCGGGAGGCCCAGGCCGTGGGCGCCGTCTCGACGCGCGAGGGAGCCGTGGCCTATCTCCGGCAGCTGCGGCCCGGAAACCTTGACACCCCCGAGGCCATTCCATAAAGTAAGCGCTGCCCCTCAGTATCGAACGAGCCCGTTATTCAAGGAGGAACACATGGTGTGGACACGTCTCTGCGCGGCGCTCGCCGTCGCGCTCGTCGCCCTCGCGGCTCCCGTACCGGCCCCGGCCGCTCCTGAGGGCAAGGTGGTGATCGCCCAGGGTGTGGATCCCTCGACGCTGGATGCCATGAACCAGCAGGAGACGCCGGCCTCGGTGGTGGCGACCCACATCTACGACACGCTGGTGGAGCGTGACCAGAACCTCAAGGTCGTTCCCGCCCTCGCCACCGAGCTCCCGAAGCTCCTCGCGCCCACGGTGTGGGAGATCAAGCTCCGCAAGGGCGTCAAGTTCCACAATGGCGAGGACTTCAACGCGGACTCCGTGAAGTATAGCCTAGAGCGCGTCAAGGAACCTGCGATGCGAGGCAGCTCCAACTTCAAGCCTATCGACCGCGTGGAGATCGTGGACCCCTATACCGTCAAGGTCCACACGACCAAGCCCTGGCCGATCTTCGTGGTGGCGCTGACGCAACCCCAGGCCTCGATGTATCCGCCCAAGGCGTATGCGGGCAAGGATTCGCCCTACATCTCGAAGAATCCCATTGGCACCGGCCCCTATCGTCTGGTGCGCTGGAGCAAGGACGAGGAGATTCTGCTGGAGGCAGTGCCCAACCACTGGCGAGGGTCAGCCAGGATCAAGAACGTCGTCTTCCGCCCCATCCCCGACGATGCCGTGCGCGTGGCGGCACTCCAGAACGGGGAGGTGGACGTCGCCGTCAATATCCCGCCGCACATGGCGAACATCATCGCGAATCATCCGAAGATCTATCTGACCACTGCGCCGAGCGTCCGGACTATCCAGCTTATGTTCTACACGGCCCAGTATGACACCCAGAACAAGCTCGTAGGGCCGTACCAGGGTCCGACGGTGGACAAGCGAGTCCGGCAGGCCATCACGCTGGCGCTCGACGTGGACGAGATCATCAAGGGCGTGCTTGACGGCAAGGCGCAGCGAGTGGCAACCATGCTGCCCAGCATGCACTTCGGCTACGATCCCTCGCTCAAGCCCGTCAAGCAGGACGTGGCCAAGGCCAAGAAGCTCCTCGCGGAGGCGGGCTTCCCCAACGGCCTGGAGATCCAGCTCAACTCGCCCCAGGGCCGCTACGTGCGCGACAAGGAAGTGGCGGAGGCGGCAGCCGGGCAGCTCACCAAGGCGGGCATCAAGACGACGCTGAAGACCTTCGAGTTCGTGAACTACCTGAACAACATGGTGTACGTGCACAAGGCCGGACCGGTGTGGCTCATCGGTTGGGGCCAGGGCATGATGGACGCCGAGGGCATCTACGTGCCGCTCTTCCATACCGGCAGCCTGCTCAGCAACTACCACAACCCTGATTTCGATGGAATGGTGGATCAGGCGCAAACCATGATGGACGAGAAGCAGCGACTGGCCCAGTACCATCGCATCAACAAGCTCTGGCTCGACGATCAGCCTGCGGCCCCGCTCTACCAGCAGATCGACCTCTACGGCGCGAGCAAGCGGCTCAACTGGAAGGCGCGGAGCGACGAGCGGATCAAGGCCTACGACATGTCGCTCAAGTAGGATCGGGCAGGGCGCCCCGGGTCGCCGTCGCGCGGCCCGGGGCAGGCTATCCACGCGCAGCGTCGCGCGAGAACGGAAACCCTCGTGAGGAGGTCTCCATGAACTGGACTCGCATCGCGCTCGCGGCCGTGCTCGTCGCCGCGTTACCCGTGGCCGCTCCCGCCGCTCCCCCCGCCGTTCCCCAAGGCAAGGTGACCATCGCCCAGGGGGTGGACCCGACCACCCTCGATCCCATGAATCACCAGGAAACGCCGGCGGGAAATATCTGCCGGAACATCTTCGATACGCTGCTCGAGCGCGACGCCGAGCTCAAGATACAGCCGGCCCTCGCGCGCGAGATGCCCAAGCTCGTGGCCCCCACGGTGTGGGAGTTCAAGCTCCGGCCCGGCATGAAATTCCACAACGGCGAGCCGGTAGACGCGGAGGCGGTCAAGTTCAGCCTCGAGCGACTGGTGGACCCCAAGAACAAGATGCGCGGCGCTCCGCCCTTCGCGCCTCTCAGCCACGTGGAGATCGTGGACCCTCTCACCGTGCGCATCCACACCAAGGCGCCGTGGCCCATCCTCGACACCCAGATGAGCGCGCCCCAGGCTTCGATCGTGCCTCCCAAGTACTACCGGGACAAGGACACGGTGGCGGTGTCGCGGGCCCCCGTCGGATCGGGCCCCTACCGGTTCGTGCGCTGGGTCAAGGACGACCGCATCGAGCTCGAGGCGTACGAGCAATACTGGCGCGGTGCCCCCCGGATCAAGACGCTGGTGTTCCGGCCCATTCCCGACGACGCCGTGCGGGTGGCCGCGCTCCAGAACGGCGAGATCGACGTGGCCGTGAACATTCCTCCGCACATGGCCAACATCATCGCCAATCACCCCAAGCTCTTCCTCACCACCGCCCCCAGCGTGCGGACCATCCAGCTCATGTACTACACGCATCAGTACGACGCCCAGCATAAGCTGGTGGGGCCGTACCCGGGCCCCACCGCCGACAAGCGCGTGCGCTGGGCCATGAACTACGCGGTAGACGTGGACGACATCATCAAGAACGTGCTCGACGGCAAGGCCCAGCGCGTGGGGCTCATGCTGACCGATCGCCACTTCGGCTTCGATCCCGCTATCAAGCCCATCAAGCAGGATCTGGCCAAGAGCAAGCAGCTCCTGACGGAGGCGGGATTCCCGGGCGGCCTCGAGATCACTCTCAACTCGCCCCAGGGGCGCTACGTGCGCGACAAGGAAGTGGCCGAGGCCATCGCCGGGCAGCTGACCAAGGCGGGCATCCGCACCACCGTGCGCACGCACGAGTGGGTGCACTACTTCGGGAACCTTGCCTACAACCACAAGACGCCGCCCGTGTGGCTCATCGGCTGGGGTGGGGGGGCCTACGATGCCGAGACGGTGTACGTGCCGCTTTTCCGCTCCGGGCGCTTTCTCAGCAACTACTACAACGCCGACTTCGAGGGCATGATCGAGCAGGCGCAATCGACCATGGACGCCAAGAAGCGCTACGAGCTCTACCAGCGCATCAACCGTCTGTGGGTGGACGATGCCGCGGCCATGCCGCTCTACCAGCAGCTGGATCTCTACGGGGCGACCAAGCGGATGGCGTGGAAGGCGCGCGGCGACGAGGCGATCAAAGGCTACGACATGGGCCTCAAGTAGCGCGCACCAAGAGGCCGGGTTGGGCTAGAATAACTTCCGAGCGCGGCGGCGGAATCGGTTCGAAGTCCGTCGCCCCCGACGGTGCAGTGCGGGCGTAGCCGAGTGGTAAGGCGTCAGCTTCCCAAGCTGAAGACCACGGGTTCGATCCCCGTCGCCCGCTCCAGAAACGAAGACCCCCGGGATGGCGTCTCGGGGGTCTTCAACTTTGAGGGGAGGCCGCGACATGCCGAAGCCCGAGCTCGAGTTCTTCAAGCCGGATCGCATCGCCTGGGAGCCGGTGGCCGGCTCGGCCACGGGCGGGGCGGGGGGAGCCGGAGTGAGCCAGAAGATCCTCAGCCAGAGCGAGGATGGCGACGTCACGCGGCTCCTCCGGTTCGATGCCGGCGTGGAGACGTCGGAGACGATCACCCACGATTTCTGGGAGGAAGTGTGGATTCTCGAGGGTGAGCTGATGGACCTCGGCAAGCGTCAGACCTTCGCCGCGGGCATGTACGCGTGCCGCCCGCCCGGCATGGTGCACGGTCCCTACCGGGTGCCGAAGGGCTGCGTCACCTTCGAGGTGCGCTACTTCAAGCGCTGAGGCTCAGGCGGGCCCGAAGCCGACGGACGTCTCCTCTCCCTTCACGAGAGGACGGAAGCGCACGGGCAAGCCGGAGCGCAGCGTCTCGAACGGAATGTCCACGATGCGCCCGAGCAGGGACACGCCCTCGTCGAGCCGCACCACCGCCACCGCATAGGGGGCTTCACCTCCGCGCCCCCGCGGAGCCACGCGGATCACCGTGAACGAGGTGACGGCGCCCTTACCCACGAGCGGCACGGGCGTCCAGTTCCGCTCCTGGCACCCGGGGCAGAACTGCTTGGGCGGTATGGAGAGCTCCCCGCACTTGGCGCAGCGGATGCCGGTGAGCCGGCCCGCGCGGGCCTCTTCGAAGAAGTGCTTGAGCGTCAGCACGTTCTCGGTCACGGCCGACCTGACTCAGTGACGGCCGGCCTGGGCTCAGTCACGGCCGAAGAGGCTCACGAGCACGGTGGCCGTGTTGCCCCCGAGGGTGTGGGTGAGGCCCGTGCGCGCGCCGTCCACCTGCCGCGGGCCCGCCTCGCCCCGGAGCTGGGTGACGATCTCTGCGATCTGGGCGGCGCCCGTGGCCCCGATGGGATGGCCCTTGGCCTTGAGGCCGCCCGAGGGATTGACGGGAATCTTGCCCCCGAGGCTCGTCCATCCTTTCTCCGCGGCCACGCCGCCCGTACCGGGCTCGAAGAAACCGAGACCTTCGGTGGCCACGATCTCCGCGATGGTGAAGCAGTCGTGAAGCTCGACCACGTCCACGTCGGCCGGCGTCTTGCCCGCCTCGCGGTAGGCGGCGGCGGCCGCCCGCTCCGTGGCCATCACGCGAGAGAGGTCGCGCTTCTCGGCCATGAACATGGTGTCGGTGGCCGCCTGGCTGGACAGGGCCCATATTGCGCGCGGCCGCTTCCGGGCCACCTCCTCGGACGCGAGGACGAGAGCGGCCCCGCCGTCGGTGAAGGGGCAGCAGTCGAAGAGCTTGAGGGGGTCGGCGACATAGGCGCTCTTGAGCACCGTCTCGAGGGTGATCTCCTTCCGGAACTGCGCCTTGGGATTGAGGACACCGTGCCGGTGATTCTTCACCGCCACGTGGGCCATCTGCTCCTCGGTAGTCCCGTACTTCTCCATATGGGCGCGCGCGATCAGCGCGAAGACTCCGGGAAAGGTCAGGCCCACCGTCTGCTCCAGCGAGGCATCCGAGCAATAGGCGAAGTACTCGGTGGCGGCGTCGGTCGGGATATTGAGCACGCGCTCGGCCCCACCCACGAGCACCACGTCGGAGATGCCGGACGCGACTTCCATCATGGCGTGGCGGAACGCGGCATGGCTGGTCGCGCAGGCATTCTCGAAGCGGGTGGTGGGGATGGTGGGCAGCCCGAGCAGGGTGGCGGCGAGCGGTCCCATGTGGAGCTGCCGCTCACCCTCGCCGCCCGTGACGTTGCCGTAGTAAAGAGCCTGGATGGCCGCGGGGGACACCTCGGCGTCGCGTATCGCATCGGCAGCGGCCTCGGCGAAGAGCTCGGCGCTCGTGCGATCGTGCTTTCCGAATTTGGTGACGCCCACTCCGATGATGGCGACGCGGCGCATTGACCCTCCCGGGGACGGAAATTATTGTCTCGATGCATCATGATACCCGGGCGCGAGAGGAGTCAAGTGCTACTGGCCGGGCTCCCGGACACCGTGATAGGGTTCGTGTTCATGAAGGGAGTCTCGGCGTGACCCTCGAGGAAGGACTGGTGGCGGTCCTCGCGGCGGTGGCCGGTATCCTCCTCTTCATCGGCTTGGCGCAGGCCCTCGAGCCCCCGCGGCCCGCGCGCCGCCGCCGGACGAGCCCTCCCGCGGACGCTCCGCAGAGCCCGGCCGCTCCCGTCAAGTCACCGGTGGTCATGGAGCTGCCTCCGCGCGCGCCGTATACGGGACCGGAGCGCCGACGCTCGCCGCGTCCGGGATCGCGACCGCGCGCGCGCATCGTGCCGCCCGCCCCGGCCGCGGTCACGCTGGAACAGGAGCTGCCCGATCAGGCGCCCCTCGAATTCGTCGCGCCTGCTCCCGCACCCGCCGACCGTCCGCCCCTCCTCTCGCTGGCCGCAGAGCCCGCTCCCGCGGTCTCACTCGACCCAGCGGTGGAGGCCGTCGAGCGCGCGCTGGCCCGACAGCGCGAGGGACAGCACGCCGAGGCCATTGAGGCGGCCTTGTCCCATCTGGAATCCGCGGAGGAGGCGGAGGCCGATCAGCCGGGGTTTGCGCGGGCGGCGCTGTGGGTGCTCGTGGGCATGTCTCGGCACGCCCTCGGCGACGTGGAGGGGACGCAGGAAGCTCTCGAGTCCGCCGTACGCGCGGCGCCCGACGGGGTCTCCGAGGGATGCCCGGAGCGTATCACCGCCCTCGCCGCGCCTGCCGCGCAGGAGCTCCTCGCCGCTGCGGACCGCATGTCTCCCGCCTCCGCGGAGCGGGTGCCTCTCCTCCGCATGGCCGTGCTCTGGCTGGAATGGCGCATCGTGGCCGCCCCCGCCACCGGGGAGGTCTCCGAGCTTCTGGACAAGGCCCGCGAGACGCTGTGGGAAGGCTATGCGCTGGCCGGACGCGGCCTGCTTCAGCGGCGGCAGTTCGCTCACGCCCGCCGTCTCGTGCGCGAGGCCCTCGACTCCGAGGATCTGCCCGCGACCCGGCGCGCGCCCCTTCTTGCCCTCGCCGCCCAGGGCGTGGTGAGGCAGATCGGCCGGCTCGTGGCCACCGCGCGCGGGAGGGAGACACCGGAGCCTGACGCGCTCGACGCGCTGGAGCGGGCGCGCGAGATCCTCGTGGCGACATCGGTCGAGTCCATCGCGCCGCGGCGCTGGCACGCGGCGAAACGCCGTATCTGGAACGGCTACATGCGGCTGGCCCGCCGGCAGATCGAAGGCTTCGAGTTGGAGGACGCGGTGCGTCCGCTCCTGCGCGCCCTCCTCATCCGTGATCTCGACCTCGGTCTGGAGAGGAGAACCCGCGAGCTGCTCGCCCGCACCATCGAGCGCATCGCGGACCGCGCCGGAGAATCCATCGGCCGTCTCCTCAAGGCGGGCGACCGGGACGCGGCCATGCAGCGCTGGCAGGATGTGCGCGGCCTCATCCAGAAGGCGCGCGACCAGGGCCTGTCGCACGAGGAGCTGGCGCAGGCGTTCAGCCGCGCCCGGCAGATGCTCGAGCAGATCGAGTCGGTCAAGCGATGATGAGCGGGCTCGGGCCCGCCCTCACCCTCGGTCAGATGCTGGACGGGGCAGCGGCCCGTGATCCCGCGCACGAAGCGATCGTGTTCCGCGACGAGCGCGTGTCCTACGGCGAGCTCAAGGCGCGCGCCGACGCGTTCGCCCTGGGCCTGGTCACCCTCGGGTTCAGACGGGGCGATCACGTCTGGATGCCCAATTGCGTCGAGTGGAACATCGCGCATCTCGGCATCGCCAAGGCGGGCGGGGTCACCGTCACCTGCAACAGCCGCTACAAGGCTCTGGAGGTCGAATACGTCCTGCGTCAGTCCGACGCCAAGGCGCTTATCCTCGCCGACCGCTTCGACGCGGCGGGCGTCGACTATCTGGAGCTGCTCCGGGAGATCTGTCCCGCCGACGCTTCGAGCCTGCGACTGCCCGCCCTGCGCCACGTCATCGTGCTGGGCGAGCGCGTGCCCGCGGGTGGCCGGTCCTGGGCGGAGGTGGAGGCGCTGGGGCGGGGGAGTGATCCCCGCGTGCTCGAGGGCATTGTTCAAGCAGCGTGCCTACGCCGTCGAAAACCTCGCCCTGAAACTAGCAGGATCCTGACAACCTCGCAGGCCGCGGCCTCCTAGTGCTCGCGGGTGAGG
>WNFK01181242.1_pt1 | contig 10706 bp, 12 predicted proteins | sample 5400281 | NCBI WGS metagenome assembly WNFK01 (sample SAMN13153350, study PRJNA577476) | soil metagenome | isolation source: 20 cm soil on Douglas fir-dominated hillslope | place: USA:California | collected 2013-09-17
GGATGTCGTCCGAGCCCGGTTGCCTGCGTGCTTTGCTCGGCGTCCGCCGGCAACACCGACTCCAGCTTTTCCGCCGAAAGCAATACGCGCCGCTGCCCGGACGCCACGTCCACGGCCCAAAGCTCCGTCTTTCCTGTTTTTCCGGTCGCATTGCTCTCAAAAAAGCTGATCTGCTTTGAGTCCGGCGTCCAGGCAATCCCCCGCGTCAAGCGTCCGCTCAAGCTGGGCTCGCTGTAAATGCGATCTACGGTTAGGGGTTTGGACGAAGCAGGCGTCGCCGTGGCGGCGCGCGCCCCAGGCTGTTGTTGCGCCGCGCAAACAAGCGGAGACGTCGCACAAACAAGCAACAAGATAAAGCGATCCACACCTATGCCGACCAAGCGCCGCATGAACCCTCCTCAACCGGCCCATAGTTTAACGCGACCGCTCGCCATCGTGTGGGGCGCAGCGTGCCCCTCCGTAGCGCCCAAGTTACTGCTCAAATGCTGGAACTCCCCCTGATTAAAAGTTAGTATGTCCGCCAGCTACAGGCCGGGAATCGCCGGTCAAATGAGGACAATCATGATTACACGACGTGAGTTTCTCGATGCGCTTGCCGTCAGCGCGGCGGGATTGGCCGTGGGAACGACGGCGAAAAGTTATGACCGCATCCTCGGTTCCAACGATCGCCTGAACTTCGCGGTCATCGGTCTCAACGGCCGCGGTTACGCTCACCTTGCCGGGCTCAAAGCGAACAAGAGCGCTGCCCGCATCTCGCACGTCTGCGATGTCGACAGCAACATCCTCAAGAAGTTCGCTGACGCAGTGCAGCAAGAGCTGGGCGAGGCCCCTGCGGCGGAAAAGGATTTTCGCAAAATTCTAGAGCGCAAAGATGTCGATGCCATCACGATCGCCACTCCCGATCACTGGCATGCACCAATGGCTATCGCCGGCCTGCAAGCTGGCAAGCACGTCTACGTGGAAAAGCCCTGCAGCCACAATCCCGCCGAGGGAGAGCTGCTGGTGCAGGCGCAACTGAAGTACGGAAAGCTCGTGCAGATGGGCACCCAGCAGCGCTCTTCACCTCACACAATCGAGGTCGTCGAAAAAATTCGCGAAGGGGTAATCGGCCGTCCTTACTTCGCAAAAGCCTGGTATTGCAACGTAAGAAAATCCATCGGCACCGGCAAAGCAGTGCCCGTCCCGGCCCACCTCGATTGGGATTTGTGGCAAGGTCCGGCGCCACGCCAGCCCTACAAGGACAATCTGCACCCGTACAACTGGCACTGGTTCAAAATCTATGGCACGGGCGAAACGCTCAACAATGGCACGCACGAAGTCGATGTCTGCCGCTGGGCGCTGGGCGTCGATTATCCGGAACGCGTCACCGCATCGGGCGGCCGTTACCAGTTCAAAGACGATTGGCAGTTCTACGACACTCTTGTCACCAGTTTCGAGTACCCAGACAAGACCTTGTCCTGGGAAGGGAAGAGTTGCCAGGGAATGAAGTATTACGGCCGCGATCGTGGCTCACTAATCATGGGAACCACCGGCACCGTGCTCGTCGATCGCGACGGCTACGAGATCTACGATCTCAAAGGAAATAAGACCGGCGAATTCAAGGCTGGCAGCACAACCTCGTCCTCTGACCTCCAAGGCCGCGACTCCATGACTGATACGCATTTCGCAAACTTCATCGCGGGCATCCGCAAAGGCGAAAAGCTAAACGCACCCATCGCTGTCGGCAATGTCGCCGTAACGATGCTGCAGCTTTCCAATATCGCCTGGGAAGTCAACCGCGAGCTGCATCTGGACACGAAAAACGGCCGCATCCTGAATGACTCTGCAGCGATGAAGATGTGGGGGCGCGACTACGAAAAGGGCTGGGCGCCGCATGTCTAAGGCGCCGCGTTGCCTGCCCGCTGATTAGCCGCAAATAAAAAACACTTCATCCCGCCGCGATTTCGCGCGTTCCGGTGCGCTCGTCGCGGCAGCGTACGCTGTTTCGCCCGATCTCTTCGCCCTGGCCCGGTTAAGCCCATCCGCCAACGAAGCTTCGCCGATTCGTTTCGGCGTGGCCAGCTACACGTTTCGCAACTTCACCCGCGCGCAGATGATCGGCTTCCTGAAGCAACTCAATGTGCTCGCGCTGAACGCGAAAGACGTGAAAGATCATCTCCCAACCGATGCGCAGCAGGAAGCAGCCGCGCTGGCCGACTATGCCGCGGTCGCCATCAAGCCTCACGCCGCCGGAACCATCTATTTCCCCAAAGACGAAGACGCCGACATCCGCAACAAATTCGATTACTGCAAACGTGCGGGCATCGCCGTCATTGTCGCCGGCGACCCCGCACCGGAAACTCTCCCGCGAATCGAAAAATTCGTGAAGGAATACGACATCCGCTTCGCAATCCACAATCACGGTCCGGAAGACAAGCTCTGGCATTCGCCGCTGGACGTATTGAAGGCCGTAAAAAATATGGATCCGCGCATGGGCTGTTGCATCGACGTCGGGCACACGGCTCGCGCCGGCACGGATGTAGTTCAATCCATCAAAGAAGCAGGCCCGCGGCTCTTTAACCTTCACATCAAAGACCTGACCAGCTTCCAGAACAAAGAGAGCCAAGTCGCCGTCGGCGAGGGCAACATGCCCGTGCGCGAAATCTTTCAAGCCCTGATCGCCATGAAGTACAACGGCTTCGTCGATCTCGAGTACGAGATTCACCCCGACGATCCGATGTCAGGCGTAATCGCCAGCTTCGCCTACATGCGAGGCGTCCTCGCGGGCCTCGGATATCCCAGCAGGAGCTAAGAGGAATTCGACGAACGCCGCGGGCCTGTATTTTCTCTACTCAGTTCACGACTGAAGCCCGCCTATTTCCCATCATGCCCAATTGGCACGAAGTGACTTGCGGAACGATGGTCAGCGGATGGTCTGTACGTGCTAGTAGTCCCATGGGGACACGTTTATGGTCACGACTCCGCGCCCGAAGTCCCCGGCACAGCTAGCTGCGGTCGGTTCAAATTTGTAGCTGAAATGGAAGTTGTTGTCGGTCGGCAGATTCGGCAGGGCGATAATGCTTGCTTTACTCCCCGCATCGGTAAGGCTAAACGCGTCACCAATCGCATGCCCTGATAAAGCCAGGGAACTGATACACGGCGAATTCATAATGGTCGCCTTTCCAGTTAGATTGAAGCTGGCATCTTGTCCGAGTTCAACGGAAATAGTCGGAGGTATCATCAGCGGATTCGAGACCGAGTTGAACGTCCCGCTGTAGGTAGAAACGGCCGGCGAAGGGCCGAATGGATAATTCGCCGTAGATGCAGTCCAAGTCCCGGAATCGCCCTGACTATCAGCGTAGGTCCCGGCAAGACCGTTTACGGTCTCCGCGCCAACCATCGTGACCGTGTTGGTCCCAGCCGTGCTCGGAAAGGAAATCATCATCGTCACATTCGTGCCGCTTACCGTTCCGCTCGGAGTGATAGAAACACCCGAAGCATCATTGCCTTTGCATTGCGACAAATCATTCGATGGGCAGACGAGAGTATTTGCAGTTCCGGCAAATGTCGTTCCCGTTTGCGCAAACTTTGTATAGACATTTGTCGTTCCCTGCCCCTTAGAGGAACTCAGCACCATATTATATTGACCAGTAACACTCGCATTCTGAGCGGCTGGAGTTGAGGGAGCAACCGGAGTCGTAAGAGGTGCCTGACTCCCACCGCCGCACCCCGCGAACGCAACCACCAGGCTGATAAATGCTAGAACCGCAAGCCGTGTGCTTTGTCTCATTCGTCCCATGCTGATCTCCTTTACGCCTCGACTCCCTGTGACAAGAGCGACCGCACTCCTCGCATAGTGAGCGGGGAATTCAATTCGTTACACCTGAGCGGGCGTGTTGCTATTTCTTTCGAGCATCAACTCGCCCGAGTGGGCTGACAGTGACGCGAAGTGATTCACGACGCAATAGGAGGCGTATTGTCTGTGCGTGGTTTGTTTCTGTTTGTTCAGGTCTCTGAATTCAGAGGACTTGCCGAGCGACGCATTTGGTTGGGCACGTGTGCGTTCGGCCCGATTGCCAGTAAGACAATTGGTGATAGACTACCGCCACAGTTGGAAATCTGCCATGGAAGCCCCTGCCCGAAACCACAGGACGCGCTTCGGCGCCTTTGAAGTGGATTTGCGTTCGGGCGAGTTGCGCAAGCACGGCATCCGCCTGAAGCTTCAGGACCAACCCTTCCAGGTGCTTGCCCTTCTGCTGGAGCATCCAGGTAACGTGGTTACGCGCGAGGAACTCCGTCAAAAACTATGGCCTGCCGACACTTTTGTTGACTTCGATTCCGGCCTGAACAGCGCCGTTAAGAAGCTGCGCGACACTCTGGGCGATTCAGCCGAGCAACCCCACTACATTGCCCGCACCGGCCGCGGTCCCAGAAAGTCTCGCGCCACTTCTCCCCTCGGAGGCAACACCGAAGCTTTGGAATAAGACGCGCTTTGTCGTTGCGGCTGGTGTTGCAGTCTTCCTCATTGTTACCGCCCTGTTTACGTGGCGCGTCTTTTTTGCTCGGCCCACGCTGACCGGAACCGACGTCATCCTCCTCGCAAATTTCGTCAACAAGACCGGTGAGCCCATCTTTGACAACTCTTTGGACAAAGCCCTCGAAGTCAAACTGACCGAGTCACCCTTTTTGAGCGTGTTGCCGGAAACAGACGTCCGCGGGACGCTGCGCACAATGCGTCGTGATCCAACAGAACGGGTGACGCAGGAATTGGGTATCGAAATCTGTAAACGGCGGGGACTCAAAGCCGTGGTGGTGCCGGAAATCGCCGCCTTCGGGAGCAGATATCTGATCACTCTCGAAGCGATCGACGCGCAGAGTCAAAAGTCCATCGCCCGGCGGCAAGAGGAAGCGGAGAGCAAGGATAAGGTGATCGCCGCGCTGGGCAAAGCGGGTTCGCAGTTGCGAAAGCAATTGGGCGAAAATCTAAGCTCTCTCGAGAAATACGACGCTCCTCTTGATGTTGCGACTACAAGCTCGCTAGAGGCCTTGCAAGCCTTCAGCACGGGCCAGGCGCTGTATGGCTCCGGAAAGCGCCGCGAGGCCATTCCTCTCTTTGAACGGGCTGTGGAACTGGACCCCCAGTTCTGTTCTGCTTACGGTGCGCTCGGCAGAACATATCACAGTGTTGGTGACGAGCAATCTTCCAGGAAGAGTTTTGCCAGAGCCTTCGAGCTAAAGGATGGGCGTCTCACGCAGGAAGAAAAGTTTGAGACTACTGCGCATTATCACGCGGCAATAACAGGGAACCTGGAGAAAGAAACCGCTGTGCTAATTTTGTACAAGCAGGCCTATCCCCGCAGCGTGAGCGCTTCCACCATGATGGGAATCGCTGACGTTTTTTTGGGCAGAGTCGAAGAGGCTCTGCAAGAGTTCTATTGGACGATTGACCACTCCGCGGTTCCCTCCTCTGCGGCCTACTTTAACGCAAGCCAGGCCCTCGTATACCTAGGCCGTTTTGACGAAGCCAAGAAAATGCTGGACCAATGGCGCCAGAAAGGTTCGTTCACTCCATTTCAAACGGCGTTGCGCTACCGAATCGCTTTTCTAGAGAATGACGCACAAACTATGGAACGTCTTGTCCGAGACGCCCCAGCGGATGAGATACCTTTGCTCCATTTGCGGGAGGAGCTCGCGTTTTTTCGCGGCGACTTCAGCCAACTCCGTTCGCTGAATGAAACCGTAGTGAACCAACAAAGCCGCGCGAACCGAATGGGAAACGCTGCCTACGAGCTTACTTGGCATGCCGGTGTTGAATCGTATGCGGGAAACTCTTCTTTGGCGCGCAAGCTCCGCCGGCAAGCCAATAAAGCGAGTAGTGACAGCGCGTTAGCACTTATGGAATGCGCCAAAGCTCTGGGGGACATTGGCGACGCGATACAGGCTCAAGCGTTGGCCACGAAGCTGGATCGCTTGTTTCCTGAGGACACATTCCAGCAGAACGTGATACTTCCGGTTATTCGTTCAATCAGCGAGCGCCAGCGCGGAAACGCCATTAGAGCGGTGGATTTGCTCGCCCCTGTCACGCAGTATCGGAATGTGCTGGTTTTCTACCATCGGGGGCAGGCTTACATGGCTGCGGGAGAGCCCGCGAAGGCTGCCACTGATTTCGAGACGCTCATCAGTCATCGCGGCTGGCCCGAATGGCACATCTTCGCGCCGTTGGCGCAACTGGGTCTCGCCCGGTCCTATGCCATGCAAGGCGACCGTGAGAGCAGCCGTAAAGCCTACGACGAATTCTTCACGACTTGGAAAAACGCGGACCCGGATATTCCGATACTCCGTCAAGCCAAAGGCGAATACCGAAAACTTATCGCAACCGCATCTACCGCCGCTTCAGCATCGAGGACAGAGGAATAGGCTTCAACCTGGAGGCCAGCGAAACGCGCGCCCGCCCAAAAGATGCAGATGCAGGTGAAAAACGGACTGGCCCGCACCCTCTCCGCTGTTTACCACTGTTCGGTACCCTTGGAGCAGATTCAGTTTGCGTGCGAGTTGCGCCGCCACGAGCTGTAGTTTCCCGAGAACGCTCTGATCTTCAAGTGTCGCGTCACTAAGCGAAGCAAAATGCTTGCGTGGGCAAATCAAAATGTGCGTGGGCGCCTGCGGGCCAATGTCTTCAAAGGCGAACACTTCTTCATCCTCGTAGACCAATTTCGCCGGGATTTTCTTCGCCGCGATTTTGCAAAACAAGCAGTCAGCGCTCATTGCTTTCTCCCTGAGCTCCCGCCATCGTCCAGTCGCACCACGATGGGCTTGATCCCTTCGCGATTGCGCAGCTGCTCGCCGAAGTGTTGTGCCGCGTCCTCTCCGGGAACCTTGCCCACGCGTACCCGATAGAACAATCCATCAGGCGAGTCATACGGTTGAATAAAAATCGGCGAGTATTCCGCATTCAGCCGCTCGCGCAACCGCTCCGCGTTCCCGCGTTCGCGAAACGCCCCAACCTGCACCGTAAAAAATCCCGACGTAGGATCGATGCCCGGCGACAATATCTCCAGCCGCACCGGCACTACGCCAGGCCCGATGGAATCGATCTCCTGCGCCGCCGCCATCGATAAATCAATAATCCGATTGTCCACGAACGGACCGCGATCCGTGATCCGCACCACGGTCGATTTGCCATTGCTCAAATTCGTAACGCGCACCACCGTGTCAAACGGCAGCGTGCGGTGCGCCGCCGTCAGCTTGTGCATGTCGTAGATCTCGCCATTCGAAGCGCGCCGCCCGTTAAACGGAATGCCATACCACGACGCGTTGCCCTGCTCGGTGTATCGAGACATCGCCGGATTCGGCGCCGGGATGTCGCGCTTCGCGGACTTGCCGGGATCATTCGTCATCGGCGTTTTTGTTCCGGCCCCGCTGCCGCGCTCTACCTTTCCTGGCTGCTCCGCACTGTTCGATGGCTCCGTGGTGTCAGGTTGTGCCGGTTCTGGGCGGTTCGCCACCGTGTGGCGCGATCCGCAACCGGAAACGAACCCAACACAAAGCAAAGAGAAGCCGCAGAATTTGCGCAGCCGTCGCGGGGAGATTCGCAAGTGTCCGGCGCCGCCCGCACATTGCGGCAAGGTCATGATTGCGGATTCGAAGGGGGTGGGTTCGCGTTGCGTCGCGCGGCCATGCGTGCTTCCAGTTTGCTGGCCGCCTCACTCAATTTTACGGAAACCTCGCGCAGGAATTCCGCGCTGCGCCTCTCCGTTTCCGGCGCAACCTCCTGCTCAATATAACGGCGCAGCCGTGTCAACTCTTCGTCGATACGCTTGCCAAACTCTTCAAATTTGTCCATAGGTGTGTTCGCCGGACCCGGCGTGGCGATTTCGGTATTATAGGAACGCTCCGCGAGCGCCGCAAGCGTTCCGCGCACGGCGCAAGGAGGAGAGTTGGCGCTTCCCTATCAATGGCAATATCGGCTCGAACGCTGGAAGGCCACGCTGCAAAGTTTCTTTGGCGGCGGCAACAAGCAACCGCGCCCACAACTCTGTCCCAATTGCGGTTCGCTGGTAGGAGTCAACGCCACGCGCTGCCACAATTGCGGCACAAACCTGAAATTTTCCATGGCCGCGGTCAATCGCAGTCTCTCCGGAGTTTTCAGCGGCCCCGCGCCGGTGACCACCGCTCTGCTGGTTGCGAACGTATTGATGTTCGGTGTGGAGTGGATGGCTCTTGCCGCGGAGGGTGGCGGCGGTGGCCTCAGCATTCTGTGGGGCGTGGGGGGTACCGCAGCGTATCGCTTGGGATTGAGCGCGCCATACGGAATTTACGTTCAGCATCAGTGGTATCGCCTCGTCACCGCAATGTTTCTGCACGGCGGGTTGATTCATATCGGGTTCAACATGATGTCGCTGATGCAGCTTGGTCCGGCGCTCGAAGAACTTTATGGCTCGGCCCGTTATTTCTTCCTCTACATTCTCACCGGTGCGTTCGGATTTCTCGTGAGCTCCTTTATAGGACACTACTCGCTCGGGGCCAGCGGTGGTCTGCTTGGGCTCGTCGGTGCGATGCTGGCCATCACTACGAAGCGTGGCGGCTCGTACATGCGTGAGCTGCGTTCCCGTCTGATCAGTTCCGTTGTGATTCTTTTTGTGCTGGGATTGATGGGCATGGGAATCGACAATTGGGCGCATGGGGGAGGCTTGGCGGCAGGATTTGTGCTCGGCAAAATATTTCCGGATCGCCAGCCCATGAACGTCCGCGAAAAGCAGATCGCGAATGCGCTCGGATGGCTGGCGGGACTCGCTGTGATTGCAAGTTTCGCGTTGATGATTTTGCACTATCGCGATCCGCTCCCAGGGCAAGCCTAGCGGGCAAGCCTAGTTGGGAAGCCTGCTTGTTGGGTGCGCCGGCGAACTCAGGCTGCGCGCTATGCTGACGGAATAATGAAAAGCCGATACCGTTGCGAGCGCGGCAACGAGGTAGATCAGAATTTGCTTGATGCTTGCGAGCAGCGCGCTGGGGTAAGCCGCACCGAGAACCACGGTGAACACCAAAACAATTTGACAAAATGTCGTCAGCTTGCCCAACAGGCTCGGCGGAAATGGGCGGTAGCCCCAAATCAAGATGATCACCACAGCTACTATGAGGATAAGAACATCGCGACTGAGCACGATGATGGTGAGCCACCAGGTAATTTCCTTCTTGAAAGCCAAAATCACAAACGAGGACGAAAGCAACAGTTTGTCAGCGATTGGGTCGAGGTATGCGCCGAGTGAGGAACGCTGATTGAGCTTGCGCGCGAGCAGGCCGTCAATGCCGTCGCTGAGTCCCGCCACCACCAGTACCGCGAGCGCCCAGCGGTAGTGTTCGTACGAAATCAAAATCAAGAAAATTGGCAGGAAGCCGAGGCGCAACAGCGTGATTTGATTGGGAACCGTCCAGATGCGGCCTTTCATTGGGCTTGATGATAACTCATTGTGCTTGCCATAACGCAGTTCAGGCGAACTGCGCGAGGTAGTCGATCAGGCGGCGGCCGATCTTGCGAGCGAAAAGTTCATCCATTGAGGGGATGGAGCCGGTGGGCTCATCGAGTGTGATGCGCTCGACGCGCGTCATCGGGAAAAAAAGTGTGGGGACGCCGACGCGTTCGCCGTCCGGTTCATTGAGCTGGCGAATGAAGTGATCGAACGAATTGAGGTCGATGCCGCGCAGCGTAACTCCGGCGGTGTTGACGGCCAGAAGCTCGCCCCAGATTTTTTCCTTTGGGCTGTGCAAGCTGACTACAACGATGGAGTGTGGATCCATGGATGAAGTTGGTGTCTTTTTCCAGCTTACCAAAAATTATCTTCCGTCCTTGAACTGCGTTCCTGGCGAGCAACTCAGTCGTCGGAGCACAGCCTGAAGGCCGTGCCACTGTGACGCCTCATTTGGCATGTTCGTAGGCCTGGTTTAGCCACCACAATGCGTCGCGGAAGTCGGCTTCGGAATTTAGCTCGAAGGTGAACCATTTCGCGCTGGGCACCGCGTTTTCGAGATCGATGCGAGTTTCTTTTCTGGCGCGAGCCAGGAGTTCAGGCGGCATAGGTTGGATTCGGAAGATGAGCGAGTTTGGATTTTTGATCGCACGGGTGACCGGCAAGGCGGCAAAGATGTTTTTCCCGCGATAGAAGCCGCGCAAGCCGAACATGGGACGCGTTGTGACCTTGGGCCATGTGTTTAGTTCGTTGCCGAGCATGGCGGACAATTGCTTCATTTCCTCGCTGGTGCGAGGCATCCTTGGGCGCGGGCGTTTTGCTGGCTTGCTTTTCATCTCGATTCCCTACCCAACTAAAGCTGATGCCATTGTTGTGTCCGTAAAAGCGGCGGCAAGACCGCCGCACTCCAAATTACGTGGGCATCGGGCGCGGACCGTTTGGCGGCAGCAGGAGCCTGGGCTCTGTTAAGGATTGCACTTGGGCCAGCGTGGCGTTTGGCGCTAGTTCGCGGAGCAGCAGACCTTCCGGTGTGACGTCGATCAGAGCTAGCTCGGTGACGATGTGGTCGACCACTTGGAGGCCGGTTAGCGGGAGGGAGCACTTTTTCAGGATTTTGGGTTGGTTGTCGCGGGTGGCGTGCTCCATAGCAATGTAGACGCGCTTGGCGCCGGCGACGAGATCCATTGCGCCGCCCATGCCTTTCAGCATTTTGCCGGGGATGGCCCAGTTGGCGAGGTTGCCTTTTTCGTCGACTTGCAGCGC
>WNFK01247327.1_pt1 | contig 10706 bp, 10 predicted proteins | sample 5400281 | NCBI WGS metagenome assembly WNFK01 (sample SAMN13153350, study PRJNA577476) | soil metagenome | isolation source: 20 cm soil on Douglas fir-dominated hillslope | place: USA:California | collected 2013-09-17
TTGTTATAATGAGACAGACGGTCCTTGATCTTACGTGGCTCCGCTCGCCGGCTGTGATTTCAAGCCGCCGCGCGTTCTCAGAGAATGAGCTTTATGCCCGCCTGAGTGGTCCGCGTGCGCGGACCATGACAGCTTTTTATTTGTCGCTCCCAAAAAAGCAACGGCCCGGAGGGGATCTCCGGGCCGGGCGTTGGAGGGGTAGAGGCTTTATCGTTACGCGGCTTTTTTGACGAGGGCGCTTTCGACGCGTTTGACGGCGGACGGCTCGTCGATGCGCTCGATGGCGGCGACTTCGCGCGCCATGCGGGCAAGAGCGGCTTCATAGAGCTGACGCTCGCTGTAGGACTGCTCCGGCTGGCCGGTGGCGCGATGGAGGTCGCGCACCACTTCGGCGATCGAAACGAGATCGCCCGAATTGATCTTGGCCTCGTATTCCTGGGCGCGGCGGCTCCACATCGTGCGCTTGATGCGGGCGCGGCCTTTGAGCGTGTTCAGCGCGGTCGCCACCACGTCGGGGCTGGAGAGCTTGCGCATGCCGACGGCCTTCGCCTTCAGCGTGGGGACGCGAAGGATCATCTTGTCCTTCTCGAAGGCGATGACGAACAATTCGAGATTGAGCCCGGCGACTTCCTGCTGGTCGACCTTCTGGATGCGCCCGACGCCATGGGTCGGATAGACCACGAAGTCGCCCGACTTGAATTCGAGCTTTTTCGCCAGCACCGCCGGCTTCGCCGGAATCGGTTTCGCCGCGACAGCCACCGGTTTGACCACGGGTGCGGGCTTCATGGACGGCGGCATGGGTTTGGCCGGCGGCGGGACCGCTTTTACGACAGGGGCCATGGCCTTAGCCACAGGAGCCGGCTTTGCCGGCGGGGCCTTGGGGGGCACGGATTTGGACTGGACCGCCTTTACCGGGGCTGCTTTGAGAGCGACGGCAGGGGTCTTCTTCTTCGTAAGAGTCGTCATAAGAACCTTTCTTTTGCGTGGCCGACGGTCACGAGCCGAACTTTGGGTGCCGACGAGGTTCCCGCAAGTGCGAAACGCGACCGCACACAGGCCCATAAGGGCCAGCGCCCGCCTTTCTTCTTGCCGAAACTGGAAACCTCCGCGGCTACGCTCACGCCGTTGTAGGCGCTCCCATTGGACTAGCTCGTGCGCAGCGTCAGACGCGCCATCCAAGTTTTTTCGTGTGTCACACTAACACATTTGTTGCCATAAAGGAAGAACAATCTGCTCTCAACCATTTGAAGAAACGAGTTAATCCCCAATTTGCCGAGATCAAGCCGAGAGGTGCGCGATGCGCCTTTGCCGCTTGAGAAAAATCGCCTTCGCAACCTCTGGTTTTAGGAACCTGGGCCGGGTTTCGGGCTGAAATATTTGTCGAACTTGTCGGGCACGCCCTCGAATTCCTTGGCGTCGGGGGGCGGTTCGGCCTTCTGGGTAATGTTGGGCCAGACTTTGGCGAATTCGGCGTTCACTTCGAGCCACTTTTCCAGGCCCGATTCGGTGTCGGGCTTGATCGCGTCGACCGGGCATTCGGGTTCGCAGACGCCGCAATCGATGCATTCGTCGGGATGAATGACGAGCATGTTCTCGCCCTCGTAGAAGCAGTCGACGGGGCAGACCTCGACGCAGTCCAGGTACTTGCAGCGAATGCAAGCATCAGTGACGACGTAGGTCATGGAATTCTCCAAAGGGCGCAGCGAGGCAGGCGTGACTTAAGGCGGCGCGGGGATTGGATCAAGCTATAAGCGAAATACCCGCGCGGCGTTGGTGTGGAATATCTTTTCCTTCTCCGGGTCGCTCAAGGGCGAGGTCTCGATGCCATCGACGGCTTCCTTGGACCCCTCGAAGGGCCAATCAGCGGCGAACAGCACGCGCTCGATGCCGAGCTCTTGGTGGTCGTGATGACGAAGTGCTCCTTGAAGTACTCGCTCGGGCGCGCTTTGCGCTTCGGCCCGCGGTCACGCGCATAGCGGTTGTCGAGGCGGGGCAGCAGAAAGGGAACGCACTCGCCCATGTGGCCGAGGACGAATTTGAGCTTGGGGAACTCGTCGAAGACGGGCGAGGCGATCAGGCGGATCGCATGCGTGCCGACTTCCAGCGCCCACCCCCAGCCGACTAGGAATCCGGGGATCCCCAACGGACCGCCTAGCTGCGGCGAGGGATCGCGCGGATGGATGTAGATCGGGACGTCGAGCGCTTCGGCGCTTTCGAGGATGGGCCAGAATTTCTTGTCGTCGAGATATTCGCCATTGGTGTGCGAATTGATGACGGCGCCCTTGAGACCGAGGCTGATGACGGCGCGCTGGAGTTCGGCCGCGGCTTTTTGCGGATTTTGCGGCGCGACGGCGGCAAGTCCGGCGAGGCGGTCGGGATAATTGCGCACGGCCTGCGCCAGACGGTCGTTGGACATGGCGGCGAGCGCCGTGGCGAGCGGCTCTTCGAGCGTCTGCACGCCGGGCGACGACAACAGCAGCAGCTGCATGTCGATGCCGTCGGCGTCCATCTGGCGAAGGCGGCCTTCGCCCAGATCGCCGAGCTTGGCGCCGAGCACGTCCCATAAGCCGCCGCTGCCGCCGAACGGGTTCAAGGCCTGGATCGCGGGCGGTTGCCGGGCGGCGACCTTGACGGCTTCCGACATGATCTCGGGAAAATTGAAGCCTTCCTCGCAGGCGATGCGGCGGTACTTTCTGTCGGTCACAGTCTCCCCTTATTTAAGGCAGCAGCTCATAAAGGCTGCGGGCTTCGGCGGCAGGTCCTCGCCGCTGGCCCAATTGAAGGACGCGCAAGGCGATCACCTTACCACCGACGGGCAAGGTCATGACATCGCCGACGCGCACGGCCATGTGGGCTTTTTCCACGCGATGGCCGTTGAGGCGGATGCGGCCGGCCTCGGCCTTGCTCTGCGCGATGAGCCGCGTTTTACAGAAGCGCGCGTGCCAGAGCCATTTGTCGATGCGGAGCGACTCGCTCAAATGAGCTCGGCCAAGCGGGCAAAAGGCGAGTCCGGAACGGCCTGCCTGGCTGAGCTGCCTTTTCGCCCCCGCCCATGTGGACGTGCCCGCTGCCACACCGGGCTCGGCTCGGAAGGCTCGGCACCTTTTTGCACGCGCATGATCTGGCGCCAGCCGAGCGCGGCCGCGATCGCGGTCACGTCCTCCTTGGCGCAGCCCAGAAGCGAGACGAGCACGGTCATGGTGTCGGCCGCGTTCTTCGAAAGCTGCGCGGCTTCGACGAGCACGCTTTCGATGCGCTCCAGAATGTCCAGCCTGACCGCGCGCGTGCCCAAGCGGCGATAGAACGCGGCGGCGAGAAACGCGTCGCCGGCCTCGCTGCCGTTGTCCGCATCGAGCGCGAACGAGGTCAGCCCGGGCTGAGGCGGCGGCGGAATATGGGTCAGCCGTGCATGCACGGCCCACAGCAGTGCCGCAAGCGCCGAAGGCGCGGGCTTGATCAGTCGCGGCAAGAAGATGGAGCGCCGGCCGACCCGCACGCCGAAGGGTCGGAGCGCGTGGGCGGCGGTGCGCAAATCCAAGGGCAGGGCGGAGTTTTCGCGTTCGAGCTGGCCTAAGTTTTCCGCGAGCTGGAAGGCGAGGCCGCGGGCCGGACCGGGAAGCGTGGTTCCGTCGGAGAGGGTCTTTGACTCCGCGGCGTCGCGCAACGCCGTCAAGGGATCGAGAACGTGCGCGATATGGGCGGCGACCCAAGTCTCGAGCCGGGCCTGCACGGATTCGCGCAACTCGCCCTTCAGAAGATCGTCGGCGATAAGCTCGACGGTCGGCGTCAATTTGTGCGGGCCGGGCGCGAGCTTGGCGACGACCGCGCCGGACCACCACAGCTGCGCATGTTCGCTCAAATGGATGGCGTCGTCGGTCGCGGCCGCAAGAGCGCGAGCACGCGCCGCGATCTCGCCTTCGAGGCCCTTGAGCGCGGCGGCGCGCAAGGTGCGGCCGTGAATGCCTTCCGCTCTCGGATCGGGCGCGAAGCGAAAGCCGTCGAGCTTGCCGACATGCTCGGAGCCGAGCGACACCGCGCCGGAATCGTCGAGGACCAGCGCCAACTGCTCTTCGTCGCGCAAATGCCGCATCAGCAGCGCGGTGCGCCGATCGATGAAGCGCTGGGTCAGCCTTTCGTGCAGCGCATCCGACAAACGGTCCTCGACGGCGCGCGTCACCGCCTGCCAATGCGCAGGATCGCGCGTCCAGCCTTGGCGGTGCGCCGCATAGGTCCAAGTGCGGATTTGCGCGAGCCGCGCGGACAACGTGTCCACTTCGCCGTCGACGACGTCGAGCCGGGCGATCTGACGCGCGAGCCAGTCTTCCGGCAGGACGCCTTCAGGGCTCATGAGATGTTGGAAAATCTGCCCGACCAGCTTGGTGTGTTCGTCGGGCGTGAGCTTGCGGAAATCCGGCAGCTGGCAAGCTTGCCACAACAGCCGCACGGCAGCGGGCGCACGAATGACATCGCGGATGTCGTCGTCGCGTGAGAGCGATTGCAGCGTCCAATGATCGGAGACGGGCCGCGCCTTGATGAGCCCGCGCGCCGGCGGCAGCGTATCCAAGCTGAACAGCAAGGCGTCGAGCGAAGAGAAGTCGAGGTCGCTGTTGCGCCATTGCAGGACTTTGACCGGATCGTAGCGGTGATTTTCAATCTGGGCGACGAGCTCGGCGTCAAAGGGATCGGTGTCGCCGGTGACGCCGAATGTCCCGTCGTTCATGAAGCGCCCCGCGCGCCCGGCGATCTGGCCGATCTCTTCGGGCTTCAAGGGACGCACTGTCACGCCGTCGAACTTGTCGCGCGCAGCAAAGGCGACATGGTCGACGTCCATATTGATGCCCATGCCGATGGCGTCCGTGGCGATCAGAAAATCGACCTCGCCGGATTGATAGAGCGCGACTTGCGCATTGCGCGTGCGCGGCGAGAGCGCGCCGAGGACGACGGCGGCGCCGCCACGCTGACTGCGCACGGTTTCGGCGAGCCCGTACACATCCTCGACCGAAAAGGCGACGATGGCCGAGCGCCGCGGCAGGCGCGAAAGTTTCTTGGGGCCGGTATAAGCGAGATCGGAAAAACGCGCTCTGGTGATGAAGTGGGTTGCCGGCGCGACGCGCGTGATCGCGCCCTTCATCGTGAGCGCGCCGAGCCACATGGTTTCTTCTTCGCCGCGGGCGTGAAGCAGCCGGTCAGTGAAGACATGGCCGCGCTCGAGATCGGTAGCGAGCTGGATCTCGTCGACGGCGAGAAAGGCGACAGGAATATCGACGGGCATCGCTTCCACAGTGCAGACGAAGTAACGCGGGAAGGGCGGGATGATGCGCTCTTCGCCGGTGATGAGGGCGCAATCGGCCTGGCCCTTCAGGCGCACGATCTTGTCGAAGACCTCGCGTGCCAGCAGCCGCAGCGGCAAACCGATCATGCCCGAGCGGTGGCCCAGCATGCGCTCGATGGCAAAATGCGTCTTACCGGTGTTGGTTGGACCCAAAACCGCCGTGAGCCGGCCGTGCTGTTGAAATGGCGCAGATGAGGAAAATGACTGCCGCGAGCGCTTATGACTCATCGGTTTACCCGTTTGCCGGCAGCTTCAGGCTTTTGCAAAGCGCAGGCAAGCACAAGACCGAAACGATCCCGGGAGACGGACAAGGGGCTGTGGATGATGTCAACCGCGTGCGAACAAGGCACGAACGAAGCGTGTCCGAATCACTAACCGCGCAATACATCAGTATTCGTTCACGCACAATATATCGTTTTGTCACATTCGGTGCAAGCTAGGCCTTGGGGTTGCTCACAGGATTGAGTCAGTCGCCGGAGCCGATGTACCGAATTCCGCGCTGCGAACGCCGTTTGGTCAGTTGGCCTTGTTAAGAAGCGTGCCGTCGAGCTTGACCTGCGATGCCAATGCGACCACGAGGCCGAAATCGGTTTCGGCCCAGACTCGCAATGGGACCATGTAATGGCGGCTCGGATCGGTCGTGCTGGGAACCTCGGCGACCCAGGCGTAAATCGCGGGCAATTTCTTGCCCTGCTGGACCAGGGTCTGCTGATAACCGGCGATCTGGTTGTAATGGACTTGGCAGACCAGGGCGGGGCCGCTGTACAGGCCGTTGTCCATGCGGACATTGGTTTTCCTGACGAAGCTCAAGGCCACGTCATAGCGCCGGCGGCCGTCGAAGATGGGTGCGACCGCTTGGCACGGTTTGGCATCGCTCGCGCTGCTGGCAAACGCAGGCGCAGCGATGACCACACCGATGCCCAGCGCGCACGCCAGCAACCGCTTCATGATCGCTCACCCCGGATTGCGCTGGCGGCGCTCGGCATTGCGGTTCTGGGAATAGGAATCGTATAGCGCGGGCTGGACGTGTCCGCCTGCGAGCTGCCCATTCGATGCTGCCTCGATCTTCGATTGCCAGAAAGCGTTGACGATGCCCCGTGTCTCCAGCGTCGAGACGGCCTTGTAGTCCGAGCCTTGGAAATGGGCGGACATGCCGACGCGACCGAGCGCAATGCCGCCAGCATAGAGGTCGTAGGAGAGATCCAGTGTCGAAGCCGGAGCGGCGTCCGAACTCTCGCCGCCGGCGCCGAGCACGGGCGGCGAAAAACTCAAAGCCGCGAACGCCACGGCTACGATACTCAGACGCACTCGACTCATACGCACTCGCTTCATGCCCTTCAATCCTTCAGGTCCGGATGTTTGCCCCGCGTTCCCCGATAAGCCTTACCTTAGCATATTGGCGCCTGTGGCCGAAAAATGGCCTTAATAATCAAGCCTTATATTTAACGGCTGGGCCTCAGGCACAAAACACGATTTGTGACGGACTTCGCACTTCTGCGAGAGGCTGGGGCGGCTTGACGGGCAGATGCGGCTTCCTTAAGAGAGCCGCTCCTTGGACCTGTAAAATCACGAAGGACCGCCCATGGCGCGCCGCTGCGAATTGACCGGTAAGGGTGTCCGAAGCGGCCATCTGGTCAGCCATGCCAACAATAAGAAAAAGCGGGTTTTCCGGCCGAATTTGCACACGATGACTCTGGCGAGCGATACGCTGGGCCAGCGCGTCTCCTTGAAGATCAGCATGATCGCGTTGAAAACCGTGGATCGCCAGGGCGGTCTCGACGCCTTTCTTTTGGGCGCCCGGGACGCACTGCTGTCGACCCGCGCGCTGCGTCTGAAGCGCCAGATCGCCAAGAAGCAAGCCAAGGCCGCTGCCGCAGGCTAACTCGCGTTTGTTTTCTCAGAATCTTGATTTTGCTGAAGGTCTCTGCGACGCGATTTCCAAAATGCACTCAACCTGACGGGGTGATAATGTCGCCGGCGCAATCCGGGGTGAGCGATCATGAAGCGGTTGCTGGCGTGCGCGCTGGGCATCGGTGTGGTCATCGCTGCGCCTGCGTTTGCCAGCAGCGCGAGCGATCTTTCCGCCTGTTCTAAGGCGCAGCAGGACCGCAAGTTCGACGACGGCGTCGCGCTCTGCACACGCGCGCTCGGGGCGGGCAATCTCAGTCCGAGCGATCAGGCATTCGCCTATGCGCGCCGCGGCCAAATGAGCCGCGCGCTGCGCAAATACGACGAAGCCATCGCGGATTTTTCAGAAATTATCCGCTTGAAGCCGGGATTCGCCCAGGGCTATATCGACCGCGCCTCAGCGCACATGGACAAGCGCGAAATCGAACTCGCATTCGCGGATTTCGATTCCGCCATCCGCGTCGAGCCGGACAACGCGGACGCTCGCCTCACGCGAGGGTATGCGCGATTGAACCGCGGACTCGCCGATCTGGCGCTGACGGACTTCGCGGCCGTCATTCGCTTGAGACCTCTTTCCGGAGCGGGCTATTACGCGCGGGCCGGTATCCTTCTCGATAAAGGACAATTTAAGGAGGCCATTCAGGATTACAGTCAGGCGATCAAGATCAGTCCTGATTTCGTCGCGGGTTGGATAGGTCGTGGCCGCGCTTATGCTGCAAGCGGTCAACTCGACCAGGCGAATAATGATTACGACCAAGTGCGGAAGATCGACCTCACAAGCGCCGATGCGCTCAACAATCGGTGCTACCAGCTTGCGGTGGTCGGCCGCGCAGAGCAGGCGCTCGCGGATTGCGACAAGGCGCTGGCGCTCAGAGCCAACGACGCCGCCACATTGGACTCGCGCGGCTATGTTCATTTCAAGCTGCAGAATTATCAGGCGGCGATCGCGGATTACGATGCGGCGATGCGCATCCAGCCCAAATTCGCCGTTACGTTGTATGGCCGCGGCGTGGCCAAGCTGAAATCGGGCAATGTCGCGGAGGGCAACGACGACATCGCCGAAGCGCTCAAGCTCGATGCGGGTATCGCGGTTGTTGTCGGCGATGAGGTAGAGAAAGGTTTCGCCGTTCTTGCCGCGCCTGACGGCGATGCCCTCCATATTGTCGATATTGGTGTCCTGGAAGGAGAGGTTGGCGAGCACCTCGCCTTCGAGGCGCGCACCTTCGTGGAGCTCGGCGGCCGCAATGTGGCGAATCTCCATGCCGACGCCGCCGGCGAGCGAGAAGCGCCGCTCCAGAAGAAAAATGCCGCCGTCGGGCGCGTTGGCGGCGCCGGTGATGGCGAAGGGATCGTGCGGCACGACGGACAGCATGCGCGAATGCGGCCGTCCATCGCCCGGATAGGCTTCGAACGCGGCGAGGATATCGTCGCCAGGCGCCACCTTGGCTTCGGCGAAGGCGAGCAGCGTGTCGGGCTTGATCAGCGTGATCGCTTCGAGCTGCTGGTTGTCGTGAAGCGGCTTGACCCAATCGCCGATCGCAACGTTGGTCGGGCGCGCGCCGAATCCGCGTGCGAGATCGTAACGCCACACGCGCACATCGCGTTCGAAGCTGACGATGACGGTGCCATGAAGATCGTTGGCACGCTCGAGAGCGAGACCTTCGGCATCGCCTTGCTTGCCGATCATGGGCTTGCCGTTCATGTCGAGCATGGGCGCCAATTCGGCCTTATCGATGTTGGCAAGGTCGCCGCTCTTGTCATAGGAAAGACGCGCGCTGAACCAATGAGCCTCGTCGGAGATGGCGAGCATCTCGCTGCCGTCGGCCGACACAGCGATGTCCGACCAGCCGCCGAAGCCCTTATCGGGCGAAGCAAGCAGAAGGCCGCCGCGATAGATGAGCGAGCCCGCGCGCCGGTCGTCCGGGTGGTCGAAATAAAGCGGAATGCGCGCGCCGAACACAATGACTGGATCCGCACGAGGCGCGCCGGGCGAAATGAGCACGCCGAGAGCAAGGACGAGAGCGGCGCCCGCCGCGGCAAAGGATCGAGTCTTCATGCCGCCCTCGGACGCGACGGCGTCCCCGGACGTAGCGACGCCCTCGAACGCGGCGGACGGACGGAACGTCGTGCCGGAACGCGTTCGCTGAGATTGGCCGCAAAGAGCTCGATCAATTGATCGGTCATGGCGCCGCCCAGTTGCTCGGCGTCGAGAATGGTGACGGCACGCTTGTAATAGCGCGTCACGTCATGGCCGATGCCGATGGCGACGAGCTCCACCGGCGACTTGGTTTCGATCTCGGCGATGACCTGTCGCAAATGCTTGTCCAGGTAATTGCCGGCATTAACCGAGAGCGTGGAATCATCGACCGGCGCACCGTCGGAGATCACCATCAGGATGCGCCGCGATTCGGGCCGCGCGATGAGCCGGCTGTGGGCCCAGATCAGGGCCTCGCCGTCGATGTTCTCCTTGAGCAGGCCTTCGCGCATCATCAGGCCTAGATTGCGCCGCGTGCGCCGTCCGGGCACGTCGGCCGATTTGTAGACGATATGGCGCAGATCGTTGAGCCGGCCGGGATGAGCCGGCTTGCCCTCGTTGAGCCAGCGTTCGCGCGCGTTGCCGCCCTTCCAGGCGCGCGTGGTGAAGCCGAGCACTTCGACCTTGACGGCGCAGCGTTCGAGCGTACGCGCGAGAATGTCGGCGCACATGGCCGCGACCATGATCGGACGGCCGCGCATCGAGCCGGAATTGTCCAACAGCAACGAGACGACGGTGTCGCGAAAGTCCATCTCCCGCTCCATCTTGAAGGAGAGCGGATGCATCGGATCGACGACGATACGCGAAAGCCGCGCGCTATCGAGGATGCCTTCTTCGAGATCGAAATCCCAGGAGCGGTTCTGCTGCGCCATCAAAAGGCGCTGCAGCTTGTTGGCGAGGCGGGCGACGAGGCCTTGCATGGGGGCGAGCTGTTGATCGAGAAAATTGCGCAGCCGCGTCAATTCCTCGGCGTCGCAGAGATCCTCCGCGTTGACGATTTCGTCGAACTGCGAGGTGAAGACCTTGTAGTCCCAGCGGTCGGCGTCGGCGAAGGGCAGATAGGGACGCATCGGGCGCTTGCCCTCGCGCGTCTCCTGCGAATCCTGATCGGAGAGATCGGCCTTCATGTCGACGGTCTCGTCCTCGCCGGTTTCGCTGGAATCCTTGGCATCGGTTTCGAGCTGGGAGGGTTCGCTCTCCTGGCTCTCGGCTTCCTGCTCGGAGTCGCTCGCATCCTGATTGGAATCCTCCGGCGTCTCCTCGTCGCCTTCGGGCTCCTCGACATATTCGTCGGCGAGCTCGAGGCCGCTGAGGATGGCGCGCGTCAATTTGCCGTAGCCGCGCTGATCGCGCAGCCTCTCCTTGAGACGATCGAGATCGAGGCCGACCTTGGCTTCGACGAAGGGGCGCCAGAGATCGACCGCGCGCTTG
>WNFK01001082.1_pt2 | contig 10705 bp, 16 predicted proteins | sample 5400281 | NCBI WGS metagenome assembly WNFK01 (sample SAMN13153350, study PRJNA577476) | soil metagenome | isolation source: 20 cm soil on Douglas fir-dominated hillslope | place: USA:California | collected 2013-09-17
GCGCCCGAAGACCTCAAAACTGATCTTGGCGAAACCCGCAGCCGGGGAACGATTGGACGCACCGCCAATTGGTTTGGAATACTTACCCAAACGAGAAAGGGCTCGACAATGAAATATCTGGCTTCCAGCTTTGCACTTCTCCTCTTGGCGACGCCGGCGCTGGCGCAATCCGTCGGAGAAAAGACCGGCGTGAATTCGGTCTTGGGCGTGGCGCCAACCACGGCGGACTTCGTGAAGGAGGCTGCGATCAGCGACATGTTCGAGATCCAGTCAAGCCAGCTCGCGCAGGAGCGTGGAAACGCCTCGGAGAAGCCGTTTGCTGCTATGATGATAAAGGATCACCAAAAAACCTCGGACGACATTAAAGCGATGGTTTCAAGCGGCGATGTAAAGGCGGAGTTGCCGACCGCGCTCGATAGTTCTCATCAGAGTTCGCTGGATAAACTGAAGTCACTCAAGGGATCGGATTTCAGTTCGCGCTATAGCAGCGATCAAGTGAGCGGCCACAAGGACGCCGTGTCACTGTTTGAGCGCTATGCCAAGGGCGGCGAGAACGCGAAATTGAAGGATTGGGCGGACAAGACCCTGCCGACGTTGCGGCATCATCTGGAGATGGCTCAGGATCTGGCAGCAGGCAAGACAGTCGGAAAGCATTAGGCTTTCGTCGGATCGGTCGAGGGATTATGGGTCGTCCCGGCGCCCGTAATCCCCAAAACCGCTTCCCTGGTCGGCTTGAAGCGCGACAGGTGACGGCATGCTTCCCGCGCGTTGTCAAATCACGTGCAACTTCTTTTATCTGCGCGAGTTGTTGCACATGCCAGTCGTTGCCCCGCCATCTACCCTTCATCCCATGAAGGATTTCAACCCTTCAGAGCCCGCGATACTTCATGATCGGATATCGGACACCATCATCACCTGGAGTGGCGAGGAGGCGATAGCCTTTCGTAGCTCTTGCGTTGCTCGCGAGGACGGGAGTGTCGCATGGAAAGGGTACCTGTTCGATGGCTGGGGAAATGTGCTGGGCGGCTGAGCTATAACGCGCGGATCCAGCGCATCGTTTCAGCCTTCAATCCATCACGCCAAGCTTGTCGACCGTTTGAAGTAGCGCTTGGGAGCAGCGAAATTCCCGCCGCGCAGTGCGCTCCATGCGGTGGGGCGTTGCTATTTTCTTGCGTCCTTGGAGTCTGAATCGCGACGTTTGGCTTCGTCCGCCTTTTTTGCCGCATCCTTCCGTTGCCAATCATTCAGAGTCTCGCGAGAGATACCATCGGCTGCCTTGTCGGATTTCTGACTATTGCTCACCTTCATGTCGGCATTCCTTTGTTGTTGCGTTTGATCTAACGCCTCGCAAGTACCCTCGACCGACGCTTTCTGCCTCATCATTTCATGGCCGGTCGGCTCCTTGATCTAGGTTCGACACAGCCACGGTTAAATGGTTCAACAGGCCCTACCATCCGAAAGATTCCGTGCTGGCGCAGTTTGCCAGCAATGAATTCGGATTACGGCAGCACCCGCTTATTCGGCCTGTTCAATAGCGGCAGGCATCTTTGCCACCGACATCAACGATCGAGCGACTTGGTTGAGCAACTGGTCCGAGTTCTCTTCTTCCGCCAGCGACTTCGACAATAGCGCAACAACGGCACTGTGGCGGAGCTGCTGGGCAAGATTTTTCGCCGTCGTGTAAGCCGAGATCTCATAGTGCTCCACGCGCTGCGCCGCTCCGATCAGCGAAAGGTCGGCAGCCGCGTCCTCCTTTTTCTCGCCTTCGGTCATGATCTCCTGGCCTTCCTCGACAAGTCCCATCATGCCCTTGCAAGGTTTCGCGCGAGCTGGCTTTCCGAGTAGCTCGAAGCACTCATTGAGGCGCTCCACCTGATTTTCGGTCTCGACGAGATGCTGTTCGAACAACTCGCGCAGCTGATCGAAGCGCGCTGCCTCGGCCATCTTTGGAAGCGCTTTCGTCAGTTGCTTTTCCGCGTGCAGGATGTCGCGGAGTTCGTCGATCAGCAGCTCGCTCAGCCCGTTCGCGTCGACCGGCGGCGAACTTTCGGTCACGATCGCGGTCGATGCACCAGCCTCTGCCTGGATCGCTGGCGATTCCGTAAAGACCCAGCCATTGCCTTCGTTCCAAGGTCCGCGAGCGTCGATTTCGCCATGCTCGCCGGCCCCGGTTGAATCATTGAAAAACTGGTCGACCAATCCTGGTGTCGGCGCGATGCGGCCGATGCTGAAAGCCGGCTTGCCCATGCTCTCGAGCGCCAGCGCGAACGCCTTCATGTGGGTAATTTCCCGGGTCATTAGGAACTGGAGGGCGTCCTTGGTGCCGGCGTCGTCGCAGAAATTGATTAGCCGTTCATAGACGATCTTCGCGCGCGCTTCGGCCGCGATGTTGCTGCGCAGGTCGACGTCGAGTTCGCCGGTGATTTTCAGGTAATCGGCAGTCCAGGGATTACCTTGGGAATTGAACAAATTCACTCCACCGCCGCCTGCGATTGCTATCAGGGGATCGGCTTCGGCGGCCTGACGATCGAACTTTGCCGGCTTGAGGTGCATGCGGGCAAGGGTCCCCACGACTTCGAGATGGCTCAGTTCCTCGGTGCCGATATCCATCAGCAGGTCTTTGCGATCCGGATCCTCGCAGTTCAAACCTTGTATCGAATATTGCATCGCGGCTGCGAGTTCGCCATTGGCGCCGCCGAACTGCTCAAGGAGCATGTTGCCGAAGCGTGGATCCGGTTCGTCGACGCATATTAATTCGAACGGCAGGCGCTGTCGTTTGTTCCTACTCGGTTTGAAGGATTCGCCTGCGGCCGATGGTGTCGCCGAGCTGGAGACAGGAGCGCCGCTTGCTTTGGAAGTTGCGGATTGCGACGGCAGCGAAGGACCTTTAACGGCGGTTCGCGCGTTGGAAATGTACTTTCCTTTGTGATCGTTGGAGTCATGTTCAAAGTAGCTAGATTGTCAGCAAATTTCCCTGGCCGCGGTCCAAGCTTTCCGATCACCGTCCGGCCAACCAGAGCGGATGTCGCCGTCGCGCAATCTATCGCCCACAACACTGCGCCGGCTCCGGAGCAGGTGGCCCGCGCTCTGACGTGGGGCGCCGACGAGAAGGTCCTTCTGATCTTGGCAGCCGCTGGCTGGCTTGCCTCGCGCGGGTGCGCTGAGCCCCTGCGGCGCACCGGCAACCATGCTCTGCTCGTCACGGTCGTAGCCTCGCTGCTGCCCCATGGTTTGAAACTTGTGTTCGACCAGACCCGGCCGGACCGCCGAACGGTCATCGGGCATCTCCATGGCGTTCCGTTTTCCGGCAAAAGTCAGGATGCCTTTCCTTCCGGCCATGCGCTGCACATGGGAGCCTTGGCATCGGCCGCCGGCGCGTTGCCGACCGGCCCCCGCCGGGCGATCCGGGCGTTTGCGGTAGGACTGTCCCTTACGCGCATCGTGGTTCTGGCGCACTGGGCGAGTGATGTCGTCGCGGGCTTCGCACTGGGTGCGGTTCTCGAACGGGCCCTCCGGCTTTGGACCGGCTACGCGAGCGATACTTCAAAGGAGGACGATCATGCCAACCCTTGAAGACCTGAAGGGATACGCGGAGCGCGCAACCGGTCTTCGACGCCCCGGCAAGCGGAAGGCCATGGACCTCGCGCGAGTGCGAAAGTCCCACAAGGTCCGTTTCAAGGACGATGGTCTCGTCCCAAATCATCCGCGCTGGCCGCTGATCATCTATCGAAAAGCTGTCGCGTTCGATGACCGCCAAGACCCCGCGGCCGTGCTCGAAGACCTGTTCGAAGCGAACGGCTGGGGAGACACCTGGCGCGACGGCATCTACGATTACGTGCACTATCACTCCCGAATCCATGAAGCGCTTGGCGTCGCGCGGGGCAAAGGTCGTGTCCGGTTCGGTGGCAAAAAGGGAAGGATCTTCACGTTGAAGGCCGGCGACGTGGTCATCCTGCCTGCTGGCACGGGCCACCAGTGCCTTTCAGCGGGCGATGAGTTCCTCGTCATCGGAGCCTACCCGCCGACCGGCACATATGACGAATGCACGACCGTCGAGGACCGTCCGCAGGCACTAAAGACCATTCCGAAGGTGCCGGTGCCGCGCAAGGACCCGGTCTACGGGACTGGCGGGCCACTCTCGAAACTCTGGAAGGGAGCGAAATGACGGAGTATGTGATCCGCTTTCTCGTCGGGGGTGCCGTCGTATCGGCCTTCGCGATGCTGGGAGATCTTCTGCGTCCAAAGAGCTTCGCCGGCCTGTTCGGAGCAGCGCCCTCAGTCGCGCTCGCCACGCTTGGAATCGCGGTCTATCAGCACGGGGCCGAATACGCCGTCTCGCAAACTCAGGCGATGATTGCGGGAGCGATTGCGCTCGCCGTTTACAGTGTCGTCGTCTGCCACCTCCTTGTCCGCGCGAAGCTGCGGGCGGTTACGGCTACCTTGCTGTCGCTGATCGTCTGGGTGATGGTCGCGTTCGGACTGCTGATGTTCACCGGAGGTCAGGCATGACTCCGATCCGCTTTTCGCCGTCATCTCTCAAGGAGGGGCGCTGGTACGAATACCTGATCCGCTTCGCGCTCGGGGGCGCTGCGACCGTATTCACCGGCCTGGTCAGCAGCCGCTACGGAGCGTTCATCGGAGGTCTCTTCCTCGCCCTTCCGGCCATCTTTTGCGCGAGTGCCACCCTCATCGAGAAGCATGAAATCCGCCGAAAGCGCGAAGCGGGTCTCACCGGCGGGCGCCGCGGGCAATTGGCGGCCGCGGTCGACTCGGCCGGCGCCGCGCTAGGCGCGATAGGCATGCTGGCCTTTGCGATCGTCTTTTCGTTGACGGCGGAAACCAGCGTTGCGACTGCCTTCACGGGCGCATCGTGTGCCTGGCTGGCCGTCTCAATAGCGGCTTGGCACCTACGCCGCAAGACGCGCTCAGTGTGGAGAGTACGGACCGAGCAAGGCAGCGGCTCCGAGATTCGACGGAGCCGCTGAGGCGACGCTTATCACGCCGCGGTCGAAGCCTTCGCGTTGACGCCTTTGCGGAGGGCCACCGTGTTGAGCTTGGTGTTCGCGGCCTTCTCCTCATTGAGATTGGTGGTGAGGAAACGCACGATCTCGTCATGGCCGAGTTCCTCGGCCCAGGCTATCAACGTCCCGTAGCGGCAGATCTCATAGTGCTCGACGGCCTGAGCCGCAGCGACGATGGCGGCATCGAGTACGGCCTTGTCCTCGATCTCGCCGGCGACCTCGTCGGCTTCCTTGATGATTCCGTCGATGGCCGGACACTGCGTCCCGCTGGCTTCCTTGCCGAGCTTTTCGAACGCCTTTTGAAGCCGCTCGACCTGCTTGTTAGTTTCTTCGAGATGGGCTTTCAGGCCGGCGACGAGGTCACGGTTGGTCGCCTTGTCGATCATCTTGGGCAGCGATTTGATGATTTGCTGTTCGGCGTAGTAGATGTCCTGCAGACCATGGATCAGCAGGTCTTCCATAGATTTAATGTCCTTTGTGAAGATTCCCATTCGATCTCTCCTTTTGTAATAGCAATGGAACGCCGCAGGCCGCCGGCATGTTCCATGCGAGATGAGACCTCGGGGAGAACCAAAATGGCCGGCGGGGCGGGGAAGGCTTGCCCGAGCAGGGGAGGAACCGTGGTCGGCGGCGCGTGTTGAATGCAAGCGGCCGAGTTGCCCCGCGGCTTCTTTAAGGCTTAGGATGACGGACGAAACGATCACGACCACTGGTATCGCCGCTCACGGCGCTTCCCGCCTGCCGTGGGTCGAGATCGATAGCTTCAATCTCGAACTGAAGGATGAGGAAGGATTCCTCGGGGACCGCGCCAGCAAAGCCGCCTTCCTGGAAACTCTCGAAGAGTGGCGGAAGCCGCTGCGCAAATCTGGCGAAGACCCATTCGGGAAGAAGCCTTCCGAAAATATCAGCAAGAAAGAACTTGACGCTACGTTGGTCGGTGACGACAGCGAAGCTTCGGCAGTCGTGCACAGCGCCGTCGAGGATTTCGCGCAGGACCTCGTCCACGTAACGCGCCGGTTCCTCAAAACCAAGGCCTGGGACAAGACCGAGCGCATCGCCGTGGGCGGCGGCTTTCGCGACAGCCGGCTCGGCGAACTCGCCATTGCGCGCGCCGAAATTCTGCTCAAGGCCGAGAACTTCAAAGTTGAGATGTTGCCGATCCATCGTCACCCGGACGACGCGGGTCTTGTCGGCGCGTTACATCTCGCTCCTTCCTGGATTTTCGAAGCTCACGATTCCATCCTTGCCGTCGACATCGGAGGCACGAACATCCGCTGCGGCGTTGTGGAAACCCGTCGCAAGAAGGCATCAGACCTCTCCAAGGCGTGCGTGTGGGAACCCGAGCTGTGGTGTCATGCCGATGACGAACCAACCCGTGAGATCGCCGTCAAGCGCCTTGTCAAGATGCTCAAAGATCTGATCGTGAGGGCGGAAGAGGAGGGATTTAAACTCGCGCCGTTCATCGGCGTCGCTTGCCCAGGCGTCATCGAGAGCAACGGTTCGATCAAAAAAGGCGCCCAGAATCTGCCGGGCAATTGGGAGAGCAGCAAGTTCAATCTGCCGGGAAGTCTCATCGGAGCGATCCCCCAGATCGGCGAGCACGACACGGTCGTGGTCATGCACAACGACGGCGTGGTGCAAGGTCTATCCGAGGTGCCCTTCATGCAAGACGTGAAGCGTTGGGGCGTATTGACGATCGGCACCGGTCTTGGAAATGCCCGCTTCACCAATCGCAATGGCAAAGGCGAGCCCTGACGTCGCCCGTTGCATAATCTTTTCCGGAAAATCCTAGCGTCGCGCAAAAGAAGTCGCCTGAAAGCGGCTTCTTTGCGATCGACCGTTTGGAACTGGCCTCCTGTTGCCGAATTGTGTGTCTAGAAGAATGCAGAGCAACGCGATGCGCCCGACACCGCGCGGAAGCATGCGGCCATTTACAGCTAATAAGGGAGATCGATATGCACCAGCTTATTTATCTTGTTGGATTGATCGTGGTGATCCTCGCCATCCTTTCCTTCTTCGGGCTGCGTTGAGTACGCTCATGACCGTCATTGTCGAAGAACAACCGACCTACCCCGGCGAAATCCCGCCTTCGAATTATCTGACATGGACGCCCGCGGTCGCAGGAGCGCTGATCGCAACGGCGTTTTCAACGACCCTGATTGCCTTCGGAATTGCCCTCGGATTGGGAGTGGCGTCCACCGCGCCGACTTGGCGCGATGCCTCGGTTGCCCTTTGGCTGTTGTCGGGCATTTACCTGATCTTGGTGGCCCTGATCAGTTTCGGCCTAGGCGGCTATGCCGCCGGCCGTATCCAAGCCAACGCAGACGCGACGGATACCGCTGACATCGAGCACAGGTACGGTGTCCATGGCTTGGCCGCCTGGGCCATCGCGGTGGTGCTAACGGTTCTCATCACCGCCCTCGTTGGAGGCGCCACCCTCAGCCGTACCCCTTCTGCTTCCGGATACGCCGCACCAACCACCAGCGCTGCCGAGCCGCTGTTGAGCTACGAGCTCGATCGCCTGTTTCGCCCGGCGCGCCGGAATCCCAACACGGAAACCACCCAGGAGCGTGCAGAAGCCGGCCGCATTCTGTTGACGTCCTCCAGCCACAGCGGCGTTGCGGCTGAAGACCGCACCTATCTGGTGCAGCTTGTAAGCGGGGTTACCGGGCTAACCGGTCCGGACGCTGAGCGCCGTGTTGACAGCGCTGTCGCCAATGCAAGGACGGCGATCGCTCGGTCCCGGCGTAGCGCAGTCATCGCGGCATTTTCAATCGCCGCTTCGATATTACTGGGCGCGGTGGTTGCATGGTTCGCGGCCGGTGAGGGCGGTCGAAATCGCGATCGCGGCCCACTTGATCAATTCGTCGAAGGAGGTCGTGGCCGGCGGTGATTTATACTTGAAGGACCGATATCATGCATATGAAGGTGATGAAGGAGCAGTTCGCGCTTGACGGCGACAAGCTTACCCATACGCCGACTGGCGCCAAGTTCTGGCTGGGCGACAAGGACGTCGTGGCTTGCGAGCAAGGCCGCCTTAAACTGAATACCGGAGACGATTACGATCTCGACGAATTAAAGGAAGAGGCCTGGCGCATCATAGCCCGGCGCAAGGCCGGCAGCAGGATCAAGGACTCCCATATCTAAATCATCAACGTCACCAATTCCCGCTCGGATATCGGCGAGGAAAGAAGCGTAATTCCCGAGTGTGCCAGTATCGCCTAGACGTTAGACGCTGGCATGAACACTCGGGCCATGAACACTCGGGCAAGGTCTTCCCTAAGCGGCTTGGGAACGATCGGGTAATGAAGGCGCTCTATGTTCACCCTCAATCCAGTTCCAGACCTTCGGTGAGCGCAGCGGAGCGTCCTCAGCGCACCGTTGCGCCGGCAAGCGCAGAGCAAGCGGGAAGGTTTCGTTCGAAAGGCGCTTCGCGGCTTCCATTTCCTCTGATAGCCGCCTCTCGATATAGTGACGTTCCAATTCTGTCAGCTGCGTTCCGAGCAGCCGGCGGTATCGGTGGATATTGTTGCGATGGGCCCGCAGACGGGCGAGATTTTCGTCGATCATCGGTGCTTCTGACATTTTCTTCTCCATCCGCATGATTTAAGCCGCGACCGCACGTTCTGTCGACCGCAGCCGGCACGGTTTTCCGCCGGGAGGTGTGCGCGGGCCACCGTCGAGAGCACATAGGGCGTCAAGGATCTCGTCGATCGACACCGGCGTTTTCAGGCCCGATGGTGCGCGCATGGCAGGGCAGGACGCTATCGCGGACGCGTCCGATGCCCAGGAAGCAAGAATCGCGCGTTTCTCGGCCAGAGTCAGGTTGCAATGGTGCACGACATCCCGGGGATGCTCGAATACGGTGCCGGGGTGGAGAAGCGCGTTGAAGTCAAAAACGTTATCGTTGGCGGTCGTCGGCCGCATGTTTTCCTCCTTTTCGTTGACAAGAAACGGCAGCCGCGCGACTCGTCGCACGGCGCCGACTATCTGGCTTAAGCCGCTTTCGATTCCAGCTTCTGCACATTGGCTGGCGCCGTGCCGTTGATGGCGATCCGACGCGGCTTCATCGCGTCCGGAATTTCCCGGACGAGCTCGATCTTGAGCAAACCGTTATCGAAACCGGCTCCCTTCACCTGCACGTAGTCGGCAAGGCTGAACTGCCGCTTGAAGCTGCGAGTCGAAATCCCGCGATACAGCAAATCGCGCTCGGCCTTCTCGGTCTTGCTGCCTTCAATCGTGACCACGTTCTGTTCGGCGGTGATCGAAACGTCATCAGGTGCAAAACCCGCAACCGCTAGCGAGATCTGATAGCGGTCGTCGGCCAGCCGTTCGATGTTATAGGGGGGATAATTATCCTCGCCGGCTCGCTGGGCCATTTCCGCGAGATCGAAGAGGCGGTCGAAGCCAATGCTCGAACGCCAAAGGGGAGAGAAGTCGTAAGTGCGCATAGCCAAATCCTCCAAAGAGCAAGATGGTTACGAGCGGCACCGGACACGACCGGTGCCCGCCTCCTTGCCCGGGCCCATCAGGCGCCCAGGCGCCACCGCGCTGGTGGCGACAGAAAAATTAGCAAAACCGTTTTTGGTTTCAAGGGGGTTCAAAAAAAATTCGGGCCGATTCCTAATGGCGCGAGCCTGGGCTCGGCCCGGGGAAGGCTCTTCCATCGCTCTTCCACGACACTGGCCATCGCGTTTTCGCGCCGCTCCGTGCCGCGCCATCAATCCATGACCACCGGGCCCGGGATTTGAGTAGCCGCAATCCGAAGCGCCGCAATCCATTGAGCCGTCGAGCAACAGGCCTAAGCATCGTCCTCTTCGGAGCGAACGTCAGGCGGCACGCGCCAACGCCCGCCGGCGGCGCCTGAGATGCTCCTGGATTTGTGCCAGCGACATCGCGTTCAGGACCCGGTCGGCCGGCACGCCGCCCTTGCGCGCCATCTCTACGCCCCAGTGCATGTGGTCGAGCTCGCGGATCGAGTGAGCGTCGGGATTGATGCTCATCATGCAGCCTAAGTCGAGGGCTGCCTGGTGCCAGCGCCAGTCCAGATCCAGCCGCCACGGATGGGCATTTATCTCGACCGCCACGCCGTGTCTGGCGCAGGCGCGCAGCACATTTTCCACATCGATGTCGTAGCCCCGTCGCCGCTGAAGCTGCCGTCCCGTCATGTGGCCGAGGATGGTGGTATGCGGGTTCGAGATTGCACGGAGCAGACGGTCGGTTTGCGCCATCCGGTCAAGTTTGAAGCGACCGTGGATGCTGGCCACGACGAAGTCGAACCGATCGAGCACTTCGTCCGGGTAGTCGAGGGAACCGTCGGCCAGGATGTCCGACTCGATGCCTTTCAAGATCCGGAAGTCCTTGCCGGACTTCTTATTCATACGATCCGCTTCGTGGTGCTGCTCCTCGATCTGCTCGATTGAAAGCCCGCCGGCGTAGTGCGCCGACTTGGAGTGATCGGCAACGCCGAAATACTCGAAGCCGCGCTCACGCGTGGCCTTCGCCATCGCCTCCAGGGTCTCCGTCCCGTCCGAAGCGTCGGTGTGGCAGTGCAAGATGCCTTGCAGATCGCGATCCGTGACGAGCTTGGGAAGCTTCCCTTCCAGTGCACGTTCGATTTCGCTGCGCCCCTCGCGCAATTCCGGTTCGATGAAAGACAGACCAAGGGCGCGGTAGATGTCTTC
>WNFK01002538.1_pt1 | contig 10703 bp, 8 predicted proteins | sample 5400281 | NCBI WGS metagenome assembly WNFK01 (sample SAMN13153350, study PRJNA577476) | soil metagenome | isolation source: 20 cm soil on Douglas fir-dominated hillslope | place: USA:California | collected 2013-09-17
CGATCCCGGCATTGGTTTCGCGATCGGCCTGGAGCGGGTGGTGCTGCTCCTGGGGAACGAAGCGGCCGGTCCTCGGCCGTCCGTCCTGATCATTCCCCTGGGAGACGCGGCCCTGCAGCAGCTCATGCCCGTGGCCCGGGCGGTGCGTCGGGTCGGCGTGATCGCCGAGCTTGGCTACGGGGCGCGCAAGCTGCCCCGCGAGCTCGAGCGGGCCAACAAGCTCGGGGTCGCCTACGTGGTCATCGCCGGAGACAACGAGCTGGGGGCGGGGGAGGCCGTGCTGCGCGAGATGAAGACGGGGGAGCAGCGACGGGTGCCCCTGGCCAGGCTGGCGGACGAGCTGATCTCGCTGGGAAGCAAGGGAGCGTCGACATGAGCGCGATGCGGGTGGAGCCCATGGGCGGCTGGAAGCGCACGCACTCCTGCGGCGCCCTCCGCGCGTCGGATGCGGGGGAGACGGTGACCCTCATGGGCTGGGTGCACAGACGTCGCGATCACGGAGGACTCATCTTCGTCGACGTCCGTGATCGGGAGGGGATCACCCAGTGCGTGTTCAATCCTGCCGACGGGGCGGAGGCCCACGCCAAGGTGCAGGACATCCGGGGGGAGTTCGTGGTGGCCGTGCGCGGCGCGGTAGCCCTGCGCCCCGCGGGCACGGAGAACGCGAAGATTCCCACCGGCGCCGTGGAGATCCACGCGAGCGAGCTCAAGGTGCTGAACGATTGCCGGCCCTTGCCCTTTCAGATCGACTCCGAGAGCGAGGCGGAGGTGGACGAGATGCTCCGCCTCAAGTATCGCTACCTCGATATGCGCCGCGCCTCCGTGCTCCGGGCGTTTCAGGTGCGTGACCTCACCTGCCGCGCCGTGCGCGACTACCTGCACGAGCACGGATTCCTCGAAGTTGAGACGCCGTTCCTCACCCGCTCGACGCCGGAGGGGGCGCGAGACTTCCTCGTGCCGAGCCGCCTCCAGCCCGGCTCCTTCTACGCGTTGCCCCAGTCGCCTCAGCTCTTCAAGCAGCTCCTGATGGTGGCGGGTTTCGAGCGGTACTTCCAAGACGTCGTTCCTCGACCGTGATGATTTTCTCCCCATCATCGAGGGGCTGGTGGCCGCCGTCTGGCGACGCGTGAAGGGAGTGGAGCTGGCCGTTCCCTTTCCCCGCCTCGGCTACGACGAGGCCATGGCGCGTTTCGGCTCGGACAAGCCGGATCTCCGCTTCGCCATGGAGCTCACCGACGTCTCCCCGCTCTTCGCCGCGGGAGAGTTCCAGGCCTTTGCCCAGGTCGTGGCGGGAGGAGGCGCCGTCAAGGCGCTCCGGGTGCCCGGGGCGGGCACCATGAGCCGGAAGGAGCTCGACGATCTCACGGCGGACGCCAAGCAGGCGGGGGCCAAGGGCCTCGTATGGATCAAGGTGACGGCAGAAGGGGTGAGCTCACCCGTGGCCAAGTTCCTCACCGCCATCCAGGATCGGCTCCTCGCTCAGACCGGGGCGGGGCCGGGTGACCTCATCCTCCTTGTCGGCGATGCCTCCGCGGTGGCCGCGACCGTTCTCGGCCGGCTCCGCGTGGACCTGGCCAAGCGCTTCAAGCTCATCCCGGAGGACCGCGACGTCTTCACCTGGGTGATCGATTTCCCGCTCGTGGAGTGGAACGCGGACGAGAAGCGCTGGGACGCCGTCCACCATCCCTTTACCGCGCCGCGCGACGAGGATCTCGCCCTCCTGGAATCCGACCCGGGCCGCGCCCGGGCCAAGGCCTACGATCTCGTGCTCAACGGCCAGGAGGCGGCCGGAGGCTCCATCCGCATCCATCAGCCGTCGGTCCAGGAGCGCCTCTTTGGACTCCTCGGCATCTCCAAGGAGGAGGCGCGCGCGCGCTTCGGATTCCTGCTCGAAGCCCTCGAGTTCGGCGCGCCGCCCATGGGAGGCATCGCCTTCGGCCTCGACCGCCTGACCGCCAGCCTGGTGGGGCAGGAATCGATCCGGGAGGTCATCGCGTTCCCCAAGACCCAGAGGGGCATGTGCCCGCTTACCGATGCGCCGGCTCCCGTGGACGCCCGCCAGCTCCGCGACCTCGGTATCCGTGTCGTCGAAGCTCCTGGTCCGGCGTGACCGAAGTCGCCAGCGCCACCCGCCGCGTCATCATCCCGCCCGATCTGAATCTGCTCGCTCTGCTCGGGCGGAACGACGAGCATCTGAAGATGCTCGAGACCCAGTACGACGTGAAGGCGACCTCGCGCGGCTACGACGTGACCCTGCGCGGTGAAGAGGGGCGGCTCCAGCAGGCGGAGAAAGTCGTGCGCGATCTGATCGACATGCTCCGCGCCCGGCCCTCCCTCGGTGCGTCCGACATCCGCTCGGCCCTCTGCATCGCGGGAGTGGAGCCCGATACCGATCTCAAGGGCTTCCTCGCCGATTCCATCTCGGTGCCCTCGCGCCGGAAGCTCATCAGCCCCAAGACGGCCAATCAGAAGCGCTACCTCGATGCCGTGCGCAGCCACGATCTCGTCATCGCCATCGGGCCCGCGGGGACGGGCAAGTCGTATTTAGCGGTGGCCATGGCCGTGGCCGCCCTCGTGAAGCGCGAGGTCTCACGCATCATCCTTACCCGGCCGGCGGTGGAGGCGGGCGAGCGGCTGGGCTTCCTGCCCGGGGATCTGATCGAAAAGTTTCATCCCTATCTCCGGCCGCTTTACGACGCGCTCTACGACATGCTCGAGGCGGAGAAGGTGGCTACCCTCAGCGAGAAGGGAGCGATCGAGATCGCCCCTCTCGCCTACATGCGCGGCCGGACGCTCAACGACGCCTTCATCATCCTGGACGAGGCGCAGAACACCACCTCCGAGCAGATGAAGATGTTCCTCACCCGTCTGGGCTTCAACTCGAAGATGGTCATCACGGGAGACGTGACCCAGGTCGACCTGCCCGCGAGCCGACCCTCGGCCGCCACGATCTCGTCTCGGCCATTGTCCGGGCCTACGATCGCGCCAAACCGGCCCAGTCCACGCCTCCGCATCGCTCTTCCCCTCACCCTTCGCCCCCTCACCCTTCGCCCCCTCACCCTACCCTCTCCCCCGATGGGGGAGAGGAGGGATTTGCCTCTCCGGGTAGTTGATGCCTGTCGTGGTCAGCAACCTCCAGGGTCGGGTCCGCGTTTCTCTCCTCCGTCTGCGTCGCACCGCCGAGGCCGCCCTCCGCGCGTTGGGGCGGGCGGACCGCGAGCTCCACGTGAGCGTGGTGGGTGATCGCGAGATTCGCCGCTTGAACGCACGATATCTCCACCGCCGCGCCACCACCGATGTGCTGGCCTTCGATCTCGAGGCGCCCGGACCCACCCGCCTCCTCGGCGAGGTCATCGTCTGCGCCGACACTGCCCGGCGCCAGGCGAAACGGGTCGGCGTGTCGGTGGCCCTCGAGCTCGACCTTCTCGTCGTCCATGGCGTATTGCATTTGAGCGGCTGGGATGACCACGAGCCGGAGGACGCCCGCCTCATGCACGAGCGGGAGCGCCAGATTCTGACCCGCGCCAGCCGGCAGGCGCCGCCCCGACTCTGGGCCGGGCTGCTCGGGGCCTGATGTCCGTCGCTCACCGGGCAGGCTTCGTCGCCCTCGTGGGCCGACCCAATGTAGGGAAATCCACGCTGCTCAACCGGCTCGTGGGCGAGAAGATGGCCATCGTGTCGCGCCGGCCCCAGACCACGCGTACGCGCATCACCGGCATCAAGCACCTGCCGCACGCGCAGATCGTCTTCGTGGACACTCCGGGGCTGCATACGGGAACAGGCCGCCTCGGTGAGCTCATGGTCAAGACGGCGGAGCGGGCGGTAGAGGACGTGGATGTCGTCTGCCTGGTCCTCGAGGCGACGGAAAGGCCCGAGCGGCTCGACGGAGCACTCTTCGAGCGTCTGCGTGGCTGCCGCGGTCCCGTCTACGCCGTGGTCAACAAGACCGACCTCGTGGCGCCCAAGGCGAAGCTTCTCCCTCTCCTCGCCGCGTGCCGCGCCGCCTTCGCCTTCCAGGAGATCGTGCCCGTCTCCGCGGAAACGGGAGAGAACTGCGAGCGGCTGCTCGATCTGATCGTGGCCGCCATGCCGGAGCGACCGGCGTACTTCCCTCGGGAGTCGCTCACCGATCAGCCGGAGACCTTCTGGGTCGCCGAGGCCATCCGGGAGAAGATCTTTCGCCTCACCCACCAGGAGGTGCCCTACGCCTGCGCGGTGCGGGTCGAGGAGCTCACGGAGCGGAAGCGGCCGGAGTGTCTCTACATTCGCGCGCGCATCTTCGTGGAGCACGACTCCCAGAAGGGCATACTCATCGGCAAGGGCGGGGCGACGCTCAAACGGATCGGTACGGCGGCGCGCGAGGACCTCGAGCGCTTCTTCGGCGTCAAGGTCTTCCTGGAGCTGGCGGTGGGGGTGCGCCGCAACTGGCGGACGGACGAGCGTGCCCTCCGCGAATTCGGGTTCCTCCTCACCTCCTAGTCATGGGACTGCACAAGACCCAGGGGATCGTGATCGGACGGCGGGCACTCGGGGAGAGCGACCGGCTCGTGGACTTCTACACGCGCGACCATGGCCGGCTACGGGGAGTGGCCAAGTCGGCGCGGCGGACGCGCTCCCGCTTCGGCAGTGCGCTCGAGCTCTTCACGCTCGGAGAGCTCGTCTTCTTCGACACGGGCCGCAGCGAGCTGGTTCGCGTGGACCACTTTGACATCGTGCATCCCTTCGTTCGGGTGCGCGAGCACCTGGAGCGGCTGGGGCAGGGGGCGTGGGTGGTCGAGTGCCTCACCCGGCTCACCGCCGACCGCGACCCGCACCCCGCCCTCTTCGGCCTCGCCCTGCGGAGTCTCCGTGCCCTCGATGCAGGGGCGCGCCCGCAGCGGGTGGCCACCTGCTTCGCGCTTCGGGCTATTGACCTGCTCGGCCATCGCCCCCGCATCGATCGCTGCGTCGAGTGTGGCCGCTCCTACCCGTTCCCGGGCGCGTCGCTGGACGTAGGGGCAGGCGGACTCCTCTGCGCAGGGTGTGGGCCCGGCTCCGATGCCCTCGACCTCTCAGGTGCCGCGGTGGGGCTCCTGAGGCGACTCCGGGCCCTCGCCTGGGAGGAGGGCATCAGGCTCCCCCTAGCCCCAGACCTCGACGAGGAGCTGACCGCGACGGTCGAGGGGGAGCCCGTGCCCTAGTCCGCTCACCGCTCATCTTCGCTCCCTCCTTCCACCGATGAGGTTCCCGGCCCGGGGTGAGGGTTGGGAGGGTGGGGGCATGCTATCCTCGATTTCATGCCAGTGACCATGGACACTCTCGTCTCCCTCAGCAAGCGGCGCGGCTTCATCTTTCAGTCGAGCGAGATCTACGGCGGCACGGGATCGTGCTGGGACTACGGCCCGCTGGGCGTCGAGCTCAAGCAGAACATCAAACGGCTGTGGTGGCGCGACTATATCCAGCGGCGACCGGACATGGTCGGCCTTGACGCGTCCATCCTCATGCATCCGACGGTGTGGAAAGCGAGCGGCCACGTAGACAATTTCACCGATCCCATGGTGGATTGCCTCGAGTGCCGGCGTCGCTTCCGTGCCGACAAGGTGGACGAGACGCCGTGGGTGCACTACTGCGCGGCCACCAAGGGCAACAAGTTCACCATTCCCTCGGGCGAGCCGTGCTCGCACTGTGGCGAGCGGCGGACGCTGTGTCCGGAGTGCGGCAAGGGATCGCTGACCCCCCCGCGCCAGTTCAACCTCATGTTCAAGACCTTCATGGGCCCCGTGGAGGAAGACGCGTCGCAGACCTATCTCCGGCCGGAGACGGCCCAGGGTATCTTCGTCAACTTTGACAACGTCGCCCAGTCCATGCGCCGCAAGCTGCCCTTCGGCATTGGGCAGATCGGCAAGGCCTTTCGCAACGAGATCACGCCCGGCAACTTCATTTTTCGGACGCGCGAGTTCGAGCAGATGGAGATCGAGTACTTTGTCAATCCGCGCGATACGGTGGAAGGCAAGCCCGCCGACGAGTACTGGCACGAGCGGTGGATCGCGGACAGCCTCGCCTGGTTCCAGCGCTACGGCCTCCGGGCGGAGAACCTTCGGCTGCGCGAGCACGAGAAGGACGAGCTGGCGCACTACGCCAAGCGCACCGCCGACATCGAGTACCGCTTTCCCATCGGCTGGAGCGAGCTGATGGGCATCGCCAATCGCACGGACTTCGACCTCAAGCAGCACGCCCAGTTCAGCGGCAAGGCGTTGTCCTACTTCGACGAGGAGCGCAAGGAGCACGTGGTGCCGTACGTGATCGAGCCCTCGGCAGGCGTGGATCGCGCGCTCCTCGCCTTCCTCGCCGACGCCTATCAGGAGGAGGAGGTGCGGGGGGAGAAGCGCGTCGTCCTGCGCTTCCATCCCGAGCTCGCCCCCGTCAAGGTGGCGATACTGCCCCTGCTCAAGAAGCGCGACGATGTGGTGAGGACGGCGCATGCCATCCGCGACACCTTGGCCAAGCACTGGACGGTGGTGTATGACGACACGGCGGCCATCGGCCGGCTGTACCGCCGTCAGGACGAAGTCGGCACCCCGTACTGCGTCACCGTGGATGTGCAGACGGTCGGCGACACCGACAAGGGAGAGTCCGCCGACGGCAAGGTGACGATTCGGGACCGAGACTCGATGGAGCAGGTCCGCGTTCCCATCGACGCGCTGCCCGCGGTGTTCCTCGATCTCTTGAGCGGCGGAAGCTGGGCTGCGGTAGCCTCCCGCTTCCCCTAGGGACTTTCGCTGCGCGGCTTGACCGCCTGAGATGGAGGCACCGGCACGGGCTCCGAGCTCTGATCGGGCGTGGGGACGACGGGGGTGGCGGTAGGCGGGGGAGCGCCGTCAGGCTTGGGACCGCTGTCAGGCTTGGGACCGCTCGCCCTCGCCGGCCCGCAGGTGTTCTTGGGCTCGGTGCCCGCCAGGAAGGCCATGGTCACGGGCTTGGCGCAGGTGCCCGAGGCGGAGAGATCCACCGGTACCACCACCACGCCCTCCGGAATTGGGAAATCTTCCACGGGCTTCCCGGCCAACGCTTCCTTCATGAAGGCGGTCCAGATCGGCACGGCGACCCGCGAGCCTGTCTCGTCTTTGCCAAGGCTGCGCGGCTTGTCATAGCCAACCCAGACGCCCGTGGCCAGGTGCGGCGTGAAGCCGATGAACCACGCGTTGGAGTAATCATTGGTCGTTCCCGTCTTGGCCGCCACCGGCCGGCCCAGCGCCTTGGCGGCCTGCCCCGTGCCGCGCTCCACCGTGCCCTTCATCATGTGGGTGATGACGTAGGCGAGATCGGGTGGAAGGGCCTGGCGCGCCTGCGGCACGTTCTCTTCGAGAAGCTTGCGCTGCGCATCGAGCACGTAACGAATGGCGGTGGGCTTGACCCAGGCCCCGCCGTTGGCGAGAGCGGCATAGGCCGAGGTCAGCTCGAGGAGCGTCAAGTCAGACGTGCCGAGGGCGATCGAGAGATTTTCCTGTAGGGGACTCTCCACCCCCAGGCGGCGCGCAATATCCACCGTGCGCCGTATCCCCGTTCGCTCCTGGACTTTGATGGCCGCGATGTTGATGGACTCCTCGAGCGCCTGTTGATAGGTGATGGGGCCGCGAAATTTCCGGTCGTAGTTATCAGGTTTCCAGATCTTCCCATTGACGCCCAGCGGGTACTGGATGGGCGAATCGTCCACGATGCTCGCCGGGGTCTGCCCCGACTCGAGCGCGGCCATGTACACGAACGGCTTGAAGGCCGAGCCGGGCTGACGATGCGCCTGCACCGCGCGATTGAACTCGCTCTTGAAGAAATCGTAACCGCCGACCATGGCGCGGATGTACCCCGTCTCGGGCTCGAGGGCGAGGAGGGCGCCTTCGGGTCGGTCCGGCGCCGGGGCGTTCTTGGTGGCGGCGGCGGTGGCGCGGCGCGTCTCGAGCGCGCGGAGGCCCTCGCGAAGGGCCGCCTCGGCCTTGAGCTGCATGCTGGGAGCGAGGGTGGTGTACACGTGGAGTCCGCCCTTGAAGACGAGGTCGGCGCCGTACTGCGCCTCGAGGTATTGCTGCACGTACTCGAGGTAGTACTGCCCGGTTGTGCGCCGCCGCTCAGGCGGTACGAGGTCGAGAGCGGTCGCCGCCATGCGATTGGCCTGCTCGGGCTTGAGGGCACCCGTGTCCACCATGCGGAAAATGACGGTGGCCCGCCGCCGGATGGCCGCGCTCGGATGCTCGAAGGGCGAGTAGGTCGCGGGCGCTTTGGGTAACCCGGCGAGCAGGGCGCACTCCGCGGGAGAGAGCTCGCTCACCCCTTTGCCGAAGAAGGTTCGTGCGGCGGCCTCCACTCCGAAGGCTCCGTGGCCGAAATAGATCTGGTTCAGATACATCTCGAGGATGCGGTCCTTCGAATAGCGGCGCTCGAGCTCGACGGCGAGCACCGCTTCCTTGAGCTTGCGGTCGAGGCTTCGATCGGGAGTGAGGAAGAGCACCTTGGCCAGCTGCTGGGTGATGGTGCTGCCCCCCGCCACGATGCGGCCGCGCCTGAAGTTCTGATACACCGCGCGCGCGATGCCCATGGGATCGACGCCGAAGTGGGAGTAGAAGCGTGCGTCCTCGGTGGCGATCACCGCCTGCTTGAGGGCCGCCGGCATCTGGGCGAGCGGCACGAAGATGCGGCGCTCGACGTGGAACTCGGTGATCTGCTCATCGTTCTCGTCGTAGACCTTGGAGCCCACGCTGGGCTCGAAGCTCTCCAGCTGGGCGACGGAGGGCAGGGAGCGGGGGAGAATACTGAGCACCCAGAAAGCAGAGACGCCGGCGGCGAGCACGCCCACTGCGAGCACGACCACGAGGGGCACGACGATCCAGCGCAACCAGCGGCGCGGACGCTTGGGGGAGCGGGGGGCCTGTTTCCCTCGCGGCTCGCGAGCCATGGATTGCTATTATACGCGCGTGAACCCGACCAGCCCCTCGATCGAGGCACAGATGGCGCGCATACGCCGCGGAGCCGCCGCCATCGAGGTAGAGGCGGAGCTGCAGGCCAAGCTGGAGCGTTCGCTTCGCACGGGAAGCCCCCTCAAGGTCAAGCTGGGCCTCGACCCGACTGCTCCCGACCTCCACCTGGGGCACACGGTGGTGCTGCAGAAGCTGCGCGATTTCCAGGAGCTCGGCCATCAAGTCGTCATCATTATCGGCGACTTCACCGGGATGAATGCCGAGACCTACAAAACCCAGCTCGGTCGCGTGCTCGACATGCAGCAGGCTGAGGTCCGATTCAATTCGGAGTGGTTGGGTCGTCTCACGTTCGAGCAGATCATTCGCGAGACCTCACACCTGACGGTTGCCCGGATGCTTCAGCGTGAAGACTTCGCCGCCCGCTACGGCTCGGGCCGTCCCATCAGTCTTCACGAATTCCTCTATCCGCTCGCCCAAGGCTACGACTCGGTCGCTCTGGGAGCCGATGTGGAGCTTGGCGGAACCGATCAGACCTTCAATCTGCTCGTGGGCCGTGATCTGCAGCGCGCACACGGCCAGGAGCCGCAGGTGGCCCTGACCATGCCGATCCTCGAAGGTTTGGACGGCGTGCAGAAGATGTCGAAGAGCCTGGGGAACTACGTAGGGATCACGGAGCCGGCGGCTGACATGTACGGGAAGCTGATGTCGCTATCCGACGACATCATGTTCCGGTACTTCGAGCTGTTGACGCGCGTCTCGGAGGCCGAGATTGAGGACCTAAGGAAGCTGCACCCCATGGAGGCGAAGAAGCGTCTGGCCCGTACGATCACTGCCATGTATCACGGTGAAGCCGGGGCCGAAGCGGGGGAAGCTCACTTCTCTAGAGTGGTCCAAGGACGACAGATACCTGAAAGTATTGAGGCAATAGATGTTGTTACGCCATCCGCGGGACTGCCAATCGTCAAGGTCATCGTCACTTCCGGCCTGGTTGCCACGAGTTCCGAGGGAAGGCGACTGATCCTGCAGGGGGCCGTAGAATGGGACGACGAAAAGGTTTTTGACCCAAACAAGGTGGTCCTACCTACTGATTCGCCTCACCTTTTGAAGGTTGGGAAACGTCGGTTCAAGACTATTATTTTGAAGCAAGAGGGGACCGTCTAGAAAAATTGTTGACAGTTCGTAGCGACATCCGTATTATCACTCCTTGCCCATCCTCATAGGCGGTAACGCCTTGGGGTTGGGTGTTGAGAGACGGTAGCGGGTCGGAAGCACTCAAGCTGACCTGTTCCACCTCATCCACAGGGGTCATTACCCCGCCGTTCTTTGAAAATCGCATATGTTACTGGCTCACCGACGAAGTGTGAGCACCATCCGTAACTACTGAGTACCTTGCGCTCGACCGATGCAACATCTTGGTTGGGCTTTTAGGGACCAGGTTTCAAGTTTGTCGATTTTCATGGCGAGTTTGATCCTGGCTCAGAGCGAACGCTGGCGGCGTACTTAACACATGCAAGTCGAACGAGGATCATCAGTGTAGCAATACATTGGTGGTCCTAGTGGCGCACGGGTGAGTAACACGTGGGTAACCTGCCCTTGAGCTCGGGATACCCCCTCGAAAGGGGGGCTAATACCGGATACGTTCCTCGGATCGACAGGTCTGGGGAGGAAAGGTGGCGCAAGCTGCCGCTCTTGGAGGGGCTCGCGGCCTATCAGCTAGTTGGCGGGGTAACGGCCCACCAAGGCTATGACGGGTAGCTG
>WNFK01133020.1_pt1 | contig 10703 bp, 11 predicted proteins | sample 5400281 | NCBI WGS metagenome assembly WNFK01 (sample SAMN13153350, study PRJNA577476) | soil metagenome | isolation source: 20 cm soil on Douglas fir-dominated hillslope | place: USA:California | collected 2013-09-17
TGTAGTCTAAGTGTAGCTGACGCCACCGGCACTGGTCACTCCTGGTCGTTGCCGTCGCGCAAGTGGCTGAAGCCCGAATCGTCGCTCAGCATCTGCTCGTCCAGCCAGCGATCCAAGACGCTCCTACGAAAACGCCACTCCTTTCCGAGCTTGACCGCGGGAATGCGCTTCTCCTGCGCCCACTTGTATATCGTCTGGGGCTTGAGGCGCAGGTAAAGCGCGACCTCTTCGAGCGTCAGAATCTCATGGTCGTGAGATGGGTTCCTGCCGCTCATCGCGTGGGCACACCGCTGCTGTCAGTGGATGAGCGCTCGCGGAGTTCGAGCAGACCTCCGACTCCAGGCCGGAGGGTCCCCGATGGCGCGACCTGCGTCCCCTTCTCCTCGCCGTGCGCGAGCCGTCCCAGGGAATAGACGACCGCCGTGTAGAAGTTGCCCTCGTTGTGACGGAACAGCTGGAAGGGTTGACTGCGATCGCCTACGAAGGGCTGAAAGTTCCACGCCATCTGGATGCCGACGAATGCGAACAGCACGGCCCATACCTTCATTATGGTCATCGCCTTCTTCGGGTAGACACCCCGCTTCTCGCAGGCGAAGGCGAGGCCGTCGTGCAGGGCCGCCATCCCCACGAGACCAGCGCCGAGCACGATCAACACGTGCAGGAGCGTAAGGAAGTAGTAGTTTGCTCCAGTGGACAGGAAAAACACGGTGATCGGTACTGCGGCTGCGAGCAGGATCGCGCTGAGCGACAGTGCGCCGAGGACGAGCGTCAGGACTTGCAATAGCCGCAGGCGCGAGCCGACGAGCACCTGAATCACGAAGAATCCGGGAAAACAGATCGCGAGCGTTCCCAGGAACAGGAGCGGCAGCTTGAGCGCCGACGAGACGGCTTGAGCAGGGCTCGCGTAAGCGCCGGTCGCAGCACCGTAGAGTGCGGACAATCCCACGAGTGTCCACAGCGCATGGACGAGTTTGCCGCGCAGTCCTTTATCTTCGGCGACCTCGGTAAAGAATCGGTCGCGATCGCTGAGGATCTCCGTGAGGAATGCCCCATACCCAGTAGAGGATGCTGAAGAGGTGACAGGTCTCGAGGCGGCTGCGGTCATAACGGCGGCCCTCCTTTCGTGGGAATGATCCCGCCAGGAGGAGACTTTGTCCACTTTTATTACTGTTTATAACTGTGTGTTAATGTATGTTGTCTTCCCTGGTCGAGCTAATTCCTTCCATTCTCGGCGGATGGGCCCGGGAGTCAAACGGGCAAGCGACAGTAGCAGTAGACGAACTCTTGCTCACTACCCCAGGGGGTATTGTGGACCTCAGTTGAGTCCGCGATCTTAGCAAAGTCATCCCCGAATTCCGCGTGAAGCGAATCCGGCGTGAAGCGTAGCACGTCAAACCCGCTGCACTTCTCAGGGCCATGGGGACCAAAGGTTGCCACGACGATGTGACCGCCCGGTCTGAGGGACTTTCGAACGGCGTCAACGTACCGAGAACGGGCCGCCGGATCAGTGAGAAAGTGGAATACTGCGCGATCGTGCCAGAAGTCGTAGGTGCGTTCGGGTAACTCCGCCTCCGTCACATCGGCGCAGATCCACTTGACCGCAGACGCTCGGTCGCCGAGCCGCGCCCTTGCTGTCTCGAGCGCGGTCTCTGATAGATCGAGAACAGTCAAGTTCGAGTAGCCGCGGTCAAGGAGGTCGTCGACGAACGTGGATGGGCCTGCGCCCACGTCAATCACGGCAGCGGTCGGCGCAATCCTCGCGGCATCTAGGAAACGCAGAGACCGGTCGAGGTGCGGCCGGTACCAGCTGACGCGATCCGGGGCTCTCTCGGCGTAGACAGACTCCCAGAGCTTCTTGTCCCGGGACTTCATCGCATCACCATTTCAAGCCCGGACGCCTTCTGCAAGCTGTTTTGCCCTTCGACCGTCCGAGAGCGAGCGCTGCATTTCGCGCCGGTTCGTGACCTCCCGGGAACCGGGCCCCTGGCTCGGCACAGTGACGCGCGGCTGTGCACAATCTGATGATACGGTCCGCAGATAGTTCTATCCTTTGGTCCAGACTATCCGGAATCCAGTCTCTTGTCAGGGGTCTCTGAACTTGAATCGATCTCGTAAAAGGGGCCGTGCGATCTTGGCCATCGGGCTACTCGCAGCGCTGGTAGGTCCAATTGCACACAGTGGGCCGGCTCTGGCCCAAGACGGCGCGGTCGTCGATTGGATCCGCCGCACGGCTCAGCCCTGCGAGTCGTGCGAGCCGCGTGATGACCACCAGGACCTCGCTTCGCTTCGTCAGATCGTGGGGAACGCACACGTGGTCGCGCTCGGCGAGGGCACGGTTGGCACGCGGGAGTTCGTCCAGCTCAAGCACCGCATCATCGAGTACCTCGCTAGCGAAATGGGGTTCAGCGCCGTCGCCATCCCCGCGAACATGCCGGAGACGCGGGCGCTCAACGACTACATTCAGACCGGCAAGGGGGACCCCCGGGCCCTGATCTCCTGGTACTGGTTGAAGTACTGGCCGCTGAACACCGAGGAGATGCTCGCTTTCGTGGAGTGGATGCGCGCCTACAACGCGTCGGGCCGCGGCCGCCCCCTGCAGCTGGTGGGGTTCGACATGATCAAGCCCAATCTCCCCACGGACGTCGTTCGTGAGTACCTGCGCCGCGTGGATCCGGAATGGGCCGACAGTCTCGAGGCCCTGTCGCGCGCCCTGACGCGCGCGCGACAGACGAGGGCGCAATCCGTTTCCCTCCAGGGCGACTTTCCGGCCGTGGACGCCGCCGGGCATCACGTGCGGCTCTCGGGGTGGATCCGCACGGAGAATGTCTCGGACTACGCGGGGCTGTGGTGTCGAGCGGACGCCGGAAATGCAACGGTCGTCTTCAACAACATGGAGCGCCAGCCCGTGAAGGGAACGCAAGGCTGGCAGCGCTACGCACTCGAACTGGACATCCCCGCGAATGCAGACCACGTCGTGTTCGGCGCGCAGATGCCGGGTACCGGGAGGGCCTGGTTCGACTCGCTCGGAATCGAGATCGACGGCAAACCGTGGAGCGACCCGAACAAGTTTGATCTCCCGATGGAATCCGCCGGGGGACCCATTGGGTTCCAACTGACCCCCGGCCCTGGCTATGACATCCGTATGGACGACTCCACCGCGGCCGTGGGCCGGCGGAGCCTCCGCTTGTCGAGCGTGGAGGGTTTCGTTCCGCCGGACCCCACCCCGCTGTGGGCCGCGGCCGAGAAGTGCGCGTCGCGGGTCGTGCAGCGGTTCGAAAGCGAAGGCCAGCGCTACCGGCGCGCTTCTTCCGACGATGAGGCCGCGTGGGCGGCACGCAACGCCCATCTCCTCTTGCAGCGCACACGTGTCTCCCTACAGGAAGGTTCGCGAGACTCGAGCATTGCAGCAAACGTCGAGTGGATCATGGAGCGTTTGCCGATGCAGTCGAAGATCGTGGTCTGGGCACACAACGACGAGGTCGCGCGCACCCCTGGTTCCATGGGTGACTGGCTCGCGAAGCGCTTCGGCAAGGACATGGTCGTGGTCGGCTTTGCGACGAACGAAGGCCAATGCACGACGGCGAAGACGTCGGCCGCCAACCTCGAGGCCACCGAGATCCAGCCCGGGCCCGACGGGAGCTTCGAGGCGCTCGCCCGGGCGAGTGGGGTCCCCCGATTCCTGCTTGATCTGCGTCGGGCCAAGCCAGGCTCTCAAATCGCGGCCCGGCTCCACGAGGGGCTGACGCTGCGCTCGATTGGTCTATCCACTCCCAAGCAGGAGTTCTTCCCCGCGGCGCTCTCGCGCGAGTTCGACGTGATCGCGTGGGTCGAGAAGACGCAAGCGACGCGGACGCTCGCGACCCATTGAGAGGCACCGCTGTCGAAACGGGCGGCGAAATCACGGGAAACGACCCCACCAGCGCGGCTCCTCGGCGTGGGGCTTGCCCTGGACGTGGATTTGGTGTTCCGACTCGCGTGATCTGACACCTGTACCTCCTGACTTAAACCGCACCCTAGTTTAGGTAATAGTCAGCTCCGCGACCCCCGAAGCATGAAAATCACTCCCACCATCGTCGCGCCGAAACACACGCCGGAGCCCATGAGCTGAACGATGTCCACGGCGCGATACAGGTCGAAGTGTGGGCTTTGCGTGACCCTGTAAAACCCGGCCAGGCCAAGTAGCAGGAGCATCATCCACACCACAATCGGCGGCCGTTTGCGATCAACCATTCTGGCTCCTTTGGATAGACGAGTGTCGGCAGCGTCGATATTCCGCACCTCAACTGTAGTCTAACCGCTCGACAGGGAATGTGGGGAAGCAGCCCCGCGTGGATTCCGTGCAGGATCGTACGAAGGCGCTCCCATCCGCGCGTTGCGAATCGCGCGACCATCCATCTCCGCCACCAGTCTCCCAGCGCCCGGCGAGACTTGCCTCGCCGCGTCCCGCAACGAAAGACACGGCATAGTAACTGCTCTATTGACGCACGTCGCGGGCTCCAGGGGGATCGGGGCCTGGTCTACCGCGGCAATCTCCAGCAAGGGTCATCTCCGACCACAAGAAAATCACGCAAGTCGCTTCGGCTTCCGCCGGAGGGATCCACCCCCGAAGGAGTCACAACATGCGCGAATCGCCGATCCGAAATCGCTTCTCCGCTGCTCTTGTAACGCTCCTCAGCTCGATTCTCCTCATGACAGGGGCGACGGCAGTATCGGCAAATCCCAAGCCGATCCCCGCCGGCTCCAAGCTGCAATTCAACTTCAACGTCATCGGCTACCCCGCGGGCAAGACCTATGACGGCAACTGCGGCGACGGGCACCGCATCTTCGTCAATCGCGAGGCCAAGGGCGCCCAGGTCCGCGTCACGAACTCGACCACGGGGTGGAGCATTGAGGACTGCAACGCCACCGCGGATCACCAGGCTGTGCTGGCCACGAACCAGGCCGCAATCTACGACATATATGTCCGAATTCTTGGAAAGCCCGGCGGAAACATGCACATTTGCGCGAATACGATGACAGATTTCCTCGCCGGCGAGACCCTCTGTCTCCTGGGGACCATCGATTTGACGCGCGGCAGCGGGCAATCCAAGTTCACGCTGGCACCTAACCAGATGTTCGACGCGAGCCTCGAAGACTTGATGTGGACCGTCGACACGAATTCCAATTTCCGGATCGCGCAATTCCGGGTCTATTCGCGCCCCTGACACGGCGAGACAGCCCCAAGCGCCGAGGCCCCGGACCGGAGTCCGGGGCCTTTCTTGTGGGGGCCAATTCAGCCGGGAGACGCCAGGTCCGTTCCGCGTAGCCCTTCAAATATGTCGGTCTCACGCACCCTCCCACCGTTTACCGTGCTCATCGCGCGATAAAGGTGCTGCCACCCCCAGATGGCCTCATGATGCTCCGGCGCGAGATTCCGGAGTCGCTCGTATGCCCCCACTTGGGATTCGTGGCAGGAAACGGCGCGCCAGACGACCGGCCAATACTTTCGCGTTTCGATCACGGTCGTGATGGACCACTCGGGCCAGGGATGCGTCTCTCGCTCGACCCCGTCCACTGTTGAGATGAGCTTTTTGAACGCCTCCCGGTAGGCCGCTACCTTCGCTTCGGGCCACGCCATCTGATAGAGCTTCGAGACCGCGTGCGGCGGAAGCGCTGCCGCCTCGCCTGCATGCGCCGGATTGGCGGCCGACACGACGGCCGCCGATGCGAACTGGGAGATCGCGATGTGATCTGGGTGTCCGTAGCCCCCCTCGGGCGCGAACGTCAGCACGACCTGCGGGCGAATGCGTCTGAGATGCGCGGCGATCCGGTCGATCGCTTGGCGCGGATCGGCGCGGTCGAGATCACCGTCGGGGTAATCGAGGGGTGAGACTTCGCGAATCCCCAGGATCGCTGCGGCGGCTTTGAGCTCGGCCGCGCGAATACGACTCAATGCTTCGGCACCCGGGTGTCCCGCGGCACCCGGCGGGACACCATGGTACCGCCCGCGCTCGCCGCGCGTCGCGGTGACGAGGTAGCTCTCGACACCCTCGGCTGCGTATCGGGCGAACACGCCACCGCATCCGAGGGACTCGTCATCGGGATGGGCAAGGATCCCCATGAGTCGAAGTGGGTTCGTCTTGCCTGCGGGTTCACGCATCATTTCTTTCCTCTATGGGTTCTAAGCGCACGCTCCGCTTCATCCGCCAGCTCTCGCACGATCTCCGCCGCCGGTTGTACCCGCTTCGCCGCCCCCACCGACTCGCCCGCCCAGTGCGGCAAGGCGGCAATATTTCCGCGCATCGATTTTCGAGGGCTGGTCGAGTGGAGTCGACGGATCTGGAACGTCTCTCCGGTCACCTCGTCGACGCCCTCCGCGATGATCTCGTCCGTGCTTGCGAGCGCGGCCTCCACGCTCGCCCGAAGACATCGGTGCGGCGCGTCTGGCCAGTTCGCAGAGAAGGTCTCCGTGACGACGGTGTCCTCTGCCTCGGCGCGAAAGAGCGCGTCGAGGTATTCGGGGTGTGCTCCCGCCTCCGCCGCCGCCACGAACCTCGTTCCCACGCGCACCCCATCGGCTCCGGCTGCGAGCGCGGCCGCCATGGCCCGTCCCGTGCCGATGCCGCCCGCGGCCAGGACCGGCACCCGTACCGCGCGGAGAACCTGGTCCAGCAGCGGGAGCAAGCCGATCCTCCCACGCACGTGTCCGCCGGCTTCCACTCCCTGCGCGATGATGAAATCGCACCCGGCGTCTTGAGCGGCCGCGGCCTCGTCGCGCGAGCCGACCTGCCAGCACGCGAGGGCTCCCGACTCATGGACCCGGGCGACGAGGGACGGATCCGGCTCTGAGTAGAAGAACTCGACGACCCGTGCTTGGGCGGCGGCCGAGGACACGCACTCCACAACCTCCGCCGGGTCCATGAAGTTCAGGATGAAGTTGGCGCCGAAGGGCGCCGTGGTGAGCGCGCGGATCTTCTTCAGTTCGTTCGCGATTTCATCGGGGGTCCCGCCGTAGGCGGCCAGCATTCCCAGGCCGCCGGCATTGCTCACGGCGGCAGCTAGCAGGGGGTTCGAGAGCGAGCCGATCGCGGCCTGCTGGATCGGCACGGAGCAGCCGACGAGCTGCGTGAATCGGGTGGTGAGCATGGGAACCGAATCCTACCACTCCCCCAGTCTCGGCTCCGACTGTCAGGCGGCGCACGAGCGCCTCATAGCACGAACGGAATGATTCGCGTCGGAAATGAAAACCCATCATTCATCTTTGATGGCCGTACTTCCCATCGCCGCACAGGCTATTTCTTCGAGTCCTTCGCTTCCGCCAGCCGAACCTTTTCCTCCAGAGCGGAATAGGGCACGGTGTTGTCGGACTCTTGCAAAAACCAAGTCTGCATGATGTCCCGGACATCCAACTTTCGTTCCTTAACGATTCGGTGAATCGCCCGTTCGCGGACATTTGCGGGATCGGGCTTTGCATCGCGGAGAATGTAGACCATATCGCCGGTCACGATGAGCTTGTGGCTGGGGAGGTATGGCAAAACGTACTCGTCCGTATGGGTGGAGTAGCCGAACTCGTAGAACTCCAGCCTCTGCTTCCCATCTTTGATGATGTGAGTTCCGTCGATCACCTCGAACTTGGGCTCCCGCGGCTTTCGCTGCTGCTCGTCGGGGTGAATGCGATACGGTCGCGTGATCAGATCCGTTGCCAGTACGGTGACCCCGCGTTGCGTGTAAGGCCGTAGGCCGCAGGCATAGAGGGGATGATGGTGAGTCATGGCCACATACCGAACGGGCTTGCCGGGCAGTAGATGGTCGGCTGTAGCCAACAGCCGTGCAGATATCTCGCTGTGGTCGCCGGCTTCCACGATGACGGCGAAGTCGGAGAAACCAACGAGCAGCGACCGAGCTGTACTGGAGGGGAGCTCGATGATGTAGACGCCCTTCCCGAGATCGTGAGACGGCAACAGCTCGTCCGAGTCCGCCGCTTTCGGCTTCTGGAGCGTCCACCCCTCGAACCCGGCTCGAGATGCCGCGGGAATCGTGAACTCGTCTGCGTTCACGACTCCGCCGAACTCGATCTTGGCTATTTCCGAGATGACGTTGTGTTGGGTGGAGGGATCCTCGATGTGGGCTTCGGAGCGCCGTGGCACCTTGATTCCGTTCTGCTCGAAGTAGTCGGCGAACGTCCGCCACTCCAACCGATCCCCTTTGTGCTTCCAATGATCGATCCGTTCCACCCGCATCAAGAGATGGGTCTTGGCATCCAGGTAGAGCGCCCGACTCTCGCCGTTGTCGAGGGTATAGGTGAGCACGTCGTAGGTGTCGGACCCGGAGAGTAGTCGGAGACCCGGGGCCCCGGCTCGTGCCTGGCGCAGATACTCCTGGGGCAAGATCTCCAGCTCTTCCCGCAGCGAGCTCTCGAGCTCCTTTTCCGATATGGAATCCGGTCGACTCCTCCCTCCGTTGAGCCTGAGTCCGTTCGCGGGGCCCACGATGGTGAAGGATGGGATCGCCCGGTTGCCTTCGTAGAACGTCGCTTCTGACTTCATCGCCCGCAGGTCGGCGGAATACGACGTAGCCCCCTCGAGTCGGTAGTCCTTTTGGGCCCAGGGGCGAGCATAGTGGTTTTCGTCGCGATACGTACCCGTGTACGATAGCCGGACGTTGAGGGCACGATCGACCAGCCCGACGCTACCGTGCGCCACCACCGCACGATCGAGCATGTCTGAAGCGCGGACGAAATTCTGGTAGAGCAAGGACTCCTGAGGCTCGCCGGAACCGAATGCCGAAGGGGCGCTGACAGTCACTAGAACTGCTGTCGAAATGCACACGGCAAGACCTAGTTTCATTCCAAGCTCCTTTGAACCCGTGCCCGAGTCCCACCGATCAGGACCACGTCAACCCTTGACGATGCTCGACCAACGTTCCCGCCGCTCCTCCGTCGACGTCTCTTCGACGCGACTGGCGATCGTCCACACGTGCCCCGACGGATCGGTAATCCGCGCGGTGCGGTCGCCCCAGAACTGGTCCTTCACTGGAATCAGGACCTTCGCCCCGGCGGCCACCGCGCGCTCCACCACCTTGTCCACGTCTTCGACATAGACGAAGATCACGACCGGCGAGCTTCCGTCCGGCTGTGGAGCACGGCTTGCAAGGGTTGGCCACTCTCCTTCGATCATGACCATGGCCGGGCCGATCGTCACCAGCGCGTGTGCCACGGCTCCATCTGGACCCGGTCGGCGGTTCAGCTCCAACGCACCAAACGTGGCCTTGCAGAAGTCAATTTCGGCTGCGGCGTCGCGGCAGACCAACATCGGCATTACTACTGGGACTCCATCTGGGATCGGGTTCGCCTTCTTCATAAACGTGCCCTCCCTCGATCACCGCGCCTCAGGATCACTTTATGTTGGGAACGTTGGATAGATCTCATCTGCGATCCAGTAACACTCGAAGAACAGCGCGTCGAAGAGGGGAAGCCGGATCGAATGCGCTGAGACTCATCGTGAGGAGTTTAGCGACCGAGGAGGATGAGCGCCAGACTTCTTGGGGGCTGCGTGACCGCATCCTCCCCGGCTTATCCCTCCCTTGATCCGGTTCGAGGCGAGGCGTAGCTTCCTTGGCGCGACACGAAACCTGGTAGGAAACTCTGGTTCCCGCAACAAAGGGAGTCTTCCATGGTTACGCGCACGATCCAACGATTGGCTATTGTGCTACTCGCGTTCGTCGTCTCCGGCCTGTTACCCGGTCGTGCGCCGGTCCACGCCGCCTCAAGGTTTTCGAGCGCCCGAATCACGGGCTCGGCAATCTATCGCGAGCGCATCGCGCTGACACCCGCAGCGGTATTCGAGGCGACGCTCGAGGACGCGTCTCGTGCAGACGCTGCCGCCAAGGTCATCAAGAAGGTGCGCAGGAAGAACCCGGGTCAAGTTCCGATCGCCTTCGAGATCCCCTACGATCCGCGCCGGATTGACTCCCGGGGAACCTACGTCCTGCGCGCGAGCATTTACGAGGACGGCCGGCTTCGCTTCACCAGCGCTCGGGCATATCCGGTGCTGACGCACGGCCACGGGCGCAACGTCATGGTTCTGATGCGCGGGACATCGGGTCGGCACAGGGGTCGGGCTGCGGCACCGCAGCACCGGAGGAACCATGGGTGACCTCTCGCAGCAGTTCCTCAGCGATTCTGGGTTATCTCTCCAGGGGAAGTGGCCTCGTCCTACCGCTTCCTCTCGTTGACCATGGACAGCACGAACGAGACCCGTTCGGGGACCGGCATCTCGGGGATGAAGACAATTTCGTACCCGTGCCGGCGATAGGTGGGCACAAGCACGTCGTATTCCGCCAGGGCCTCGACGAAGGTGTGGCGGCGCTCCTCATCCGGCCGAAACAGAGCCTCCCACGGCGGCGAGATGAATACGAGCGGGGCGTACCTCTTCAGCCGGAGCGCGTCCTTGAGAAGATCGGGCGCGACCAACCCTGTCAGCTCGACGGCCGATGCGACATCGATAAAGCCGCGATCAAAGAATGTCCGGCGGCGCAGCCGAGCATGCCGATCGAAGTCGCGTATCGCCTTTTCGGCACACAGATCTATGAAGCGCTGAGGATTCACCCAAGGAAGACCATCACCCCCTCGCTGGATTTCGTCCTTCACGATCTGCCGACCGGGCTCGGTTGCCACGACCTGGCCGCGCTGTGCGAGGGCCGCGATCAGCGCGGACTTGCCAGAC
>WNFK01221067.1_pt1 | contig 10700 bp, 14 predicted proteins | sample 5400281 | NCBI WGS metagenome assembly WNFK01 (sample SAMN13153350, study PRJNA577476) | soil metagenome | isolation source: 20 cm soil on Douglas fir-dominated hillslope | place: USA:California | collected 2013-09-17
CGCAGCAGCTCGCACTTGCCCCCGAGGAACTCGAGTCTTCCGGCGCGAACCTCGTTGAGGCGCCATTCGAGATCGCCGCCCTCTTCGGCCGGAACGGCCATCAGGGCCACGCGACCCGCGAGGTGCTCGAGGGCCTTCGTCGTGACCAGGCCGATCGCGGCACCGATCAGCCCGGCGACCTGGGCATTGTGGCCGCAGGCATGAGCGGCGCCCGTCACGGGATCGGCCTCGGGATGACCGGTCACCACGAGCCCGTCGAGCTCGCCCAGGAGCGCGAAGGTCGGACCCGGCCCCTGCCCGCCGGTGACGTCGGCCCGGACGCCCGTGAGCGCGAGCCCCGTGCGCGGGGTCAGGCCGAGCTGGCGGAACTTCGACTCGACGAGCGCCGCCGTCCGCGATTCCTTGAAGCCGAGCTCCGGATGGCGGCGGATCGTCTCGCCGACCTCGATGATCTCGTCGGCGTGACGCTCGATCGCCTCGTCGACACGTCGCTTGAGCTCGTCGCGCGTCATCTTAGTCCTCCCCGCCGTGCAGGCCTGGCGTAGGATATGACGGACTTGCGCCCCGACGCGGGGCAATCTCGAGCTTCTGACCTCGACCCTGGGAGAGTGGATCATGAAGGCAGCAGCGGCCGTCGCGGAAATCCTCAAGCGTGAAGGCGTGAAGTTTCTCATCGGCTATCCGGTCAACCCGATCATCGAGGCCGCTGCGGAAGCCGACATCCGCACGATCATCGTCCGCCAGGAGCGGACCGGTCTGCACATGGCCGATGCCGTCAGCCGCATCTCGTCGGGCGAGCGGATCGGCGTGTTCGCGATGCAGCACGGCCCGGGCTCGGAGAACGCCTTCGGCGGTGTCGCTCAGGCCTACGGCGACTCGGTACCGATCATCGTTCTCCCCGGGGGCTACCCGCGGCGGATCACGAACATCGAGCCCAACTTCAACTCGTTCCTGAACTTCCAGCACATCACGAAGTGGTGCGAGCAGGTCATCGTCCCCGACGCGGTGGTCGACGCGATGCGCCGCGCGTTCACTCAGGTGAAGAACGGGCGCCCGCGGCCGGTGCTGATCGAGTTCCCGGTCGATCTGCTCAGAGAGGACGTCCCGGAGCCGATCAACTACACGCCGACACCGCGGCTCAAGTCGGGCCCGGATCCGCGCGACGTCTCCCGCGTGGCCGAGGCGCTCGTGGCCGCCCAGCGGCCCGTCATCTACGCCGGTCAGGGTGTGCACTATGCGCGGGCGTGGCAGGTGCTGCGTGACCTGGCCGAGCTCCTGGAAGCGCCGGTCACGACGAGCCTGCAGGGCAAGAGCGCGTTTCCCGAGAACCACCCGCTGTCGCTCGGTTCGGGCGGCCGCTCCATCTCGCAGCAGCTCCACCACTTCCTGACGAACTCGGACCTTATCTTCGGAATCGGCTGTAGTTTCGCCACGACCAACTACGGCGTCGCGATGCCGAAGGGTAAGAAGATCGCCCATGCGACCCTGGACGCGACCGACATCAACAAAGACGTGCCGGCCGATCTCGCCCTGGTCGGCGACGCCGGCCTCACCTTGCAGGCGCTGCTCGTCGAGGTGAAGGATCGTCTGAAGGGCGGGCCGCGCGGCCGCCTCTCGGCCGTCTCGCAGGAGATCAAGAATCTCAAGAGCGAGTGGCTGGCCAAGTGGACCCCGCGGCTCACGCAGGACACGAAGCCGCTCTCCCCGTACCGCGTGATCTGGGACCTGATGCACACGGTCGACGTCGCCAACACGATCATCACGCACGACGCCGGCAGCCCGCGGGATCAGATCTCCCCGTTCTGGGAGCCGATCACCCCGCTCAGCTACATCGGCTGGGGCAAGACGACCCAGCTCGGTTACGGTCTGGGTCTCGCGATGGGCGCGAAGCTCGCGGCGCCCGAGAAGCTCTGCGTGAACGTCTGGGGTGACGCCGCGATCGGCTTCACCGGGATGGACTTCGAGACGGCCGTCCGCGAGCGGATCCCGATTCTCTCGATCCTGCTCAACAACTTCTCGATGGCGATCGAGCTGAAGATCATGAAGACGGCCACGGCCAAGTATCGGTCGACCGATATCAGCGGCGACTACGCGGCCATGGCGCGGGCGTTCGGCGGTCACGGCGAGCGTGTGTCCGAGCCGAGCGAGATCGTGCCGGCCATCCGGCGCGCCATCAAGAAGACGCAGGAGGGAACGCCGGCGCTCCTCGAGTTCCTCACCGAGAAGGCCGAAGACTTCTCGATGTTCTAGGCCCCATGCAGATCAAGTACCGGATCGGCATCATGCCCGGGCCGTGGCCGGCCGGCGCGCCCCGAGAAGGACTGGACTTCTTCTGGCGGCTGATCGATGTCTGTGAGCGGACCGAGATCGATTCGATCTGGTTCTCGGACCGGCTGTCGTCGCCGCTCCCGGTCCTGGAGCCGATGACGGCGATGGCCGCAGTGGCCGCCCGTACCCGCCGCTTGAAGTTCGGACCGAGCGTGCTGATCGCGCCGTTCAGGTCACCCGTGCTCGCGGCGCGCCAGATCGCGATGCTCGACTATCTCTCGGGTGGTCGAGTCCTGCCGGCCGTCGGCATCGGCGTGGAGCAGGAGCGGGAATTCCTGGCGGCGGGCGTCCCGTTCCGCGAGCGCGGGCGCCGGACCGACGAGGCGATCCAGGTGATGCGGCGTTGCTGGGAGGAGTCCGAGGTCACGTTCGCGGGCGAATTCTGGCGGCTCGATCGCATCACGGTACTCCCGCGCCCGATCCAGCAGCCCATGCCGCTGTGGGTCGGCGGCAACAGCGAGGCCGCGATGCGCCGGACCGCACGGATGGGCGACGGCTGGATCCCGTCGTTCATCACGCCCGATCAGTTCCGCGTCGGCGTCGACAAGACGCTCGGCTTCGCCGCCGAGGCCGGGCGCGAGGTGCCGGGCGATCATTTCGGCACGCTCGTGCAGTTCTGTCTGGACGCCGACCCGGCGATTGCGCGCTCGATGGCGCTCCCCTTCATTCCGCGCGGGCGCGTCGACGCACCGACGCTCGACGCCTGCACGGCGTTCGGGCCGGCCGAGCTCGTCAGCGAACGGCTGGAGCAGTACGTGAAGGGCGGCGGGTCGAAGTTCATTCTGCGACCGATGTGCCCGCCCGAGCGGATGCTCGAGCAGCTCGAACGGCTCGCCGCCGAGGTGATTCCGGCCTTCCACACGCGCTGAGCGTCGGCTCAGCGGCTCTGCAGAATCTGGATCAGCAGTCCGGGATCGACGTTGCCGCCGGAGAGCACCACACCGACTCGCGCGCCGCGGGCCAGCTTCCCGCTCAGCACCGCGGCGGCGCCGACCGCGCCCGTCGGCTCGGCGATCACGCGGACGCGGAGCGCCAGGAATCGAACCGCCGCGATGATCTCGTCGTCGCTGACCAGCGCCACCTCGCTCAGGTTCTCACGGAGGATCGGGAACGTGAGCTCGCCCGGACTCTGCGGCCGAATCCCGTCGGCGATCGTCGGCGGTGGGGGAATCGTGACCCGCTCTCCCTTCTTCAGCGAGAGGTACGTGTCGTTCGCCGTCTCGGCCTCGACCCCGACGACGGTGATCCCCGGCGACAGGCTTCGCGCCACCGTGCTGCACCCGGCCATGAGGCCACCGCCGCCGACCGGGGTGACGATCGCGTCCAGCGCCGGCACGTCCTGAAAGAGCTCGAGCGCCGCGGTTCCCTGCCCGGCCATGATCGCCGGATCGTCGTACGGAGGCACCAGCACACGTCCCGTCTCGTCGACGAGGCGTCGCGCCACGGCGGCGCGGTCGTCCTTCAGGCGGTCGTAGAAGACGATCTCGGCCCCGTAGCCGCGGGTCGCTTCCACCTTCAGGTCGTCCCGACCACCCGCGCCGCGAGCGCCACACCCTGCGCGTGATTGCCGGACGAATACGCCACGACGCCGCGCGCGCGCTCGGGGGCGGTGAGGGTCAGCAGCTTGTTCAAGGCGCCCCGGATCTTGAACGAGCCGGCGCGCTGGAGGTTCTCGCACTTCAAGAAGACGCGACAGCCGCTCGCGTCGTCGAATGCCGCCGAGGTGAGCACCGGCGTGCGGAAGACACGGCCGGCGAGCCGCTGCGCGGCGGCGCGAACGTCGTCGATCGTCAGAAGAGTGTCGGCAGCCATGGCATGACGATTATCACAGAGCCGGCGAGCCTGGATCAACCCTCGCGGTATACTCGCGCCATGCGCACGGTGACCGTACTCGTCTCGCTCCTGCTCGCGACTGGCTGCTCGCTGATCTCGGTCGATCTGACGCCGCGAATCAAGCCCCTCGAGGAGCGGACCGTCGAAGGCAGCGGCCGAACGAAAGTTCTCTTGACGGACATCTCGGGATTTCTCTCCGAGGAAGGTCAGTCGCAGACCCTGGTCATCGGCGCGCCAACGCCGCACGTCGGTCTGCTCGTGCGCTTTCGCGAGGAGCTGAAGAAGGCCGCCGAGGACTCGGACGTCAAGGCGGTCATCGTCCGCATCAACAGCCCGGGCGGGACGGTGACGGCGTCCGACATCATGTTCAAAGAGCTCCAGATGTTCAAGCGCACCGCCAAGGTCCCCGTCGTGGCCGTCATGATGGACGTCGCCGCCTCGGGCGGCTACTACGTGGCGCTCGGCGCCGACACGATCGTCGCCCACCCCACAACGGTCACCGGCTCGATCGGCGTCATCATGCTGACGGTGAACGCCGAAGGACTCTTGCAGAAGCTCGGCGTCTCGGCCGCGGCGATCAAGTCGGGCGAGCGCAAGGACATGGGCAGCCCGTTCCGGGCGATGACGCCGGAGGAGCATCAGATCTTCCAGTCCGTGATCGACGGGCTGCAGAGCCAGTTCCTCGCGCGGCTCGTCGAGTCGCGCAAGATCCCGATGGACACCGCGAAGCGGATCGCCGACGGCCGCGTCTACACCGCGCAGCAGGCGCTCGATCTCAAGCTGATCGACCGGATCGGCTACATGGACGACGCGCTCGAGCTCACGCGCAAGGCGATCGGCGCCGATCAGGTCAAGGTCGTCGTCTATCAGCGCCCGTCGGAGTATCGCGCGACGTATTACGCGCGCTCCGAAGGACCCTCGGGGAGCCTCGACGCGACCGTCTCCCGGCTCGCGTCGGTCATGGGCTCCGGGCCGGGCTTCTTCTACCTCTGGTGGCCCTGAGCTTCTCCCGGCCGCTCCGCCGCCTCGTAGCCGACGCAGGTCACGACCGGTAGACGCGGGTACTTCGGAAAACGCTCGTCGGTACGGCTCAACCCGCAGAGGACGAAGGCGGCGCCCCTCGCCGAGGTGACCACTCTCACGTGGGCGCACCCGGCGCACAGGCCGCTGGCCTCGATCATGTCCGGCGCCGCGCTATCGAGTGTCCGCGACGAGATCGAGGTAGTGCTTGACGATCCGCGCGGTGGCGCCCCAGATCGTGTCGCCGTTGTAATCGAAGAAGTAGACGGGCCGCTGCACACCGTCACGCTCCCACTGCTCGACCCGCAGTCCGCCCGGTGCGGCGAGCGCCGCGAACGGCACCTCGATCACACGCTCGATCTCCTCGCCGTCCGGCCGCCAGGTGACCGGCCGGCGAATCGCGCCGATCCAGGGCGTGATCACGAAGTTCGTCGCGAAGGTCTCGGTGTCGTCGAGGGCGCCGAGCGGCTCGACCGCCGCCCGCGGGAGCCCCACTTCTTCCTCACACTCGCGCAGGGCGGCCTCGAGCAGCGACGCATCCCCGGGATCGACCGTGCCGCCGGGGAAGCCGATCTGGCCTCGATGGGTCCCGACCGTGTCGGTCCGCTTCGCGAACACGAGATGGGGCTCGCCGCGGTCGACGATGGGAATCAGGACCGCCGCCCGCACGAGCGGCCCGGGCGGAACGACACGGCGCTCATGCGCCGCAAGCCGCCGCCGTGTGAGCGCCACCAGCTCGTCGAGCGTCACGGGACCGGCTGGCGCTCCGGCGCCCTGAATAGCCGCGCGCAGACCTCCTGGACGACCTGGGCCATCACCGCGCCCGCCTTGTCGCGGATCACGAGGTCGGCTTGCGCGTCGAGCGGAGTCGGCTCGAGGTTCACGATCGCCAGGATCGCTCCCCCGTGCTTGGCGTGGGCGGGCATGTACGCCGCGGGATAGACGACCAGCGAGGATCCGAGGACGACGAACAGATCGGCTGCCCGCGACCGGCGCTCGGCCTCTTGCATCTCGCGGGCCGGCATCGCCTCGCCGAAGAGCACGGTGGTCGGCTTCACGATCCCACCACACGTCGGGCACGCCGGAAGCTCCCCATTCGCCTCGATCCACGCGTGCACCTCGTCGCGCGTGTAGGCGATTCCGCACGCGAGGCAGCGAGTGCGCGTCGCGTTGCCGTGCAGCTCAATCACGCGATCCGGCGGCAGGCCGGCGCGCTGGTGAAGGTCGTCGATGTTCTGCGTGATACAGCAGTCGAGGCGCTCGAGCCGATGGAGCTCGACGAGTGCCAGGTGCGCGGCGTTCGGCCGCGCCGCGCGGATCACGGGATACGTCACGCGGCCCAGCTCCCAGTATTTTCGCCGACCGCCCGCGCTGCCGACGAAGTTCCGGTACGTGAACTCGCTCGGATCGAATCGATCCCAGAGGCCTCCCGGGCTTCGAAAATCCGGGATGCCGGATTCGGTGCTGACCCCCGCGCCCGTGAAGGCGACGGCCCGGCGCGCGCGGACGAACAGCTCGGCCAGCTGATGGACGGCGCCGCTCACCGGCGCAGACGCTTCCAGACGCGCAGCGCGACGGACGTGAACCACGCGCCTTCGACCGGCGCGGACGGAGGGCGCCGCAAGCCGGCCACGACAGCCGCGAACACGAGGGCGCCCGCCGCGGCCAGCGCCACGTTGATCTCGACGCCGTCGATCCCGCCCCACCGCGAGGTGACGAGCGTGAACAGGACGTTGTTGACGACGTGACAGAGTACGGCGGGCAGCGTGCTTCCCGTCAGCTCGGTGATCCAGCCGAGGTACAGGCCCAGAACGAGCGCCAGCAGGCTGTGGAGCCAGTCCAGATGAAACGCGCCGAAGCAGACGCTGGTCACGATCACGGCCGCTCCGCGCGGCAAACGCTGGACGAGCCTGGTCTGGACGTAGCCTCGGAAGAAGATCTCCTCGGCGGTGCCCGCGAGCACGCCGACGATCAGCACGGCGAGCAAGAGATCAGGACCGGCGACCTGGTACAGCGCGCCGCGAATTATCTTCATGTTGCCGTGCTGCGCCAGTCCCGCCAGCACGGTCAGCGAATCGAGCGCTTGCCCGAGCGACAGCATCCCGAGGACGGCCAGCAGGAGTGTGCGGCCCGACTCACGCCCGGGCAGCAGGCGGAGCGCTGCCGGGGCGGCGGCGCCGCTCGCGATCAGCGCGGTCAGGACGAATGCCGCCGACGACGCGACAGTGCCCGCGAGGAGTCCCGGAAGGCCCTCGAACACGGTTTGATCGGACAGGTCCGGATAGAGCGATCGCACGGTCGCCGCCGCCAGGAGCGAGAACGCGACGATGGCCACGAAGGCGGCCGCGCACGACAAGAAGACCGGCCAGAGGCGAGGCCTCTCGACAAGGCCGCGGTCGGTGTCCGTCAAAGTGGTGGTCCCTCATGATGCCACGCCGTGGCCTGCTGGTAGGCGTGGCCGAGCCGCAAGGTCGTGGCTTCGTCGAACGCGCGGCCGACGATCTGCAGGGCCAGCGGCCGCCGGTCCGACGAAAACCCGCACGGCAAGGTCAGCGCCGGTAGTCCGAGGGTGTTGAAGGGACGCGTGAGCCGCGAGAATCGCCCCATCCTTGTGACGACGTCGTCCACGGAGCCGGCCTTCGCCGTCTCGAGGGCCGGCGCCGGCTCGGGGATCACCGGGACGACGAGCGCGTCGACCTCGGCGAACACTTCGGCGATGAATTCCCGCGCGAGGCGCGATCGCAGGCGCAGCGCCTGCAGATAATCGTGTGCCGAGATGTGGAAGCCGATCTCGAGCCGCGTCCGGACGGCGGGCTGAAGCTCGTGCGGGCGGTCGCGGGCCAGGCGCGCGTGCAGTGCGGCCGACTCAGAGCGTGAGATCACGTTGCCGGTGTCCGTGAGAGTCCGCGGATCGGGCACGCGGATCGGCGACACGAGCGCGCCGAGGCCACCGAGAACTTCCGCGGCCGCACGGACGGCGGCGTCCACGTCCGGGCTGATTCCGTCGAAGAAGAAGTTTTCCGGGATCCCGACGCGCAGCCCGCCGATCGGGCTCTCGAGCATGCGCTGATAATACGGAACCCCCCGGCGGCTCGAGGTCGCGTCGTGTGGATCGTATCCGGCGACGACCTCGAGGAGCAGTGCTCCGTCGGCGACGGTTCGGGTCAGCGGACCCAGGTGATCCATCGACCACGACAGCGGCATCACCCCGGCGCGGCTCACGCGTCCGTAGGTGGGCTTGAGACCGACGACGCCGCAACAGGCCGCCGGAAGCCTGATCGAGCCACCGGTGTCGCTGCCGAGCGTCCCGAGCGCGAACCCGGCGGCCACCGCGGCGCCCGAGCCGCTGCTCGAGCCGCCGGAGCAGTGCCCGGATTTCCACGGGTTCTGCACATCGCCGTGATGGGCGTTGTCGCCGAACGGACCCATCGCCAGCTCGGTCATGTTGAGCTTGCCCAGCGTGACGGCGCCGGCGGCGCGCAAGCGCGCGACGGCAGTGCATTCGATCGGCGACGTGAAGTACTCGCGCGTCTTCGTGCCGCACGACGTCGGCAGGCCGGGCACGTGGCAGAGGTCCTTGTAGGCGAGCGGCACACCGTGCAGCGGGCCGCGACTGCGGCCGGCGGCCAGCTCGTCTTCGAGCGCGCGTGCCGTCGCGAGCGCGCCTTCGGCGTCGACGGTGATGAACGCGTGAATGCGTCCATCGAGCCGCGCGATGCGGTCCAGGCAGGTCTGCGTCGCCTCGACCGGCGAGATCTTGCGCGCCGCCATCGCGCGCGAGAGAGTCTGGATCGTCCAGTCAGTCACGAGGCTCTTCAGGCTTCGCGTCGCCTTCGAGCGCCAGGACGAAGCCCGCCGGCTCCTCGCCGATCGCGAGATCGGCCGCCATCCGCTCGATGGCCGCGGCGAGACCGGCGACATCCGCGCTCACCTGCTTCTCGGGATCGTTCATGGGACTTTCGCCGCGGATGATAGCACCGCCGTCACGTCCGGTGGCCGAATGCCGTCGGCAGCGGGCTGTCGAAGCTGACTCGGTCGCCGCGCGGATGCACGAACGCGAGCCGCGTCGCGTGGAGCGCCAGCCGCCTCATCGGATCTGTCCGCCCGCCGTACTGAGCGTCGCCCGCGATGGGATGGCCCGCCGCGGCGAGCTGGGCGCGAATCTGGGCGCGGCGCCCGGTCACCAGCCGGAGCTCGACCAAAGTCGCGCCGCGCCGGCGCTCGAGGACCCGATAGCGCGTGATGGCCTCCTTGCCGTCTCCGCGCTCCGCGACCCGCACACGCAACGCGCGGTCCTCGACGAGGCGCGAGACCAGCGAGCCTTCCCCCTGGCGCATGACGCCCTCGGCGAGGGCGATGTAGAGCCGCTCGGCGGTGCGTACCGCGAACTGCGCCTGCAGATGCTCCTTGGCCGCCACCGATTTGGCGAAGACGATCAGGCCCGAGGTTTCCCGATCCAGCCGGTGAACGATGAAGAGCCGGGCCGTGCGCGTGTCGCGGCGCGCGACCCAGTCGCGAAGAAGCCGGTAGGCCGTGCGCTCGCGCTCGCTCTCGGTGGCGATGGTCAGGAGGCCGGAGGGCTTGTCGACCACGAGGATGTCGTCGTCCTCGTGGACGAGTCGCAGGGGCGCCGGGCACGCGGGCGGCGCGGGTGACGTCAGCTCGATCCGATCGGCCGGCTCGACCTCGACGTCGCCGCGGACGACCACGGCACCGTTGACCCTGACCCGCGAGCCCGTGAGCCATTGTTTGAGGCTGCGGCGGGAGGCCTCAGGGTAGAGCGACTGCAGCCGCTCGATGAGGCGGAGGGAGCTCATGGCGTACCACCCGCTACGGCGTGACGAGGGCGGTCACCCCCGCTTCCCGAGGTTGCCAATCCGCCCGAGGTCGAGCGGCGAAGAGCGCAATGGAATCCGACGCTTATCGCTGGCCCAAGGGATGCACCTCCCCTGCGGAACGGAGGTGCCCCGATGATCACGTGCCGGTGCGGCGGACCACTCACGCTCGACAAGTCCCATATCTCCGAGGCGCGGCGCTTCGCATGCCTGGCGACGACTCGATTGCGCTGGAAGTGCTGCCTCTGCGGCCACTCGCTCTGGCTCGACCAGTCGACGACGCCCGAGGACCTGAGCGCCCGGGTCGACGAGGTCGAGGCAAAATCGATGGCGTAACGACCGAATTCTACAGCTTCGCAATCCACATACGAGGGCGAGGCCCCAGGGGCGATAATCGTACAGAGATGCGCGACACCGAGTCCCAGGGCCGCATTCTCGTGGTGGACGACGAGCCGGATCTCGTCACGATCCTGACGCGGTATTTCTCCGAAGCAGGCTACGCGGTCGACGCGGCGGCGCACGGCGGCGACGCGCTCATCGCGGTCTCGCAGTACCGTCCAGATGTCGTCGTGCTGGACGTCATGATGGAAGGCCTCAACGGTGTCCAGGTTCTCGAGCGCATTCGCGCGCTCGATCCAGCGATCCGCGTGATCATGATCTCGGGCAGCCCCGACTCGACGCTCA
>WNFK01193469.1_pt1 | contig 10698 bp, 8 predicted proteins | sample 5400281 | NCBI WGS metagenome assembly WNFK01 (sample SAMN13153350, study PRJNA577476) | soil metagenome | isolation source: 20 cm soil on Douglas fir-dominated hillslope | place: USA:California | collected 2013-09-17
CGGGCATGGTGCGGTCGCGACTGCGTAGTCCTGCCTCGACATGCGCTACCTTCACCCCAAGCTTTACACACACGAGAGCGCATGCAAGCGTCGAATTCACGTCGCCAACTACGACCACCCAATCCGGCTTTTCTGCGCCGACGACTGGTTCAAATCGCTCCATGATGGCGGCAGTTTGCGCCGCGTGTGAACCGGACCCGACGCCGAGATATATGTCTGGTTGAGGGAGTTCGAGATCGCGCAAAAACGCGTCCGACATGGCTTCATCGTAATGCTGTCCGGTATGAACGACGAGAGGCTCAAACTGGGAGGAGCGCTGCTTCATCGCAGCCATGATCGGAGCAACCTTCATGAAGTTTGGCCGCGCCCCGACAACGTTGATTACTTTGAGCATTAGGTTGTCAGTGGTCAGTTGTCCGTAGTCAGTTTGGCCTTTGGTTTTTGGTCTTTGGACTTGGGTCTTGTTTTTAGGTTTTGGGTCTTAGGTCTTGGGACCTCGCTTTTCCACGCATCGGTCAGTAACGCTCCAGGGTGCAGTAATCCAGACAAAACACAGATCAGAGACCGAAGTCCCAAGTCCAAAGGCCAGAGACCCAAGTCCACGTAAGACTGACAACGGACCACTGACAACTGACTCATAACCGTATTATTCTCGCCTTGCTATCACGTCTTAGATCTCCGTTGAGAGCGTTGCGGGTGTCCACAATCAAGGGTGCGAGCTGGCAGACGCGTTTGTAATCGATACTGCTGTGATCAGTAACGATGATAAGGCAATCAGTGGCACGCAACTCATCATCAGTGAGCGGCACTGACATGATTGGCTCGTCCCCACCCTGCGTGTGAGCATCATCAAATCGCACCTCTTTTACGAAGGGGTCGTGATAACGAACCTCAGCTCCCTTCGTGCGCAATCGATCGATGATTGACAATGCCGGACTCTCGCGCACATCGTCGATATCCTTCTTGTAGGCGACTCCCAACAAGAGAACAGTCGATCCTTTCATCGCCTTCCGCTCATCGTTCAAACCATCCGCGACCAACTGGATTACATGTTCCGGCATGCGCGAATTTACTTCCTCAGCCAAGCCGATAAAGCGAGAATCGAAGCCGTGCTGACGGGCTTTCCAGGAGAGGTAATGAGGATCGAGAGGTATACAATGCCCGCCAATCCCAGGACCTGGATAAAAAGGCATAAAGCCGAATGGTTTGGTGGCGGCTGCTCGAATCACTTCCCAAGTGTCGATGTTCAGCGCATAGCACAGTCGGGCCATCTCGTTGGCCATGCCAATATTCACGGCGCGAAAGGTGTTTTCCAGTAGCTTTGCAGTTTCCGCTACGCGCGCCGAGCTTACCGCATGGACCTCCCTAACGATCTGGGAATAGAGACTTGCGGCGCATTCAGTCGAGTCCGGCGTGACACCACCCACAACCTTGGGGATATTGTGAGTCTGAAACTGCAAGTTGCCCGGATCAACTCGTTCGGGTGAGAAAGCCAGGAGAAAATCCTCATCAAGTTTGAGACCGGTCTCTTCAAACATCGGTAAGAGCATTTCGTCAGTTGTGCCTGGATAGGTGGTTGATTCCAAAACGATCAACTGGCCGCGGCGCAGTTGTTTCTTTATCTCTTCTGCTGCCGCGAGTATGTAGGAAACATCCGGCTCCTTCGTTTTGCGCAGTGGCGTCGGGACGCAAATGATAATCGCGTCACACGCGCCGAGTTGAGCGAAATCCGTTGTCGCCTGAAGCAAACTTGCGTCAACCAGCTCTTTCACCTTGCCTTCCGGAACATCGCTAATATAAGAAATGCCCGCATTGATCTGGCTTGCCTTATTCTCATCAACTTCAAAGCCGGTGCCTCTAAAACCATTGCCGGCAAATTCCACGAGCAGCGGCAAACCAACATAGCCCAAACCAATAACTCCGATGCGGGCCCGTTTCTGCGTGATAAGTTGAACTATCTGTTCTTTGATCATTTGATAAACATAGGGTGGGCGCCTTGTTCCAAAGGGCCTGGGTGGCGGGTGTGCCTAAGGTTTGCGAACATTTGAACGAAGCAAGACTATTGGGCGCTGCACGCAGTGTCAAGCGAGGTTTTCCTTGACATCCAGCTAGCCCCGCAACTATACCGACACGAATCAATGAGCCAGGAAACGAATAACACTCGTCCCAAACTTGTGCGCGGGCTTGGGTTGCTCGACGCCACCATGATCGTAGTTGGTTCCATGATCGGTTCAGGGATTTTTATTACCTCGGCCGAATCGTCGCGCCTGGTTGGTGCGCCAGGTTGGCTGCTCGTGGCGTGGGCTTTGGCAGGTGTACTTACGATCACGGGAGCTCTTTGTTGTGCTGAGCTGGCTGCGATGTGGCCCCATGCGGGCGGTCAATACGTGTTTCTGCGTGAAGCATATGGACGTTCGATTGGTTTTCTTTTTGGCTGGTCACTGTTTTTGGTAATTCAAACTGGAACAATTGCCGCCGTGGCCGTTGCCTTCGCAAACTTCACAGGGGTGCTGACGGATAGTATTGCGGCGGAAAAATATCTGATTCACCCACTCGTAATCCTCAAACCCTTTACAGTTGGTTCGGTCTCCTTCAACGGCTATGCACTCAGCCTGTCCACGCAGCAGCTCGTTGCCGTTCTGATGATTCTATTGCTCACCCTGACAAACACTCGTGGTTTGAAAATTGGCAAGTTGATCCAAAACACATTTACTTTCACAAAGACAGCCGCACTGTTAGGCCTGATCATCATCGGTCTGACCTTAGGCTGGAATCATCAAAGTGCTGCCTACACGTCCGACTGGTGGAACCCTGTCGCGAACGGTTGGCACCCATCCAACACGCAGTTGGGCTTTGAAGCAGTTACTGGCAGCCTGTTAGCTCTTGCTCTCGTAATGCTGCTGGGTCGGGCGATGGTGGGCCCACTCTTTGCTCAGTCAGCCTGGAATAATGTGACCTTTACCGGCGGCGAAGTCCGCGATCCGGGTCGCAACCTGCCACGCGCTCTTCTGTTAGGCTGTAGTTTGGTAGTTGCTCTTTATCTCCTCGCGAATCTTGCATACATAGTTACACTGCCGCTCTCCGCCATTCAGAACGCACCGCAGAATCGTGTGGCGACGGCAACGATGCAAGCAATCCTCGGGTCACGAGGAACCATTGTAATGGCCCTGGCCATAATGATCTCCACCTTCGGTTGTAATAACGGGTTGATTCTCGCCGGAGCACGTGTTTATTTCGCGATGGCGCGCGACGGACTCTTCTTCAAGCGGGTAGCTAGCGTCAATTCAAGGCACGTGCCGGCGGTTGCACTCATCACACAAGGACTGTGGGCGGCTCTGCTCACCTTGCCGCGCACGTTCATCGTTGATCCTCGGAGTGGCACCGCGACTTACGGGAATGTTTATACTCAGTTACTCGAATACATTGTGTCAGCCGATCTGGTCTTCTACGCTTTGATGGTGGGTGCTGTAATTGTGATGCGACGCAAAGCGCCGGAAATTGAGCGACCTTACCGCACGTTTGGTTATCCTCTTGTGCCACTCATCTACATTATGCTCGCGGGACTTTTTATAATCGATCTTGCTTATCTCGCACCTTCAACTTCGGGGATTGGCTATCTCCTGGTCTTTACGGGCATTCCTATATATTTCGTCTGGCGTGGATTGGGAAGGGGCTAGCCGCGAAAAAGCACAGAAAGCACAAAAGAGAACCAGTTCGAATTCTGTCCTTGTGCTTCTGTGCTTTTTCGTGGCTAACCGGTTCTACTTCACCCACTCTTCCGCTACCTCGGTCTCGACTTTCACGGGCACCGTCTTTAAGTATTCTTCGCCTGCCGAGCACATAACTCGCTCGACTCTCCTCGCAATATCGTCCACCTCGTGAGTTTCCGATTCGACCACGATTTCATCGTGAATGATATTGACGATGCGAGCGCTCGTACCGCTTAACTCACCTTTTAGCAGGTGGAGGGCGCGCTTAAGTATGTCGGCACTCGTGCCCTGAATCGGCGTGTTCTTGCCGTTGCGCTGCGTCATTGAAATTTGCTGACGGTCATTCTCATCGTAGCGAAAGTGCACCAGGCGGCCTGATGCCGTTCGCGCCTGCCGGTCGCGTACCGCGCTATTGGCGGCTTCACGCAGATAATTGTCGAGCTGGCGGTAGGTACTAAAGTAACGTCGCAAAACATTTTCCGCCTCCGGCACAGTTAGACCCGTCATCAACGCGAATCGCTGCGCTCCAATTCCGTAGACCACGCCGAAATTCAACCGCTTCGCAAAATCGCGCTGCTCCTTGGAGACTTGATCCAGCGCAACGTTGAAGACTTGCGCAGCAGTGACCCGATGCAGATCGGCTCCGGAATTGAAGGCATCTATGAAACCTTGATCTCCTGAGAATTCAGCAAGGATTCGAAGCTCAATCTGCGAATAGTCGGCAATGATTAGCTTCCGACCTTCGGGATGGCCGCTGAAACAGCGGCGATACTCGACAGCGTGTGGCACTTGCTGAATGTTTGGATTCGTGCAGGAAAACCTTCCTGTCGGCGCACCAATCTGGCGAAAGTCAGCATGCAAACGCTTCGTGACGGGGTTGATTAACTCGATCATGTTTTGGCCGTAACTGGTCAATGCCTTCTGAACAGTTCGGTACTCGAGCAGCGTTTCGATTACGGGATACTGAGCCGCCAGCGGCTGCATTTTCCAATTGCGAGTTGAATCGGGAACGGGAATTCCAAGGCGTTCCAGCGCATGGGTCAACTGCTGATGGGAATCAAGATTAATGTCTTCCCGTTGATGACCTCCAAATAGCGAGCCCTGAGACGATTCTACTGCCAGGATCTCCTGCAATTGTTCAGCGAGTTCGCCTCTCTTCTTTTCGACGACTGCCAACTGCTCGAGCCAGCGATCCTTATGCATGAAGAACCCGGCCAACTCGATGTCAGCAACTGTCATGACACATTCAAATTCCAATTGCGCACACTTCACAAGTGAGTCGGCTTTCAATCTTTCAATCAATCGCCCGCGCAGTGGTAACAAAACGGCCGCGTCGCGCGCCGCGTACTCCAGTTGCGCTTCCGACAAGGCAAAGCTCCAGTTACTGAGACGCTCAGTTTTGTCGACTGATTCATTCAGGTAGCGAGCTGCGACGGTGTCCAGACCGTGCCGTTCCTCGATATCGCCGGCGCTAATGATCTGACTCGCCAGTAGAGTGTCAAAGAGACCACCAATGTCGGCGCCCAGATTGTGTTTGAGAAATTTTGCATCGAACTTTGCGTTGTGTGCGATCTTGATGGGACGCGGTGCTTCCAACAGTCGTTTGAGGGGAGCAAGAGCTTCGTTCTTTGCGAAGTTGCCATTTGCGAAGGCATCGAGGTCGATAATGGAAACGCCATCGGGCGCAGCAAGCTGTATGAGACGCAAACGTGAGGTAAAAGGATCGAGATCGGTCGTCTCCGTATCTAACCCAATCGCGGGCTGGCTGGTTAGTGAATCAATCGCCTGGCGGAGTTCATCGGCAGTTTTAATTAACTTGTATTTCGTAGTCATTAAGTCTTCATAAGTCTCTTTCAATCGTATTTCAAGTATGAACTCCGTCAGATTGTGGGAACGACTGACGTGTTTGCACAAACACCTGGAGCAACAACGCGGCCGTCGCTCCCAATGCCGCACTGACCACGAATGCCGTGGCCGGTCCCCGCCAATCCCAGATCGTGCCCATCAATATTGAGGCGGGTAACACAGTAATGCCGAAAGCGAGATTATACAGCCCGTAAGCGGTTCCGCGTTGTTCGGGTCGCACCAGATCCGCCACCAAAGCTTTTTCGGCTCCTTCAGCCAGACCGAAATAAATCCCATAAATCAAGAAAAGAATCCAAACGGATGCTGTGTTGTTGACGAAGGCGAAACCGGCATAAACAGCGGCGTAAAGAATCCAGCCCGAAACTATAAGTCGTTTGCGCCCCAGTCGATCCGAAAGATCGCCGCCAAATAACGAACTAAGAACTTTAATGCCGTGATGCGCGGCCCACAATAATGGGATGGCCGCTATCGAGATTCCGGCGTTGCGTGCGCGCAAGATAAGGAAACTGTCGGAAGAATTTGAAAGCGTGAACAATGCCAGAACCAAAAGAAAGCGCCTGAAATTTCCGTCAAAGCCGCGCAAAGAAAGTTTGGGGACTTCGCCTGCTGATTTCACTGGTTGCCTTATCCGCGACGGAGACTCGCGCATGAAAAGGATAGCGACCAGCACAGCTGCGACTGCCGGCACGGAAGCGAGCAAGAATATTTTGGTAAACTCGCCCGAACTGGGAGCGTTGCGATTCTTTACAAGTAAAAATACAAGGATATAGCCCAGCAGTGGACCGATCACTGCCCCACCGTGGTCCATCGCTCGGTGAAAGCCAAAAGCTATTCCACGCTGCTCCACTTCAACCGTGTCCGCGATCATTGCATCGCGGGGTGAGGTGCGAAATCCCTTACCTACGCGATCCGTAAGACGAATTGCGAGCACCTGTTCCCAGCTGTTCGCAAAAGCCAGCAGCGGGCGCACTAGAGTGGCGAGCGCATAACCGGAAACAACCAGCAATTTCCGTTTACCCAACCGGTCACTCAGGTAACCTGCATAGAGTTTTAGCAGACTGGATACCGATTCGGCTGATCCCTCGATGGTTCCGATTGCTCTGGCGGATGCGCCGAGAGTCGAAGAGAGGAAGATTGGCAACAGCGGATAAATTATTTCGCTGGAAGCATCATTCAGAAGACTGACGAGACTGATGGCAAAGACATTGCGCGGCAGAGCGCGATAGCGCCGCCACAAGCCCGGAAGGCCTTCATCAAGTTTTGTGGGGCTTATCGTCGCGTCAAATTGATCGGCAGCATCAGTATCAGTTTCCCCCATGTTTATCGGCGGTCAGAAGTTGTGCGACGTCTGGGCGTGGAATGGGGGCTGGTTTCGGACTGACTGGGCCGGTTAAGCCACCACCAAGCCAGGCCACCAAGTAATGCCACTAGCAGCAGACCCACAAGAGCCAGCCGAACAGCCCAACGAAGAGCGACCCTGACAACAATGAAGATAAGAACTAAAGCGACGCCAGCCGCGATCGCATAGATTAGTGAGTTTCCCATTACGAGGGCTTGGTCAGTTGTCCGTGGTCAGTAGTTCAGCTTTGTACTTGGTGCTTTGCATGTCTGGATAATGAACGAGTAAGGTCCTCTTCGAATAGCGTTTCAAAGGACAAAGTTCAAAGCACAAAGCTCAAAGTGCAAAGCTCAAGTGCAAGACTAAACCCACCACCTATCGTCTGTTATAGCTTGCCTTCACCACTGTCTTGATATTTCCCCGCACGTGGAAGTCGCCTTCAATCTCCACACTCAAAGGATCGCAGGCGCTCACGAAATCCTCCAGAATGATGTTGATAACGTGTTCATGGAATATTTTCACGTCTCTGAAAGAGTTGATATAGAGTTTCAAACTCTTCAACTCCACACACAGTTCGTGCGGCACATACTCAAGGCGTATGGTGGCGAAATCAGGAAAATCCGAAAACGGACAGATGGCGGTAAATTCTGGTATCTCAAAATTGATTCTTATCTCGCGCCCGGGAAACTCATAAGGAAAAGTTTCGAGCGGGAAAAGACCCATCTCTTCTCGTGGCGTGGGTCGGATATCAAGTCCTTGTTCATTCACTGGTACGTCCCGGCCGGCGGTTATTGCCATTTACATCTCCTACATGCTTAAGAAAAGCCTGACCTTAATGTTCGATATGCTTCAGCTTGTCGTTTCACAAGCTAATAAAGCATATCGGACATTTCAACCATACGCCCGGCCGCGGCCAATGGTAAAAAACTTGATGAGCACGAGTCCGGCAACAAAGCCACCGACGTGAGCAGCGTAAGCTACGCCTCCCTGCTGTGACCCGCCACCCAGCATTCCGAGTCCGCTAATCAACTGGAATGCAAACCAAATTCCGATCGCCACATAAGCAGGGACATCGGTGAGGAAACGGAAGAGAATAACCGTCACGCGACGTGTCGGGAAAAGCAGGATATAGCCTCCCAGGACACCCGAGATCGCTCCCGAGGCTCCGAGACTTGGCACCATCAGACTGCCGGGATCGGCAGCAAAAGCGGCAGTGATAAAAACATGTGCAAGGGATGCGATTACGCCGCAAAGAAGATAGAAAACCAGGTAACGCAGGTGGCCCATCCGGTCCTCGATATTGTCGCCAAAAATCCAAAGGAAGAGCATGTTGCCGGCGATGTGCGCAATCCCGCCATGCATGAACATGGAAGTAATAAGCGTTAAGTAAACAGAAAACGGAGTTGGCTCGAGGCCGGGTACCAACAACCTTTGTCCAGTCATCGGCTCTATGAGCATACGACTGGGTGTCACTACATCATGGCCCGTAATGATTTCCAGCGGAACAGTTGAAAACGCGTAGGTAAACTGTTCGTTGGTGCCGAGCTGCTGGAGAAAGACGAAAACCAGAATATTAACGGCAATGATCGCGTAGTTAACGACAGGAGTCGTTAGCCGATCAGAGTTGTCATCGTATAAGGGAAAAACCATTTCAGTCTATTTACAGTTTCTGATTAATCGAGCACATCGCAAGGCAAAGTAATTCGCTTCGGTGGCAACCATGTAACGACAAGCTTACGATAGTTTGTGTTGTTTAGTTCTGAGTTCAACCTTGGGGTTGCTTGACTTCCCAACCTTAGTCACCTTCAGCCGCAGCGTCTGCAAATGCTGGTTCGCCTTCTTTTAGATCAAGGCGAGCTTCCTCGGGAGTGCCGAATACTCGCGCGCGTTTGTCGTCAAACTCACCTTCCCAACGCGCCACAACCACCGTCGCCATACAGTTTCCCAAAACATTTACGGAGGTTCGGCCCATGTCCATCAGTTCGTCAATGCCAAAAATCACAGCCACTCCCTCGATCGGCAGATTGAATGTTGCCAGCGTCGCTAAAAGAATTACGAGAGCCGCTCTGGGTACAGCTGCAACACCTTTGGAAGTGACCATGAGCGTCAACATCATCACCAACTGGCGGCCGAACCCCATATGCTGTCCAGTAGTCGCTTCGGCAGCCTGGGCTACAAACACCGAAGCCATCGCCAGATAAAGCGTAGTTCCGTCGAGGTTGAAACTGTACCCGGTGGGCATGACGAAGCCGACAATTCGCGGCGGCACGCCCAGTCGTTCCATGACTTCCATTGCCTTTGGCAACGCCGATTCGCTGCTCGTCGTAGCAAAGGCGATAACGAAAGGCTCGCGCACGGCTTTAATGAACTGTTTGATCGGAACGCGCGCAATAACGGCCACCAGGCCCAACACTACGAAGACGAAAATGAATAACGCCAAATAGAGGGACCCGATTAGCTTGGCCAGATTCCAAAGGACACCCAATCCCTTCGTTCCGACCGTGTGGGCCATGGCCGCGCCGACGCCGATAGGAGCGAACATCATTACGTATCCGGTAAACTTGAACATAACTTGCGACAGACTCTGGCAAGCGTGCAGTATTGGCGCTCCGCGCGAACCAATGGCCGAGACAGCCATGGCAAACAGCACCGAGAAGGCAACAATCTGCAGCACGTCACCGCGCACCATCGAATCGATCACACTGGCGGGAAAAATGTGAACGAGTGTTTCGACCAGTGTCTTCGGGTGATTTTGAGCAATCTGTCCCAGATCGCTCGTGCTTGTTGAGAGAGCGACGCCAACTCCCGGCTTGATGAGATTTACGACTCCCAAACCGATGAAGAGTGCTGCCGTTGTTACGATCTCAAAATAAATGAGAGCCTTTGCTCCCATGCGACCGACTTTTTTCAGATCTCCGCCGCCGGCAATACCCACCACCAGAGTTGAGAAGATAAGCGGCGCAATGATTGACTTAATGAGATTGAGAAAGATGTCGCGGAGAAAAAAAATCTTGTTGCCCCAGTCAGGCTTGAGCCAGCCAATGACCCCGCCCAGTACTAACCCAATCAAGATCTGTGTGGTGAGGGTCGGTTTGTACCAGGGACGAACTGCATTCAGTTTTTTTGATGATGTTGGGTTCACCATAGAAATTCGCAGACTCAATGAGGCTTATCGTCCCCAGCGCAATTTATCTCGTAAGACGTCGAAGTAATTTCTATTCATGGGCTGAACCAGGTTGAATGTTGTACGGCTTTTGCGAATGACTACCCGATCTTCGATTTTCAAAGGGAATCCCACTTGCCCATCGAGCGTCAGCGCCACATCCTCCTGCTCGGTCTTCAAGTGCAGTTCGATAACTGCGTCATCGGGCACAACAATGGGTATATTGGAAAGCGTGAAGGGACAAATCGGAGTTATCACTACCGCGTTCATGGAGGGAAAAACCACTGGCCCCCCTGCCGAAAGGTTGTAGGCCGTGGATCCTGTCGGCGTTGAGATGATCAGCCCATCTGCCCGAAAGGCATTTACAAACTGCTGGTTGAGATAGGCTTCGATTTCAATGATTCGCGCCAGCGCGGACTTATTGATCACTACATCATTGAGAACACGATTGTTGGTAACGGAACTGCTACCGCGGAACAATTCAACCGCTAACATCACACGCTGGTCCAGACGATAGTTACCGGAAAGAATCGCTTCCAGGGCTGTGTAGAGCTCTTCAATGCGAAACTCAGCCAAATACCCAAGTCCGCCGTAGTTAACTCCCAAAACTGGAATTTCCT
>WNFK01230786.1_pt1 | contig 10695 bp, 11 predicted proteins | sample 5400281 | NCBI WGS metagenome assembly WNFK01 (sample SAMN13153350, study PRJNA577476) | soil metagenome | isolation source: 20 cm soil on Douglas fir-dominated hillslope | place: USA:California | collected 2013-09-17
CGCTCCTGTTGATCGCGGTGGCCTGCGCCGCACCCGCCCCCCAGACGTCGCGACCGACACCGGTCTCGACCACGCCACCGGATCGGGCTCCCGCTGGGCTTCCCGCCGGCAAAGTCCTCTTTAGTAAGGGCGGCCTCGACCTCTGGTCCGCGGCCCCCGACGGTGGCGGTCGGCTCGCGGTCACGACTGACGGTGCGACGGGCGGCGGATACCTAGGGGGTCGGTCGTCGCCCGACGGAGCGGTCGTCGCCGCGGAGCGCGCGGTGCCCGGCGAGGGTGGGAGCTCGCTGTTCATCGTCCGGAGCGGGAGCGCACCGCTGCGGCTGACCAAGGCCGATACGTTCCTCGACGGTTATGCGTGGTCGCCCGACGGTCGCTACCTCACCTACGGCGAGGTGATCTCCGGCGGCACGGCGGCAGCCGGCGGATCGCTCGCGGGCGCCGTCGGTGACGTCCACCTCTATGACGTGACGACGGCCACCGACATGGTCGTCGGACCGGGGACGCATCCGGCGTTCACGCCGGACGGAACTCACCTTGGATACGCGCACGTCACGGGCGCGATCGCGCTGGCCGACCTCCGGGTGCTCGCGTCGGGCCGACCGAAGGAGTTCCCGACGCAGATGCTCGTCACGCTCGCCGATCTCACGCGCTACTCGACGAACATCGCTCCGAAGGGGATGGGGCTCATCGGGGGTCCCCAGTTCTCGGCCGACGGCAAGCTCATGGCGTACGCCGCGATCGAAAAAGGTCCGATCCTCGATGCGGAGCAGATCGTCTACACGCAGGAGCCGGTGGTCGGCGCGCCGCCGAAGCTCTGGGTGATCGGGAAGACCGGCGCCATCCACCACGTCGCGGACCTGCGTTGGTCGCCGACAGCACCGGTGCTCGCGTACTCGATCATCAACGCGCAGCCGCACCATCACTGGCTCAGCGTCATCGATCCCGCGAGCGGACAGCGCCGCGAGCTCTACGACTCGGCGAAGCATTTCCTCGACTACTCGTGGTCGCCGGACGGCACGATCATCCTCGTCCAAGTGGATGACGGTGATGAATGGCTGTACTTCCGTCCCGACAGTGCGGGTCCGATCGGCCGGGTCACGCCCGGTGGTTGGCGACCCGATTGGTGCCGCTGTGCCCCGCGCGCCTAAGGCACCGGTGCGCTCACCACGGGGTCGCGAGGACCCCACGGCGCGACGCCGGCGGGCGCGGGCGGTCCTGACGCGCCTGGCCAAAGCAAATCCGGACTGGGGGCCGACGCTCCTCTTCACCAACCCGTTCGAGCTGCTGGTGGCGACGATCCTCGCCGCGCAGGCGCAGGACTCACACATCAACCAGGTGACGCGCGCGCTCTTCGTGAAGTACCGCGGGCCCACCGACTACCTGAAGGTCCCCATCGACGAGCTCGAGCGTGACCTCCACGCCACCGGCTTCTTCCGGATGAAGACGCGGGCGGTCCGCGGCGTCTCCGAGCAGATCCTCAGTGAGTTCGGCGGCGAGGTTCCCGGCGACATGGACTCCCTCGTGAGCCTCCGCGGGGTCGGTCGCAAGACCGCATCGATCGTGCTCGGGAACGCCTTTGGGGTTCCCGCGGTGGCCGTCGACCGCCACGTCGAGCGCGTCGCCACCCGGCTCCGGTTCACCCGGAGGGGCACCGACGGCATCGAGCAGGAGCTGCGGTCGCTCTATCCGAAGAAGGACTGGGTGAAGGCGACGTGGAACTTCGTGCTGCACGGTCGTCGCATCTGCACCCCCACGCCGAAGTGTCCGATCTGTCCGATCAGCGAGCTCTGCCCTTATCCGAAGAAGACCAAAGCCGCGAACACCACGCGCCGAACGTCGCAGCCGCGATCAAGAGCGCGTCAGAAGCGATGACCGCCACCGTGTCGGAGAGGGCGTCGCCCGAGTAGCCGCTGCCCTTCACGATGCCCAGCGCCTCGCACAGCACGAAGCCCGCGCCAACCAGCGCGCCGTGATACGCGCGTGCTTGCGGGGCCAGTATTCCGGCCAAAAACCCCGAAATGAGGAGACCGAAAAAGGATGCGGCCGCTGCCGGGATCGGGGGCAGGAGAGCGGCGCTCGTGAGCGTCGTCGCAAGGGCGAGGGCGACACCCGCGAGGATCGCGGGCCAGCGGAGGCGGGGCATCGGTCGCTTCGTGTCGATGACGCGAATGTAAGACGCGTGTGTCCTAAAAAGAAACCGATCCGCGAGGCCTACGCGGATCGGTGGGTTCGCGAAAGGTGCCAGATCGGAATTAACAAGTGCGACGATCGCTCGTCGCTCTCAAAACTTACTTCTTCTTCGCTTTCTTGGACTTCTTTGCAGCCTTCTTCTTCGCTGGCATTAGTGAATCACCTCCTCTTGGCCACGCATTGTTGGTTATATAGACACATTCACGTCGCAAATGTCAACACGTGAGGGGTCTCAGGTCGCGCGTCGTCCTCGCTAGGTCGTCGGAGGACTTGCTCCTCGGAGCTTCAGGATGACGCGCTCTCGGAGCTGCGCCGGGGCGGTCTCGGAGGTCGCGCAGTCGCGAAGACGGTCGAGGAAGCGCGCCTCGAGGCCCAACTCATCGCCGCAGTCATCGCATCCGGAGACGTGCGCGCGGACTGCCGAGAGCTCCTTCTCGTCAAGCTCCAGGTCCAGGAAGGCGAACAGCCTCTCCACGCAGTCGTTGCAGTCCATTGCGCCCTCCTAACTCTTCTGCGGCGTCCGCACGGCAGCGATGCCGCGCTCGCGGGCGAGGTCGTAGAGACGCTTCTGGAGGAACTTGCGTCCCCGATGTAGGCGGGACATCACGGTCCCGATCGGGATGCCGAGCATCTCGGCGATCTCTTTATAGGAGAAGCCCTCGACGTCGAGGAGGACGGTGGTCCGGAACTTCTCGGGCAGCTCCTCGAGCGCGTTGGTCACTTCGGTATCGACCACGCTGTTGAGCAGCTCCGCCTCGGGATCCGGCGAGGAAGACGCGGCACGGTCGTCGGCCATCCGCCGATAGAGCGAGAACTCGTCGACGCCTTCGAGGTCGGTGACCTCAGGCTGCGCAGACTTGCGGCGGTAGGTGTTGATGAAGGTGTTCGTGAGGATCCGGAACAGCCAGGCCTTCATGTTGGTGCCGAGCGTGAACTGGTCACGGAACCGGAAGGCTCGGATATAGGTCTCCTGCACGAGGTCCTCCGCATCGGCCTCTGACCGCGTCATACGTAACGCGGTCCGGTAGAGCGCGTCCAGGTGACGGAGCGCCTCGGCTTCGAACTCGTCGCTGGCCACCTGCCCACTCTATCGAACGCCGTCCCTGGTGCTGGGCATTCCCGATAGGCTCGACGGATGTCTGGGGCCGGTATCAGCACCGAGACGGTGAAAGCGTTCCTCGAGGGATACTCCGCCGCGTTCCAGCGGTCGGACAAGGGCGCGGTCGCGGATCTTTACGCGTACCCGGTCCACGTCGTCACGTACAACGGAGGCGTCCGTCTCCTCGCCATCCCGTCCCGCGACGCCTGGCTCGCTGTCGTGGAACGGATCCTCGGCATGTACAGCGCGATGGGCGTTCGCCGGGCAGCGATGCGCGATCTGCGCGTCGAAAGCACCTCGCCACTCGTGGCGCGGGCAAGCGTGGTGTGGGCACTGCATGGCGAGGGCGATAGACCGCTCTACGAGTTCGCGGCGACGTACACCGTGGTGCTGCTGGACGGCGAGCCTCTCGCCGTGTGCCGGGTGCGACCCGCCGCCGATCGCGAAGCCAGCCGCGTAGAACTCGCCGATCGGCGTGCCCTCCTTCTCGTCGATCAGATCGCCGCGCTCGCTGATCCTCTCGCCTTCTGTGGGAAGCTCGCCCAGCCGGCCCTGGACCGTGCGCCAATGGCCAGCGGTGGGAGACTGGCGGTATGCGCATCCTGGCGCTCAGCGACGTCGCTGACGAGCGTACCTACGCATCGGTCGGATCGCGGGTCGGTCTCGTCGATCTGATCCTGGGCTGCGGCGATCTGCCCTACGACTACCTCGACTACGCCGCGACCGAGCTCGGCGTGCCGCTCTTCGCCGTCCATGGGAACCACGACACGCCGCCCGAGGCTCTCGAAGATCCGGCCATCGGCGTCTGGTGGAAGGGCATCAACCTCCATGGTCGCGTCGTCGCGGTCGACGATCTTCTCGTTGCCGGGCTCGGCGGATCGCGCCGCTACAACAACGGGCCCTATCAGCTCAGCGAGACCGAGATGTGGCTCGCGATGCTGAGGATGATCCCCGCGCTCCTCGCGAACCGGATCGCGCGAGGCCGGTACCTCGACGTCCTTGTCACGCACTCCCCGCCCCGCGGGATCCACGATCTACCCGATCGCCCGCACTGGGGCTTCACCGCGTTCCGCTGGTTCCTCCGAGCATTCCGTCCGCGCTACCACCTTCACGGGCACTCGCACGTCTACGATCAGCGAACGGTCACGCGGACGCGCTTTCACGACACCGTCGTCGTGAACGCCTACGGCGCGCAGCAGATCGAGCTCAATGGCGATCGCTAGCGCGGCGCGCGCCGACTTCGAGCGCGCGCGCCGCAGGGCCTTCTGGCGCCGGGTCGCGAAGTGGTTCACGCGCGCCGATGACGCGCTCCTTTCGTTCGACGAAGTGCGGAGGCAGCTGCGCGTGCGTGGCCAGCATGACGTCGGGTTCCACGAGGTTCGCGTCGACCAGATCGTCGGAAGCGTCAGTCGCTACCGCGACTTCGACCGCGCGTTCCTGCCGCGCAACGTTTGGACCCGTGGCCGCTGGGAGAGCGTCGATCGCGCACTTCGCACAGGGGTCGTGCTGCCACCGGTGGAGCTGTACAAGATCGGCGAGGCCTACTTCGTGAAGGATGGCAACCAGCGGGTCTCTGTTGCGCGCGAGACAGGTCAAGTGTTCGTCGACGCGAAGGTCATCGAGTTCGATTCGCCCGCTCCGGTCTCATCGGTCGAGGACATCCTCGACTTGATCCGCGACGAAGACGCCGTGGCGTTTCACGAGACGACGGGCATCAGTCGACTACGACCTGGCGCGCGGATCGAGCTGACTCTCCCGGGTCAATACGAGAAGCTCCTCGAGCACATCCAGACGCACCGCTGGTACCTCGGTCTCGAGCGGAAGAGTGAGGTCGCCTATGAGGACGCCGTCGCCAGCTGGTACGACCGCGTCTACCTCCCGACCGTCGAGGCGATTCGCAGCGCCGATGCGCTACGAGACTTCCCGCATCACACCGAGGCCGATCTCTATCTATGGATAACCGAACACCACTGGTATCTGCACGAGGCTGGACTCGCAAAGGGCCACGGCCTGCCCCGGGTCGTGAACGAGTATGTCGCGGATCACAGCGAGCTCCCGCTGAAGCGCATCACCCGAAAGATCAGAAGGGCACAGCCATAGCAGGGGGGTTGCAGGGGGTTCTCCCCCTGCGATGAACCGGCCCTACTTGATCGAGCCGGCGAGCAGTCCCTGGACGAAGTAGCGCTGCAGGCTGAAGAAAACGATCAGCGGAACGATCATCAGCAGGAAGGCCCCCGCCGCGAGCAGGTGCCACTCGGTGCCGTACTGGCTGAGCAGGTTCTGGATCGCGCGCGTCATCGGGAACTTGCTCGCATCCTGTACGAAGACGAGCGCCATGAGCAGGTCGTTCCAGACCCACAGGAACTGGAAGATGCCGTACGCGGCGATGGCGGGTACGGAGACGGGCACGACGATCTTTCGGAAGATCCATTGGTCGGACGCCCCGTCGATCCGCGCCGCCTCGATCATGTCGGGCGGCAGCGTGATGAAGAAGTTCCGTAGGAGGAAGATCCCGAACGGCAGTGCGAACGCCGTATGCGCGAGCCACACCGCGCCGTAGCCCTTCGTCAGCTCGAGGCCCGGGACCAGCTCCCGGAAGCCCGTGAGCACCGGAATGAACGCGACTTGCACGGGCACCATCAACAGGCCCACCACGATGAGGAAGAGCGTGTCGCGGAACGGGAAGCGCATCCACGAGAAGGCGTAGGCGGCGAGCGCACAGATGCCGAGCGGGAGCAGGGTCGAGGGAACCGCGATGAACACCGTGTTCGCGAACGCCTGGAGCATCCCCTGCGCTTCGAGCACCTGTCGGTAGTTCTCGATCGTGAGGTGCAGGTTGAAGATGTCCCACCAACCCGTGGACTGGATGTCCGAGCGCGGCCTGAAGGAGGTGACGAGCAGCCCGAGCGTCGGGACCAGCCAGATGAGACCGATGAGCGCGAGCGCGACATGGATGACCGTGCGGTTGAGCGCTGCGACGATCCGCCCCGCAGGGGTCATCCTCCCCTGGACCACGCCGCCCGCAAGGATGCTCATGTGACGGATGAGGTGCGGAAGCGCCGCACGTTGAAGATGAGGATCGGGATGAGGAGGACGAGCATCACGACCGCGACCGCCGACCCATAGCCGTACTGCCCGGCCTCGAAGGCCTGCTGGAACATCGTGAAGGCGATCACCTGACTCGACTTGCCTGGCCCGCCGCGAGTCATCACATAGATGAGGTCGAACAGCTTGATGACGTTGACGACAAGCGTGACCGCCAGCACGGACATGGGCAGGCTGACCATCGGCAGGATCATCCGGAAGAAGATCTGGCGCTCCGTGGCTCCTTCGACACGTGCGGACTCGATCACTTCCGCCGGGATGCTCTTCACCGCGGCCGACAGGATCACCGTCGCGAACCCCACGGAACCCCAGATCCCGACCGAGATGAGCGCGAAATTGACGATCCCCGGATCGCCCAACCAGGAGACAGGAGCAACGCCGACGGCGCCGAGCATGGCGTTGATGAGGCCGATGTTCGCGTCGGGTGAGTAAACGAACTTCCAGATGACGGCGAGGGCCGTCGCCGCGATGGACATGGGAATGAACACGATCGCTTTGACGACCGACTCATAGCGCACCCGGGCAGCGACGACCGCGATGATGAGGCCGAGGAAGATGACGATGCTGACGTAGAAGACGATCCAGAGAACGTTGTTCCAGAGCGCTCCTGACGGTGGGAACGTCGAAAGGTCGAGGAAGTCCGGATCGGCGAACAGGCGGGTGTAGTTATCGAGGCCGACCCACTGCTCGAAGATGCCGTTGCGACCGCGATTGAAGCTGAGCAGCACGGTATAGACGGCCGGGTAGACCAGGAAGACGAGGAGCAGAAGACTCGCAGGCGCAAGGAAGAGGAGCGTTGCGCCCCACCTCGGGCTTTCAGGGCCACGCGCGCGGCGCGCAGCCGTGCGGCCGCCCGCTCGCGCGCCGTACTGGGTCGGTGCTACCGGTGTTGGAGCGAGGCCCATCTGTCTCCGTTCGTTGGAGGAGCGGGCGAGCGGTTCTTAGCCGCCCGCCCGCTCCGTGGATTCAGCTCGACCGGCTACTTACTTCTCTGCTTTCCACTTCGCTTGCATTGCTGTTTCGAACGCCGCCCAGTCGACAGTCTTGCCCTGGATCGCGTTCTGGAGCGCCGCACCGAGGTTGTCTCCGCCACCGGAGGGCAACAGGTCGGAGCCGTCGAAACGGACCGCGCTCGCGTTCGCGACCTGCGCGGCCTCGCGCTTGGCGAGCTCGTTCGGATACACGCTTGCGGGGACGGACTTGATCGGCGAGAGGACAGCGCCTGTGCCGGCCCACACAGATCCCGAATCCGCTGAGGTCATGTAGGCGATGAACTCCTTCACGCCCGGCTTGGTGGTCAACGCGGCGATCACGTCGCCGCCCAGGGTCACAGTCTTGCCGCTGCCGACGGCCGGGAAGTCGAACCAGTCGATCGTCTCACCGACCTTGAGCGCGGTGTTCGTTTGACCTGTCGCGATGCCGCCGACGAAGCCGCCTTCGTAATAGATGACGGCTGTGGCGTTCGCGGCGAACGTCTGGCCGATGGCATCGGTGAAGCTACGGCCGAGAGCGGCGGTGATGCCTCCAGCGACGTAGTCGTCCTTGATCGCCGACTTCATCGTGTCCACCGCGGCGGCGACGGACGCGTCGGTCCAGGGCAGCTTGCCGCTGAAGAGCTGGTCGTATTTCTCCGGACCGGCCTGCTTCGCGTAGATGTTCTCGAACCAGTCAGTGAGCGTCCACGAGTCGGCGGCGCCGAGGCCCATGGGCGCCGTGCCCTTGGCCTTGATGTCGCTGAGCAGCTTCGTGAACCCCGCGAAGTCGCTTGGGGCCGAGACACCAAGCGTCTTGAACTTGTCAGGTCGGAACCACATGGTGCTCTTGCTGTTGAACTTCACCATGATCGCGTACTGCGTTCCGTCGACCTGACCGATCTCGAGAATGCCTGGCGGGTAGTTGGACTTGAGCGCGTTCACGTCGATGCCCAGGTCGGCGATCTTCTTGAGAGATCCCTGCCGCGCGAACTGGCGCAAGAATCCGATGCCCGGCATGATCGCGACGTCCGGCGGATTGCCGCCGGAGATGCGCGTCTGAAGGATCGTCGAGTAGTTGTCGCGGACGGATTCGTAGTTCGCGGTGACTCCCGACTTCGCCTTGAAGGCGTCGAGCACTTTTTGGAACGATGCCTGCTCGCTACCGCCCCAGAGCGACGTGACGGTGATCGTGCTGCCGGCTGCTGCTGTTCCGACCGGCGTTGGACTCCCACCCCCACAAGCGGCAATCACGATCGAGGCAATGAAGGCAATCGCGGCTAACGACCGCGTGGATCGCATCACGGCACACCTCCCATGCGGACACGTACAGTACCGCTATTCGTGGCCACCACGGGAAGGGGCATCGACCCGGCTGAGGCGGATCGGGTGGCGGCCGAGGCGCGGCGCGTGCTGAAAGGCAACCGCCAGGCTGGCGTCTCGGACTGGGACGGCATGCGCTACGACTTCGTGTGCCCATCCCCGACCCACTACCCGTTCCAGTGGTTCTGGGACAGCGCGTTCCACGCCATCGCCCTCCTTCACGTCGACCCCGAGCTCTCCAAGCAGGAGCTGCGGTGCCTCATGCAGGGCGCGCAGCCCGACGGCTTCCAGGGACACATGCTGCTGTGGGAGCGGGATGCGCATAAGCGTTGGCTCAATGCGTGGCGCGCGCCGTCGAGCGCATCTTCGACGTGAGCGGTGACAAGACTTTCGTGCGCGAGATGCTGCCGCCGATGGTGCGGTTCTTCGACTGGCTCGCTCGGGTGCGCGATCCCGATGGCGATGGACTGGTCGCGATCATCCAGCCCGACGAGTCCGGTCTCGACGCGAGTCCCAAGTACGACAAGGCGATGCGGATCCCGCATGACCCGCCGAGCGATACGCTGCCCACGCTGCAGCGCTCCATGCAGCGGCTCTTCGACGCCTACAAGGGCGCGACGAGCGAGGCGCAGCCACTCCTCGACGTCTTCCTGTTCGAGGACGTCATGGTGAATGCGATCTACGCGGACGGCCTGCGCGCCCTCGCGAGGCTGTCGCGTGCGGTCGGTGCGCCTGACCCAGAGCGATTCGAACGTGCGGCGAAGCGGACTCTGGGTGCTCTGATGGCCAAATGTTGGGACCCGGACGCGGGTCTCTTCTGGGACCTCTCCGGCGCCGCGGAGGAGCAGGCGCGTGTGCTCACATTCACCTCGCTGTTCCCGCTCATCCTTCCCGATCTCGACGCCGGGGTCGCGAAGCGCCTGGTCCGCGAGCATCTTCTGAATGAGAAGGAGTTCTGGCTCCCGTACCCCGTGCCCAGCGTCGCGGAGAACGAGGTGACCTTCGATCCGACATGGCAGACGAAGACGACCTGGCGCGGCCCCTCATGGGTGAACGTGAACTGGTACCTCTACTGGGGCCTTCGCGCGCACGGCTTCGGCGATGTCGCGAGTGAGCTGGCCCGCCGCACGATCGCGATGCAGGCCCGCGGCGGGATCCGTGAGTTCTACAACCCGTACACGGCCGAGGGCTACGGCGCGACCGACTTCGGCTGGTCGTGTCTCAGCCTCGACTTGATCGCCGCGGAGAACGCGGGCTAGAGCGGTTCCCGATACTCGTTCGGTGCGGCGTCGTCTTCGCGCCATCGCGCAGCGTCTGCGGAAGGTATACGGACCTCCGCCCGCGCCGCGGCGCCTGCCGCCACTCGACGAGCTGATCCTCACGGTGCTCTCGCAGCACACGAGCGACACGAACCGCGATCGCGCGTATGCGGATCTCCGCGCGCGCTTTCCTTCGTGGGACGACGTCGCGGACGCGCCGCTTCCGGCGATCGCGCGCGCGATCTACCGCGGTGGGCTCGGACCGACGAAGGCCGTTCGGATCCGCGGCATTCTCCGCGAGCTGCGAGAGCGCGGGATCGCCCTCGACGATCAAGCCCTGTCGCGCATGCGTTCGAAGGCGCTGTGGGACCTCCTCGTCTCGCTCACCGGCGTCGGCCCGAAGACCGCCGCGTGCGTTCTGCTGTTCTCGCTCGATCGGCCGTACTTCCCGGTCGACACCCACGTGCACCGGGTCGCGCGGCGGCTCGGGCTCGTCGATGAGCGCGCCGACGCGGTCGTCGCGCAGGAGGTGCTGCAGGCGAGCGTGCCGCCGAACGAGATGTACGCGTTACACATGCATCTCATCCGCCACGGACGGGAGGTCTGCATCGCTCGCCGACCCCACTGCTCGCAGTGCGTCCTCTCGTCGCTCTGTCCGCGAGTAGGCGTCGTCGACGCGCGATGAGCGGCGCCGGGGTTGCGTCGAGCCTAGGATTTACGCGATGAGGTCCGTCGCGCTCATCAG
>WNFK01021542.1_pt1 | contig 10694 bp, 10 predicted proteins | sample 5400281 | NCBI WGS metagenome assembly WNFK01 (sample SAMN13153350, study PRJNA577476) | soil metagenome | isolation source: 20 cm soil on Douglas fir-dominated hillslope | place: USA:California | collected 2013-09-17
CCTGATCTCGCTGGCTCTCGCGGTTGCGCTCGAACCGTGGGCGAGCCGGCCTCTCTCTTTCACCGATGGAGTCACGATAGTGTTCGGTTTGTTGACCATTGCGCTCGTCTACTCGAGCGCCGACCGCTTGCTGGGGCTTGCCCAGCGCAACGCGCAGTTGCGAGGTTCGCGATGACACCCGTAGGCGTTTCCGTCGTCGTGCTCTGGATCGTCGTTCTGTGCTTGCTGGCCGTGGTGTTGGCGCTGACCAGGCAATTGGGCGTGCTGCATGAGCGTATCGCTCCGGTGGGTGCGCTGATGTTGAATCGCGGGCTGGCCGTGGGCGAACCGGCGCCGGCGATCGACGTCGTCGACTTGCACGGCGCCAATCTGCGGCTCGGGGCACCGCGCACCGACGGCAAGAGCACTCTGCTGCTGTTCGTCTCGCCCACCTGTCCGGTGTGCAAATCGCTGCTGCCGATAGTCAAATCCAGCGGCAGGGATGAGCGCGACTGGCTCGACATCATTCTGGCCAGCGACGGCAACACCGACGAACACCGCGACTACATCCGCGGCAATGGGCTGGGCCTGCCGTTCGCGGCTCTTCTCGATGAGGCAGGCATCCTGCGCGCCCGCGGATTGATCAATTCACGCGAACATCTCGAGAGCCTGTTCGAAGCGAAGCGCCTGGGCGTCGCCTCGCTGCAGGACTACTTCGCGAATGCGAAGTAGTTAGTTGGTTGTTCTAGGATGTTGCACGGGCGCTCGATTGCGGGAATCGTGCCCATAGTAGTCGGGATAGTCCGTGGTGAGTCCCTTGAATCGACGGTGGACCCAAAGGTATTGCTCGGGCACTCGGCGAATGTGCGCCTCCAGTAGGGCATGGAAGCGCTCGACGTCGCCAATCGGGTCCGGGCCGGGAAAGTCCTCGAGCGCGGGCCCGATCACGACTCGATATCCGGCGTTGCCGGGCAGCCGCTCCGGGAAGTAGGTCAACACGGCGGCGCCGGAAATGCGCGCCAGCCGCGACGTGGCAGTGGTGGTGGCGGCCGGAATCCCGAAAAAATTCACCATCGCCGCGCCCTTGTTGCGATAGCTCTGATCCGGCGCATACCACACCGCTTCATTCTTTTTGAGGGCGCGAATCATGGTGCGTATGTCGTCGTGCGGAATCGGTTTGCCGTGGCGCGAGAAGCTGGTGAACATGGTGTGCGATAGCACGGCGTTTTTCATGGGACGGTACACGACGTTGAGCGGCACCACGGTGCCCAAGATGCGGGTGGCGATTTCGATGGTGGTGAAATGGCCGCCGATCATGATGGCGCCGCGGCCCTTGGCGAGCGCCGCATGCAGATTCTCGAGGCCATGGATCTCGGCGAGCTCGTGCACGCGGCGGTCGCTGCTCCACCAGGTATTGGCCGTCTCGCAGAGTCCCACACCCAAGCTTTGGCAGTGGCGGTCGACCATATCCGCCCGGTCGCGCGCCGAAAGCGTGGGCATGCAGAGTTCTACGTTGCGGCGTGCGATCCGCACATAGGCCAGCGGCAGGCGCTGGATGAGCTTGCCCAGAGCCGAACCGATATGCCGCTGCACGGGAAACGGCAACAGCTCGATGGTGCGCAACACGCAGAGTCCCACCCAGGTCGCCCAATACTTGGGCAGAAACAGCGCTAACCGCATCGCCAATGCGCACGCACGCTCGACGCCGTACCAAGGTCCGCATAGCATTTAACGAATGTATTCATTGCTTCAGCGTCTAAAATCCTTGCGGCACGATTTGGTACGGAGTTTCCGAACGCATACGATGGTCGCGCGGCGCGTTTGAGGAAGCGCGTGCCCGCGAACTTTGTACCGTAGACCTCGAGCAGGCCGAAAGAATAGCTGCGTTGCGCGACCGTTACCACTGACGCGGAGCCTTATTGGCCTGGAGTCTGCCGCTGACGCTGCGCGCGCGAGCGGCAGATTCGACATAATCTGCGGCCGGGGCGGGTGTATTTCATGGTGAATCACGGATTCGAGGAATGCGCCTTGCCAGCGAATATTGCATCGCAGCAGGACTGCAATCCCTTGTCCGCTGGTCGGAACCGGGGCGCCTCAGCAGGCATCGGCGGCTGCCCCGGTACCCTCCTGGTGGAAGGGTTCGTAGAGAAAATATTCGTATTTATCAGCAAATTGCTGTACCATCCGCGCCGGCTCGTGAATTTCTACTTGGTCCGTTTCTGGTCACCGCGCCGCTCCGGCGTCACCTTGGCCACAACCCACAAAGCAGGTTTCTTCGATCCAGGTGGCAGGCACACGGCTCTTGCATCGCAACGCACGCGTGACCGGCCGATAGCTTCTTTTGTAGTAGGTATTCTTCACATGACGAAAATGTATGTTGGCAATCTCCCGTTCTCAATGGACGAGTCCGCGGTGCGCGCGCTGTTCGAAAAGCATGGTGCCGTACAGTCGGTTGCGCTGATCAACGATCGCGACACCGGTCGGCCCCGCGGCTTCGGCTTCGTTGAAATGGCCAGCGCAGATGCTGCGCGTGCCATGCAGGCCTTGAATGGCCACGATGTCGACGGGCGAGCGCTGAAGGTGAATGAGGCGCAGGAGCGCACCGGCGGCGGTGGTGGCGGTGGTGGTGGTGGATCGCGCGGTCCGAAGCGCTGGTAAGGCGTTTTAGTATCGAGCGAGATCTGGGGCCGCAGCGATGCGGCCCCAGTCGTTTTTAGGATTGGATTTGCGCGATCAGGGTTTACGCCCAAGTCGGCTTTGCCTATAATCGCGGCCCTCGGCGGGGGACCCTAAGTTTTGTCGGCTCCGCGCTTGGGTTTTACCAGCCCGAAGGGGCTTATCGTTGAAGAGAGGGGGCCGATGGTCCCCTTTTTTGTTTTAAGTCGTGGGTTTGAGCGAATGCGTGACGCCTTGATGCGCCTTTTAGAGCCGCCGATCGAGGCGCTTGGATTTGAGCTGGTCGACGTCGAATTTGTGCGCGAGGGCCAAGGCGGTGTTTTGCGGATATTCATCGATCACCGCGCCGAGAATTCCGGCGTAGGCGTCACGGTCGATGATTGCGCGCGCGTGAGCCACGCGGTGAGCCAGGTGCTCGAGATCCAGGATCCGATCAAGGGGCATTACACGCTGGAAGTCTCTTCGCCGGGATTCGATCGGATCTTGCGGACTCGCGCGCACTTCGAGCGGTTTATCGGCGAACGCATCTTCGCCGAGCTGAAGGTGCCCCTGGATGGCAGGCGGCGTTATGTCGGCGAGTTGAAGTCGGTTGCGGGCGACGCGATTGTAGTGGAAGTGGACGGCAAGGCGCACAGCCTGCCGCTCGAAAGAATTCAGAAGGCGAGATTGCGGCCGGAGTGACGAGGAGTCTTCGACGCAGTCTCCAACGAGAAGGGCGTCGACAAGGAAATTATCTTCGAGGCACTCGAAGCCGCGCTCGCGTCCGCGACCCGCAAGAAACACGGCGAAGAATTGGACGTGCGCGTTTCGATCAACCGCAAGACCGGCGCTTACGACACCTTTCGCCGCTGGAAGGTGTTTGCCGACGATTCCAGCGAACTCGAAGTTCCGGAGCGCGAGCTGCGTTTGGACGATGCGCGCGACATCGACAAGGACGTGGAGCCGGGCGGCTATGTTGAGCAGCCCATGGAATCCGTGCCCTTCGGCCGCATTCTCGCGCAGACCGCCAAGCAGGTCATCGTGCAGAAGGTGCGCGAGGCCGAACGAGCGCAGGTCGTCGATGCCTACAAGGATCGGGCGGGCACCCTGGTCAGCGGGATCGTCAAGCGCGTCGACCGCAACGGCGTCTACGTGGATCTCGGCGCGAACGCCGAAGGATTCATCGCGCGCGAAGAAATGATTCCGCGCGAGCCCGTGCGGTCCCAGGACCGGATCAAGGCGTATTTGAAGGAGGTGCGCACGGAGCCGCGCGGTCCGCAGCTGTTTTTGTCCCGCACCGCCCCTGAATTCCTGATCGAATTGTTCAAGCTCGAAGTGCCGGAAGTAGGCCAGGGCCTGATCAACATCCTGGCGGCGGCCCGCGACGCGGGCGTGCGCGCCAAGATCGCGGTGCGCAGCAACGATCCCCGCGTCGACCCGGTGGGCGCGTGCGTCGGCATGCGCGGTTCGCGCGTGCAGGCGGTTTCCAATGAAATCGCCGGCGAGCGGGTCGACATCATTCCGTTCGACGACAACAATGCGCAGTTCGTCATCAACGCCATGGCGCCGGCGGAAGTCACCTCGATCGTGGTGGACGAAGATTCACACTCGATGGACATCGCGGTTTCCGAAGACAAGCTTTCGCAGGCCATCGGCAGAGGCGGCCAAAACATCCGCTTGGCCAGCGAGCTCACGGGTTGGGAACTGAACGTCATGAGCGAATCGCAGGCCGAGGCGAAGAGCGAGACCGAGTCCCTGGCGTTGCGCGAGACGTTCATGAAGCAGCTCGATGTCGACGCCGACGTCGCGAGCATCCTGGTGCAGGAGGGCTTTTCCACCATCGAAGAGATCGCCTACGTGCCGGCCAGCGAATTGAACGGAATCGAAGAGTTCGACGAGGAAATAGTCAAAGAGCTGCGCACGCGCGCACGCGACGTGCTGCTGACGCAAGCGATCGCCAGCGAAGAATCGGTGGACGGCGCCGAGCCGGCCGCCGACCTGATTGAAATCGCGGGCGAACCTCTGGCCAAGACCCTGGCACGCAAAGGAGTCCGTACTCGCGATGACCTGGCAGACCTCGCGGTCGACGAACTGGTCGAGATGGGCAGCATCGACGAAAAGAAAGCCGCTGAACTCATCATGGATGCCCGCAAGCACTGGTTCGCGGAAGAAGCTAAGGTTTAGGGAGCAAGTATGGCAGATGTTACCGTCGCCCAATTCGCAGAGGTGCTGAAGGTCCCGGTCGATCGGCTGCTGCAGCAGCTCGATCAGGCGGGGATCAAGGTCGACAGCGCAGAGGATATGATCAGCGAGGATGCCAAACACGAGCTGCTGACGCACCTCAGGCGCAGCCACGGCCATGACGACGTGCAGGCGGATGCGGCTCCGCGCAAGATTACCTTGCGGCGCAAATCGCAATCGGAGCTGAAGCTTGCGAGCCCCCAAGGGCGTGCACGCACCGTGAACGTCGAAGTGCGCAGCAAACGCACCTACGTCAAGCGCGAAGTGCTCGAGGACCAGGCGCGCCATCAGCAGGAAGAGATCGACCGGCAGCGCGAGTCCGAAGAGCAGGCCAAGGCCGCAATCGAGCGGGCGGAGCAGGAGCGGCTGGAGAAGGAACGCCTGGATCGCGAGCGCCTCGAGGAAGAGAACCGGCGGCGCACCGACGAAGAGGTGCGCAAGCGAACCGCGGAAGAGGAAGCGCGCCGCGTCGCCGAACAGCTGGCGCGCGATCAGGCGGAGCGCGAACGCAAAGCGGCCGCCGCCGCCAAGCCCGGCAAAGCCGCGCGGGCCGTCGTCGACGACAAGGCCACGCGCTACGGCCGGCAGGAACTGCACATCGTCGGCGACGTGAGCTCCCGGCACAAGAAGAAGAAATCGCGCGACGGCAGGCGCCGTTCCATGGGCGGGGAGTCCGATACCAAGCATGGATTCGAAATGCCGACCGAGCGCGTGGTGCGCGAGGTGGCGATCGGCGAGGCCATGACGGTCGGAGAGCTCGCGCAAAAGATGGCGGTCAAAGCCACCGAAGTCATCAAAGTGATGATGAACATGGGCGTGATGGCGACCATCAACCAGATGATCGAGCAGGACACCGCGGTATTGGTGGTCGAGGAAATGGGCCACACGGCGGTGCTGCGCAAGGAAAATATCATCGAGGACGATCTGCAGGGCGAAACCGACTCCTCGCTCGAGGTATTGCCGCGCCCGCCGGTCGTGACCGTGATGGGGCACGTCGATCACGGCAAGACATCGCTGCTCGACTACATTCGGCGCACCAAGGTGGCAGCCGGCGAGGCCGGCGGCATTACGCAGCATATCGGCGCCTACCACGTGGAAACGCCCAAAGGGATGCTGACGTTTCTCGATACCCCGGGCCACGCGGCCTTCACCTCCATGCGCGCGCGCGGCGCACAAGTCACGGACATCGTGATTTTGGTCGTGGGCGCCGACGACGGCGTCATGCCGCAAACCGTCGAGGCGATCCAGCACGCGCAGGCGGCCAAGGTGCCGATCGTGGTGGCGCTCAACAAAATGGATAAACCGGAGGCGGACGCGGAGAAGGTCAAGCAGGAACTCACGAAATACGGCGTGATTCCCGAGGAATGGGGCGGCGAGAACATTTTCGTGCCGGTGTCGGCGCGGACCGGCCAGGGCGTGGATCAGCTGATCGACAGTATTCTGTTGCAGGCCGAAGTGCTCGAGCTGAAGGCGCCGACCACCGGGCTTGCGGCGGGTTACGTGATCGAGTCGAGCCTCGAGAAAGGCCGCGGCGCGGTCGCGACCGTGCTCGTGCTGCGCGGTACCCTGAAGCTCGGAGACCCCTTGCTCATAGGCCAGGAATTCGGCCGGGTGCGGGCGTTGTTCGACGAGGCCGGGCACGCGGTCGATTCGGCGGGACCGTCGATTCCCGTGGTGGTATTGGGCTTGTCGGGTGCGCCGAACGCCGGCGACGAATTGCTGGTGGTCGAGAGCGAGCGCAAGGCGCGCGAAGTCGCCATGCATCGCCAGTCCAAGTCGCGCGACGTCAAGCTGGCGCAGAAGAGCGCGAACATGCAGGACGTGTTTTCGACCATGGGCGAGAGCAAGGCGAATTTGGTGCAGCTCCTGGTCAAGGCCGATGTGCAGGGCAGCGTCGAAGCATTGCGCGATGCGTTGAACGCACTGTCGACCGGCGAAGTCGCCGTGAACATCGTGGCCTCCGGCGTGGGGGGCTTGACCGAATCCGACGTCACGCTGGCCGCGGCTTCCAAGGCGCGCATCATTGCATTCAACGTGCGCGGCGACGCCGCCGCCCGTACCGCGATCAAGGATCACGGTGTCGATGTCCGCTACTACAGCATCATTTACGAAGCCATTGACGACATCAAGGCGGTGCTCACGGGCATGCTGGCCCCGGAGGTCAAGGAGCAGATCGTGGGACTTGCGGCGGTCCGCAGCGTCTTCCGATCGAGCAAGTTCGGCACGGTCGCAGGCTGCATGGTGATCGACGGCTACGTGCGCCGGAACTTTCCGATTCGCGTGCTGCGCAACAACGTCGTCATCTTCGAGGGCGCGTTGGAATCCTTGAAGCGCTTCAAAGACGACGTCAATGAAGTACGCGCAGGAACCGAATGCGGGCGGACGCTTTAGATGCGCTACGCGCGCGGTATTAACGGGGTCGAAGCGACCCCGGGCATTTTGAATGCGCTACGCGCGGTATCAACGGGGTCGAAGCGACCCCGACCTTTAGTGCTCGCTGCGCGAGCATGGGGATCGGAATCAACATCAGGGCGCAGTAGAAGACCGTATGGCTAAGGATAACCCGAGGGCGAGGCGGTTGGGCGAACAGATCCAGCGCGAGCTGGGGGAATTGTTGCGGCGCGACGTGAAGGACGAGCGCATCGGCAACGTGACGATCACGGCTGTCGCCGTCACGGGTGACTTACGCACCGCGCGGGTGTACTACCTGGTCTTCGGCAAGGACGGCCCCGATCCGAAGGTGCAGCGGGGTCTGGAGAGCGCCGCCGGATTTTTGCGCAATGCGCTGTCGCGCTCCTTGATGATTCGCTACACACCTACGTTGACATTCGAGCTCGACACCTCGATCGAGCACGGCGTGCGATTGACCCAGCTGATCGATTCGGTCAACAAGCCGGACAAGCAGGCCGCGGGCGGCGCGGCGCCGGCGCACGACGGCGCCGATGATGACAGCCATGTGGTCGACGAAGGTTGACTATGCCGGCCGACGTCCACGGTATTTTATTGCTCGACAAACCCTTGGGTTTGAGCTCCGCGGGCACCGTCGCGCGGATCAAGCGGCTGTTCAATGCCCGCAAGGCGGGCCATACGGGATCGCTCGATCCACTGGCTTCGGGTTTGCTGCCCATCTGTTTTGGCGAAGCCACGAAGTTCGGCGCGCAGCTCTTGGATGCGGACAAAACCTACCGCGTGACGGTTCGTCTGGGTGAGCGCACCCCCAGCGCGGATCTGGAATCCGAAGTGATAGAAAGGCGTGAACTGCCGTCCTATTCTTCGCAGCAGCTTGCCCAGGCGCTCGCGGATTTTCCGCGCGAATATGCCCAGGTACCGCCCATGCATTCCGCCCTCAAACAGGACGGCAAGCCGCTGTACGAATATGCGCGGGCCGGCATCACGCGCGAGCGTGCGGCGCGGGCCATCGTCATTCACGATATGCACCTGCTGAACTGGCAGCCTCCTGACCTGTCGTTCGACGTGCGCTGCTCGAAGGGTACCTACATCCGGGTGCTGGCGGAGGATTTGGCCGCGCAGCTCGGGACGATCGGCCACTTGTCGGCGCTGCGCAGACTTGGAGTGGCGCCGTTTGGTGCAGAACCACAATGGACCTTCGGGGCGCTGGAATCCATGAGCCCGGAGCAGCGGCAGGATGCCCTGCTGCCGGTGGATGCCGCGCTGACGGCCTGGCGGCGACTGGATCTTTCGCCAAGCGGCGTCAGCGCGTTTCGCCAGGGACAGCCGGTCTCGATTCCCGTGGAACCGCCCGGAATCGTGCCGGGAACCGTGCGTATCTACGCGGACGGCTTGGGATTTCTGGGTTTGGGGCAGATCGATGCCACCGGCCGCTTGGTTCCGCTGCGACTGATTTCGTCGGTCTTATTTCAACAGCGGCGAATCCTAAGCTTGAGGGTGGATGCGGCGACGCGTACAATGCGCGCCTCTTAAAAGGTCTAAGTTATTGATTGAGGTTTGATTTCAATGCCACTTACTCGAGAAGAAAAGACGGGCGTCGTCGGTAAATTCCAGCGCAGCGCGCAGGACACCGGTTCCCCCGAAGTTCAAATTGCCTTGTTGTCCGAGCGCATCAACGGCTTGAGCAAGATGGTCAACCAGCGCCGCAAGCTGCTCGATTATCTCAAGAGCAGAACCCCGGACAAGTACACGCAATTAGTCGAACGCTTAGGGTTACGCCGCTAACAGGCGCCGCCGCAGGCCAGCTGCGGCCTTCGTTCATACGTTTTCTATTACGCTGAGGGGCTACGTGAGCGCTATCAAAAAAAGCTTTCAATATGGTGATCACACCGTAACCATTGAGACGGGTGAACTCGCCCGTCAGGCCGACGGCGCGGTGCTCGTCACCATGAGCGACACGGTGGTGCTCGTGACGGCGGTGGGCCTGAAGAAGGCAACCCCGGGACGCGACTTCTTCCCGCTGACTGTGAACTACCAGGAAAAGACCTACGCGGCCGGCCGCATCCCCGGCGGATTCTTCAAGCGCGAAGGACGCCCCACCGAGAAAGAGACTCTGACATCGCGCCTGATCGACCGGCCCATACGGCCGCTGTTCCCGGAAGGCTTCATCAATGACGTGCAAGTGGTTGCCTCGGTGCTATCGGTCAACGCCGAAGTGGACCCGGACATTGCATCGTTGCTGGGCGCGTCGGCGGCGCTGGCCATTTCCGGCATGCCGTTCATGGGCCCCATCGGCGCCGCGCGCGTCGGCTACTTGGACGGCAAGTACATCCTCAATCCCACCGCGACTCAGCTGACCGAATCGAAACTCGATCTCGTGGTCGCCGGTACCCAGGAAGGCGTGCTGATGGTCGAATCCGAAGCCGGCGGCCTGAACGAAGAAGTCATGCTCGGCGCCGTGATGTTCGGCCACGCTGAGATGCAGGCGGCGATCAAGGCGATCAATGAACTCGCGGCGGAAGCCGGCAAGCCCAAATGGTCCTGGGTCGCTCCGGAGCCGAATACGGCATTGAAGGATGCAGTGGCCGCGCTGGCCGAGAAGAGTCTCGCGGCGGCCTACACGTTGACCGAGAAGCAGCAGCGCTACGCCAAGATCGGCGAGATCAAGACCGCGACGCTCGAGGCGCTGACCAAGGGCGAGTCGCCCAAATTCACCGCGGAACAGGTCGGCAACGAATTTTTCAATCTCGAATACCGCCTGGTGCGCGAGCGAATCCTCGAGGGTCACCCGCGCATCGACGGCCGCGACACCAAAACCGTACGCGGCATCAATATCCGCACCGGCGTGCTCGCGCGAACCCACGGTTCCGCCTTGTTCACTCGCGGCGAAACCCAGGCGCTGGTGGTCACGACCTTGGGCACGGGACGCGATGCGCAGATCATCGACGGCCTCACGGGCGAACGCAAAGAGCCGTTCATGCTGCACTATAATTTCCCTCCGTTCAGCGTCGGCGAAACCGGCATGATGGGCTCGCCGAAACGGCGCGAGATCGGGCACGGCAACCTGGCCAAGCGCGGCGTCAAGGCCGTGATGCCGGGAGTGGAGAGATTTCCGTACGTCATCCGTGTCGTCTCGGAGATTCTCGAATCGAATGGATCGAGCTCCATGGCCTCCGTGTGCGGCACCAGCCTCGCGTTGATGGACGCCGGCGTGCCGATCAAGGCGCCGGTGGCCGGGGTCGCGATGGGTCTCGTGAAAGAGGGCGCGAGGTTCCAAGTTCTGACGGACATCCTGGGCGACGAGGATCATCTCGGCGACATGGATTTCAAAGTGGCCGGCACGAAGGACGGCATCACTGCGCTGCAGATGGATATCAAGATCACCAGCATCACGCGCGAGATCATGAAGG
>WNFK01221611.1_pt1 | contig 10692 bp, 10 predicted proteins | sample 5400281 | NCBI WGS metagenome assembly WNFK01 (sample SAMN13153350, study PRJNA577476) | soil metagenome | isolation source: 20 cm soil on Douglas fir-dominated hillslope | place: USA:California | collected 2013-09-17
TTCGTCGCCTGACCCAGCGCCGTCGGACCCGGGTCGAGCGCACCGGCGGCCGCCAGAAGGACGATCCCGAGGTATCGACTGCCGGTCATCGTGTGCTTCTCAGCTCGCGGCGCCGACGATCAGGGCCTGGCGCTCGACCCTGTTCCACAGGTAGCCGCCCGGGTTCCACACCGGGGCATCGGGCTGCACGTGGCCCCTTCCGTCAGTGGCCCTCACGGCGATCACATGCGTACCGGCCCGGGAGGGTCTCCAGGTGTGCTCCCAGGTTCGGAAGGAATAGGGGCCATGATCCGCGCCCAGTGTTGCTGCTGCCCAGCTGCGGCCATCGTCCTCCGAGAACTCCACCTTCTTGACCGCGCCATCACCACTGAAAGCGATGCCCTGCACCCGCACCGGCAACCCGGGCGGCAGCTTGCTGCTCCCGTCGGGCACGACGATGAAGGACCGCACCGGCATGCGCACGTGGCCGATGGGGACCGTCTTGAGTGTGCCGGTGGCCGCTTCGGCGGGTGTGGTGTTTCCCCGGGGAGTGTCGGGAATGCGGTAGGCGGTGGCCATCCAGTAGTTCGGACCAGCCGGATGGGGAAGCCGTTCAGCATGGGCAGCGGCTCGCCGTTCATCAGGTAGGCCACGAGGGCGTCATCCAGCGCCGGGTCCGTTAGATCCAGGGACTTCATCACGACGTCGGCGCCCTTCCCCTCCGGCCCCGGCCCGCGGTCAAGACCCTGGAACTGCAGCTGAACCGTCCCTGACTTGATCCTGGCGGAAGCGAGCAACTCCCTCAGGCGCACCCCGGTCCAGAGGGCGTTCCCCATACCCCCGTTACCCCACTGGGCCCCAGGGACCCGCGGCTGGAATCGACTCCGACTGTTTCCGGAGCACTGATTGACGGCCGCGACAGATACGGCCTTGAAGTTCTTCACCAGCTCATCGAAGCCGAGCTGAAGGGGCCGCTCGACGTTCCCCTCCAGGCTGAGCCGCCACGTGCTCAGGTCGAGAGCGTTGGGGATGAGGTCCAAATGATAGCGCACGTAGAACGCGGCATTCGGGGTGAACGGCGTCAGAAAGTATGGTCGCGGTGTCTCGAGCTGGATTCCCCGGTCGGTAATCCGAAGGAGCGGCAGCTTCTGCGGATAGCTGACGAACGGATTGACGCCATTCCAGTAGGGATTGGCGCCTGGACCGGTGAAGCTGGGAAGCGGCGTCGCGGCTTGGGGCGGGACCTGGGCGCGAGCCGGTCCACCAAAAGCGAGACCGGCGGCGCCCGAGCCCAACCACGCGAGCAGCGATCTCCGGGAGAGGCGCGTCGCGTCGATGTCAGGTGACACTTGTGCCAACACAAGGCCTCCTCTTCCGGGATTTCCGTTACGAGGCGGATCCGCCGTCCGGTGACACGGATCACGTGAGAATTCCGCAAGATCACGCCATACGGTTTCACGAGCGACCTCCCGAGATGTGGTGTCTGTGGGAGCGGGATGATCCGGGTGGAGCGGTCGCAGGGTATGGGGCGAAGGCCGCTCGCTATGCTACAGTGCCCCGATAACAAATACGGCGGCAGGGGAACTGCGGAAGACGGTGAGCCAGCGGAAATCGAAGTGCCGCGATCGGCGACGGGATCCGGCGGCGGGAAACTCAACTGCGGGAGTGTTGGCGGGAGATCGCAACCTTTGAAGCGGCGGCGAATCATGAGCCACCCTGGAGGAGGAACGGCGGGGTCGCCTGCGTGACGCTGGCGCTCGCTCTCCTCCTCTTCGGCCTCGCCTTCTGCGGGGCCTTCATCTCCGGGCTGGTGGGCGTGGGCGGCGCGGTGGTGATGATCCCGCTGCTCTACTACGTCCCGCCGCTGCTCGGCGCCGGCCAGCTGCCGATCCAGGAGGTGGCCGGGCTCAGCATGACCCAGGTGCTCGCCGCTGCGCTCATGGGCGCCTGGAGCCATGGGCGCCACGCCCTCGTCCACCACCGGCTCGCCTGGATCGGCGGGCCCGCAATGGCGGGCGGCGCGCTGGTGGGCGCGCTCGCCTCCGCCCACGTCTCCGGGCGCGCGCTGCTCGCCACCTTCGGCCTGATGACCACCGCGGCGCTCCCGCTGATGTTCGTCACGCCCGCGGAGCCCGAGCGCGACGGCGACCCGGCCCGCGTCCCGTTCAGCCGCCCCGCCGCGGTCGGGCTCCCGGGCGCGATCGGGCTCATGGCCGGCCTCGTGGGCGCGGGCGGCGCGTTCCTGCTCGTCCCGGTGCTGGTCGGGGTGATGGGGATCCCGATGCGTCTCGGCATCGGCACCTCGCTCGCCATGGTGGGCATGGCCGCGGTGACCGGCTTCCTCGGCAAGGTCGCGACCGGTCAGGTGCCGCTGTGGCCGGCGGCCACCGTGGTGCTGGGCTCCCTGACCGGGGCGCCGCTCGGCGGGCGGGTGAGCCGCCGGGTGCCGGTGAGGGTGCTTCGCGGCGTGCTGGCGGGTATCATCGCCCTGGTCATGCTGCGCGTCTGGCACGACGTGGCGACCCACTGACATGCGATACGGCTTCGTCATCGACCAGCGCAAGTGCATCGGCTGTCACGCCTGCACGGTGGCCTGCAAGGAGGAGAACCAGGTCCCGCTCGGGGTGAACCGCACGTGGGTGAAGTACATCGAGAAGGGGGTGTTCCCGGACACCCGGCGCTACTTCAGCGTCATGCGCTGCAACCACTGCGACAACGCGCCCTGCGTGACGATCTGCCCGACGGTGGCGCTCTATCGCCGGCCCGACGGCATCGTGGACTTCGACGGGGACCGCTGCATCGGCTGCAAGTCGTGCATGCAGGCGTGCCCCTACGACGCGCTCTACATCGACCCCGAGACCAAGACCGCGGCCAAGTGCCACTACTGCGCCCACCGCGTGGAGAGCGGCCTCGAGCCGGCGTGCGTGGTGGTGTGCCCGGTCCAGGCCATCGTGCCGGGCGATCTCGACGATCCGCACAGCACGATCTCGCGGCTGGTCGCCTCGCAGCAGACGCAGGTGCGCAAGCCGGAGCAGGGCACGCGGCCCAAGCTCTACTATCTCGGCGCGGAGGCGGCCGCGCTCACGCCGGGCATGCAGGAGCGCCGCGGGGGGTTCGTGTTCTCGCAGGTCGGCCGCATTCCGAGCCCGGGCCAGCCGAATCGCCCGCCCGCACCCGCGATCGCGCGGGCAAGCTCGTCGGCCACCGCGGTGACGGACGGAATGGATCTGCTCGCGCTGGCGCGCACGGTCTATGACGTCGCGCACCCCGAGCGGCCGTGGGGGTGGAAGGTCGCCGCGTACCTGTGGACGAAGTCGATCGCGGCGGGCGCGTTCCTGGTCGCCTCGCTCGGCCTCGCGGCGGGCCTGCTGACCGCCGACACGCTGGTCGGGCTCGCGGTGCCGGTGATCGGGCTCGCGTTCCTGCTCCTGACCAGCCTGCTCCTGGTGTTTGACCTGAAGCGCCCGGAGCGCTTCCTCTATCTGGTCTTCAAGCCGAACCTGCGCTCCTGGCTGGTGCTGGGCGGCTTCATCCTGTTCGCGGCCGGGCTGCTCGGCGCCCTCTGGCTGCTCGCGGGCGTGATGTCGAACCTGCTGGCGCTCCAGCTCCTGGCCTGGCCCACCGCGGCGGTGGCCGCGGCCACCGCGGGCTACAGCGCGTTCCTCTTCGGCCAGGCCGAGGGGCGCGACTTCTGGCAGAGCCCGCTGCTGCTGCCCCACCTGCTGGTGGCCGCGCTCGTGGCCGGATCGGCGAGCCTGCTCCTCGCCGCCAACGCGCTCGGCAGCGCGTCCATCATCAGTGGCGGCCTCGGCCTCGTGCTCTGGGGCTCGCTCCTGGTGAGCGCCCTGGTCCTGTTCGCGGAGCTGTTCACCGCGCACGGCACGCAGGACGCGGCGCGGGCGGCCCGTCTGCTCACCCACGGGCCCCTGCGGGCGGCGCTCTGGGGCGGCGTGGGGGTCGGGGGCATCGTGTTGCCGCTCGTGCTCCTGCTGAGCGCGTCGGTGCCGTTCGGCTCCGAGCTGGCCGCGGGCTTGGCCCTGGCCGGCCTCTGGCTCTGGGAAGAGCTCTGGATCCGCGCGGGCCAGATGATCCCGCTCAGCTAACTCCGAGAACCCCATGGAGCACATGTCGAACGAGCCGCTGCACCCGGTGGCGCGGACGCTGGCGGCGCCCGCGTCGGGACTCGAGCGGTTTCCGCCCGCGGCGCGGTGGGACGACTGGGAGGAGCTGGACAGCAAGGCGTGGCCGCGCAAGGTCAAGCGCCGCTTCCAGCTCATCCCCACGATCTGCTTCAACTGCGAGGCGGCCTGCGGGCTGCTCGCCTACGTCGACGTCCAGACCCTCAAGGTCCACAAGTTCGAGGGCAACCCGGTGCATCCGGGGAGCCGGGGCCGCAACTGCGCCAAGGGCCCGGCGACCCTCAACCAGATCACGGATCCGGAGCGCATCCTCTATCCGCTGCGGCGCGCGGCCGGCCGCGGCGAGGGCAAGTGGGAGCGGGTGACCTGGGACGCGGTGCTCGACGACATCGGCGGGCGCATCCGGAACGCGCTGGTCGAGGGCCGGCAGAAGGAAGTGATGTACCACCTGGGGCGGCCGGGCCACGAGCTGATCTACCTCCAGCGCGTCTTCCACGCGTGGGGCATCGACGGCCACAACAGCCACACCAACGTCTGCTCGGCCTCCGCGCGCGCGGGCTACGCCTTCTGGCACGGGCTCGATCGGCCCTCGCCCGACCACAGCAAGGCGCGCTTCATCCTGCTGCTCTCCTCGCACCTCGAGGCCGGCCACTACTTCAACCCGCACGCCCAGCGGATCATCGACGGCAAGATGGCGGGGGCCAAGATCTGCGTGGTCGACACGCGGCTCAGCAACACCGCGTCGATGGCCGACTACTGGCTCTCGCCCTGGCCCGGCAGCGAGGCCGCGATGCTGCTGGCCATCGTGCACTGCATGCTGCGCGACGGCACGTGGGACCGTGACTTCGTCCGGCGCTGGGTGAACTGGGAGGAGTACCTGCGCGAGGAGCGCCCCGACCTGCCGGTGACCATGGCCGCCTTCGAGGAGGCCCTCAAGGCCCTCTACGCCTCCTACACCCCCGAGTTCGCGGAGCGGGAATCGGGGGTGCCGGCGGACCGCATCGAGGACGTCGCGCGTGAGGTCGGCCGCGCCGGCAGCGCGCTCTCCACCCACGTGTGGCGCAACGCGGCCGCGGGCAATCTCTACGGCTGGGAAGTGGCGCGCGCGCTGGAGCTGATCGTGGTCCTCGCGGGCGCGGTGGCCACCCCGGGCGGCACCGCCCCCAGCGGGTGGAACAAGGCGGTCCCGGCCCCGCCGATGATGCCGCCGCCGGGCAAGGTGTGGAGCGAGCTCCTCATGCCGCGCGAGTACCCGCTCTCCTTCTTCGAGATGAGCTTCCTCCTGCCGCATTTCCTCAAGGAGGCGCGCGGCAAGCTCGCGATGTACTTCACCCGGGTCTACAACCCGGTGTGGACCAACCCGGACGGCATGTCGTGGATCGAGATGCTGACCGACGAGGCCAAGCCGATGGGGCACGCCTCCGAGCGCCACGACCTGATGAGCCAAGAGACCCACGCCGCGCGCTGGATCGGGTTCCGCCAGCCGGTGCTGCGAGTGGCGCTCGAGAAGCAGGGCAAGACGTTCGACTCGACGTGGCAGGCCCACGAGGCGGCCGGCCTCGGCCAGGTGTGGGAGGAGGACGAGTTCTGGATCGAGCTGTCGTGGCGCATCGATCCGGACGGCGCGCTCGGCATCCGCAAGTACTTCGAGTCGCCCTACCGGCCAGGCGAGAAGCTCCGCATCGAGGAGTTCTACCGCTGGATCTTCGAGCACAGCGTGCCCGGGCTGCCCGCCGCAGCGGAGCGGGAGGGGCTCGCCCCGCTCGCCTACATGCGCAAGTACGGCGCGTTCCTGATCGCGGAGAACGTGTACGGCACGCACGAGACGGCGCTCACCCCGGCCGAGCGGGAGGGCGCCGCCGCCGATCCCGCCTCGCACCTGGTCATGAAGAGCGGGGCGTCGGTGGGCGTGGAGGTGGACGGGCAGTGGATGGGCGGCTTCCCGACCCCCTCGCGCAAGCTCGAGTTCTTCTCCAAGACCCTCAAGGACTGGAAGTGGCCGGAGCACGCGGTGCCGACCTACGCGCGGAGCCACGTGCACTGGTCCGAGATCGACCGCAACCAGGGCGAGATGGCGCTGCTGCCCACCTTCCGGCTGCCCACCCTGATCCACTCGCGCTCCGGCAACGCCAAGTGGCTCTACGAGATCTCGCACAACAACCCGCTGTGGCTGCATCCGGAGGACGCGGCGCGCTTCCGGGTGGAGACCGGCGATCTCTTGAAGGTCGCCACTGAGATCGGCCACTTCGTCGACCGGGTCTGGGTCACCGAGTCCATCCGCCCCGGCGTGCTGGCCTGCTCGCACCACCTGGGCCGCTGGCGGCTCTCCGAGCAGACCGGCGGCGAGCGCTGGTCCACCGCGCTCGTGAAGCTCGACCGGACCGGGCCCGGCCAGTGGCGCCTCCGCCACGTGCACGGGGTGCGCCCGTGGGAGAGCGCCGACCCCGACTCGCAGCGGGTGTGGTGGGAGGACGCGGGCGTGCACCAGAACCTCACCTTCCCGGTGCACCCGGACCCGGTGAGCGGCCAGCACTGCTGGCATCAGAAGGTGACGGTGAGCCGACCGGGGCCCGACGACCTCTACGGCGACGTGGTCGTCGACACCAACAAGTCCTTCGAGGTCTACCGCAAGTGGCTCGCGATGGCGCGGCCGGCCCCGGGGCCGGGCGGGCTGCGCCGGCCGCTCTGGCTGCCGCGCGCCTTCAAGCCCGACGCCTCCACCTACCGTCTCGACGGGGCGTGAGCCCGTTGACTTCGTCGCGAACGGAGGCATCCTGAGGCCATGAGCAGAGGCCTCACGCGGCGCGCGTGGCTCGGGCTCGCGACGCTCGGCGTCGTCGGGGCGGGCGTGCGCCCGCGGATCGCGGCCGCGCAGGGCCATCTCGCCAACCTCGCCCCCGAGGAGCCGATCGCGGCCACGCTGCGTCGCCTCTTCGCCGACCGCCCGATCAAGGACGGGGCGGCCCTGATCGCCATCGAGATGCCGCTGATCGCCGAGGACGGCGGCTCGGTGCCGATCGCGGTGGAGGTGAAGTCGCCGATGACGCCGGAGAGCCACGTCAAGGCGATCTACATCCTCGCCGAGAAGAACCCGCGCCCGCTGAACGTGAAGATGAGCCTCACCCCGGCGGCGGGGCAGGCCTTCGTGGCGACCAATCTGCGCCTGGCCGACAGCGGCCCGGTGCGCGTGGTGGCCGAGATGAGCGACGGCACCGTCCTGATGGCGGCGCGCGAGGTCCGCGTGACCGTGGCCGGCTGCGCGGCCTGAGCCCATGGCCGATCCCGGGCGCGTGAAGCTCGCGGTGCCCGCGAGCGTGCGGCGGGGCACGGTGGCGCGCCTGCGGGCCCTGGTCCTGCACCCCCAGGAGCGGGTGGAGCGGCAGGGCGGGCGGTCGGTCGAGCGCAACTACCGCTTCGTCAACCGCGTCGTGGTAACGTACCTCGGCCGCGACATCGTGGAGCTGGAGCCGTCGACCGCGATCAGCGAGAACCCGTCGTTCACGATTCCGTTCCGGGCTACCGAGACCGGGCCGCTCAAGGTGACGTTCTTCGATACGCACGGCGGACGATTCGAAGGCACGGCCGAGGTGAAGGTCGCGTGAGCGCGCGCGCGCTCGCGGCCGCGCTCGCGCTCGGCCTGCTCCTGGCCGCCCGGGCGGACGCGGGCGACGACCTCGATCGCCTCATGCGCCCCCTCGGCCTCACCGCGCTGCCCGGCGCCCGCGCGACCGACTTCTCGCTGCCCTCGGTCGGAGGCGGCAAGGTCTCGCTCGCCGAGCAGCAGGGCAAGGTCGTGCTGGTGTACTTCTGGGCCACCTGGTGCCCGTACTGCCGCCGCGAGCTGCCCGCCGGCATCGAGCAGATCACCCGCGAGCGCCGCGGCCAGCCGTTCACGGTGCTCGCGGTGAGCATCGACGAGCCGAAGGACCTGGTCGCGAGCTGGGTGAAGGGCGCGGGCGTCACGCTGCCGGTGCTGCTCGACTACGACGGCGCGGTCGCGCGGGACTATCGGGTCACCGCCACGCCGACCGCGTTCGTGATCGGGCGCGACGGGCGCCTGGTGGCGCGGGCCGCGGGCAACCGCGCGTGGGAAGGCCCCGCCGGCCGCGCCCTGCTCGACGCCCTGGTCGCCGCGCCCGCGAAGTAGACTCGGGGCCGCTCCCACCCATGGCCACCGAGTCCCCGATCGACAGCCTCGACACCGACATCCTCATCCTGGGCGCGGGCGGCGCCGGGCTCTGCGCGGCCCTGCACGCGGCCGACCACTCGCCGGACCTGACGGTCACGGTGGCGGTGAAGGGCCTGCTCGGCCGCGCCGGCTGCACCCGCATGGTCCAGGGCGGCTACAACGCGGTGCTCGGGCACCCGGACTCCGTCGAGGCGCACCTGCTCGACACCCTGCACGGCGGCGGGTGGATCAACGATCAGGAGCTGGTGTGGACGCTCGTCAAGGAGGCGCCCGCCCGCGTGCTCGAGCTGGAGGCGCGCTACGGCTGCTTCTTCGACCGGCATCCGGACGGGCGCCTCCACCAGAAGCCGTTCGCGGGCCAGACCCACGACCGCACCATCCACAAGGGCGACCTCACCGGCATCGAGATCATGAACCGGCTGACCGAGCAGGTGTGGCGGCGGCCGTCGATCCGGAGCCTCGAGGAGCATCGCGCGGTCGAGCTGCTTCGCGCCGACGGCGGGCAGGTGGGGGGCGCGCTCCTCCTCGACATCCGGCGCGGGAGCTTCGTGCTGGTCCGGAGCCGCGCCATCCTGCTCGCGATGGGCGGCGGCCCCACCATGTACAAGGTCGTCGCCTGCTCGGCCGACAAGTCTTCCGACGGCATCGCGCTCGGCCTGCGCGCGGGGGTGCGCCTGCGCGACATGGAGATGGTGCAGTTCCACCCCACCGGGCTCATCGTACCCAACTCGCTCATGACCGGCGCGCTGCTCGAGGAGGGCCTGCGCGGGGCGGGCGGCCGTCTGCTCAACGGCCGGTCGCGCGCGCGTGCTTCATCGAGGTCTCCGAGGGCCGGGGCACGCCGAACGGCGGGGTGTGGATCGACGTCTCCCACCTCGGCGCCGAGGTCGTCGAGGAGAGCTTCCGCGGCATGGTGCGCCGCTGCCGCGACTTCGGCCGCGACCTGGCCCGCGAGCCGGTCGAGGTGGGTCCCACCGCGCACTTCATGATGGGCGGCGTCGTCATCGACCGCGCCTGCCGCACCGACGCGGAGGGGCTCTTCGCGGCCGGTGAGGACTCGGGGGGCGTGCACGGGGCCAATCGGCTCGGCGGCAACGGGGTGGCCGAGTCCACCGTGTTCGGCGGCATCGCGGGCGACGTGATGGCGGAGTGGGTCGTGGGGCGGCCCCGCCCACCGATCTCGCACGCGCTCGTGGACGCGGCGATCGCCGCGATCAGCGCGCCGCTCGCCCGCAACGAGGGCGAGAACCTCTACACCCTGCAGGCCCAGCTCCGGCAGGTCATGTGGGACCACGTGGGGCTCATCCGGTCCGGCGAAGGGCTCAAGCGCGCGCTCGTCGAGATCGAGGACGTGGGGCGCCGGCTCGAGACGGTGTCGGTGCGCGGGGGCGGGGCCTACAACCTCGCCTGGCAGGACTGGATCAACCTCCAGAGCCAGACCACCGCGGCGTGGCTCATCGCGCGCAGCGCACTCGAGCGTACCGAGAGCCGCGGCTCGCACTATCGGCGGGACTTCCCCGGGACCGCGACCGAGGCGGTGGCGGTCATCGCGGGCTACGCCGACGGGGCGGGGCCCAAGGTGTGGACCGAGCCGGTCCGCTACACGCGCCTGCGGCCGGACGCGACGCGCCGGCCGGTCGCGGTGGACGTCGGCGACTGATGGCCAAGCGGCCGCGGCGGATCCTGCGGCGGCGGTGGGCCACCACGGAGGGCTGGCGCGCTACCCCGGCCGGGATGTGGGCCTGGCTGGCCCAGCGCGCGGCCGCGGTCGCGCTGCTCGCGGTGATCGTGCTGCACCTGCGCAACCCCTTCTGGCGCCCGGTGCAGGCGACCCTCCTCGCGCTCGTGCTGCTCCACGGCCTGCTCGGGGTGCGCGCGATCGTGCTCGACTTCGGCCTGCCGGTGCGGTGGCACCGGGCCCTGCTCGCGGGGGCGCTGGTCCTGGGCGCCGCGGTCTTCGCGGCCTTCTGGGGGTGGCGATGGTACTGAAGGTCTTCCGCTGGGCCCCCGGCTTCCGCGAGCGCCTGCAGCGCTTCTGGGTGCCGGCCAAGGAAGGCATGACGGTGCTCGACGCCCTGGTCGACGCCCAGCGCCGCCTCGACCCGACGCTCGCCTTCCGGTACGCCTGCCGCGTCGGGATGTGCGGCTCCTGCGCGATGGTGGTGAACGGTCGTGAGCGCTGGGCCTGCCGCACCCTGCTCAAGACTCTCAAGGCCGGCATCGTAACCGTGCGTCCGCTCTACCACTTCCCCCTGGTGCGCGACCTGGTGGTGGACATGGCCCCGCTCGCCGAGCAGACCGCGCGGGTGGGGGGCGCCTTCGTGCCCGCCGCGGGGCCGCCGACCGCGGCACGCATCGGCCGCGACTCGGCCGAGCGCCGCCGGA
>WNFK01235572.1_pt1 | contig 10690 bp, 17 predicted proteins | sample 5400281 | NCBI WGS metagenome assembly WNFK01 (sample SAMN13153350, study PRJNA577476) | soil metagenome | isolation source: 20 cm soil on Douglas fir-dominated hillslope | place: USA:California | collected 2013-09-17
CCCCTGAAGCCGTGGCGTAGGGCTGCGTCCTATCAAATGGCATGCTCAGCGCTCCCAGCCATTGGGTCGACCACAGAAGCCGCCGAAGCCTGGCTCAGGGAACGGAAGATTAAGCCGAACATCAGCGAGCGAACCCGCAGCTTCCGCATCGGAATAGCCGCGCTTAAGCACCGCCAGCGTTGGCGCTGCGCTACCACTAGCGCCTTCATAACTCGCAGTCGACTGCGGTAGGTCAGTGCCATCAATGGTTTCTCCAGGCGGCATGCAGGAATAGGCTTTCATGTTTTCTCCTTAACGAAAAATTCACGCATTACCCTTCACGATTGCACGGCGTCTGGCGTGACTTCGAATTCGTAAACGATATGCGCTTTGCCCGCGGCATCGGCGAGCGTCTTCACGCTGACTTGATCCATGGTGGCCAGCGTGCGATCGAGTAGCGCCGAATGGCCAGCCACGCCCGCCGCCGAAGTGCCGAGGACGATGGTGCCAATTGACGTGGTGCCGTGATAGACGTCGACGCCGTGCGCCGTGGTAGTGCCGGCAGTGGTCACCGCGGCGTGAACTTTCTTCAACCGCGCCGCTTGAAAGGATCGAAACTTGGTGTACTCGGTGGTCGCAGCGCCGCCGGCTTCACCGGCGAATTGTTCGCGACGAATGCCAAAATCTGCGTCGTCATAAGCCATTGATACTCTCCTAACTAAGACATGAATAAGGGGCGGGGCTCGATGCGCGGACGGGTCGACAGGGGAAGTGGGCCTATCGACCACGGAAGGAGATCTTAAGCAACCGCACGGACGTCGAAACAACCGAGCCCCTATGCTGTACTTACGCTTGGGAATCCCATTTCACGATACGCGCACCTGCAACTTCGGTATGTACGATGCCAAAGCCGCCGATGTAGTACCAGGCGATACCACGACTACGACCGTAGTCACTCGGAATCTTCCCGCGCATTTCTTCGGGTGTCGCGATACCTTCAGCCACCGTATCGTCACCAAAGAAGAAGGCTTGATTTGACTTTGCATTGGTCCAACCTGCTTTTGCGATATTCGTTTGCTCCACGAATCGCGTATTCTCGTAGCGGCCTATTTCACCATTACGAATCAAAGCAAAGCCGGTTTCGGTGTAGGTGTAGACGCCCTCGAGATCGTTCTTGAGTGGGCGGAATGTTGAGGGGTGCGCTACCGCGAAGTAATCGTCGCCCTCATAAGGAGGAATGTTGCGCTCCTTCATGAGATCGACAATCGCCTTCACAAGTTCCTTGCCGAGACCGACATTGTTGGTGCCGGTGACGGTGCCGTTCGTCGTGAGCGTTACCGCGCTTGTCGAAGTGCCCGAGGTAGCGATGACGCGTAAGGGTGTCGCGTTGAATTGATTGTAGGCGGCCAAGTCGAATGCCTTCTTGGCATCGTTCTTTAGCACCTTGTTGATGACTTCTTTCACGGGTTGCTCGGACAAATCATCGAGCTTGCCGGTGTACGGGACCGAGTTACCGAATTCGGTAATGGTCATCGTGCCTTGCGTAATCGTGAAGTTGGTTTCTGGCATCGTTGTCGTTTCAACCAACGTGGTGCCAGCGGTGGCGACATCGGAATAAATGTTCCAGTGGAACGTGTCGCCTTTACCTTTGCCTTGGACGGCGGCGTCTTTAATGTCAGCGAACTGACGGAACTTGACCATGGGTTGCACAGCCATGCGCAACACCTTGGACAAATTCGGACTCCACATATACCCGCCCAGGCTATTCGTTAACCAGAGTTGACCAGCCATGGTGAATATCCTTTGAGAGAGAAAAGTGACTTCAGCCGGTGCTAGGCGAGACCTCGCTCTTTACGCATTTGGGCGATCACGTCGCTAGTGGTTTGGATCGCGGGCTCGGTGCTTGCGGCTGATGCATTGATCGACGGAACTAAATCGATCTGTTCTTTGCGTGCCAGCTTCTCGTCACGTTTGGGCGTGGTTGTCGGCGTTGGCGGCGTATAGCTACCGGCTTTTTGCTTCACCCAATCTCGGGTCGCATTGCCGGCTTTGGTTAGCGCGTCATTGAGGGATGTACCACTTACCCTCAACTCAGCAGCTAAAAAGCGGTCGGCAATGTCGGCGAGGTATGGATCGTCAACAATTTCCTGGTAGGTGCTGCCAAACGTCTCTAATGCTCGCTCGGTGTCGATTTGCTGCTTAACGCGCTGGGCAATGGCCTCGGTATCCGGGGTGGCAGGCGCTTCCGCGTTGCGTCCCTTGCCGAATAGCTTGTTCACTGCCGACAGCGCTTTTTCGTCTTCGCCTGCATAAATGGCGTTGAGAAATTCTTTCGCGACCGCGTCATCGTCTGCCGCGGCCTGAGGATCTTTGCTTGCGTCTTGCTGATTCGCTGGCGCTGGCGTCGCCTTGGCCTTGGCTTCGCCGTAGACGCGTTGCGCTTCATCGCGTAGGTGCGCGGCCTGCTCGAGGCGCTGATTAATCGCCGATTCTTTCTGATCGATGCGCACCAAATCCGAGAGCGGTCGCATCACCTCTTTGCCGTCAACGACGGTCTTCACCATCACATCGTCGAACTTCTCCAAGACCGTGGGCATGGTTGCCTTCTTCGGCTTGAGCTCTTTCTCTTTATCGCCCTGCGCGGCGTCGGCTAAGCGCTTGCGTTCGGCTTCCGCGACTGCGTCATCGGCGTTTTCGTCGTCGTCAGTAGATTGACTGGCGGTGTCTTCACGCTTGCCAAACAACTCTTCGACGCTAACGCCCATCTCCTTGGCGATGCGCTCGTTGTTCTGCTGCTCGATCTCTTGCATCGCATCGATGCGCGGATCGTTGCGCGGTTGTTTATCGTCCTTCGGCGTTGCGTTTTCAGGGGGCGTAGACGTGCCGGCGCTACCGACATCGTTGTCGGGTACGGTTTGATCCATGGTTGACTTCCTTAGGGGGTTTTAATCGGCTGCTTCGTGCAGTTGCCGTTCGGCTTCTTCTGCTTCGCTGAGCGCATCCATTAGCCAGGTGTTAAGCAAATCGATAGCGGTGACCTGGTTTTGTAGGTGACGAATCTTTTTCGGGTCTTCGGCGTCGACCTTGGCCAATTCATCTAGGGCATTCGCGCGCTCGTTCTCCCCGCGAGTCATGACGTATAAGCCAATAGAACCCGTTAAGAAACGCTCTATGTCCATGCCCAATTCGATCTTGCGCATGACTTCTCGATCTTGCTGAAACGCATCGCTCATATGCCGTCAGGCCGTTGTGTCTCGATGCCGCGCATGCCGCCTATCATCGGGCTTGCCGGTTTGGGCGGTAGCAACGGCGTCATCGGATTAGTATTTCCTTGGTTAGGCGCTGGCTGCGAGCCGTCGCCGGGCGTAAACGCGATACCGGTGCGCTTATTGGCTACCGGATTGACGCTTAATGCCTGGCTAGGCGCTGCGCCCATCGGGTAATTGGGATCGACGCCGGCAGGGTTAGGGGGTTGATAGCCAGCGCTTTGCATGATCTTGTCGGCCACCGGCGCAACCTCGGGCACCGCGGCCACCACTTCGCCGGCTTGCATCGCCGCATAAGCCGCCTTAACGCCAGACTCAACCGCGTCGGCGGTAATCTTCTTGATCTCGGCATCGATCTTGGCCACTTGCGCGGCCACCAACTCGGGCGCGGTCTTGGCTTTCAATTGCTCGGTGAGCTGCTCGACTTGTGCGTTCAAGGCAATGACTTGCGGGTCTTCTTGACCACTTCTTGCACGTCGAGGCCGTATTGCGTGAGCGCGCCATCGGCGAGGATGCCTTTCAACGAATTCATCGCCATCATGAAGTTATTCACTTGCTGCGTCGGGTTGGTCGCACCGACACCGACATTCACCGACAGCGTTAGCTCTTGCAGTAACAAATCGTCGTCGACCTCGTCAATGCCGTACTTCTGGAAGAGCTGCGCTTTGTTCGAGGCAATACCGAGGATCACCTCGTCGGTTTCGTACATTTGCTCGAGCGCCACCAGTTGCCGCAACACCGGCTCCACCCAGGTCTCGACGAAAGTGCGTAGCTGATAGCCGCCCACTTGCGTCGCGTTGCTGTTCAAAATGTTCATGCCGCCAACGGTCTCGTTCAAGTTACGATTACTCTGCACACTCGATTGCGAGAACGCGCCGGCCAAATCATCGAAGTCGAGATTTAAGCGGTCCTGCTCTTGATAGGCGCTGCTGGTAACGTCATGGGTCTCCATGACCTTAACGTCCTCGACGTCTTGCATCAGCGTCGCGCTACCAGGCACGTTGCGGGTTAGGCTACGGATATCGACTTGCCGACCGCGCCTCACAAAGTAGCGCTTGTTCAAAGCGAATTTCACGTTATCGACACGCTGATTCGCCACCTCGTTGATTTCGGTCTGCACGTCCTTAGTGAGCTTAGGCAGTGATGATGGATAGTTGCGATGCGTTTCAATGACCGAGTAACCGACCACCACCGGGCGTTGTCCGGTCCAATAGATTTCCTCGATCGGCTTGGGCTCAGAGAGCATGGCTTCGGTGCCTAGGGTCCAATAGACGTAATCTTGGCCCTCCATCTCCAAGTAAATCTCATGCGCCCAGACCACGCTAAAGGCGGTAATCGGCGATTCTTGGTCCTTACTATCAGTGCGATTGCCCTCGCGCGTTAAGCGCACCGAGTCGGAATACTTACGCGAGGCGCTACGAATGACCGAGTCCTCGAGGTACATCCATTTCGGTTGCTGCGTCTTTGGGTCCACCGCTCGCATGCGCGCCTGCACATCTTTGACGTACATCGGCACCATGCGAATGACATACGGGCTACTCGCAATCGGATTGGTCCAATTAGCACCGGGATCAAAGCGCAAGTTTTCAATCGGCATGAGCTCAACGCAGGGCTTATCGCGCTTACGCTGTCTTGAATACTCCCAGTATTGATACGAGGCCACCAAGCCCACGGTCTGCGCATCCTGATACGCGCCGCACACGGTTAAGAACCAGGGGATCGACTTGGTTAAGCGATACTGCAACAGCGCTTGCATGATTTCGGCGCTGGCCAATTGGCGCGGGTCGTTGTCATTGGTCGGCGTAATCGACACCACGTCATTAGTCGAAAAGAACGCTTCCGCGGCGATGGCTTCGTTCTTCCTGATCATCGCTCGTGTCTTCGGTCGAAAGAGGCGCGAGCGGCCTTTATACGCGTCAGATAGATATTTCGAATCGTTAGGATGCTGACTTTGAAATTGACGCAAGTCGCGCTCGATCTGCGCCCGAATGTTGGCGTCAAAGTAAGACGTAGACGACGAGTAAGCGTCTCGCGCGAGTTGCAAGAAGTCGGTCGCGACGTCGACCATTAACGGTCCGCCACGTGATGGCCCGCACAATCCACGGACAAGGCGGCGATCTCATCATGCTCGAGCGCTCGGCGGCGTACGCGATAGCGCTCCAGCAATTCACCACCGGCGCGCATCACCTGCTTATCGAGGTCGCTAGCGCTAAACACCGGCATCAACGGAATGCGAAAGCCCCAGGCGCCAGAGAGCATCAAGTTACGCACGTCGAGCGTGCGCGCATTGTGATCGACCGACACCGCCCACAAATAGCCAGGGTAATGGCGGTGCAATAACTCGGCGGCATTCTTGGCCATCACGTAATCGTTGGCGTCGACCTTGGGGTCGTCGCTCACTAGGATATGCATCAGATAGAGTCTCCAAACGAATCGGCCCCTAGCGCCGCTCTAGAACGCCAGGGGCCAACACGGGCAGCCCTGCAGCATTTGAGGTTGAATGCGCAGGGCTACCAACAACTAAGGGTTTTAATCAGACCACTCGGGTTCGGTCTCGCGTTCAATCAGTGAGGCTTTCTCAGCGTCCGAGAGCCACAAGTATTCGCGTGGTGTATAGGTCAGCTTCAGCGCCTCCGGGAGCTCTTCATAGCCCGCCGGGTTCAGTAGCTCGGCAATGAGCGGATGCATTACTCGGGCGGACTATCGTAAACGCCCTGGCCGTCTTTAAACTTGCGCCCGCTACTCCACTCGTAAACGGTCTTGTCTTCCGGCGTCGGATCAGCGCGGGCGCAGACTTCCGACCAGAGAATGGTTGAGGTCTGCACGGTTCCGGCGCTCACTACCACGCCGCGAGGCTGGCGTTGTAACCTTTATCGCAGGCGCGACGTTCTCGAGTGGATGGTCGTTACTATCACGCCGTAACGATGGCTTTGTAACCAGACTCTCTGCTTCGCCGTTTAGTCGTGGTCTTGGGTCGTCACTACTAAGCCGTGGCGATGGCGTTTGAAAACTTGTCCGACCATTAATGTCAACGCAACTATGCCGCGGGGATGGCAATAATCTCGCGCACCTCACAACGCCAGCGCTTCTTAGCGCAGTAGGCGCGTATACGCTCGATGGACCAGTGGCGCATGTAGACAATAATCGGCGCGCATTGACCAGCAGGGACCAGCGCGGCGCAGAAATGCGGCGCATCAATGTGAATCAGTTTGGCCATGACAGCTCACTTCATGGGGGCGCTCGTTATTAGGCCACGAGGCTGGCAAAAAACCCGGCAGGTCGCTACTACTAGGCCGTAGCGATGGCTTTACGATTACGTCCATTCGACAAAGACAACAATGTCGCCACTACCAAGCCGTGGGGATGGCTCGCTTATTTGCCGGATTTGTCGTCACTAATAGGCCATGACGATGGCTTATTTCGGCGGTTTGAAATCACAAAACTCGCAGCCGTCTTGCATTCGCTCCAGCGAGCCATCGAGCTCGATACAGAAGTGCCAGCCGGCTTTCTGTTCGGCCTCGGTCAGCGTCGTTAGATCATTGTCCCAGAGTTCTCGATAGCGTTCAGGCGTCATGACCGATCCTTTCACGCGTCGTCGCTATCATGCCGCGAGGATGGCTTTGAAATGTGTCAACTCTACCCAATGTCCACACTATTAAGCCGTGGGGATGGCAGCAATCATCCTAAGTCCCAAGACGCAGATTTGGCAAAGCAGTCCGGTCCATTGCTACGAAGCCGCATGGATGGCTTTGGCGTGGGCTCCGCACCCACTCGCCGGCTTGCGAACCGGGACTTACCGTCCCTTCGGGAATTAGGCAGGCGCGGCAGGCGTATTCGCCACCATCGCATCCGCTGCCTCTTGCGTATTCGATTGCACGGTGGCAAATATTTGATCGATCTGCGCTTGTTGAGCGGCGCTCCAATCATCCACTTGATTGCTGATTTGATCTTTAAGCCCTTGCACAAAAGTAACCAGTGAATCCAAGACGGTTTTCTGTTCCTCGGTTGCGGTAATGACTTCTTCGATGCTAGCCATGATTCTCCCTTCTTTGACAATAACAGCGGTGAGTAAAGCAATAACGCGGTCGAGTTTGGCCGAAATGTCCACCTGTTGACGGACAGTGACACCAATCTCGCCGCTTAAGGTAACGTTGACGTTCATCTAACTAGTCCCATGTAGTCGTGGGCCATCCCAGATACCGAGTACGTTGAGCAGGAACAAGATCAGCACGATCAACATAATGACCACGAGGACTTGTTTCACCGGCTCCGGCATCGGGATATACGTAAGCACCAGAAAGGCGATGAAACCAAAGACAATCAGCGTCACCATGATGTTAATCAGCGCAGTGAGATCCATTTAGTTCCCTTTCATCCATGGCGCGCTACCAAGGCGGCCTTCATGACGAGCGTCGATGTAGTCGTTACAGAGATTGAAGCGGCCTATGGTCTCAGAGGTGCGTAATAGCGCCGGCTGCGCGAGCGGAACATAACCGCGTAAGCGCTGGATAAACGCACTTTGCGCCCGTAGCGTGCTTTGCGTGTTGGCAATGTACTTAGCATCGATATCAACCTGGCGATGCAATTCCCGATTATGGTCTGAGAGTTTTTCGACCAGTTCCTCGAGCCTCTCGACCTTCATCGCCGTTTCCAATAAGTCGCTCGCCGGTTTGGCTGGCGGCATACTACGCAACGCGCACATCTCGGCAATCGCCCGCTCGGCCTCGGTCTCATGCAAGGCGGCATAAGCAAAATCCACGAACTCTCGTCGCGATGCCATCATGCTCATGACGTTCTCCTTTCGTGGGTTGCGGGGGCCGGATTCGAACCGGCGGTCTCCTGGTTATGAGCCAGACGGGTTGCCGCTTCCCTACCCCGCGCTAGTTAAATACCGTCGGCGTAAACCTCCGGCTCCAACATCTTCTCGTCGATCAGAATCGGTGCCGTCGGCTCGATGTCGTAGATCCGACTCACGGCGTCGAGCAAATCGTCGTGCGATACAAACGGGTAAAGCAGAAATGATTCAATGAAGTGTTTGTTGAGCGAATAGATGTTGGTGTCTTGGTCGCGTCGTCGGGTCGGCGTGAAGATGCGATAGGCATAACCCGCGTCGCGCATCTTCCTTTGCGCGCTGGTCTCGTTATCGATGGGTGCGGCAAGAAAGAACTTGCCGTTCATAAAGTCTGGTTGCAAGCGTTGAATGCGATCGATCTTTGCACCAGGGCCTTCGCGCGGCCAGGCGAGCTCGACGATCTCGAAGGCATTCGAGGTGGCGCGCATCTTCTCTTCGAAGTATTCGATGTCGCTCTGCATGCCATAGCGCTCATAGCCGACGCGGACCATTTGCACACCGGGCATGTTCATCCAGTGTCGGCGTAACTGTGATATCACGGTCCAACGCTCGGCTAGCGCCATCTTGTGGTGATAACCGTCGAGCAGATACTTGTTATAGGTACTGTCGATGCCAATCACGGCGATCGCGGTGTTATCGGAGCCTTTCTTGCGTGAACTCGCCGGATCGCAAAGGATGTACACATTGAGGGTAGCGGGCCTGATCTCGGCGAACTTGATCCACTCCTTCTTAAACATCGCCTCGGTGCCTGCCGCCGGGTTCTGTAGCATCTGCGCGGCGATAATCGATGGCAATTGCGTCTTCTTCTTCTCGGCCCAGGCATCATCGGTCAAGAACACCGGCTTACCGCTGGGCGTGCCGTCGACCGTGGCCGGATACACTCGTGGCGCTAATGCGCCTAGGTCAAGGATGTCTTGATAGGTGTCGGCAAACGTATAACGCGTGCCGATGTGCCATGCTCTCGATTTACCGTTGGGCCCTTTAGCGCCTAGGTTGTCGGAGAGGGACCAAGCATAGGTCGCTTTTTTGACCTGCTCCGGGGTGCTAACGGATTCCAGGGTGACCACATCGTCATAAACTCTGAGCCGGAAGTGGGCAGACGTCGGCTGACCATCCACCAGACCATGCGCTTCGATCGTCGACTCACGCGGGTTGGCATTGCGCTTGACGACGATGCCCTTCTCTTCGCTCCATCGCGGGGCTTGATTGCTCGGGTCATCGTACAAAACCTCAGGGTATACGCGCTGCAATTCGCGGTTTGACTCGAATTCTTCTTTGATTTGGACCAAGAACTTCCGCGATGTGGGCTTGGTATGACTAAAAATGCCCACGGTGATGTCCGGATCGCGCAACACCTCTTGAATGATGCCGGTAAAGGTAATGATCGTGCTCTTGTAATGCTCGCGAGCCCACAAATCGAGGTGTCCATCGGGCGCTTGCTCGACTTCTCGACAGCGTTCATAAAGCCAGGGGTGCAACGCGTCTTTCCGGTGTAACAGCGTCGTTAAGAGAAAGAATCGATCGTTGCGGCCTAGCCAGCGGATGCCCTCCAGCCCTGCCTCGGTGGTGATGACGTGCCAAGCCTCGAAGAGCTTCGCGCCGTACGGCAAGGACCACAGTACGGGCCGTGCATCATCCAGCCGGTTCATTGGCCAGGTTGTTGAGCTTGACCAGGATCGCCGCGCTAATCTTATTGGTGATGGCGGCGTTAGTCTCTTCGTCGCCGTCGGTCGCGCGTTCATCGAGGCTGAAGGCTTGACGCTCGAGGCAAATCACGTGCTTCAGCGCCAGGCTCAGGTCACGCGCGATCGCCGCATGCGTGGGCAAGGACACCGCTTTGAACATCTGAATGCGGCGCGAGTTACCAGCGTCACCTTGAGTTTCCGCGATGATTTCCTGTTGCATGCCCTCGCGATTCGACGCCGACACATTGAGCTGACCAAACAGCGTTTCGACCACCTGCCGCCCGTAGGCGACGTCTTTACGGTGCAGCTTGACGACCTGCACGACCGTGTCGGCAGCGGCTTCCACGATCTCCTCGTCAGTTACCAAAACTTTTGTTGCGCGACTGTCATCGGTAACCGGGGCGACTGGTATCTCACTGGTAACCAATTGAACGCGTACCCGTTCCCTGACCTTGGCGGTTAGATCGCGTTGCCATTGATGCTTTTTGACATGCTTACCGATCGCGACGTGACTAAGGCCATGCCGTTTCGCAATCTCCCTGACTGAATACACGCCGGCGCGGTACTCGCCCTCGATCCGTTCCCAGTCAATGACCCTTTGCCTTCCTGGTTCATTGGCCATATCAGCCCTCTTTACAAAAAATGTCTAGCTTGCTTGACGTTCAATGTCGATGATTGGTAAGCTGGCTTTACTGAATAGCGGCTAATTCTTCGTAGTCGCAACTGCGATGCAGGAGCAAAACACATCATGGCAACCACCATCGTGGTATTTCCCATTTCGTATGACGTCGCTGTCCGTACCGACCGGAACCAATACGGCGACATTCATTTTGAATTCAATCCCGCAGACCTTAGCTTGCTGCAACGCGAGACTTTGTTAAGCCGGCCTCGCTTTGATACTTACGAAG